>OHHP01000574.1_pt1 | contig 20691 bp, 10 predicted proteins | sample 1568121 | NCBI WGS metagenome assembly OHHP01 (sample SAMEA3879500, study PRJEB24766) | human gut metagenome | biome: human-associated habitat; feature: feces | place: USA | collected 1985/1987
AAGCGCCCGAAGCGACAGCTGAGCCGACGGCAGCCCCCGAAGCAACGTCAACGCCCACGGAAGCGCCCACAGCAACGCCTGCGCCTACGGAAGAACCGACGCTTGCGCCGTCTGTGACGCCCGCGCCGACGGAAAACGCCGCCGAAACTGTTGCCCCGATGGACGAGCCGTCCCCGACACCTGCGCTTACGGTGATTCCGTCGATGGACGCTGATGCCGCGAAGCCGGACGACATGATGATGCCGTCGTTTGGACTTGACCCGGACTTCCAGATGATGGCGAACGAACCGCCTGCCGTCAGCGAGAGCGGCATGCAGATTACCAATATTACGGTATCGAACATCATACTTCCGGAAAATGCCAATGCGTACAACTATAGCTTCGCGGCGGACTTCAAGATTTCGGATGAAGCTATTCTTCGCCATGGCGAAGGCAACAAGATTATTATTCCGGCAGAGAATACGCATATCAAAACGGACAGTACTTCTGTCTGGTCGGGCACGGACGCCAAATTCAGCAATGAAAAGCCGGCGTTTAAGTTCCAGTATAATCCCACAACGAAACAAGTTGAAATGTGGTTCACCGACGAGTATATGGACTTTGTCCGAGAACACCCCAGCCATGACGACCGAACCGGCACCATGAAGATGAGCGCCGAAATCCGCAAGGACGATGTTAAGGATCTGGGCAACGACGACCTGACCATCAAGTTCGGCGGCGCATCGACCACTGTGAAGTGGGAGGACATCGACAGGGGCAACAACTCCATCCTCAGCGATTTGAGAACTTGGAAAAGCGGGGCTAATGTCAACTGGGAAAAAGGAACGATTGAGTATACCGTCAAAATCGAATCCACAAAGGGCACGAACGGCAAGAACGCGACTGCTCGAGACGTCATGACGGCGGTGAATAAGCAAATTGCCCTGACAAACATGACCGTCACGGAGGTTAAAGTACACTCTAACTGGAGTCAGGTGCCGGCTGTTGACTCTGCTTCGACAGAAATCAAGACGGACGGTACATGCGCCTGCGGTACGACGGGAACGCACATTCACTACGTTTATGCGAACACGACGGACGAAAGCGGCAAGGTCTATACCATGACGACGGACTATGTGCTGCCGCCGCTTTCGGCAAATGAAACATACGAAATTAAGTATGAATACACGTTCGACAAGGACGGAATGACCGGTGAATACGATCAGCTGACAAATACTTTCACTGCGCAGAGTGGCGGAAAGTGGGATCATTCCCAGAATTCCTCTAACAGCAACCCTACTGACGTTCAGATTAAAAAGCTGCAAAAGAGCAGCTGGTACAACACCAATGAGGGCTGCATTCAGTGGACGCTCACCGTCAACGAAAACCGTTTCAACATCAAGGACAAGACGCTGACGGACACGATGTTCGACCAGCTTGTGGACGAAAACGGCAGTCTGCTGTTTTCGAAGACGGACGGCAAGGGCTATGTGTCGCAAATCACGGCGAATAACACGCCTATCACCCCTGAAAACTACACGGATTACTTCACCGTGGAAACCGGCGTGGACGGCAAACCGCAGCTGAAATTCAAGGACACCGACGCTAAGATCGTAATCCAATACAAAACGCCGGTGGAAGCAACCGCGCAGGATCAACAGATTACAAACACGGCGGAATTCGACGGCGAACAAAAGACAAGCACCGCGCATGTAGGGCAGGACAAGCGTTACAATGTGGTGAAGTCGGTTGACGCGAGTATGCCGGCGGATCCGACGAAGAACGGCGAATACACCGATGGTCTGTATCCGGTAGCGTGGAACGCGACGTACACCTTCCCGGCGACGAAGGATGTTCAGTATAAGCTGAACTTCGGCGATACGCTTGACAAGAAGGTGGAATGGAAAAACGGAATAGAAATCATGCAGCACTACATGACGGCGGCTCAGGCGCAGACATTGCTCAACGCCATCAAAGACCTCGATGTTGTGAAAAAGCATGATGCGCAGAATGTGCCGTACACCATTACGCTGCTGACCTGCGACAGTCAGGGCAAAAATGAAGGCACGATGGTGGTGTCTGCGGAAACGACGCTGACGGAAGGCTACTACTATGGTTTCCGGTTTGAAACGACGGGCGAAGGCGTTGTGCTGAACGACGCCAATACGGATGTGAACGCGACGACAAGCGTTACGCTCCCGTATCAGACGACCATCTATTTGGAAGAGTCCCGCACGAGCAGGGTTGACTTCAAGAACACGGCTGTTAACGCGGGCAAAAACGGAGACGCGTGGTACAAGGCCGCCCCGAACGACCTGGTGGAGAAGAAATTCGGCAACCATGGCGTTGGCGATTTGAACGGGCAGACCATCCATGAGAACGAGTTGTACTGGACGATTCTCCTGCGCAATGATGGCGTGGCGCACGACGAAATCACCCTGACCGAAACGCTCCCGCCGCACATTGTGGTGGAGTACATCGAATACGGCGGCTCGAGGCTGATTCTTAGCGAAACGGACAGCACGAAGATGACCGTTGTCAATAAGAAGCTGGACAATGCCGGTACGATTCCGGATGGCTATGAGGTCAGCAACGAGTGGGGCGAGCAGCGCATTTCCATCAAGGCTGATTTGGCGGCGGTGGGTGAAGGCGAGAACCGGCAGCAGACAATCAACATCTCCATGAAGCCGAATGAGAATACCGGCGGTTCGGAAACGATTCTCAACGGCAAGGCGGATATGACCGTCAAGGTTCACTGCAAGATTGCCGACGACTTCCTGAAAAACGCGGTGAACGGCAGTTTGGCGCTGGGCGTGCTGAACAACCAGCTGGACGTGAAATACGACGCGGCGCTCTATCACAAGGAGCAGAAGACCGAGCTGACCTACGAGGAAGAGACGGTCGAGGCGGAGAACGTCCAGAAGGGCTACAGCGTCAAGGGCGGCGACCAGCAGGCGCGAATCACTTACACCATTGATATCAACCAGGCAGGCGCGGAGCTGAATCCGGCATCCAGCACGCTCAGGCTGACGGATACGCTGTCGTATGACGTTGTTGGTTGGTGCAATAACTGGCCAAATAATTATATCTATCTGCGAGACGTCACGCTGGATGAAGGCTCCTTCAGGCTCTACGAGGCGCTGAAGGATGAAAACGGCAACCCGATTCTGAACGTTGATGAAAACGGCAAGGGACATTTGGTGCGCGGCGCAGAGATAGAGAAGTATCTCTGGAAGATGGAGTTCACGGAAACGGAGGAAGGGAATAAAACCTACCAGTATCCTCCGCAGGGAACGCCGAGCTTTAGCGGATCGACGGTAAACACGCGTAAGCTGAACATAACTGTCACCGTTCCGGACGGCAAGGCGCTGATTCTGGAATACACGGCGCAGGAGAACATTCTGCTGCCGCCTGAGGTGACGAACGAGTACAACTTCAACGACGTGAACCACAAGGGCATCAGTCCGGCGTTGAGAAACCACGCAAACCTTGAAGGAAAAGACAGCTCAAGTACCGAACTGAACAACAGCAATAACGACTACTTCAGTCAGGGCGGCGGCTACATCCACAACAATCTGGTCATCCGCAAGGTGGACAGCGCGAACACCTCGCTGCTGCTGCCGGGAACGGAGTTCACCCTCTACGCATGGAACACGGAAACCAACAAGTTCGAGGCGGTTGGCGGCGAAAATGGTAAGGTCTACACGGATCAAAGCGGTATGATTACTTACCAATACAATTCGGCGAAGCTGAACGAGCGTCCCCTCGACCCGAACGTCGCGTACATGCTGGCGGAAACGCATGCAGTCGAGCCGTACCACCTCGTGCTGGAGGATCGCCCGCTGGTCGTCTTCCACATCGTTCCGCGAGCGGACGATACCGAAGAACACCCGGCGAGATACCCGGACGGTCTCAACAATGGCAACTTCGGCACGATTTCGAAGAGTCGGCTGCAGGAGCTCATGACTGCTTCCGGCATCAAAGGCGTGGTGGATGGACCGCACACCGTCAACGGCTCTGCGAGCATCAACATTCAGGTGAAGAACAGCAAGGATCGCCACGACATGGAGGTGCAGAAGAACTGGGCTGGCGACGACGCCCATGAGAATGCGCGCCCTGCCAGCGTCCTCGTGATGCTTCGCCGCTATGCGCTGACGCAGGAGCAGTATACCGACGTGCTGAACACGGATGCAACGCAGAATCCGCAATGCATCCTGTCTGCGGAAATGGTCAACAATAGCACGAAGGTTGCGCGACAGTTCCCGGAGAATCAGGAGGTTACGGTAACGCTGAAATTGCTTGATGGAGCACTTGCGGACAATCAGCGTATTGTGGCTCGTGTAGACGGAAAACAAATCGTCTTGCAGCCGCAGGATACGTCGAAGAAACAGTTCGTTTACACCGTCAGGATGAACCATCAGCGGAAAATCACCTTCTGCTTGCAGAATAACTGGGGTTCATGGCAGGACGGTCGCTACTATAACAACGTGAGCATCACGATGACCCCGGAAGGCACACCGGTTGACGAAGTGCCGACGCAGGTCACGCAGTTCACCGACGCGCAGTGGGCAAAAATTCGCCAGCACCCGGACGATGCTTACGGTGGTCGCGAGGCTACGCTGACGGCAGCGAACGGCTGGCACACCCAGTGGTCGCAGCTGGAATCCACCGGCGCGGACGCGAACGGCAACAAGCTCTACTACATTTACTACATCGTCGAGGGCAAAGTGCCGAGCTACACCACATCCGGCATCACCTACACCATCGACCCGAACGCCAGCAAAACCACCGGCACGGTCACGGCGACGCTGACCAACGTCTACCGCCCGGAGGACAAGTACGGCGAAATCAGCATCGACTTGTCCAAGGAATGGTACGCGCCGGATGGCACAAAGCACACGATTACCGAGGAATTCGGCGGCGTACAGGTCGCGCTCTACAAGACGCGCTGGGATTACGTCAACGGCGCGTGGACGAAGGGCAGCACGGAACGCCGCGACACGGTTACGCTGGCAGAAGCGAACAAATGGAGCACCAAGTTCGAGGGGCTGGAAACCTACACGGTCGCCATGGAAAACGGCGTTGTCCAAAACGCCCGCGCCTACACCTACAGCCTCCGGGAACTGAACGTGCCGAGCGGCTTCTACTGCCAGCTGGCATACAGCGGTCTCCCGCAGCACCCGAGCGAGTACTTCACGGACGGGAATCCTGCCAATCCGAAGGCGGACACGCAGAACGCACGCGGCACGGCGACGCTGCGGAACTACGAGATCGCGAAGCTGACCATCGAAGCCGAGAAGCGCTGGGGTGAAGGCGCGAAGCCTGAAAACATGCAGGATACGCTGACCTTCCGCCTGACCCGCGAAAAGCAGGAGAACGGCGCGTGGGTCGCGGACGACAGCTTCCAAGCGGTCACGAGGGTCATGAGCATCAGCAGCCTGAACACAAGCAAGGTCGTGTTCGGCACTTTCCCGAAGTACGCTGTGACGGGCTTCGACGAGCAGAATCAGCCCATCAGGCAAAGCTACCGCTACAAGGTGGAGGAGGTCAAGTACCAAAACGAAGCCACCCTCCCGTTCAGCGTCAGCTATAGCCCGGCGGACGGTTTCGTGACGACGGAGGGCGATGCGAACACCAGCACCACCGTCACTGTGACGAACAACAAGCTGACGAGCGAGAAGGAAGGTCTGTACCGCTTCAACGTGGCGAAGCAGTGGCTGGACGCTTCCGACAATCCCGCGGACAAGCCCACGCCGGAAGGCACGAAGGCGAAGATTACCGTGACGCGCACCCGCCATGTCTATGCCCCGGATACGGGCTGGACAGCGGAAACGCCCACCGCAAAGACAATCGAGCTGGACACCACAGCAACGTATACGGCGCTTTGGGCAGACTGGAACGAAACGCAGTCGGTTTATGCGCAATACAACGCCGACGGCACGGTGAAATCCGCGTGGGCGTACACCTACGAGGTGTCGGAAGCGGCGATTGACGGCTACTTCGGCACGCAGCATCTGCCTGCGGACTTCCCGCAGAAGCCGGAGGACTACTTCACAGACGCGGCACTGACCGATATCAAGGAGATTTATCGCCAGCCGCTGACGGACACGCTCCCGGAAGTGACCGAAAAGAACTACTACGTCGAGCGGTTCAACGTCAAGGTGGACAAGACTTGGGCGCGCTTCCGCGACAGGGATGAGCTGACGTTCTGCTTGATTCAGGCGAAAAAGCAGCTCACCTTTGACAGAAATGGCAAGCCCATCAAGACGGCTGATCAGCAGTACACCTACGTCACGAAAAACTGGACGGAGGGCGGCGAAGAACCGGTTTGGGAGTTCAACAACCTGCCGAAGTACTACTTTACGGTGAATGAGAACGGCGAAGCGCAGAAGAAGCCGTACTACTATTACATCGTAGAGGGGTACGAAACGATTAATGGTGCGCTAAACCCGTATCTGTATCAGGTGAGCTACACAGGCGACGCTACGCTTGTCAAGAAAACAACCGGTGCTGTGAACCAGCCTGCGGACGGCGGAACGGCGAACATCCACGCGAAGAACCTGCCGGGGTATGAAGTGGGAAATCTCAACCTCAATTTGACGAAAGAATGGGTCAATGTCAACGAGAAGCCGGAAAAGGTTACGCTCAACTTGACTGAGACAACGCATTCATGGACAAAAGAGGCAGGGTGGATAACTTACGACCCCAATTCGGATACCGTTGAAATAATGCCGGATGCGAATGGAAACTGGACGACAACGCAACCGCTGGAAGCGTACTCTGTTCAGTATAATCCGGACGGCTCTATTCACACGGCGTATGTTTACACCTATGAGCTGACGGAAGCCCCTGTGAACGGTACGATGCCTGTTTACAGCTTCTCGGAGAACTGGCCGAAAGAAGTGGGCGACGTCCTTGAACTCAATTCGGCTGGCGAGCCAATCAAGGCAAAGGATGCGTTCAAAGCCTCTTCGTCACAAATGGAAGGAAGCTTCTTAGTCACCATCGCGGACGCAAGCGCGACCATCACCAACGTGCAGACCGGCAAAATCAACATCGAGAAGAAGTGGGCTGCTGAACCCGCGTACGACGGCGCGCAGAACCCGCTGGGCATCCAGAACGTGTCGATTTCGCTCTTCCGCGAAGTCTGGGGCGAAAACTGGAAGGATTCGGACGGCGTGGTGCACTACAACTGGTGCGGTGACCCCTTCCAGCAGAATTACGTCCTGTCGGCGGAAAACGGCTGGAAGCTGACCATCGACAACCTGCCGTTGTACGACACGCCCCTCAATCCCGACGGCAGCCTGCGCAAGTACCGCTATTACATCTTCGAAAACACGAGCGTCGGCAACGGCACGCTGGACCGCTACACGCCGGTGATGACGGCGGATGAAAGCGAACTCGTCGGCTCGATTCTCTACATCACCTTCAAGGATACGACGGAAAACAACGTGACCATCACCAACGTGCCCAAGAGCATCAGCATTGTCAAGCAATGGGCGGACGCGGACACGTTCGGCGAAGAGGGCATGATGCAGGACATCTACCTTGAAGTCATGATGAAGTATCAGGAAGTCTACTCCACGCAGTGGAAAACGGAAAACCTGCTGGAAAAGAGCTACTTCAGCCTGAAGGACGTTATCTGCACGCCGAGTTCGCTCACGGCGGAGCTGGTGCAGATTAACGGCGCGCCCTACCTGCATGTGTCGGGGCTGGCGAAGGCGGATGAACCGTGGCGCGTGACCATCCGGAATCTGCCGGGCTACAACAGTGCGTCCTTCATCATCCGCGAAGTGGAGCTGGCGGGCTACCTGAACAACCTGCCGGACGGCAAGCTGGAGCTGGGCTTCAACGAAATCGGCACGATTACCAACACGCCGACGCAGCTGAAAATCACCAAACAGTTCAAGCAGGCGTATTTCCCCGTAGGCAGCGAAAGCGAACTGCCGCTGAATGTTCGCAATACCGTCGTGTACCTGCAAATCTGGCGCGAAAAGCGTGACGGCGCTGGTCTTCCCCAACACGAACGCTACACGCCCTTGCTGGGCGCGCTGGAAGCGAACATGGACGCGACGATCTTGCCGGACGGCACCGTGAAGCTGACGGTCGGCACGAATACGCCGACCGACGCCGCAACGCTGACGCTGACACGCCTGCCGCGCTACTGGTTCGACAAGGATACAGGCGCAAGCGGCGAATGGTACTACTACGTCAAGGAAGTGGACGCGGAAGGCAACGAAGTCCATTCGGCTTCTGACCCGACGAACGGCGAACGGCCGGAAATCAACCTGAACGTCAAGACCCTTACTGTCACCAACACCCTGACCGACGTCAGTGCCCGCAAGGTCTGGACGTCGCTGGACAATCAGTTCACACTGAATCCCGCGAACCTCCCGGACATCACGCTGACGCTCAAGCAGACCACCGCGGAAACGGCGGCGGACGGCGACAAGATCATCGCGACCGTTACCCTTGGCTGGGACGCGGAAGCGGGGAAGGTCGTCACGAAGAATCTGGATGGCTGGCAGTTTGGCGAAGTGGTTGAATACACCGCGCCGGAAGGCAGCAAGAACATCTGGTGGGGCTACAAGTGGTACAATCTCCCGGCGTATGACGCGGGTGGCAACATCTACCGCTACTACGCCAAAGAGCAGACCCCGGTGGGCAGCGGCTGGCAGCTGGTGACGGACGACACGAACGCCACGAACACCGCGCCGATTCCCGCGAACAGCGAAAACCGCGTCTTCCAGATTACGAACACACCCATTACCTACACGCTGCCCGAGACGGGCGGCATCGGCACACTGCCGTACACGGCGGGCGGTCTGCTGCTGATGGCAGCGGCGGCATTGCTGCTGGGGCAGGAAATCAAACGCCGGAGGGAAGGCTGCTGAGCAGTCGGCAGCCCCCTTCCGGGGCAGCTCAATCCGTATACGCGGGCGAAAGCCCTTGTATAAACATGGGGAAAAAAACGACGGGAGGAGGAATGAAAAAAGCATAGCAGCTATACGTCAGGAGACCTCCCGACGTAGGCAACCCCGGTAATCCCCGCAAAACGTTTCCCAATGAGTGAAAAACGACAACGAAAAGGAGAAAAACCATGAAAAAGTTTTGGGCAATTCTGCTGGCCATGATGCTCGTGCTGAGCATGGTCACTGTCGCGGGCGCAACGGAAGTGGAAAATCCGTCTACTGACGCGGAAGGCTTTACGATTACGGTAAACCCGAAGGACGATGTGGATCACGAATACCAAGTGTACCAGATTTTCACTGCTGATGTTGAAACAAATGCAGGAGTAAAGGTGCTGACGAGCGTCAAGTGGGGCACAAATGCCAAGAACGATACTGATGCGGTCAGGACTGGCGACCCTGTTCCGGACGCTGTTCTGGATGCTCTGAAAGCTGTTTCGGGCACGAATCAGGAAAAGCTGGCTGAAATCACGAAGTACTGGAATGCTGACTCCACTCCGGTTGATACGTTCGCTTCCACCAAAGCAGCCCCCGGCACGAGCAAGAAGCTGACCCCCGGCTATTACCTTGTGCGGGACAATCAGGCAAAGCTGGAAGGCAAGGACGGCGCTGCCACGCTGCTGATTGTAAAGGTGCTGGATAAGGACATCGTTGCGACTGCAAAGTCTGAAAAGCCCTCTGTGGACAAGCAGGTGCAGGACGAAGTTGGCGATGCCGAAAAGAACGGCGGAGAAGTGAATCCGGAAGGCTGGGGCGAGAGTGCCGACCATGCGCTGTTTGAGAACTTCAAGTTCCGTCTGGTCGCAACCATTCCGGTCAATGCGGATTATAATGACTATCCGACGTACAAGCTGGTCTTCAACGACACCATGTCCAAGGGCATTACCTTCGTTCAGATTGATTCTGTGAAGGTGAACGGCATCGCACTGAAAGATACCGATTATGTTTGCACTGCAACGGCTGGTCAGAAGGGCGCAGGCAAGGTTGGTGAAAATCAGGATAAGCCGTCTTGGACGCTCACAATCGAAGACCTGAAAAAGGTGATGAAAGAAAACACCAGCATCCTTGTTACGGACAAGATTACGGTTGAGGTCGTTTACACGGCGTATCTGAACGAAGAAGCGCAGGTCTTCAACGCGAGCGCCAACAGCACGGACAACAAGAACAGCGTCGATTTGGAATACTCCAACAACCCCAATGCTGATGGCATGGGCAAAACGCCGGAAGACCATGTGTGGCTCTTCACCTATGTTGTGAACAACACGAAGTATGCGAACACGGCTGAGGCAGGCAACGAACTGGAAGGCGCTGGCTTCACGCTTTATGATCAAAATGACCGTGTTGTTCCGCTGTGGAAGGATGCCGATGGCAATTACATTGTCGCAGGCACCACGAAGCCGAATGATACCTATACGGATGTCGCAAACAATGAAATGATTACGGAAGCCAATGGTACGTTCAACATCATCGGTCTGGATCACGGCACGTACACGCTGAAGGAAACCACGGTTCCTGCTAACTATAATCCGCTGGATCCTGTCACCATCACGATTTCGGCAGACCACAAGGAAGCTGCTGGCGGTGCAAGTGCATCCATGGAACTCACGGCGGCTTCTACGATGAACAACAAGCTCGTCAACAAGTCCGGTGTGACCCTGCCTGAGACCGGCGGCATCGGCACGACCATCTTCTACGTGCTGGGCGGCATGATGTTCGTGGGCGCGGCGCTCATCCTCATCGTTCGCCGCAAGGCCGAAGCGGACGAAATCTGATTTCTCTCCCGCAATTCGTTGAACATCCCCATGTTCTGATGAAACCCCTGCCGGGCGGTGCGCGCAATGCCGCCGCCCGGCATTCCCAAATGGGAAAATGAAGCATGTTTGCAGAAAGGAGGCGGCTCATGAAGCGCAATATGACAACCATTTTGCTGTTTGTGGTGCTGTTTGTGGGTCTGGCGCTCCTTCTGTACCCGTCCGTGTCGGATTTCTACAATTCCTTCCACCAGTCGCGTGCCGTAGCCACCTACAACACGGCGGTGGAGCAGGAGTCCAAGAAGGATTACGAGGCGGATTGGGCGGCGGCAAACGCTTATAACGAAAAACTCCGCGCACAGTCCACCGTTGATCGCTTGATCATGACCGACGAGGAACGCGAGGAGTACGACGCGGTGATGAATGTCGGCGGTTCGGGCATCATCGGGGTGATTGAGATCCCGCAGATTGCCGTGACGCTGCCGCTGTATCACTCGACGAACGCCAACGTGCTTCAAGTCGCCGTCGGTCACATTGAGGGCACAAGCCTGCCGACTGGCGAACCGGGGACGCATTCCGCCTTCTCGGCGCATCGAGGGCTGCCCTCCGCCAAGCTCTTTACCAACCTTGACCAGCTCACCTACGGCGATACCTTCACCCTCCGCGTGCTGGACAAGGTGCTGACTTACGAAATCGACCAGATTCTCATTGTCGAGCCGCACGACGTCAGCGCACTGCAAATCTATGACGGCATGGATTTGTGTACGCTCGTCACCTGCACACCCTATGGCATTAACTCGCACCGGCTGCTTGTCCGCGGACACCGGGTCGAAACGTCGCTTGCGCAGCTATCCGTGCGCATCTCCGCGGACGCACTCGTGATTGACCCCTACATCGTCGCGCCGATTGTCGCCGCGCCGATGCTGCTGATTCTCCTCATTCTCATGCTGGTAACGACCAGCCCGAAACACAAGAAGCGGAAAGGAGCTGAGCGGTCGTGATGAGCCGCAAACCCTCGCGCCTGCTGGCGCTTGTCCTGCTGACAGCATTGTGCTGCCTTCTGCTTGCGCCCTGCGCGCTTGCCTTTGAACGGGTTGATTTGACGCACCCCTTGACGTTCGCCATTCAGGCGGATGACAACGAGGATGATGCGCACCTGCCCGGCGTGACCTTCCAGCTGTATCAGGTGGCGGACATGGATGCGGACGCTCGGTTCGCCCTGCGCAGCCCGTACAGCACCCTGAATATCGACATTAACGCGCTGAAGAATGCGGCGGACTGGGCAGCCGCGTCCGAAGCGATGAAAGCCCTCACCGCGTCCGAAACGCCTGATTTCACCGGCACGACGGATGAAAACGGTCGAGTTGCCTTCGCGGGACTCAACCCCGGTCTGTACCTTGTTTCTGGCACGCCGGTTATCATCGGCGGCTGGGCGTACAGCTTCCAGTCCTTCCTGACCTCTGTGCCGACGCGCAATGTGGACGACGAGTGGCAGTACGATGTCCTCTCCACCATCAAGCTGGAGCGTTCCCCCGCGCTGATTGACCTTGAGTGCGTCAAGGTGTGGGATGACGACAACCGCGGCACATATCGCCCTGTGCAGATTGAAATTCATCTGATGCAGGACGGTCAGCATATCGACACGGTGATTCTGAACAGCGAAAACAACTGGCATCATATCTTCAAGGATTTGCCGGCTGACCATGTGTACACCCTCAACGAGATTCTGGGGGCTGACGTGTACTATGAGCCGGAATATTCCATCGAAAACGGCGTGTATGTGATTACCAACCGCCGCACGGTCACGCCGACCCCGACCGCCCCGATTCCCGAAACGGGGCAGCTGTGGTGGCCGGTGCCGATTCTGGCGGGTGCGGGCATGATTCTGTTCGTCATTGGCTGGATTCTGCACCGGAAATGGAGCCAAGAGCATGAAGAACCGTAAGGGCAATTTGCTGATGACGCTGGGGCTGGTGCTGATTTTGGCGGCACTGGCGCTGGTGGGCTACAACCAGTGGGATGCCAGCCGCGCGCAGCAGGAGTCGGATGATGCGCTGATGGCGCTGGAGCAGATTCGCATTCAGCGGCAGATGGAATCGCAGCAAACCGCTGCACCGCCCGTAATCACCGCGACGATGATGCCGACTGACACACCCGCGACGGATGCGCCGATAACCGACGCGCCGACGGCGGATGCCACTGCGGCGGATACCCCGGCAGCATCCACGCCCTCCGTAACTGACGCACTGACGACCGACATTCCGCGTGATGACGTAACCGCCACGAACACCCCTGCGACGGATGCGCCCGCAACGGCGAATCCTGCGACGAATCCGCCGAAACCGACAAACGTGCCGACGGCAGGAACTGCGACGAATCCACCGAAACCGACGAGCGCGCCGACGGCAGGGACTGCAACGAATCCGCCGAAGCCGACGAGCACGCCGGATGCCGCGCAGACATCAAATCCGACGAGCACGCCGGAAATCACCGAAACGCCCATGCCGACGGAATCCCCCGAACCGACCGAAACGCCTGAACCGACACTGTCCCCCGAACCCACGTCGACACCCACGCCCGCGCCGACAGGCAAGCTCTACGAGCGCGTGCCGGGAATCGAAATGCCGGGCGAGAAGGTCAATGGGCATGAATATATCGGCACGCTGTCCATTCCGTCGCTGGGGCTGAAAGTGCCGGTGCAGCGCAATTGGTCGTACGAGAACCTGAGCGTGTCGCCGTGCCGCTATTCCGGCAGCGCCTACGCGGGCAACCTCGCTATTATTGCGCACACCTACCACTTTGGCAAGCTGAGCAGCTTGGCGCTGGACGCAACCATTACCTTCACGGACATGGAGAATAACGTTTTCCGCTACGTTGTGCGGGAGAAAAACACGATTTCGCCCAACGATGCGAACGAAATTGCCCATTCCGGCTATGACCTGACGCTTGTGACCTGCACCATCAGCGGCACAAAACGCGTGGCGGTGTACTGCGAGCGCGTGAAATAATCCAACAAAAGGACTGTCTGCAACGGGCAGCCCTTTTTCGTGAAATCCATGCAACACGGCAGGAATTGACGGGGTGGAGCGCGAAATAAACAAGCACGGCGTTACTTTCGCCGCAGGAAAGGAAAGCAAACTTGAACTGGAAAATACACCTTTATCGTGCTATCCTCTGGCTGATTACGCTGTCCCTGCTGCTGCTGATGTTCGGTTTCTCGGCACAGGAAGGCGTGCAGTCCGGCAGCATCAGCGGTAAAATTGCCCGCCCAATTACGGATTCTCTGGCGCAGCGGCAGGGACTGACGGGGCAGGCGTACTGGAAGCTGTATGCACAGGTGGATTTTGCCGTGCGGAAAACGGCGCATTTCTTGGAGTACACGCTCTTGGGAATGCTGCTGACGCTGCTGCTGGACAGCTACCGCGCCCGCTGGCACTGGCTGTCATGGGCGGGATGTACGCTCTATGCCGCGACGGACGAAATCCATCAGCTTTTCGTTGCCGGGCGTACGGGCAAGTGGCAGGATGTGCTGCTGGACTCATCAGGTGCGCTGGCGGGGCTGCTGCTGGCGATGCTCGTGCTCTGGCTGATTCGGCGGCGCAGGGCGAAAAAGCAATCAACATAATAAATAGGAGGCAAATTATGCTGACAATCGAACAGCTTTACGACCTTAACCACACTTTGGCGGCGGATTACCTGCGGCAGTTTACCTATCCGTGGGAGGCGCTTGCGGGCATCAAGGCGGAAATCCTGCGCATCGGTGCGGCGCTTGACCCGGCGGAATACACCGAAATCAGCGAGCACGTCTGGGTGCACAAAACCGCGACGGTTGCGCCGACGGCGTATCTGGGTGCGCCCTGCATCATCGGCGCGCGGACGGAAGTGCGGCATTGCGCGTTCATCCGCGGCAGTGCGCTGGTAGGGGCAGACTGTGTGGTCGGCAACTCTGTGGAGCTGAAGAACGTGATTCTTTTCGACCATGTACAGACGCCGCACTACAACTACATCGGCGACAGCATCCTCGGCTATTGCAGCCACATGGGGGCGGGGTCGATTACCAGCAACGTGAAGAGCGACAAGACGCTGGTGACGGTTCGCGGCGCAGGCGAAAGCATGGCAACCGGCTTGAAGAAAATGGGCGCAATGCTTGGCGACTATGTGGAAGTCGGCTGCAACAGCGTGCTGAATCCCGGCACGGTTATCGGGCGGGAGAGCCAAATCTACCCGCTGAGCTGCGTGCGTGGTGAAGTGCCCGAAAGAAGCATCTGGAAAACTGGCGGCGTGGTGGTGAAGAAGCAATGATTCAGCCGATTGTGAGAGATGTGATGTTCCTGTCCTGCAAGAGTCAGATGGCGACGGCGGAGGATTTGCCCGTTGCGCGTGACCTCGCGGATACCCTGCGCGCCCATGCGCACGAGTGCGTCGGCATGGCGGCGAACATGATTGGCGTCCGCAAGCGCATCATTGCGGTGATGGCGGGGAAAACCGTGCTGGTGATGCTCAACCCGGTCATCACGGATCGCCAGATTCCCTTCGCGGCGCAGGAAGGGTGCTTGTCTCTGGACGGCGAGCGCCCGTGTTTGCGGTATCAGCAGATTTTGATGGAATATCAGGATGAGCAGCTGCAGCGGCATGTGCAGCGGTTCTCTGGTTTCACCGCGCAGGTGATTCAGCATGAGGTGGATCATTTGGAAGGCATCATTATTTGAGGTGAGGACATGACTATCACACAAACGCTCTGTCAGGAGTTCCAAACCGCCCCGTGGCAAATCGACGCCGTCATTCGCCTGCTTGACGAGGGCTGCACGCTGCCGTTTATCGCGCGTTACCGCAAGGAACAGCACGGGTCGCTGGATGACCAGAAGCTGCGTGAAATCAGCGAACGGCTGACGGCGCTGCGGGCGCTCGAAGCGCGTCGGCAGGAAATCAGTGAAAGCCTGCAAAAGTTAGATGTCTGGACGGAGAAGCTGCAAAGCGACCTCGATGCTGCCGCGACATTGGCGCAATTGGAGGATATTTATCGCCCGTACCGCCCGAAGCGCCGTACCCGCGCGTCCATTGCCAAGGAGAAGGGGCTGGAGCCGCTCGCGAACGCGCTGATGCTCCAGCAGCGGAACATGATGGCGCCGGAAACCATCGCCCTGCGCTATGTGAACGCGGAGAAGGGCGTCGAAACGGCGGAGGATGCCCTGCAAGGCGCGATGGATATCATCGCCGAGGTCGTCAGCGACGATGCCGCCGTCCGCACGAAGCTCAAAACGTACTACCATCAAACGGCGATGGTCGCGACGGTCGCGGCGAAAGACGAGGACAGCACCTACCGCATGTACTACGACCACCGCGAGCCGCTGCGCCTGATGCCGTCGCACCGGGTGCTGGCGATGAACCGCGGGGAGAAGGAGGGCTTCCTCAAAGTCGCGCTGGACGTGGACAAGGAGAAAGCGCAGCAGCTCGTGCGCTACGGCTTCGTGCAGCAGACGGGCAGTCCGGCGTGCAAGTACGTCGCGCAGGCGTGCGACGACGCGTATACGCGGCTGATTGCGCCGTCGCTGGACACGGAACTGCGCGCGGAATTGACCGACAAGGCGAGCGCAGCGGCGATTCGCGTGTTCGCGCTGAATCTGCGCCCGCTGCTGATGCAGCCGCCGGTGCGCGGGAAGGTCGCGATGGGGCTTGACCCCGGCATCCGCACGGGCTGCAAGGTCGCGGTTGTGGACGAAACCGGGCGCGTGCTGGATACGGGCGTCATTTTCCCGCTGCCCAGCCACGGCAAGGTTGCGCAGGCGAAGGAAACCGTCAAGCGGATGATACAGAAGCACCACGTCGGCATCGTCGCCATCGGCAACGGCACGGCGGGGCGCGAGACGGAGCAGTTCTTCGTTGAGGTGATGAAGGAGCTGGCGCTGGGCGACGCGCTCAAATACATGGTCGTCAGCGAGGCGGGCGCGTCGGTGTATTCCGCGTCGAAGCTGGCGGCGGAGGAGTTCCCGCAGTTTGATGTCAGTCTGCGTTCGGCGGTGTCGATTGCGCGGCGGCTGCAGGATCCGCTGGCGGAGCTGGTCAAAATCGATCCGAAGGCGATTGGCGTAGGACAGTATCAGCATGACCTGAAAGCAGCGGAACTGGACGCGGCGCTGGGCGGCGTGGTCGAAGACTGTGTGAACAGCGTCGGTGTGGATGTGAATACGGCGAGCGTGTCGCTGCTGAGTTACGTCGCGGGCATCAACACGACCGTCGCGAAGAACATCGTGGCGTACCGCGAGGAAAACGGCGCGTTTACGACCCGTGCGCAGCTGAAGAAAGTGCCGCGCCTTGGGCCGAAAGCCTTTGAACAGTGCGCAGGCTTCCTGCGCATTCCCGGCGGCAAGGAATTGATGGAGAACACAGGCGTTCACCCGGAGAGTTACGACGCGGCGCGCGCCCTTTTGAAGCACTTTTCGCTCACCCCGGCGGAGGCGGTCGGCAAGCTGCTGACCTTGGCGGACGCGGAGGGGTTCGCGGCGCTGGCGAAGCAGCTGAATGTGGGCGAACCGACCCTGCGCGACATTGCGGCGGAACTGTCCCGCCCCGGCCGCGACCCGCGTGATGAGCTGCCGCAGGTGCTGATGCGCAGCGACGTGATGGATTTGAAGGACTTGCAGCCCGGCATGGAACTTCGCGGCACGGTGCGCAACGTGACCGACTTCGGCGCGTTTGTGGACATCGGCGTTCACCGCGACGGCTTGGTGCATATCAGCCAGATGGCGCAGCGACGCGTGAATCATCCGAGCGAAGTCGTCCGAGTCGGCGACATCGTGACCGTGTGGGTGCTGGAAGCGGATGCGAAAACGAACCGCATCAGCCTGACGATGCGTCCGCCGGCGAAAGGGGAAGGCAATTTCTCAACAACCAAAAGCACACAAACGAAAAAACTAACATAACAGACCTGTAACATCCGAAGGGACGCCGAAGGTTTCCAAAGAGCGATCGGAAAGCCCTTTGGTCGCTCCCGAAGGAGCGAAATCCCTGCGTAACAATCCAATCCTATAAGCAATAGGAGGAAAATTCATGCAAAACATGCGAAAATGGATTGCACTATTCTTGACCATGCTGCTGCCGGTGCTTCCGGCAGCCGCCGAGGAGGAATCAACCATGCTGACAGGCAAAAAAGCGACGGAAATCGTTGAGATGATGGGTTTCGGGTGGAATCTGGGCAATACGCTGGACGCAACCGGCGGCAATACCGCGGATGTGACCGCGCAGGAGCAGTCGTGGGGGAACGCGAAAATCACCCCGGAACTGATGGTGCGCGTGAAGGAAGCGGGCTTTGACACCATCCGCATTCCCGTGACTTGGTACCGCTATACCTCGGACGATGGGACGTACACCATCCGCGAGGACTTCCTCCAGCATGTCCGCGAAGTGGTCGAATGGGCGCGAGAGGCGGACTTGTTCGTCATCCTCAATGTGCACCACGAAGCGTGGATTAACGAGCCGAATTTCGCGGCGGACGCGGAGAAAATCGGCGAGCAGCTGACGGCAATGTGGCGGCAGATTGCGGACAACTTCGCCGACTTTGACCAGCATGTGATTTTCGAGGGCATGAACGAGCCGCGCGCGCAGGGTACGAACTATGAGTGGAGCGGCAACGCGGCGTGCTACGCTGCCGTCAACTACCTCAACCAAGTGTTCGTGAACACCATCCGCAAGGACGCCAAGGGCTGCAACGCCGAGCGCTGCCTGATGATTCCGGGCTACGCGGCGACCAGCTCCCCGGCGGGCACGGCGGCGATTGCCCTGCCGACGGTGGATGGCGAAGCGGCGGCAAACATCATCGTGTCCGTGCATTCGTATGATCCGCAGACCTTCTGCCTGCAGGATACGCAGACGACGTTCGACCCGGAGAAGGATGGCGCGAAAATCAACCGCGTGTTCGAGAACATCAAGGAAATCTTCCTTGACCGGGGGATTCCGGTCGTGATGGGCGAAACGGGTGCGACGAACACGAATGGCAATCACGACGAGCGCGCGAAGTGGGCGTACTGTGTCGCGCAGAATGCCCAGCGCTATGGCGTGCCGATTGTCATCTGGGACAATGGGAACAATCAGACGTCCGGCGGTGAGTGCCACGCCTGGATTCGCCGCGCGGTGAATCCGAAGCTGCGCAGTCAGGCGACGAGCGTGGTGTACCCGCAGGTGCTGGACGCGCTGTGGGAGGGCAAGAACAGCACGGCATGGGGCAGTGCGCTGACGGAAGTGCGCGCGGAGGCGGACGAGAGCATCCTTTGGGCGAACGCCGACGGCTTGACGAGCCAGAAGGAATGGGATTCCTCCTACATCCAGCTCGAAGCGAAAATGGAGTGGTTCGCGGACGGCGCGCGCATTGGCATTCGCTATTCCGGCGCGGGTACGCCCAAAATCGTGCTGGACAGCGCGGAAAAGAGCGTCTGGTGGATTCCGGTGGATGCGGCGGAGATACAGAAGAATGATGACGGCACGAAGACCGCGTGGTTCACGAGCGAAATCCTGCTGGCGGAAATGCGCAAAAACGGCGTTGATAGCCCTGCACAGCTGCAAAATTGTTATGTCATCGCGACGAACGGGAAGATTACCGCTTACCGCATCAAGGTGGAGGGCATGGCGACGGCGCTGACGACCTACCATGTGAACGGCAGCGCGATTCATCAGGCGGATTTGCCGGATGCCCCGACCTACCCGCACATGACCTTCTGCGGCTGGTACACCACGCCGGATTATCAGCCCGGCACGGAAGTCACGGGCGCAAGCGGCGCTTCGGACGCATGGGCGAAGATGGCGCTGGACATGAGCGTCATTAAGTAACAAAGGAGTCAATAGCGTTGGACTTTGAATACCTGCTGTTTTTGCAGAACCTTCGGGTGGAGGCGCCGAACTTCATCAACAGCTTGCTGCTCTTCATTTCGGAATTTGCCGCCGGGTCGCTGCCGGTTGTCATTATTGTCGTATTCTATTGGTGCATCGACAAGCGCACCGGGCAGCGGATGGGGCTGTGCTTCGCGGGTGCAACGATGGTGACGCAGCTCATCAAGAATATCGCGTGCGTCTATCGCCCGTGGAAGCAGGATGCGCGGCTGCAAATCGCTCCGGAAGCGGCGGCAACGGCAACAGGCTACTCGTTCCCCAGCGGACATGCGACACTGGCAGCGTCTTTTTACGGCAACATCGCGGCGTACCTGAAAAAGTACAGCAAATGGTGGATTCTGCCGTGCGTGCTGCTGACGCTGCTGACGGCGTTTGCCCGCAACTGGCTCGGCGCGCACACGCCGCAGGACGTGCTGGTTGGGATGATGATTGCGCTGGTCGTGCTGCTGCTGTCAAAACACCTGCTGAACTGGGCGGACGGCGGCAAGAACCGCGACTGGCTGCTGGCGACTATCGGCGTCATCCTATCTGCCGCGATGCTGATTTACACCAGCGTGAAGCCGTATCCGATGGATGTGCTGCCGGACGGAACGCTGCTGGTTGACCCGTGGGACATGGTGACGGACTGCTACAAGGCGGCGGGGGCGATGATGGGCTTCTGCCTTGGCTGGGTGCTGGAGAGGCACTTTGTCGGTTTTGATGCGAAAGGTGCGGGCAAGGCGCGCATGATTCGCGGCGTGGTCGGCGTGGCGTTGCTGCTGGCGGTGCGGAAGGGAATGAAGGCGGCGGGTAATCTGCTGCTGGATGCGCACTGGCTGGGCTTTGCAGAGATGTTCGGGCTGATGCTGTTCGCGATTGTGCTGTATCCGGCACTGTTCCAGTGGGTGGAGAGAAGGAAAAGCAAATCGTGAAATTGGGCGTTTCGGGCGAAAATGGCTCGGAGCGCCTTTTTGTGGTTCTTCACGGAAAGTTGGGGGAGCAAACAAGGGATTAGGCGAAGCCCCAAAAGCTGCACGCGGAAGGAGCATGAAAGTGCGACCAACCCAATCGCGAAAAGGGGTCAAGGGGCAATGCCCCTTGCAGGGTCAAGGGACAGCGTCCCTTGTGGGGTT
>OHHP01000580.1_pt1 | contig 20505 bp, 16 predicted proteins | sample 1568121 | NCBI WGS metagenome assembly OHHP01 (sample SAMEA3879500, study PRJEB24766) | human gut metagenome | biome: human-associated habitat; feature: feces | place: USA | collected 1985/1987
TTTCCATCCTTACCATATAATGGCGGTAATTTTCTGTTGCACTATCCCTGGAGTCGCCTCCGGCGGCCGTTAGCCGTTATTATTGCTCTGTGAAGCCCGGACTTTCCTCGCACAGTACCTTTCGGCAGCTGCTCGCAGCTGTTCAACACACTCGCACATTTATTTTATACCTTTTTTGTACAAAAGTCAAATGAATTTTGTGATTTTTACTTGATATAACGGCTTTTTAGGGGTATAATGAGAGGGAAATTATTATAAGGAGTTAACGATATGGATATCAGAAAAGAATCACTCAAAAAACACTATGAGTGGAACGGTAAGATTGAAGTTGTTTCAAGAGTTCCGATTAACTCGGCTGAAGACCTCTCTCTTGCCTATACTCCGGGTGTTGCAGAACCGTGTCTTGAAATTCAGAAGGACTATGACAAGTCTTTTGAACTCACAAGAAGAAACAACCTTGTTGCCGTTGTAACCGACGGTACAGCTGTTCTCGGTCTTGGTGACATAGGTCCTGAGGCAGGTATGCCTGTTATGGAGGGCAAATGTGCGCTTTTTAAGGAATTCGGCGATGTTGACGCATTTCCTATTTGCGTAAGAAGTAAGGATGTTGACGAAATTGTAAACGCAATTTACCTTATCAGCGGTTCATTCGGCGGAATCAATCTTGAGGATATTGCCGCTCCGAGATGCTTTGAAATTGAAAAGAAGCTCAAAGAGAAGTGCGATATTCCGATTTTCCACGATGACCAGCACGGTACTGCCGTTATTGTTGCCGCAGGTCTTATCAACTCACTCAAGCTTGTTCACAAAAAGCTTGACGAAATCAAGGTTGTTATGAACGGTGCAGGTGCGGCAGGTATTGCAATTGCAAAGCACCTTCTTAATATGGGTGTAAAGGACATTACACTTTGCGACAGTAAGGGTATTATCTGCAAGGGTGATCCGAGACTTAACGCTGTTAAACAGGAAATGGCTGAAATTACTAACCTTTCTCACCTTGAGGGTTCGCTTGCAGATGCAATGAAGGGTGCTGATGTATTCCTCGGAATTTCTGCCGCAGGTTGCGTAAGCGAAGAAATGGTTAAGTCAATGGCTAAGGATCCTATTCTTTTTGCTATGGCTAATCCAACTCCCGAGATTATGCCTGACATTGCTAAAAAGGCAGGTGCGGCTGTTGTAGGTACAGGCAGAAGTGACTTTCCTAACCAGATTAATAATGTACTTGCTTTTCCGGGTATTTTCAGAGGTGCTCTCGACTGCCGTGCAAGCGATATTAACGAAGAAATGAAAGTTGCCGCATCTTTTGCAATTGCTTCACTCGTGAGCGATGAAGAGCTTAATGCAGATTATATTCTTCCCGAGGCATTTGACAAGAGAATCGGTAAAACTGTTGCTGAGGCTGTTAAGAAGGCCGCTGTTGAGACAGGCGTTGCAAGAATCTGATAAAGATTTGCAAATAAATATTTTAAGAGAAAGAAAAAGAGGAAAACAATGAAAAAGACAGTTACTTTATTGGTACTGATTTCAATGCTGTTCTCCACTGTTTTTCTGTTCACCGGATGCGGTGATTCATCGGTAAAGGAAATTAAGACTGCCGATGATATCAAGGGAGCGTCCGTAGGTGTTCAGACAGGTACAACAGGCGATACTTTTGTATCTGACTATGAGGCTGACGGCACCAAGGTTATGCGTTACAGCAAGGGTGCCGACGCTATCGTAGCTCTTACACAGAACAAAATCGACTGTGTTGTAATTGACAGTGAACCGGCAAAGGAATTTGTAAAAGCAAATGCAGGACTAAAAATTCTTGATGAACCTTTTGCGGAAGAGCAGTATGCAATCTGCATTTCAAAGGAAAATCATGAACTCACCGAAAAAATCGACAAAGCTCTTGCAGAGCTTAAAGACGAGGGCGTTCTGGACAAAATCAAAAGCTATTACATAGAGGGTAATACTGATACCGTACCCTATGAATCACCTAAGGATATCAAGTATGACGGTGAACTTCATATGGCTACGAACGCTGCTTTTCCACCGTATGAATATGTTGAGGGCGGTGAAATTGTCGGTCTTGATCCGATGATGGCTACAGCAATCTGTGACAAGCTCGGTAAAAAACTTGTTATTGATGATATGGAATTTGATTCTGTTATCACTGCTGTTCAGACCGGCAAAGACGATTTCGGTATGGCGGGTATGACCGACACACCGGAAAGAAGAAAAAATATCGACTTTTCAACTTCATATGCAAACACAACTCAGGTTATTATCGTAAACGACAGTGCATCGGGCAGTTTGTTCGGCAATCTCGGTGAAAGCTTTAAAAACACATTCATCACAGATAACAGATGGCAGCAGCTTTTAAGTGGTTTGCTTGTAACCCTTGAAATCACATTGTTTGCAGCTATTATCGGTGTTATTATCGGTTTTGTCATTGCTCTTGTAAGAGCTACTCACGATATTCAGCTTGACAAGAGAAAATGCAGGAGCTTTGGTGATTGTGTTCTGAAATTCTTTAATGCGATTTGCAACATCTACATTACTGTTATCAGAGGCACACCTGTTGTAGTTCAGTTGATGATTATGTATTACATTATTCTTGCATCTGTAAGAAACGGTATCTTTGCCGCAATCATTGCATTTGGTATGAACTCTGCCGCTTATGTTGCAGAAATTGTTCGTTCGGGCATTATGGCTGTTGACATCGGTCAGACTGAGGCAAGCCGTTCACTCGGTTTTAACAACAGACAGACAATGACAATGGTCGTTCTTCCGCAGGCAATTAAAAATGTTCTTCCTGCACTCGGCAATGAAATTATTACACTTCTCAAAGAAACTTCGGTTGCAGGTTATGTTGCACTTGCAGATATCACATATATTGGTAATATGATTCGTTCAAGAACTTACGAGGCATTCTTCCCGCTTATTACGGTTGCATTGATTTACCTTGTAATTGTACTTGTGCTTTCGTACATCCTCAGAAGATTTGAAAGGAGATTGAAAAAGAGTGAAAGATAACGCATTAATCTCCGTAAGAGGACTTGAAAAATCATTCGGTAAGGATATTCAGGTTCTTAAAGGTATTGATATTGACATTTTTAAAGGCGATGTAGTTGTTGTTCTCGGTCCGTCAGGCTCGGGTAAATCAACTTTTCTCCGTTGCCTTAACAGACTTGAAGAACCGACAGGCGGTCACATTTTCTTTGAGGGTACAGATATTACGGATCCAAAGGTTAATATAAATGTTCACCGTCAAAAAATGGGGATGGTGTTCCAACAGTTTAACCTTTTCCCCCACAAGACTGTTATTGACAACCTTACAATGGCCCCTGTCAAGCTTCTTGGTAAGAGCAAAGATGAGGCTAAAAAAGACGCTATGGATCTTTTGGAGCGTGTAGGACTTGCCGAAAAGGCAAACGCATATCCGAACCAGCTTTCAGGCGGTCAGAAACAGCGTATTGCAATTGTAAGAGCGCTTGCGATGAATCCCGATGTTCTCCTTTTTGACGAGCCGACATCTGCACTTGACCCCGAAATGGTCGGCGAAGTTCTTGATGTTATGAAAGAGCTTGCCAAGGCAGGTATGACAATGGTTGTTGTTACTCACGAAATCGGCTTTGCAAAGGAAGTTGCAACCGATGTTGTATTTATTGACGACGGTGTTATCAAAGAAAAGAACAATCCGCAGGAGTTCTTCAATAATCCGCATGACGACCGTTTAAAGGAATTTTTATCAAAGGTTCTTTAATTTTAAACAAAAATCAGAGGATTTCAGTTTTCGCTGAAATCCTCTTTTTTAATTACTTATTTATTTGATTACCGTAAATATATTCTTTGGCTTTTGATATGAGTATTGATTTTTCGTTTGGAACATTTGCATCTACTACAAGCATTAGCAGATAATCGAGAATATTTCCGATATCTCTTCCCTCTTTTACGCCAAGGTTTAAAATATCTTTACCGTTGATATCAAGCTGACTCAGCTTAAAACATTCGTTATCTTTGATTATTTCATTAAGATGTGTTTTAGCCTTTTTAAGATATCCGAGCTTTTCTTCTCGCTGATATTCAGACTGGGCAGATATATCGGCGTATTCGACCTCTAACAACTGCTTTGTAAGGTCTGTACCGAGTACATTCATAACCTTTTTCATAAGCTTTTTACTGCCGTTAAAACGGACATCATGATATTCAATAAGCAGAAGAGTTTTGTTAATAAAATCAGACGGTAATCTTAGTCTGTGCAGAATTCTGTCTGCAATTTTTTTACTTTCAAGCTGATGTCCCTGAAAATGCGATTGACCGCTGTTGTCAGTAGTTTTAACAGAATGCTTACCGATGTCATGCAGGAGCATTGTCATACGAAGTATGGGATTCGGTTCAATTGTGCCGAGTGCAGTCAGGGTATGTTGCCATAAATCATACGAATGATGAATGTTGTTCTGATTAAAATTGAACATAACGGTAATTTCAGGGATAATAACAGCAATAGTTTCTCGGTAAGCGTCAAGAATTTTTACGGCATCCTTACCGCAGATGAGCTTTAGAAATTCCGAAATCACACGCTCTGTTGCAATGTTTTTTAGCAAGTCTGCATTTTTAAATATAGACTTTGATGTGTTCTCTTCAATTGAAAATCCGTAAACAGAGGCAAAGCGTAATGCCCGCAAGATTCGCAGAGCATCCTCGTTAAAGCGTGTATCGGGATTTCCGACACAACGGATAATTTTATCTTTAAGGTCATTTTTACCGCCGTATGGATCGACAAGACCGTATTCAGCATTATATGCCATTGCATTTACCGTAAAGTCACGGCGTTGCAAATCTTCGTTTATGTTTCGTGTAAAGCTTACGCTGTCCGGATGACGGTTATCGGAATAATCACCGTCAATACGGTAGGTTGTGATTTCATAGACTTCACCGCCGCATACAACGGAAATTGTGCCGTGTTTGATACCTGTATCAAAAGTATGATAAGCCTCAAAGCATTTTTTTGTCTGCTCGGGCAAAGCGTTTGTGCAAATATCTGTATCATGCGGAGTCAAACCGAGAAGATAATCACGAACACAACCGCCCACTATAAAAGCCTCATAGCCTTGATTATTCAGTTGTCTGATTAATTTTTCAGCGTTTTTGTTTATTTGCATTTCTTTTTGCAGTCAGTTTAAGATGACTTTCCTTTTTGAATTTTTCTATATAGTGCTGTGCTATATTGTAGAGTATATTAAATACAACAAATGTGCCTACAGCAAAGATTACAAGCAATATGATGTTTTCAAATGTAAGCGGTGCAAGTGAGAACAATCCGCCGAAGAAAATTGAACCGATTATTATTCCTGCGGAACATCCAATGACCATAACGGCTCTGAGCGGATTGAACGGGATTGATAATCTGATTACAAGCAGCATACATGAAAATGCAGTAAGATATACGCAGAGAGTTGAAAACTGTGCCTGCGGCATATCTGTCATATACTTTAAAATTGCGAGTAATATTGTATCTGCCGAAATACAAAAAGCTGTTGGGAGTGATCTTGCTATTATATTTACGGTGAAATTACCTTTTACTATATCTTTATTCGGTTGAAGTGCGAGAACAAATGAAGGCAATCCAACCGTTAATGCACCGACAAGCGTAAGCTGTATCGGTTCAAAGGGATATCCTGTGCGGAAGAATATGAAGAAAATTGAGAGTATAACCGAATAAATCGTCTTAACAAGATAGAGTGCAGAGCTTCGTTCAAGGTTATTGATTGTTCGTCTGCCCTCTGCCACAACGCTTGGCATTGCGCCAAAGTCATTATTGACAAGTACAAGCTGTGACACATTTCGTGCGGCATCACTGCCCGACGCCATAGCTACGGAGCAATCCGCCTCTTTGAGTGCGAGAACATCATTTACTCCGTCACCTGTCATAGCAACCGAATGTCCGTGCTTTTTAAGGGCAACCACAAGCTTTTTCTTTTGAGCCGGAGTTACTCTGCCAAACACATTACAACGCTCTGCCGCATCTTCAAGCTCTTTATCTGTTGTCACGGTTGACATATCAATTGCATTTTCTGCACCCTCAATTCCTGTGTCAAGCGCAATATTTTTAACAGTTTTAACGCTGTCGCCTGAAATTACCTTTAAGGTGACACCCTGTTCCTTAAAATATTTTACCGTTTCATTTACATTATCACGAAGTTTATCCTTGATAAGAATGAGCGCAAGCGGTTTTAAATCATCAGGCAATGAGTCTTTGTCCGGTTCACTATCGCTTTCGGCAAGAACAAGGATTCTGACGGTTTGATTTATCTTTTCAATCTCAGAATACACCTCGGAATACTTTTCTCTGCTTTTTAAAATACATTCAGTCGCACCGACTATGTAGGTCTTGCCGTTTTCAAATGTACCGCCCGACCATTTTGTTTCGGAGGAAAAATCGCAGAATTTACTGCACTCATACGGTGAAACGGAATCCGAATAGTCACGCAGTGCATACAAAGTTGCATTCAGTTCATCGGACGCTTTTACAATTGAAGAAAGTACTTTCTTGATTTTATTTTCATCAGCCCCAAACGGAATGACACCTGTTACCGTCATTTCGTCTGTTGTAAGCGTTCCCGTTTTATCAAGGCAAAGCACATCAACTCTTGCAAGTGTTTCAATGCAATACATTTCTTGTACAAGCACCTTTTTAGATGAAAGCCTGATAATTGATACTGCAAGAACAGAGCTTGTAAGAAGAATCATTCCCTTTGGAATCATACCGACAAGCGACGCAACAGTGCTGATTACAGCAGACTGCAATGTTGCATCGGGCAGGGTAAATTGTCGAATAAAAAATGCAATGCCGATTGGGAAAAGTACAAATGTACAGATTTTGATAATGAAATTGAATGACTCCATAATCTGAGAATTTACTTTTTTAATATATTTGGCTTCGTTATTTATCTTTGCGGCATAGCAATCGGCTCCGACCTTTACAGCCTGAGCATAGCATTTTCCTGCCGCAATAAAACTGCCCGAGAGCAGTTCATCTCCGACATTTTTTTCAATGAGATTTGATTCGCCTGTAAGCAAACTTTCGTTGACTCTGCAGTTGCCGTCGCATACAATGCAGTCGGCAGGAATCTGGCTTCCTCTTGAAAGCACAAGAATATCATCAAGAACAATCTCATCTTTACTTATTTCTGCAATTTTACCGTTTCTGAGAACATTGATTTTTTTCTCAGACAAAATAGTCAGCTTGTCAACGCTTATTTTGGAACGAATTTCCTGAACTATACCTATAATTATATTTGCGATAACAACACCGATAAAAAGCATATTCTTGTGTGAACCCACAAAAATCAATGCCGCAAGCAAAATTACATTTATAAGATTGAAAAGCGTAAAAATGTTATCACAAAATATTCTTTTGATTGATTTGGTTTTAATATTAGTTGAAATATTTACCTTTCCTTCATCTATACGCTTTTGAACTTCGGAATCGGTAAGACCGACAAGGTTAGAATTTGTGTTTTCCATATATACCTCATAATAAGAAAATGATATAATTTCAGAAAATAATTTACAATGCACGGCTGTTTATCGCCTTTTCGGAAAATCCTCTGCCAGTAACATTTTTAATATTTTCATCAACGCACTAATCTATATTATAAATGCAAATCATAATAAAGGCAACGGAAAGAAGGTGAATTTTTTGCGAAAATTTAAAGAAATTATATCAGTTGCCCTGATTTTCACATTATTATTTACTGTTTCGACTTTTTCGCCTTATGCCGCTGATGATAAAAATGAGGTTTACATTGGCGGTGAGGCTTTCGGAGTTAAATTTTATGCTAACGGAGCAATGATAATCAAGCTCGAAAGCTACTACGACGGTGAAAAATATGTTTGCCCCGCAAAAGACGGCGGACTTAAAGTAAACGATATTATAAAGAAAGTAAATAATACAAAAATCAGCACAAATGAAGAATTAAAGTCTGAAATTGAAAAATCAAACGGCAATGAAATTACTGTTGAAATTGATAGAAACGGCAAAACCGAAAATAAAACCGTTTTGCCGATTAAAAATACCGTGGGAGTATATCTCCTCGGTGCGTGGGTTCGTGACAGCTGTGCAGGCATCGGAACTATGACCTATTATGATGACAGCAATAATTATTTTGCCGCACTCGGTCATGGAATATGCGACTGTGACACGGCTGCTTTGTTACCGTTAAAATCGGGAGAAGCGGTTCGGGCTGAAATCAGCGGCATTGAAAAAAGCGTCTGCGGTAAAGCCGGCAGTTTCTGCGGATATTTTACCGATGTAAAGTTTGGTAATTTGAGCGTCAACTCCCCTTTAGGAATTTTCGGAGATTTAACGAGTGAAAATTATAAAAGAAACAAGAAATATCTGATTGCAAATGACGATGAGGTAAAAACAGGAAAGGCTGTTATGGTAACAACGCCTGTCGGAGATACGCCGCAGGAATATGAAATTGAAATCAAAAGAATATGCAACCGTGATATGACATCAAATGAAAATTTTGTCATAAAAATAACCGACAGCAGATTGCTCGAAAATTGCGGCGGTATTGTACAGGGTATGAGTGGCAGTCCGATAGTTCAAAACGGCAAAATTATCGGCGCTGTTACCCATGTTTTTCTGAACAATCCCAAAGAAGGTTACGGTGTGTTTGCACAATATATGGCAAATCGCTACAATAATCAACACTAAATATATGATGGTTTGTTCATTTTTGATTTAGTAAAGCAAAATATAAAACTTTTTTCTCAATTTTTCAAAAAAGTTTTATGGAAGGTATTGCCAACTTTACCATTTTGTGGTAATATTAGTACAACAAAAATTACTGGGGGAAATCACAATGAACAACAAAATAAAACTAATCGTAACCGATGACGCTTCTGAATTTACGCAGGAAAATCTTAATATCTTACAAAGTAAGAATATTTCCGTTATTTTCTGTGCAAAAGACGGAGAAGAATTGTGCGATAAAATTAAAAAAGAAAGCCCTGATGTTGTACTAATGGATTCATTTATGACAAGGCTTGACGCAATCGGTGTTATGAGAAGCATTACACGGGAAAGCACGAAAGTGCCTGTGTTTATGGTATATTCGTCATTCCACAGCACTGTTCTTGAGCGTGAAATTATGAATTCGGGCGCATCATATTTTGTGTTGAAGCCGTATAACATTTCCGAATTAAGCACCATTATCAGCGATTTGTCGGATTTGAGCAAGAAAAACAATTTTGGCAGAGGCAGAGTTATTGACGCTTTCGGAATTGAAATGAAAGTGACCGATATTCTCCATGAAATAGGAGTTCCGGCTCACATCAAAGGCTATCACTATCTGCGTGATTCAATCATTATGTCTGTTGAGCATCCTGAAATTATCAATGCCGTGACAAAACAGCTCTATCCGTCGGTTGCCAAAAAGTACGAAACAACTTCTTCACGGGTTGAAAGAGCTATAAGACACGCAATTGAGGTTGCATGGGATCGAGGTGACATTGATGTTTTGAACTCATATTTCGGATATACAATTCACAACGACAGAGGTAAGCCCACAAACAGCGAATTTATTGCCATGATTTCTGACAAATTAAGACTGCAGATTAAAAATGCAGGCTGAAAAAAGAGCCGCTCGTTAAGAGTGGCTCTTAATATATTATTTAGTTTTGCCAATATCGTGTCTGTAATGAGCGCCTTCAAAGGAAATTTTTTCTACTGCTGCATATGCCTTTTCAAGTGCCTCATCAAGTGTATCCGCTGTCGCAGTAACACCGAGAACTCGACCGCCGTTTGTATAGAACTTTCCGTTTTCGTACTTTGTGCCGGCATGATAAACAATTGCGCCATCGACACCGCCGTTATCATTAAGACCGAACATCTCTATACCCTTTTTGTATGAAACAGGATATCCGCCGCTTGCCATAACAACACAAGCCGCAGCACCGTTGTCCCATTCAATGTCAAGGTCGGAAAGCTTTTCGTCAATAACAGCCTCACAGATATCTACAAGGTCAGTTTTAAGTCTTGGAAGAACAACCTGAGCCTCAGGATCGCCGAAACGGGCATTGTATTCAATAACCTTTGGACCGTTCGGTGTAATCATAAGTCCAAAGTACAGACAGCCCTTAAAAGGTCTGCCCTCTTTATTCATCGCCTCAATCGTAGGGATAAAGATTGTATCCATACAGTCTTTGGCAATCTCGTCTGTATAATACGGGTTCGGGCTGATTGTGCCCATACCGCCTGTGTTAAGACCTTCGTCATTATCAAAAGCACGTTTGTGGTCTTTTGAGCTGACCATAGGTTTTACGCACTTACCATCTGTAAATGCAAGAACAGAAACCTCGGGACCTGTAAGAAACTCTTCGATAACGATATTGTTACCTGAGTCGCCAAACTTCTTGTCCTCCATAATTTCTTTGACTGCTTCAATTGCCTCATCAACAGATTGAGCAATAATTACACCCTTGCCGAGTGCAAGACCGTCAGCCTTTACAACAACGGGAGCGGTATTTTCGTTCTTTATATAGTCAATTGCTTTCTGAGCGTCATTGAATACTTCATACTTTGCAGTAGGTATGCCGTATTTCTTCATAAGATTTTTTGAGAAAACCTTTGACGCCTCAATAATAGCGGCATTTGCATTAGGACCGAATGCTCTGATTCCAGCCTCCTGCATAGCGTCAACCATACCGTCAGCAAGCGGATCATCAGGAGCTACAAAAACGAGGTCAATTGCATTGTCCTTTGCAAACTTAACCATATTTTCTTTATCCATAACTCCGATATTAACAAGCTCGGCATCTCTTGAAATACCGCCGTTGCCGGGAGCGCAATAAAGCTTTGTGCATTTAGGACTTTCAAGAAGCTTTTTAATTAAAGCGTGCTCTCTGCCGCCCGAACCAATCATTAAAATTTTCATAACCGCACCTCTATCAGTGATGGAAAAGACGAATACCCGTAAATGACATTGTCATATTGTACTTATTGCAGGTTTCAATAACATTATCATCACGAATTGAGCCACCCGGCTGTGCAACAAACTTAACACCTGAACGCTTTGCTCTTTCAATGTTGTCACCGAATGGGAAGAATGCGTCAGAACCGAGTGAAACACCGTCAAATGTTGCAAGCCAAGCCTTTTTCTCTTCCTTTGTAAGAGGTTCGGGCTTAGTTTTGAAGAACTGCTGCCATATACCGTCAGCAAGCACATCCTCATAATCATCAGAGATGTAAACGTCAATAGTGTTATCTCTGTCAGGACGGCGGATGTTGTCAACAAACGGAAGGTTCATAACCTTCGGATGCTGTCTGAGATACCAGATATCAGCCTTATTACCTGCAAGTCTTGTGCAGTGAATTCTTGACTGCTGACCTGCGCCTACACCGATTGCCTGACCGCCCTTTGCGTAGCAAACAGAATTAGACTGAGTATATTTAAGAGTGATAAGAGCAACAAGAAGGTCACGCTTAGCATCCTCTGTAAAATTCTTATTATCTGTTACAATGTTCTGAAGGAGCATTTCTTCGTCAATTTTGAGTTCATTTCTGCCCTGTTCAAATGTAATGCCGAAAACATCCTTATGCTCAATAGGAGCAGGAACATAGTTCGGGTCGATTTTTACGACATTATAGTTGCCTTTCTTTTTTGACTTGAGGACTTCAAGAGCCTCGGGAGTATAGTCAGGAGCAATAATACCGTCAGAAACCTCTCTCTTGAGGAGGATTGCAGTCTGAACATCGCAAGTATCGGAAAGAGCCACCCAGTCACCGTATGACGACATTCTGTCTGCACCTCTTGCCATTGCATATGCGCTTGCAATCGGAGAAAGCTCAAGGTCATCTACAAAGTAGATTTTCTTGAGTGTGTCAGAAAGCTCTGTTGCAACTGCCGCACCGGCAGGACTTACATGCTTAAATGACGCAGCTGCAGGAAGACCTGTTGCCGCTTTGAGTTCCTTTACGAGCTGCCATGAGTTAAATGCATCAAGAAAGTTGATATAACCGGGTTTGCCGTTGAGAACCTCAACAGGAAGATCTTTGCCGTCCTGCATGAAAATTCTCGAAGGCTTCTGATTCGGGTTACAGCCGTATTTTAAAGCAAGTTCGTTCATTGGATTCATCCTTTCCGAAAAATAAATTACTTGTTTTTATTGATAATTCTTGACTCTGCCTTATTTGAAGCAATGTCAATATAGCGTACAAAAAGTGAAACCTTGTTATCCTCATTGAGAGAATTCCAGATTTTCTCGGCAAATGTGTCAATATCATCGTTACCGATTTCTACGAGTGTAGGTTCACCCTCAAAGCTCGGAAGCGGATTGCCGTCACTCATATATGTGTGAATGAATCTGCCAAGACCGTTTATCGGCTTGTCATATGTAAATGTGTATCTTTCGCAACAATCAGGATTGCCGTCTGCACTTTTGAGAATTGACATTGCATAGTTCATCTTGCCGTTTTCACACTCAACGATACCAGAAATTCGTGGAGTGTAGTTAGGACCGTCAGGCTCAAACTCTCTTGTTGTGAGTGACTGTTCAAATGTCTGACCTTCATTCATAAGATCATAAACAGTATCAGTCTGGTCACCGTTAGTAACGATAGTTTTGTTGCCGAGAACTCTTACGGGAGAATAGATGATAAGTGACGGATCAACAACCTTTGACGGATCAAAAGCCTGAGTTTTGATGCCGTCCTCGGTTTCTGCAAACACTCTGTTTCTGCTGTTTTCGCTTCTGCCCATAATAAAGTATGCAATAACAGCCTTTGAGCCGTCTGCACTTTTGCCGATTACAATGCCTCTGCCCGGATATGAAGTTGAAGCAATGTCATTGTAAAGTGATACAGGTTTCATATTTTTCCTCCGTTAGTCAAGAATTTCGGTTTTATTGTCTTTTACTATAATTTTATCTTCGCAGAAAAGCGAAACTGCCCTTGGAAGAATCTTCCATTCAGCCTGTTCCATAACTCTTTTCTGAAGAATTTCGGGTGTGTCACCGTTCTGAATTTCAACGGCTTTCTGAATGATAATGGGACCGCCGTCACACACTTCGTTTACAAAATGTGCGGTAGCACCCGTTACCTTGACGCCTCTGTTAAGAGCCTCCTCATGAACTCTGAGTCCGTAATAGCCCTCGCCGCAGAATGACGGAATAAGCGACGGATGGATATTGATTATTCTGTTTTCAAAAGCAGAAATAAACTGCTTTCCGAGAATTGTCATAAATCCCGCAAGAACTACAAGGTCAACATCCTTGGATTTCAAAAGCTCGGTCACAGCAGAATCATACTCATCAAATTCGTCATAGTCTTTTCTTCTGATAACCTCAGTTGCAATCGAATTATTTTTTGCTCTTTCAAGTGCATAAGCGTTTGGATTTGAGGACACAACAAGAGAGATTTTTCCGTTTTTAATCTCTCCCCTGTTCTGAGCGTCAATAAGTGCCTGAAGATTTGTGCCGCCGCCCGACACAAGAACTGCAATATTTTTCATTATTCAAACACTACTCCGTCATTACCGCTGATTACTTCACCGAGTACAACAGCGTCTTCACCGTTAGCCGCAAGAACCTCAAGAGCCTTGTCTGCTTCCTCCTTGGCAACGGCGATTATCATACCTACACCCATATTGAATGTGTTGAACATATCGTGTTCGGGGATATTACCTACTCTCTGCATAAGCTTGAAAATAGGAAGAACAGGAATATTGTCCTTTTTGATTTTGGCAGAAAGACCGTCTGTAAGCATACGGGGAATGTTTTCATAGAAACCGCCGCCCGTGATGTGTGAAACAGCCTTTACATCAACCTTATCCATAAGAGCGAGAAGAGGTTTTACATAAATTTTTGTAGGAGTGAGCAATGTTTCACCGAGAGTTTTGTCAAGCTCAGGATACTCGGCATTAATTGTTTCCTCGTTGATATCAAAGATTTTTCTGACAAGCGAAAAACCGTTTGAGTGAACACCCGAAGAACGGAGTCCTAAAAGTACATCACCCTCACAAAGCTTTGAACCGACAATCATCTTCGGCTTGTCTGCAATACCAACGCTGAAACCTGCAACATCATATTCATCAACAGGCATAAGACCCGGATGCTCTGCAGTTTCACCGCCGATAAGAGCACAACCGGACTGAACACAGCCTTCTGCAATGCCTGATACAATTTCAGCTACCTTTTCGGGATAGTTCTTGCCGATTGCGATATAATCGAGGAAGAAAAGAGGTTTTGCTCCACAGCAAATTACATCGTTTACGCACATTGCAACTGCGTCAATACCGATTGTGTCATGCTTGTCAAGAAGAAAAGCAAGCTTGATTTTTGTACCTACACCGTCAGTACCGCTGACAAGTACAGGCTCTTCCATATCTTTGAAATCAGGGGCAAAAAGTCCGCCGAAACCGCCGATGCCTGAAATAACACCGTCAATTTTTGTGCGTGCCACATGCTTTTTCATAAGCTCTACAGACTTATAGCCTGCTGTTACATCAACACCTGCCGCTTTGTAGCTTTCGGAAAAGCTGTTGTTCATTGTAATCACTCCGTCACTTTCTGTTAATTTTTTTAGCGTATTTATCTACAAAGATTGTTCTCGGAATTTCAGCGTCGTAGCTGCCCGTGAAACAACCGTCACAGAATTCTATATTTGCACCCTCAGCAATTTTTCTGAGACTGTTTATACTGAGATAACCAAGTGAATCTGCACCGATATATTCACAGATTTCACTTGTTGTCAACTTGTTTGCAATAAGACTTTCTTTATCGTGAATGTCCACACCAAAGTAGCACGGACATACAAACGGAGGTGAGCTGATGAGCATATGCACCTCGGCAGCTCCTGCCTCACGCATAAGACGAACAATATGCTTTGAGGTTTCACCTCTGACGATTGAGTCGTCAATAATAACAACTCTCTTGCCTTTAACATTAGCCTTTAAAGCAGTAAGTCTTGTTCTGAGAAGTCTTTTCTTTTTATCTTTACCCGAACCTACTGTTCTGCCGATATATTTGTTCTTGACAAAACCTGTGCTGAACGGGATACCCGAAGCCTTTGCATAACCCTGTGCGGCAATAAGTCCCGAATCGGGAACACCGCACACCATATCTGCCTCAATCGGGAACTCGTCATAAAGAAGTTCACCGGCTTTGAATCTTGCATTATGTACGCAGACACCGTTGATTACACTGTCCGGTCTTGCGATATATACATATTCAAAAAGGCAGAAAGATGTTTTATCGGGCAAAAGCTTTAATTTGTAGCTGTGAAAGCCTTCTTCGTCAACTACTACCATTTCGCCCGGCTCAACATCACGGACAAATTCACCGCCAAGACTGTCGATAACACAGCTTTCGGAAGTGAAAATCCAGCTGTTTTTGAGTTTGCCGATACAGAGCGGACGGAATCCGTGCATATCACGAAAGCCGATAAGACGGCTCGGTGCGCAAATTACAGTTGAGTAAGCGCCCTTGAGCTTTCTCATTGAAGAAAGAACAGCATCTTCAAGCGTGTCTGTTACACATCTTTCGGTTGCGATAACATAAGCCATAATTTCAGCATTAGAATTGGACTGAAAAACAGCGCCGCCTGTTTCAAGCTCCTGCCTTATTTCATTGAAGTTTGTAATTGAGCCGTTGTTTGCAATACCGATTGAACCCTGAATATATCGCATAACAAGCGGTTGGTTAGAAGCACGGTCGAGTGATTCCGATGAAGTATAACGGACATGACCGACTGCAATCTTACCGTTTGGAAGTTTTTCAAGTGCTTTGGGCGTAAAAATCTCGGACACCATACCGAGTTCCTTGACAGTTGTAAATTCACCGTCTTTATTCACGGTGATACCTGCACTCTGCTGTCCCCTGTGCTGAAGGCTGAAGAGTGCGTCATTTGCGGCGGCAACAACATCGATATCGTCATCATTACGGTAAATACCGAACACACCGCACTCGTCATTTACTTTGTCAAGTTTTGTGTCAATATCTACATAGTTCTTAATCAAAGCTCTGCCACCTTAGCCTGCATTGCCTTGTCTTTTTCGGCAACGCCTTTTTCCATATCAGCTTTCATATTTTCAAGCTTCTCTGCAAGAGAATCGTCGGAAAGTGCGAGCATTTCAACGGCAAGAATTGCAGCGTTAGCCGCACCGTCAACTGCTACTGTTGCAACCGGAATTCCTGTAGGCATCATAACTGTTGCGAGAAGAGCATCCATACCGTCAAGCTGAGCCGACTTACATGGGATTCCTATCACAGGAAGGATTGTTTTTGCCGCAAGAACACCTGCGAGATGTGCCGCCATACCTGCTGCGGCAATGATTACGCCAAAACCGTTCTTTTTAGCCTCTGCCGAAAACTTAATAGCCGCATCGGGAGTACGGTGTGCGCTCATTACATGAACCTCATACTCTACGCCAAATTCTTTGAGTTTGATACTACGGGGAAATCACTGTCGGAGCCCATAATAATTGCAACCTTTTTCATAATTACTCATAGCCTTTCCGCCCACTTGATAAATTGCCGCAAAAACCGTGCCGTGGGCAGACAAAGTCAGGACAAATATGCCAATTTATGCTTTGAATCGACATAAATAAAGCATTACTAATTAATTATATAAAAAAATCGGTTAAAATTCAATAGTCAGGCGAAATTATTTTTAAAATACCGCCAAAAAGCAAAAAGTGACTGTGCAAAGCATAGCCACTTCATGATATTAATTAATCTCGGAAACATCTTTTCCCTGTTCGATTTTCATGCCGTTATCGGGATCTGTAGCATCAAGATACGGTCTTTCGTTGGAAATTATGCCCTCGGTTGTAACTCCCGCCTCTGCAGCCTTTTTCATACCGGGAAAAAGAAATTCCATCTTTTCATTATCGAATTTTTCATCGAGATATTCTTCAAAGCTGTTTGACGCAGGCACTCCCTCTGTTCTCTGAGTCCATCTTGCCGTAGCTGTTACTGACATAAAGCCGTTGAATGCCATGAATACAATCAGAAATGTTGTAATAATTGCACCTGCTCTTTTAGGGATTTTTTCAATAAGCTTTGCTGTCCACGGATACAGATAACGCACCCAGACAAGACCAAGGAATCCCCAAATAAGGGCATACATAAGATTAGTTCTGCCGTCAAGGTTAAACGGAGTGTCACTGTAGTCCCATGAAACCGTGCCGAACATCTGCTCCTGCAACCACGAACAGAAATACTCAAAACCTGCTCCGACAAAAGCACTTATCACAAAAACAAGCGTATCATTAAGCTTGTAAAGCTTATACAAAGCGGCAGTCAGAAAACACGCACCGCCGCCGTAAACAGGAATAAACGGACCGTAAACCATACCGACACGCATTTCAAAATGTCCGTCAACGCAGAACGCCCATATTGTTTCAAGAATCGTGCCGATGAAAGAACCAATCATAAACAGATAAAAAAGCTTCGTAAAACAGAATCCGTATGCAAACGGCTTGTCCTCTTTGCTTTCAAAGGTTTGTGTATATTCTTTCATATTATCCTGCTTAATCTCCTCAATTTTTGCATTAATTTGCTTTACATAAGCCATATGAGTGAGATCGGGATAAGCGTGTGCAAGTCTTTTTCTTAAAATATTCTCTGTAAAAAGTCGGTTATAGTTTTCTTCAAGTTCCTGAATTTCAACCTCTGTTGCACCTTTATCCATAAGCTCAGAAGAATTTTTAAGCTTTGCAATTCTTCTGAGCAGACGGATTGTTGTTATCATTGAAAAGACATAATCAATTACAATAATTCCGCAGAAGCAAAGAACAAGAATAAGACTTACCCAGAAAGGAATTGCTTCAACGGCTGTGCGAAGCACCGGAATTATCAATCCGACAAGCAGCATACCGAGCAATCCGAGGAAAAGTGCATAAGGAAAAGTTATATAATTGCCTATGCTGAATTTCGACGAAGAAAAATCCCATGGCTTGAATTTGAGAGTTTTTTCTACAAGCACACCGACCACAACCATAAGTGCAGATAATATCAGAGTTGAACCGATGAATAAAATCAGCTTGCTGTTTTCAAACGGTTTTAGTGCCGTATAACAAATAACCGCCGAAAATCCGTACATAGGGCAAAACGGTGATGTCAAAAAACCGTTGTTACTGAATTTTTTCTCAAGAAGAAGCGAACGGAAACTGCTCGCCACCCAGCCAAAAAACGAGAAAATTACAAAGTACCACAACAGGTCGAGTAAAAATTGCATTTCCTATCCCCCACAATTTTATGCAACAAATCGGACACAGAATTCTGTGCCCGAAAAATTGTCGTAAATTTCACATTCTTTATGCCTTTGGCACATCATCTTTCCAGAGTTCTTTAATTGCGGTAACATTACCCGCAAGTCTCTGAATATCTGAAGGAATGATAATCTTTGTAGCCTTGCCGTCAGCGGCTTTACCGAATGCCTCAAGTGATTTAAGCTGAATAATTCTATCGGTAGGAGAAGCCTCATTGAGCATTTTAAGTGCGTCGGCATTAGCTTTCTGAACTGTGAGAATAGCCTCAGCTTCACCCTGTGCCTCACGGATTTTCTGCTCCTTAACAGCATCGGCTTTAAGAATTGCAGATTCCTTCATACCCTCTGCAACGAGAATCTGACTGCGTTTTTCACCCTCTGCATCAAGAATTCTTGCACGGCGCTCACGCTCTGCCTTCATCTGCTTTTCCATCGCATCCTGAATTTCACGGGGCGGAAGAATGTTTTTAAGCTCGACACGGATTACCTTAATGCCCCATGCGTCGGTTGCCTCGTCAAGAATCACTCTGATTTTACCGTTGATTGTATCACGGGATGTGAGCGTGTTATCAAGCTCAAGATCACCGATGATATTACGCAATGTTGTTGCAGTAAGATTTTCAATAGCACTGAGCGGTCTTTCTACACCGTAAGTATAAAGCTTTGGATCGGTAATTTCAAAATACACAACCGTGTCAATCTGCATGGTGACATTATCTCTTGTGATCACGGGTTGTGGAGGGAAGTCGATCACTTGCTCTTTTAATGAAACCTTTTTTGAAATTTTGTCGATGAACGGAATTTTTACATGCAAGCCTGTTGACCATGTTACATGATATGTTCCGAGTCTTTCAATTACATATGCGTGTGCCTGCGGTACTACCTTGACATTGCTTACGATTACTATAAGCAGGATTAAAAGGATAACTCCTAAAATAATAAGTCCTAACATTATTTACCTCTCATTCTGATATGGGTTCTACAATGAGCTTTACGCCCTCGATTGCGAGAACCTTAATTTTTGTTCCTTTTAAAAGCGGTGCTTTGTCAGACTTTACAGTCCAAGTTTCCGCACCAACCTTTGCCTGTGCTGTTTTGTCAATATCGGTTAAATCTGTGAGCATAAATCCGACTTGACCGATGTGGCGGTCTGCGTTTGTTCCCGTTGTTTTGTTACGCCTTTTAAAGCGTTTCACAAGCGGTCGTGTCACAATCAGCGATACAAGTGACACAACAAGGAACACAGCCGACTGGATTGTTATGTCGCTTGTGAATATAGTAGTTACTGCGGCACAAACTGAGCCGAGAACGAACCATATCGAAACAAGCTGTGTTGTAAAGCCTTCGCAAAGCAACATGAATATTGCAAAGCCTATCCACACTATCGGCATATATTGCTCCATAGAGCTGTCACCCTCCTTTTCGCATAATTTTAACACAATATTATCTATTGCTATTTTATGCGTTAACTGATTATTTTGTATCTGTATTCCGCTTTATCCTTACAATTTCATGTAAAAAGGGCATAAAAATACCGACAAGTATTAGCATAGAACACCATTACTTGTCGGTAATAATTTTAATATCACATTCCTTGTTCAAAAATATAGAGGTACAAATCTTCAAGGGTTGGGTTTGCAATTGTTATTTTATGATTTTCAGGGGGATTATCTGTTACTAATCTTACTACGATTTTATCATCATTATGATAGAGATTTGAAACTCGATAATTATCCTGAAAATATTTTAATTCCTCTTTTTCAATTTCCACCTCAACTACCTTATTTGCAATTTCATTTACAAGATTTTGGCAGGTATCGTGTGACACAAGTTTTCCCTGCTTTAGAAGTATAATCTCTTTAGCAATGAACTCGATATCGGACACAACATGAGTAGAAATGAGCACGATTTTATCTTCTGCAATTTCACTTATAAAATTGCGGATACGAATTCTCTCTTTTGGGTCAAGTCCTGCCGTTGGCTCGTCAAGTATGAGAATTTCGGGATTGTTCAGAAGCGCTTGAGCAATCAAGGCTCTCTGCTTCATACCGCCCGAAAACGAGCCTAACTTTTTATGTGCGGCATCTGTCAGATTAACCGTTTCAAGAAGCTGAGTGATCTTTTCCTTGGCTTCTTTCTTTTTTAAGCCCTTTAAAGCCGCCATATACCACAAAAAGCGGTTGAGGGTGAAATCATCATACAAGCCCTGCTGTTGGGGCATATAGCCGAGTACGGCTCGG
>OHHP01000585.1_pt1 | contig 20284 bp, 15 predicted proteins | sample 1568121 | NCBI WGS metagenome assembly OHHP01 (sample SAMEA3879500, study PRJEB24766) | human gut metagenome | biome: human-associated habitat; feature: feces | place: USA | collected 1985/1987
CCCGTCCGGGTTCTATATCCGCCGGTCGACGGCGCTGCTTTCCGCAGTTCTGGGGTCGCTGTATGCACTCTGGCTCATCTATGCGGCCGGGCTTAATTACCTGCTGATGGCTCTTATCTTTATGGCAATCGGCATTCCGGTCTTTATCCATGCCCGCAGGCAGAATGCGCCGCATGAACCGGCGTTTTCCGCGGGAGAACGTTTTGCCGCATGGATATTGGTTGCGGCAGCCCTGTTTGCCATTTACGCGATGGCGACGGGCGTGGTTGCGGCTTAGACAACAACAAAGCACCGGAAAAACTTCCGGTGCTTGTATTTTGTGCGCTCGGTGCGTTTAAGCGTCATCTATACGTTTAAGCGACCTCTATACGTTTAAGGCCTTACGGTAGGTTTCAAGCAGGAATTCCTGCTCGTCGCGGTCTGCCTGATTCATTTTTCTTAATTTGATAATGGCTTTCATAATTTTAACATCAAAACCGACGCCTTTGGCTTCAGCGTAGATGTCGCGAATGTCTGAAGAAATGCCTTTCTTTTCTTCTTCCAGGCGTTCAATCCGTTCAATCAAAGAATTCAATCTGGTGCTGTCGATGCCGCCGACTTCATTTTCCGACATAGTTGTTCTCCCTTTTATGTTATTAAAGAATCGTATCATATACGCTGCGGCACTTTAGCAAAGATATTTTTTTTTGACAAGATATAAATTCGGCGAAAAGCGACGGCGGTTAAAATAGCAACAAAAGGCGACGGCGGTTAAATGGCTGCGAAAAACGGCGGCGGTTGAATGGAGGCGAAAGGCGGGGAGGACGAAAACGGGGACAGGAACGGCGGCGGTTAAATAATTGTGGAGAAAATGAAGAATAATAAGTTATTAAAAATTTATGGTATATATGTAACCATAGCAAAAGATGGTTTTAAACTTTTTAGGGGAAGAATATGCCAAACGATACGCGTACAAAAATCTTAGCAACATTGGGGCCGTCGTCAAATACCGAAGAAAAAATCAGCGCCCTGATTGAGGCGGGGATTGACGGGTTCCGGCTTAATTTCAGCCACGGGACACAGGAAGAACACAAACGGACTTATGAGATTGTAAGGCGGGTGGCGAAAGAAAAGGGCGTGCGCGTAACGGTTGTGGCGGATATGCAGGGACCGAAGCTCCGAATCGGAACGTTCAAAGACGGCGAAGTTTTGTTGAAAAAGGGGCAGAAGTTTACGCTGGACATGCAGGATATTCCGGGAGACGAAACAAGGGTTCTGCTGCCGCACAAGGAAATTTTTGAAGCGTTGAAAGCCGGCGACAAACTGCTGGTTAATGACGGAAATATCGTGTTGAACGTTTTGAAGTGCAACAAAGAATCGGCGGAAACGGAAGTTGAGGTCGGCGGGGTTATTTCCGGGCACAAAGGCGTGAACCTGCCGAATTCGTCGCTTAATATTTCGCCGCTGACGGAAAAGGACCACAGCGATTTGCAGTTTGCGCTGGGGCTCGGGGTGGACTGCATCTGCCTGTCTTTTGTGCAGCGGGCGTCAGACATTAAGGAGGCGCGCAAGATTATCGGCAAGCGGGCATGGATTATTTCGAAGCTGGAGAAGCCGCAGGTGCTTGACGATTTGGACAACATTATCAAAGCGTCGGATATGGTTATGGTGGCGCGCGGCGATTTGGGCGTGGAATGCCCGATTGTTACGGTGCCGGTGCTGCAAAAACGGATTGTGTCGCGCTGCCGCGTGTTCGGCAAGCCGGTCATTGTGGCGACGCAGATGCTCGAATCGATGATGTCGGCGCCGATGCCGACGCGGGCGGAAGTTTCGGACATTGCCAACGCGGTTTATGACGGCTGCGACGTAGTTATGCTTTCCGGCGAAACGGCAGCCGGCAGCTATCCGGTTGAGACGGTCAAAACGATGCACGGCGTCATTTTGCAGGTGGAGGCCGACCCGAAATATCTGGAGAGCGTGCACCGCTTTGAGCAGGGGGCGTGCGGCAGCAGCGAAGCGCGCGCGATTACGCATGCGGCGGGCGAAGTTGTCAAAACGCTGGAAAAAGTTGCCTGCACCGCGACGTTTTCGGTCAGCGGGGCGACGACGCTGGCAATGGCGCAGGAACGTCCGAGACTGCCGATTATTTCCATCAATCCGACGGAGGAAATTGCTCACCGGCTGAATCTGGTCTGGGGTGTCAAGACGTTTGTCGACCGGAAAGTGTTTGAGAGTTTTGACAATATCGAAACCGTTTCGCGCGGGGTTGCCGCGGAGGCTGGGCTGGCGAAAAAAGGCGAGTATATTGTGGTTACGGCCGGGTATCCGTTCGGCTGCGTGGGGAGTACGAACGTGCTGCATATCGTTAAGGCTTGACCGGCCGGGCGGTAAGAAACGGCGAAAGCTGCGGATGAGATATTCCGCAGCTTTTTGCGTGCGGAAAAGGAAGGCGCGAAGAAAGCAAAAAACGTGTCTTATCCGCTTGATTTTAAAACTTATATATACGAAATAATCTGAAATAATTCGTGTCAGGAAAAGAGTTTTAAACGCCTTGTTAATTTTTGCCATGCTATTATGCTGTCAATAGTGATAAATTGTTATGGAGTGATGAAAACTATGGCAAAAGAAACTCAGGTGCAAACGAACGAAGAAGCAGAGAAAAAGCATGTGGATGAGCTGGTGGCACGCGTTGCCGCGGCGCAAAAGAAATATGCCGAATATACGCAGGAACAGGTTGACCACATCTTCCGCCGCGTGGCTTTGAAGCTCAGTTCGCTCAGAATTCCGCTGGCGAAAATGGCGGTTGAAGAAACCGGTATGGGCGTCGTTGAAGACAAGGTCATCAAAAACCACTTTGCGTCGGAATACATTTACAACAAATTCAAAAATACCAAAACCTGCGGCATTCTGGAAGAAGACAAGGCCAACGGGCTGATTAAGATTGCGGAGCCGCTGGGCGTGATTGCCGGCGTTATTCCGACGACGAATCCGACTTCTACCGCAATTTTCAAGTCGCTGATTGCGCTCAAGACCCGCAACGGCATTATCTTTTCGCCACATCCGCGTGCCAAGAAGTGCACGGTAGAAACCGCGCGCATTATTTTGGAAGAGGCTGTTAAGGCAGGCGCGCCGGAAGACATTATCGGCTGGATTGAGAATCCGACAATTTTCCAGACCCAGTATCTGATGCAGCATCCGCAGATTGACATTATTCTGGCGACCGGCGGCCCGGGCATGGTCAAATCCGCTTACAGTTCCGGCAAACCGGCACTGGGCGTCGGCGCAGGCAATACGCCGGCATTGATTGACGAAACGGCAGACATTCAGATGGCGGTTTCTTCAATTTTGATGTCCAAGACTTTTGACAATGGTATGATTTGCGCATCGGAACAGTCGGTTACGGCAGTTAAAGACGTGTATGACGCGGTTAAGGCGGAATTTGTCAAACGCGGCGCGTATATCCTGACGCCGAAAGAAAAGGAAAAGCTTGCCAAAGTGATTATGATTGACGGGCATCTGAACGCGGCAATCGTCGGACAGCCGGCATACAAGATTGCGGAAATGGCGAAAATTTCGGTGCCGGAAGAAACGAAAGTTTTGATTGCCGAGTGTACGAAAGTCGGTGCGGAAGAACCGTTCTCAGCCGAAAAGCTGTCGCCGGTTTTGGCAATGTATAAGGCCGACGATTTCAAGAGCGGCGCAGATTTGGCGAAGGCTCTGGTATCGCACGGCGGCAAGGGGCACACTTCGGTGCTTTATACCAATCCGCAGAACGACGACAGGATTAAATATTTCGGCCACCTGATGATTACGGGGCGCGTGATGATTAACTGCCCGTCGTCGCAGGGCGCTATCGGCGACATTTACAACTTTAGGCTTGAACCTTCTCTGACTTTGGGCTGCGGCTCCTGGGGCGGCAACTCGGTCAGCGAAAACGTAGGAGTAAAACATCTGATGAATATCAAAAACGTAGCGAAACGCGAAGAAAATATGTTGTGGTTCAGAATTCCTCCGAAAGTTTACTTTAAGCCGGGTTCGCTGTCGTTTGCTCTTAAGGAACTGAAAGGCAAAAAACGCGCGTTTATCGTTACCGACAAGCCGCTGTTTGATTTGGGCTATACCAAGAAAGTTACCGATGTTCTGGACGAAATCGGCGTTGCGTACAAAATATTCTCCGACGTGCATCCGGATCCGGATTTGACGACGGTCAATATGGCTATCGGTACGCTCCGTTCGTTTGAGCCGGACGTTATCATTGCGCTGGGCGGCGGTTCGCCGATTGACGCGGGCAAGATTATGTGGCTGATGTACGAACATCCTGAATTGAAATTTGAAGATTTGGCGATGCGCTTTATGGATATCCGCAAACGTATTTTTGAATTTCCGCAGCTGGGCGAAAAGGCTGTGATGGTCGCTATTCCGACTACGTCGGGCACGGGTTCGGAAGTAACGCCGTTCTCCATTATTACCGATGACCATGAGGGCGTTAAGTACGCGGTAGCGGATTATGCGCTGACTCCGTCGATGGCGATTATCGACTCGGATTTGGTACAGACAATGCCGAAGGGATTGTGCTCGGCTTCGGGTATCGACATCCTGACCCATGCGCTGGAATCGTACGTTTCCTCAATGGCGACCGAATATACGCGCGGCCTGTCGCTGGAAGCCGGCAAACTGGTGTTTGACTATCTGCCGTCCTCTTATGCGACAGCAGACTCTTATGCCCGCGAGAAAGTTCATACGGCGGCGACGCTGGCCGGTATGGCGTTTGCGAATGCGTTTTTGGGCGTCTGCCACTCTATGGCGCATAAACTCGGTTCGCACTTCAATATTCCGCACGGCGTAGCGAATGCTTTGCTGATTTGCCAGGTTATCCGCTTTAACGCAACGGACAAGCCGGCGAAACAGTGCGCTTTCCCGCAGTATAAGTTCCCGCATGCCAAAGCGGCGTATGCCGAATTTGCGGCGGCGATGGGCTTTAAGGGCAAGACCGACGACGAGAAAGTCAACGCGCTGGTTGAGGCGATTAAAGAGCTGAAGACGAAAATCGGCATTCCGGGCTCTATCCGGGAGTGGTTTGCCATCCGCGGCGAGTATACCGACGAAGATTTCAAAAAAGCGATGGAAACGCTGCCGACGCTGGCGTTTGACGACCAGTGTACCGGTTCCAACCCGCGTTATCCGCTGATTAAGGAAATCCGCAAACTGTATGAACTGGCATACGAAGGGGTTACGGACTTCGAAATCTAGTTTGCAGCGATGATGAAATGAAAGGCGGTTCCATGGAGAACCGCCTTTTTTGTGCGGAGATGACAGGGCAGGGGGAACTGCGGCACGGGGTGCTGAAAAAAATGGTTCCTTTTTTTTCTACAATCTGTTTTTAGGGCTTTTAGTGTAAACACAATAGGTTAATAAACAATAAAACTGATGACTATAATCGAACGTTATATGTCATCACAGAAGGGGCACGGGGGGATTTGCGTTTTTGAGCTGAAATGCGCGGGCGTTGTCTGGCTTATTTTGGCAGCAGTTTTTCTGACTTATTGGAGTAGTTTTTTTCTGGGGAATCACGATTTTCGTTTTATGCGTTATGGTGTACCGCTTGAAGCTGGGGTTTTTGAAGGACGGTTTACCCAGTTTCTGCCGTCATGGCTGTTGACCGGCGGGCATATTCTGCCGGCTTTTAACGTCTTGCTGGGTTTTGCCTTTTTTGCCCTGGCAGCGGTCAGGCTGGCCGAATGGTACGGACTGTCGGAAAGATATCGTGATGTACTGCCGTTTACTTTGCTGATTGTGTTAAATCCATATGTGCTGACGCAATTATATTATGTGCACCAGATACTGTCCATATTCGTCTGGCATTTTCTGTGCGTCTGGGGCGTGATTTGGATTGATCGGGCGGTTTTGGCGACGGAAGAAGGGAAAAAGGGGACAGGATATGCTGAGATGAGCGGAAGAAAAAGGGCGGCAGGATGTGCCGCAGCGTATGAGAGGGAAAAAGGTGCTGCTGTGGACGGGAGGAAAAAAGCGGCAGGGTATGCCGCGGCGGGCATGCCGGCGCTGTTTGTCAGCCTGGGCGGATATACGGCAGCGCTTGAGTTGGTACTGACGATTTACGCAGGGAAATTCTGGCTGGACATCCTGCGGGCGGAAAAGAGCGTTAAAGTGATTTTCCGGCATTATTTGAAACTGGGGGCGGGCGTTATGGCGGCGCTGCTTTGTTATGCGGCGGTTATCTGGGAGATGAAGAGGCGGAATCTGATTTTTTTAGGTATGTATAACGTGCAGACGCTTCCTTTACGGGACATGCCGGAAAAATTTTTGCAGCGATGGCATAAGCCGTGGGAAATATTATATTCGGTGTTTCCGTATGAAGTGCCGCTTGCAGGGTACGGCTTTCTGTTGCTGGCCGTGGCGGCACTGGCTGCATCGCTGGGGCGGCGGAAATTTCTGTGGGGTGCGTTATGTCTGATTGTTTCGGTCTATCTGGCATTTTTTTTGGCTTTTATTACGCCGCATGATTTTTTTGATACGTTTCGGATTCATTTTTTTTCAGTTCCGTATTTGACGGCAGTCTTGTTTGTAATCGCATTTTCCTGCGGCGGCAACGGCAGCCGCAATTTGGCGCTGGCGGTTGCGGCGGTTATGATGTGCGTTTATATCCGAACGGACATTTATGCACAAAAAATCTGGCTGTTGGGGAACAGACAGGATGAATTGTATGTTGAAAGGATAAAGCAAGATTTGCTGCCGCGTTTGAAACCGGGAAAGAAATACAGGCTGACAACTTTGGGCGGTTTGTACGGCAGAGAAAAATTTGCGGGTATAAGTACAGTGTATTCTCTGCGTACTTACGAGCGTGATAGGGAGTTATTCAGGGCTCCAATGTATGTTAGTGTTATGTTCTCCAGCGGCTTTTTTTTATCGGAGCCAGAGAGTCCCATTTGGGGTGATGCAATGTATCTTGGTGGTGGAATATTTTACGGGATAACGCCGGAAAATATAATGAAGGGAAAGCGCTTGGATGCTGAGATATTTGCCAGAACTTTTGGATTGGATAAAGAAGCGCAGCTTGATACTCTGAAAATTATGATGCCGTATCCGGCTGCCGACTATTGTTTTGTCGGAGAGAAAGACATTTTTCTGATGATGCCGCAGGTGCGGTATGACAGGGAGACGTTGGCAGGCATTATCCAGGAGGAGCTGACAAAAAATACTGCTATCGGCGAACATGGCGGTTAACCTGATGTTTACATATCCCGGGTTAAACTGCGGGAAAACATACGGGCGGCGACGTTATGAGACGGGCGGCCGGAATACCAGACGGGAGAGAATGATGAAAGACAAAGGAATGAAATGGGTGATAGTTGCCGATGTGATGGCGATTATCGTGGTCGGGCTGCTGTTGTGGGCATCGTATATTGACCGCGAGGTGGAGCGCCAGCAGCTGGAGGCACAGGCGGAAACCCAGCTCGGGCAGGACAAGCCGGCGCCAAAAAGCTATGACTTTGATTTGCAGCTGACGCCGCAAAACTGCGAGGGCGTGGACGGATCCGTCGATGCGGCGCTGATTACCGATGCCAATTATATGGATTTTACGCGGGTGGCGATTAATTCGGCAAAGCAAACCAAATGCCCGGGCAGCAAGTACAACTTTTATGTTATGACGCTGGACGTTTCGGCTTCCGACGAGGCGGCGTTGAAAGCGCTGGCAGGAAACGGCGTTACGGTTACGGTTTTGCCGCAGAAGGAAATTGATTTGTTTTATATCAGGGATACGCATGTTTCAAAGACATCGCTGCTGAAATATTATATTGCCGAGGCGCTGCCGCAGCTGGATAAAGTCCTGTATATGGATTCCGACGTTTTGGTTTTGCATGATTTGAACGGCCTGTACCGGACTGATATTGAGGGCAAATATCTGGCGGCGGTCAAAGATCCGTCCTGGTTCTTTGAAAACGCGCACGTTTTGGAGCTTAATCTGGAAAAGCGCGGCTATTATTTCAATGCGGGCGTGATGCTGATGAACCTTAAGAAAATCCGCGAGGACAATCTGTTGGCGAAGCTTGAAGACTATACCAACAACAATTTCCGCACCTATATGGACCAGGACGCATTTAACGTTGTGGTCGGTGAAGATGTTGCGGTATTGCCGTTTGAAGACAATACGATGAATTTCTTTTTTGAGCATGTCGATTTACCGACGATGGCAGCGTATTACGGAGAAGACTGGCAGAATTATGAGGACGTGTTTGCGCCGGCAACTATTCTGCACTTTGCCTCTTCGCGCAAGCCGCTGGGGACAGTGGTGCCAAAGACCAATTTCTTTTATATGCTGCAACGGTTATGGTATAAATATTATACGCCGCTGCCGCCGTTGGACTAGCGACAGTCGTGTTGTCTGCGGTGAACGCGGGAAAGATGCGGCAGTCCGATCGGAGGACTGTCGGAACCTACAGATTATATAAAGAAAGCGCCCGGTAAACGGACGCCTTCTTTTGGGAGCAATTGAAACGTTTTTGGGGAAACAGCCGCGGTGAGCCGGGCTGTTTCTTTCGTTTTACAGCATGGCCAGCGCTTTTTTTGTATATTCGGAAAGCGTAGCGGCGCTTTTTTCCAGTGCCTCGCGTTCGCCGTCGCACAATTCGGGAACGAGAGCCGTTTCAACACCGTTTTTGCTGACGATTGACGGGAGCGAATAGCAAATGTTGTCGTAGCCGCCGATGCCTTCGTCATGGTGCGAGCTGACGGTTAAAATCGCGTGCTTGTCGCTGATGATGGAGTTGCAGATGTACTGCGTGGCGGAAGCTATGCCGAAATAGGTAGAGCCTTTGCCTTTGATAATCGTATAGGCAGAGTTGCGCACTTCGTTATCAATGGAACCTTTGACGACTTTATCCAAATCTTTGCCGATTTGTCCGGCGAGGCGTTCAACACAGGTGGTTCCCGCGACGGCGCTGGACCAGACCAGAACCTCGCTGTCGCCGTGTTCGCCGATGACGTTGGCATGGACGGATTTGGGCGAGATGCCGAGGTGGCGTCCGAGAATGCTGCGGAACCGGGCGGAATCGAGCACGGTACCGGTGCCGAAAACGCGGTTCTTGGGGAAGCCGGAAAGCTTTAAGGTTACTTCGGTCATAATGTCAACCGGGTTGGCGGCGATGACCAAAATCGCGTTCGGGGCGTATTTGACCACTTCGGGGATAATGCTTTTGAAGATGCCGACGTTCTTTTCCAGCAGGTCAAGGCGGGTTTCTCCCGGCTTTTGGTTGGCTCCGGCCGTAATGACGATAATGCCGGCGTCTTTCAAATCCTTATAATCGCCGGCGACGACACGGGCGCCGAACGTAAACGGGGTGGAGTGGGAAATATCCATGGCCTCGGCAATCGCGCGTTCCTTGTTGGCATCGATTAAAATCAGTTTTTCCGCACTGCCTTCGCTTGCCAGCGAATAGGCGATGGCGCTGCCGACCATTCCGGTTCCGATAATTCCTATCTGCATATTTTTATCCCTTCATCTTAAAAAAATCATTAGTCCTTTAATTCATTGGTATATATAGTGTGCCTTTTTATAGAAATAAAGTGTTATTTTGCAGGAAAAACGAATTTTTTTTGGCGCGGGGAAAAGCCCGAAAAACAGCGGCTTCCGGCTGTTCGGACAGGGGGATAAGTTGAAAAGTTTAAAAAAATGCTTGTCAAATAAAGTTTTTGTGTGTAGCGTTTGTTTCAGACGTTAGTCTAAAATTTGTTTTAATAATTTTTAGAGGTTGAATTTAATGACTGATACCGCTGATCGTGTTAAGAAAATTGTTGCTGAACATTTAGGTGTTGAAGAAACAAAAGTAACAGACAACGCAAACTTTATTGACGATTTGGGTGCTGACAGCCTGGATACCGTTGAACTGGTTATGGCATTCGAAGAAGAATTCGGTTGCGAAATTCCTGATGAAGCAGCAGAAAAAATTCTTACAGTAAAAGATGCTATTGACTATCTTTCAAAAGCTGCGTAAGTCTTTGGAATTATCATAAGTTAGAACTCGCTCAAAAGTTTTAAGCGAGTTTTTTCATACTAAATTTATCCGTGTTGGCTTGCCGTGCCGGTTGTACGGCCTGTCCTGTTCCGGGGCGGCAAAGCGGCGGATAGAGACGAGAGGTTGTTTAATGAGAAGAGTTGTCGTTACAGGTATGGGCGTGGTTTCCCCGCTCGGAAGAGGCGTTAAGCATAACTGGGAGTCCCTGATGGCAGGGAAGTCCGGCATCAGCCGGATTGAGGGCGTTGACCTTAAAGACATTCCGGTTATGATTGCCGGCCAGGTTCCGTTTGGCGAAAACGAGCCCGATTTTAATCCGGATACGGTATTTGCCCCGAAAGACCAGAAAAAGAATGATAAGTTCATTATGTACGGGATGGCTGCCGCCGGAGATGCCTTAAAAGACGCCGGATGGGATGCCGAAACGGCCAGCGAGGAAGAAAAAGACCGCGCGGGCGTTATGATGGGCGCCGGTATCGGCGGCCTGCAGGGGATTTATGAAAATGCCGTTTCGTTTAACGAATTCGGCATGAAGAAAATTTCGCCGTTTTTTATTCCGTCGGTGCTGATTAACCTGATTTCGGGCAACGTTTCCATCAGATACGGGCTGAAAGGCCCGAACCATGCCTGCGTTACGGCCTGTTCTACCGGAACCCATGCCATCGGCGATGCAGCGGCGATGATTGCGCGCGGCGATGCCGACATGATGGTGGCCGGCGGTGCCGAATCTGCGGTAAACGTTTTGGGGCTGGCCGGTTTTGCCCGGATGAAGGCAATTACTTCCGACTTTAACGATGCGCCGGAAAAGGCTTCCCGCCCGTGGGACAAAGGCCGCAGCGGCTTTGTCATGGGCGAAGGCAGCGGTGCGCTGGTTTTGGAAGAATTGGAACATGCGAAGAAAAGAGGTGCGAAGATTTATGCCGAAATCGTCGGTTACGGCATGAGCGGCGATGCATATCATATTACGGCGCCTTCGGGCGACGGCGCGTACCGGGCAATGAAGATGGCGGCTGACCATGCGAAAGAACATGGCGTAGAGTTGTCTGATATCGGATACATCAATGCGCACGGGACGTCGACTCCGGCAGGCGATGTCGGCGAAGCAATGGCGGTAAAACGTCTGTTCGGCGACGAGGGCATTAAGAATGTTTCGATGTCTTCAACGAAGTCGGCTATCGGGCATCTGCTTGGTGCGGCCGGCGCTGTTGAGGCTGTTTATACGATTATGGCAATACAGGAACAGACTTGTCCGCCGACGCTGAATTTGGAAGACCCTGCTGACGAGCTGGCTGATTTTGATTTAGTTCCGTTAAAGCCGAAGAAACGCGAAATCAAGGCGGCTATGTCGAACTCTTTCGGTTTCGGCGGTACGAATTCGTCCATCGTGTTTAAGAAGTACAGCGATTAAAACGATACGGCGGGTTTATGATGAAGATATTCCGTTGGCTCCTGACGACCATGTTTTTGCTTGCGTTGTCAGGGGCTTTCGCCGTTTTATGGGTGAATGAACAGTTTCGGCAGGAATATGAACTTGCGGGGATGACGGAAGTTTCCGTGCCGCGCGGGGCGGGGCTGAACCGGACGGCGGCGTTGCTGGAAGAAAAGGGCGTGGTGGCCGATGCGCGGCTGTTTGTATTGTATGCGCGGCTGAACGGGCTGGCCGGGAAAATTAAGGCCGGAGAATATGCTTTTGCCGGCACGGTTTCGATAGAGAAGGCGGCGCGGCGTCTGGCAGAAGGCGACGTGATTGTCCGCAGCGTAACGATACCCGAGGGGAAAACGCTGGCGGAGATAAAGAAAATTCTGGCGGATAATCCGTATTTGAGCGGAGACATTACGCTGGAATTGCAGGAAGGCGACGTGTTGCCGGAAACTTACCATTTTTCCCGAGGGGAGAGTCGCAACAGCATTCTGGCAAAGGCAAAAACGGCTATGAAGAACGAACTGGCGGCGGCGTTTGCCGGAAGGGATAAGGATTTGCCCTTGGCAACGGAAAAAGAGCTGCTGACGCTGGCGAGCATCATTGAAAAAGAAACCGGTCTGGCGTCCGAACGCGGCAAGGTTGCCTCGGTATTTGTCAACCGGCTTAATCTCGGTATGAAACTGCAAACGGATCCGACGGTGATTTATGCCGTAACTAACGGGCAGATGAATTTGGGGCGGCCGCTGTATAAGAAAGACCTGACGGCGGATTCCCCGTATAATACATACGTTTATGCAGGGCTGCCTCCGGCGCCGATTTGCAGCCCCGGGCGCGAGGCGATACGGGCGGCGGCTCATCCCGAAAAAACAAAATATCTGTATTTTGTGGCGGACGGGTTGAGCGGCGGGCACCGGTTTGCCCGAAGCCTGACCGAGCATAATAAAAATGTGGTGTTGTACCGGAAACAGCGCGGGCGTTGATATATGTGCGATGTTGGGGGGAGAAAGCTTTCGGGAAAAGCAGGCGGGCGTTATATTTAGCGGGCAGGAGCCGTATTTAAGGCGCTGTATTTAAAGGGTCGTTTTTTTGCAACAATTTAACAGAGAAAATCTCCTTGCAAATACAAGGAGATAATATAAACTAAAGGATATGAAATAAAACGACGGTTTTATTTCGACAGTTGAACGGAGGATTTTAGAATGAAAACGTTAGCCAAATTGTTGAGTTATCTGATGCCGGTCAAAAAATACCGCAAACCGTTTTTAAAGCGGCTGGAGAACCTTTTGTGGTGCGGGGATTATCGGAATCCGTATGTTTCAAAAATCCGCCGTACGGCGAAAAAAACGGGCAGGAACCTGTATGTTGCCGGGCCGAGCAAGGTAAACCGCAATACAACGTTGGGCGATAATGTGCGCTTTCACGGCATGAAGATTACCGGCAAAGGAAGGGTGGATATCGGGTCGTATGTCATTGCTGCCGGCGACTGCATGATTATTACACAAAATCACAATTATGAGGGAGATGCCATTCCGTATGACGATACGTTAAATTTTCGCGATGTGGTTATCGGCGATTTTGTCTGGATTGGAGCGCGGGTTTTGATTTTGCCGGGAACGAAAATCGGCGAAGGGGCGATTATTCAGGGCGGTGCCGTCGTGCACGGCGAGATACCGCCGTATGCGATTGCAGGCGGAAACCCCGCAAAAGTTTTCAAATACCGTGACGCAGAGCATTTTAAGAAGCTCAAGGCAGAGGGAAAGTTTTATCGCGGGTAAACAAGAGCCGGACGGCAATGAGGTGCCGGAGCTTTGACGGGGGAGAAAGTCCGTCGGACGGTCGGGTGTGTTGAAATCAGCGGCAGACGGTGCGGTTCTGGCGGCGGGGCGGCGTCTGGATTGTCAGATATGTTCCAGCAATTCTTCCGGGCGGTCGATGACGGTTTGTGCTCCGTGTTGCAACAAAGCATCACGGGTGCGGAAGCCCCAGGAAACGCTTATGCAGGGCAGGCTGGCGTTTTGTGCTGTTTCAATGTCCACTTCGGAATCGCCGACGTATATGTTCGGTTCGGTGGTAGCGTTTTGGGCGGCAATCAGGGCGAAGACAGCGTCCGGCGCCGGTTTCTTCTTTACGGTGTTGCTCACGCCCTGCGCATAATCTATCAGCCCGCCGAAGAATTTTGCAGCCAATGCCTTGACGCCTTCGTCAAATTTGTTGGAAACGATGCCCATTTTGACGCCGCGCCGGCGCAGTTCCTGCAACAGCGGAATAATGCCCGGGTATGGGGCGGTGTAATCGTTGAGGTGGGCGGAATAATAAGTTTTGAATGTGGTAAAAACAGGTTCAAAATCCGGGTTTTGCCGGCCTTGGGGGAGAGCTCCGGCAACCAGGGCGTCAATGCCGTTGCCGAGCAGAGCCAGCGTTTCGGTTTCGGTCTTTTCGGGGAAATTGTGGGAGCGCAAGGCGTAGTTCAAGGCGATTTCCAAGTCTTTTGCTGTGTTGAGGAGAGTTCCGTCCAAATCAAATATTATCATAGTTGTCCTTTCTTTTTTGTATGTTTTAGCAATAGAGTGTCTTTAAGTGTGTCTTATCCCTGTTGTCGGGGCGCTGGCCGGTTGTTTCAGCGAGGGGCATTTTTAATGCGCCTTGCCCCAGTTGTCCCCGATACCGACGTCGGCAATCAGGGGAACTTTGAGGTCAATGCCGGTAATGTTTTCCATTTCCCGTTTTATCAGCGCGGCAGCGGTTTCCACCTCGTCAAGCGGCGCCTCAAACACCAGTTCGTCGTGTACTTGCAGCAGCATACGGGTTTTCAGCCCGGTTTCGGCAAGGGAGGCGGCGATTTTGTTCATCGCCAGCTTGATGATGTCGGCGGCACCGCCCTGTATCGGCGCATTGATGGCCGCACGTTCGGCGAACGATGCCAGGCGCTTGTTATTGTCCTGAATGCCGAAAATGGTAATTTTACGATTGAATGGAGTTACGACATAGCCGTTTTGGCGGGCGAAGTTTATGGTCGCATCCATATAGGCCTTGACTTCCGGCATATTGGCGAAGTAAGCGTCAATGTAGCGCTGGGCTTCGGCAGGAGTGGTTTCAATTTCTTTGGACAGCCCGAATGCGGAAATGCCGTAAACGATGCCGAAGTTGATTGCTTTGGCGCGGCGGCGGTGTCCGGCGTCTACTTCGTCGTATGGGATGCCGAAGACCTGGGCAGCGGTTTTGCGGTGAATGTCCACGCCTTCGCGAAATGCTTCCTGCAGAAATTTGACGTCGGCAATGGTCGCGAGCAGGCGCAGTTCAACCTGCGAATAGTCGGCCGCTATCAGCTTGCAGCCGGGGCCGGCGATAAAACATTCGCGGAGTTCGCGTCCGATTGGCGTGCGTACCGGAATGTTTTGCAGGTTGGGGTTAAGCGAGGACAGGCGCCCGGTATTAACGGAGATTTGGCTGTATGTCGTGTGGATGCGGTGGTCTTTGTCCATCAGAGCGAGCAGTGCCGTTGTGTATGTGGACTTCAGCTTCTGATACTGGCGCCAATCGAGGATTTTGCGCGGCAGTTCGTGTTCTTCCGCCATCTGTTCCAAAACCTCGGCACTGGTGTTCAGCGAGCCGGAAGTGTGCTTTTTGCCTTTCATGCCGAATTTGGTGTAAAGAATTTCGCCGATTTGTTTGGGGGAACTGAGGTTAAACTCTTCGCCGGCGAGCTGATAGATTTCCTGCGAGATTTTGCGCATTTCATCGTCGAACCGCGTGTCAAGCTGCTTGAGGCGCAGGGTGTCAAGCATAATGCCGGCGCGTTCCATATCACAAAGAGTGGCAGAAAGCGGGCGGTCAATCCCTTCGTAGACAAAGAGCTTTTTTTCCGGCAGCAGACGCGGGGAAAACAGGTTATAAAGCCGGAAGATGCAGTCTGCCTCCTCGGCAAAGAAGTTCAGCGCCTCTGCCGGGGGCATAGCCGAAAAGTCGGCTTTTTTGTATTCGGAGGCGGCGCTTTTGAGCGGCATTTCCAGAAAATCGGCAGCAAGGGCGGGCAGCGTATGGGTTGCCGCGGAGCTGTTGAGGTCGTAAGACATAATTGCCACATCGTCGTAGGGGAAAGGGGAAAGTTCCGTTTGCAGGGCGCTGTCAAGCAGGTGCAGGTTGTCTTTCAGGTTCAGGGATATTTTAAGGACGGACGCGTCGGCGAACAGGCTCCGGACAAATTCTTTAAGGCAGGAGAGGGACAAGCCGGCGGGAGAGCTGCCCCCCTTAGCGGTCGTGGAGCCAGAGGGCGGGGGTGTGAACAAATCTCCGCCGAACAAGTCTGTTGCAAGGGGCGCAGATGTGGTTTGCGTGTCGGTAACGGGAATATAACAGGCATGAGCGTTTTGCAGGCTGACCGACAGTCCGAGGAATTTTTTGCCGGCGGTATGTACCTTAAAGGCAAAAGCGTTTTCGGCGCGAATGGCGGCGGCGAGCGCATCAAGTTCCGCCGGGGTTTGAACCAGAGTATAAACAGGTTTGTAAACAGGGGCGGCGTCCGCCTCTTCCGGCAGGTCGCTGCAACGCTGTTTAAGCCAGTTTAAGGCTTTGTTTTTGAGGCTTTTGAAAGCATGGCGGTCGAGCAGGCTTATCAATACGTCCTGATGCGGTGCCATACAGCGCAGGTCTTTTAGCGGCAGTTCGACCGGCACGTCAGGTTTCAGGGTAACAAGCTTTTGGGAGACGAGCGCGTCTTCTTTATGCGCCATAACCAGTTCGCGGCGTTTGTTTTGTTTGATTTCGGCGGCGTGTTCCAGTACGCCTTCCAGCGAGCCGAACATATTGACCAGTTCGGCGGCAGTTTTCAGCCCGATGCCGGGAATGCCGGGGATGTTGTCGGTGGAATCGCCGGCCAAGGCCTGAACGTCGGTAACGCGTTCGGGATAAACGCCGAATTTTTCTTTGACGTCTTCGGGAGTGAAAAACTTGTTTTTCATGCCGTCGTAGAACTCGACGCCGGGGCGTATCAGCTGCATCAAGTCCTTATCGGCGGAGACGATAGTAACGTCTTTGCCTTCTTTTAACGCTAAATCGGCATAAGTAGCAATCAGGTCGTCGGCTTCATACCCTTCCATTTGCAGCCAGTGCAGGTTCAGAGCCTCGACCGCTTCGTGGATAAGGGCGAACTGCGGTTTCAACTCGGGCGGAAGTTCGGGGCGGGTTGCTTTGTATTCAGGGAAAAATTCGTTGCGGAAATTCTGGCGCTTGGCGTCAAACAGCACGAGGCAGTAATCGCATTTGATGTTGGCGGTCAGGCTTAAAAACATATTGAGGAAGCCGTAAACGGCGTTGACGGGCAGACCCTCGGGGTTGGTCATCTGCGGGCTGGCGAAAAAGGCGCGGAAGATATATCCCGAACCGTCTATCAGGCATACTTTTTCTTTGGCATCTTGCGTGTTTGTCATGTATTTTTCCTCAATATTCCAGATGGAAAGAATATAGCAGGCAAAATGCGTAAGGTAAAGGGAAAAGCGGCGATTGTGCGTTTTTTGTTTACAGAGTGTTAATTTTGTGGTATTATTTTAGCAATTATTAAGATATTTGGCGGGAGAGCGGCAATGAGCGAAGAATTCAGCGGTATGACGTATGCGGACATTATGGACGATATTTTTGCGCGGTCAAAGAGTTTCAGCGGCAAAGAGTATTATGACGAGATGGTTCGCATTTGTCCCGAACTCAAGAAAAAATGGTGGGAAAGGATACCGTCAGAAGAGCAGGTAAAGAAGATGGTTGCCGATTGGTATTCTCTTGCTGCAATTGACGGAAAGGAGAGCATTCCGGAAGCGGAGAAAAAACTCGGCATTGCCATCGGCGGCGGCTATAAGTTTCCGAACGGGAAGTCTGATGTCGAGTATCATAGAGAACAGGCTATAAAACATGGCGGTGTAGATATCTTTCAACAAGGCGACGGAAGGGATTTTTGTTTTGAGAAGCCGACAGATATTGATGGAAAAGAGCATGTCAGTAAGAAACCAGCCAAAGAAAGGGCTTATGTTCAGGCATGGCGGAATTTGCAGCACGGAAGCCGCGAGCAGATGGTGAGCGAGTATCAAAAAGAGTGGGCGGAGCTTTGTGAGTTAAATCCGGAACTCAAGAACATAAAGTTTGACAAAAACAATCTGGCATCGCTGGGAATGGCGCAGGCCGGAGTTATGTATGACTTTCCGGCCAAAGATATTGAGCTTTTTTTACAGGAACATGAAAAAGGTGTTGGGGCAATCGCCCGTACTCATGAGGCTCGTATCCAAAGGGAACTGGCAGAGGCGGGCATTAAGGATTTCCGTCCCCATTGGGTGCCATCATCGGAAACGATTAAGATGATGGGGGAGCGCCTGCGGGAAAAAGAAGCGCGGGAAAAGGGTTTTGTGCAGCAAAACGCGGCACTGGAGCAAAAAGTGGCTCCGGTTAAGGAAATGGCTGCGGAATCGATGGACAAACTTGAGCAAAAACTGGCAGCCAAAGGCGGGACTAAAACGGCGGCGCTGACGGCTGAAAAAATAGCAGAGCAGGCGGCGAAACAGGCGGGTATTCTGGCGCAGGCAGCAGCAGCCAATGCAAAGTTTGACAGGGCTGTTGACGCGGCGATTGACGGCGGGGCGGAAATTTTGAACGAGACCCTGCTGGGACGAGCGTATGACAAGGCGGAGAAAGCTGTTTCTAATACAAAAGTCGCCAAAGCCGTCGGCAAGACGGCGGAGAAAGCCGGGCAGGCAGTGGCAAAGACGGCGGTTGGCAAAGCCGTTACGAAAACCGTTGCCAAAACGGCAGGCACGGCGGTCGGAAAATCGGTCTTGAAGAAAATCCCGCTGGTCAGCCTTGGCGCAGGAGCGTATTTTGCATGGCAGCGCCTTAAAGACGGGGATTGGAAAGGCGCCTGCGGAGAAGTGGCGTCCGGTGCTCTGGGGTGTCTTCCGGGGCTGGGAACGGCAGCAAGCACGGCAATTGACGTCGGGCTGGCGGCGCGTGATATTTCCGGGGTCGTTAATGAGAACGGGGAGGCGGCGATTGAGCAGAAAGGCGAACTTACGGCGGCAGCCCGTCCGGCAAAAGTGTCGGCAGAGATGAAGGCCGAAATTGCGGCGCGTGGCGAAGTGAAAAAAAGTGAGTTTAAAGCGGCGGCGCGGCCTTTAACGGCAGAGAAAGCGACATTGTTTAAAAAGAGCCGGGAATATTAGGTCTGACAGCAGAAGTTGGCAGGAAAGGTACGATAATGTTGGGGGGCAAATATCTTCCGATATTAAATCTTTTCTAACCAACGGTGCGTTATTATGCCATAAAGCTATCGTATGGAGCGGAATATGGCAAAGGCAGCATTGAAAAGAAGAACACCGAAAAAGAGCGCGCAACCGTCCGTGGCGTTAAACCGGAAAAAACAAGCGCAGCCGGAGAAGGCGCCGAATCGGAAAAAGAATATATCAAAAAAGAAACAACGCGGCGCTAAGGGCAAAAAATCATGGAAGTTGAAACTATTTATGGGGGCTTTGTGGCTGGGGCTGGTTTTGGCGTTGTGTGCCGGCCTTTATGTTTATTACTGTTACAGGACGCTGCCGGATTTTTCCAAGGCGGTGTATGTCGAACGGCAGGCCGGGGTGAAAATTCTGGCGGCAGACGGGCGGGAAATCACGTCTTACGGCGCGTTGTTTGCCGAGCCTGTCGATGTGGACGATTTGCCGCCGTATGTTTATCAGGCGGTGATTGATACCGAAGACCGGCGCTTTTTCAAACACGGCGGGTTTGACTATATCGGATTTGCACGGGCGATGGCTGTCAACATTGCCAAGATGCGGTATGCGCAGGGAGCGTCTACGATTACGCAGCAGGTGGCGAAAAACCTGTTTCTGACCCGGGAGAAAAGCATCCGGCGCAAAGTGCAGGAATATCTGCTGGCACAGTGGCTGGAAAAGCACTTCAGCAAGAAGCAGATTTTGAACATATATCTGAACCGGGTGTTTTTCGGCAGCGGCGCGTACGGGCTGAATACGGTTTTTTAACAAGCAGGCAAAGGATTTGAATCTGCGCGAGGCGGCTATTCTGGCCGGAGCGTTGAAAGCGCCGAGCAAATACAATTACCTGAGGAACAAAAAACTGGCGCTGGAGCGTTCGGAAGTTGTGCTGAAGCTCATGCGGCGCGCCGGTTCCATTTCGCTTAAAGAATGGGAAAGCGCAATTGACCTGCCGATTGGGGAGGCTGATGACGGCAAAATTCTCGGCGCGAGGTATTTCGGCGATTATGTGATGGGGCTTCTGCCGGATGTGGTGCAGACCGGCGATGAAGATATTTATGTCAAAACGACGCTGGATTATGATTTGCAGCAGCGGGCAGAATATATTCTGCGCAAATATATCCGCGCCAACCGGCAAAACAACGTCAGCGAGGGGGCGGTGGTCATTCTGGACCGCAACGGCGCGATTAAGGCGATGGCGGGCGGATTTGACTATAACAAGAGCCAGTTTAACCGGGCGACACAGGCATTGCGGCAGGCGGGATCCTCTTTTAAGCTTTTTGTATATCTGACCGCGTTTGAAAACGGCTTTTCCCCCGATGAACTGCTGGCGGACGAGCCAATCCGGATTGACGACTGGGAGCCGCAGAACTATGACCGGAAATTTCGCGGCGCCGTCAGCCTGAAACAGGCATTTGCCCAGTCGCTGAACGTGGCGACGGTGGATTTGGCGACGTATCTGAATTTGGAAGACATTATCAGTACGGCGCTGAAACTGGGAATTACGACCGGGGTCAAGGATGAGCCGTCTATTATTCTCGGTGCGGCGGAAGTGCGCGTTTTGGATATGGCAGCGGCGTATGCTGCAACGGCAAACACACGATAGA
>OHHP01000650.1_pt1 | contig 18506 bp, 13 predicted proteins | sample 1568121 | NCBI WGS metagenome assembly OHHP01 (sample SAMEA3879500, study PRJEB24766) | human gut metagenome | biome: human-associated habitat; feature: feces | place: USA | collected 1985/1987
CTCTGAAATAGCCTTCCTGCATAATTCCGAATTGAGAGTAAGCGGCATCCTGCCTTTTTTCACGGAAAGGAATATAGATTTTATGGAAACCAAATTTTCGCATTACCGGCTCTGGGACACACACATGCACAGCCAGTTTTCCGGGGACAGTGAAGCCCCGCAGGAAGAAATGATCTCTTCTGCTATCGAAAAAGGACTTGCCGGGATCTGCTTTACAGATCATCTTGATATCGATTATCCTGAGGAGCCGGATATTTTTCTTCTCGATCTGCCAAATTATACTTCGTCCGTACTTGCCTATCAGGAAAAATATGCAGCAAAGCTTCCAATCCGCCTCGGCATTGAACTTGGATTACAGCCGCATCTTGCCGCACTGCACACGGATATTTTATCGCAGTGTCCATTTGATTTTGTTATCGGTTCCTCCCATGTTGTGCATGGACTTGACCCGTATTATGCAGCTTTTTATGAAAAACGGACAGAGAAAGCCGCCTACCGCGAATATTTTGAATCGATTCTTGAAAATATAGAGAGTTACCATGATTTCGACGTATACGGACACCTCGACTATGTTGTCCGCTACGGTCCGACTTCCAATGAAAATTATGACTGGAGAGAATATCAGGATGTGATCGATGAGATTTTACGAAAACTTGTCTTCCTCGGAAAAGGGATCGAGTTGAACACCGGTGGCTTCAAGTACGGTCTTGGGCACCCGAATCCAACCGAAGAGATCATCCGGCGTTACCGTGAGTTAGGCGGCGAGATTATCACGATTGGTGCCGACGCCCACAAACCGGAACATGTTGCATTTGATTTTGCAAAAGTTCCTTCTATATTAAAAGACGCCGGCTTTGATTACTTTACGGTGTTCCGGGAGAGAAAGCCGGAGTTTGTGAGGATTGAATAGAAAAAGTGGCGGTGTAAAATCCGCCATTTATTCTAATTCCAGATTCCACTATCTGCAATCTTTTTTATGCTTTGAATAACTGTATCGTAGGTTTCTGGCACAAATAGCAAGCCTAATGTTATTTCCTCATAATCTTTTTTTATAAGTCTCTTTTTCTATAATTTCATATAAAATATCCGTCACACATACATTTTCTTTTGCTGATGGACAAACTGCTAATGTTGAACGCTGTTTTCTTACTTCATCATGATGCAAATTCATAAATCATTCCCCATTCAATCAATTTCTTTGCCGTTGCACCAGTTAATGCCGGAATCACTTCCGACAACTGATCTTTCGTAAAACATTTCTTTCTCACATAAGAAATCAATATATCTATTGTCTCATGAATTGACAGCTCCGTGTACTTTTCTGCCTGCCCAATACTGTCAAGTAACTGTAGAAGATCAGCATTCGAATCTGAAACCATAATCGGAGCCTTTTTTATTCTAACTCTTTCACTTCCCACTGTTATAGTACGGCCATTCGTCGCCTCACGATTTGTAACCACTTCAATCACCGCTGGCATCTGCGTTGTTAATCCTAACTGATTGGCAAATGATTCTCCTGTGACATACCCATAAATCTCTGATTTACTTTGTATATATTTGCGCATAATAACCAGCGACGGATCAAGATAACTCTTCCCAAGTAATCCGTCACGCTTTGGAATATAATAGATTCCATTATCATACCGTTCCAAAAAACCATTAGCAACAAGTCGTTTCACGGCCTGCCGAACTGCATTTTCAGACAATCCCTGAATTGTCAAGTCATTCAAAAAAATAGGTTCATTATATCCATAATTTTCCATCAGATAAGTTTTTAACATTTTCTCACCTCTTTTTAAGAGAGTACCATATTTATATATATTATGTCAATATCTGTGTCATTTTATTATAAAATTACGATTATCCATATGTTCTGAATCATATTTGTTATTAATTTCCATATCCCCCTATGTCCTAATTAGTGGCCAGTAATAATAATCCTCATAAATATCAAACGCAGTAATGATATCCATTATTTTTGTAATAACATCCTCTAAAGTTGATCCATGCTGTTGAATCTTTTGTATGAATTCTTCTTGTTCCATATGCCGTTATTAATTCTTCCAGACTTTTATGATATTCTTCTTGCTCACCAAAAACTTCATTCAGTTTACAGATCGTATTTTCCAATTCTGAAAAAAAATTTATTTTCTTTTTTTAACGTTGCAGTGTCTTATTTCTTGACCACTTTTCTTCCAAGAGTTTTTCTTCATATGCCCTTTCAATCGTATCTACCCGATGCAATTTAGCCTCAATGAATTCCGGGTAAATATCAAATGTAACAGGCATTTATTCCACATAAATGCCATTCTCTCCAACATGTATGATTCCATCATACTGTGAAAGGCTTTCTTCTCTTGTATCATGTGTAATGACTAAAACGGTTTTTCCTTCAAACTCTTTTCCTGTAAACAGATAATGTTCTACTGCCGATTTCATTTTTGCATCCATTGCAGAAAACGGCTCATCGAGAAGTATCACCTCTGCATTTTTTGCTGCCATACGCAAAAATGCGACTGCCTGTTTTTCCCCTCCACTAAAACGCTGACATTCTTTTTCTTTTCTGTTGAATATCCCTTCAAAAAATTCCGGCCAGATACTCTTTCCTACGCTGTCGATCCCATCCATTGGATAAGAATGAAAAACGGTTATATTATCTACGATCCCCGCTCTGTAAATATGTTCGTTCTGATCGGTATAGGATATTAATTCAGAAATGTCATAGTTTTTGATATCTTCTCCATCTAATCTGATAACGCCCGAACTGTTTTTTTCATACCCCATAATAAGTTTGAACAAGGTTGATTTTCCTGCTCCGCTGTGTCCGACAACAGCATACTTCATGCCTTTTTTTATTGTTAAATTTATACTTTCCAATGCAAAACTTTTCCTTTTGAATGTCACATTTTCGAATGTTATATCTGAATTTAATTTTTTCTTTCGTGGCAGGACTGAGACATGCGTATCCTGCGTATAAGCTAATACTTTTTTCTTCACGTCCTTCATGGACTGTATTGCTGTGAAATTATAGAGGACAGTGTCGATCGGTTCGATGAAAGAAGATACATAACTAAGTGTGGCAACTCCGACTCCCACTGTGATCTCATGCTTATAAAAAAGAACTGCCACCACTGCAAATGTAAATATTTTCACGAATTTAGTCGTTAATTCGCTCACGCCTAATACCATGCTCTTCTTTTTTCCATACTGATACCGCTTTTCTGCCGTTTCATTTAAAACGTGTTCATGCTTATCCAGTATTTTTCCTACCGTCATCTGATTGATAACACGAAAACCTTCCAATAAATCCGTAATCTCCGTAACGTACTCCGCCATCTGTTCCTGATATGTACTTCTTGCGTCGGTCAACGATTTTCCTATCATTCTCGGTATCAGGATCGCAAATATCGAAGTCAGAATTATCACCAGCGCAATTCTCCAGTCAACTCCGAAAAACAGCACGACACCATACACAATTATCATGTTTACGCAGCGTATGATACTGATAACAGGTTCCAGATAATCCTGTTCTAACGCTGTAATATCATTTCCCTGTAAGGAAACATATTCGCCATCACGATCTTTTTGAGAGGGCTTTGCAGCCCATAATCAAACAGCCATTGTTGAAGCAATGGTGAAAAAGCCAGACAGATAACACCTGCCAAATCCCATAAAATCTGGGCGATAATATATTTTTTTGTTTTATATATATACGTGTTCAATGTTTTTCTCCTTATATACCCGGCTCTGATCCCTGCTTTTTCACATGCCCTCGATGATGCTTATACTCACTTCCTTTAATAATGTCATAATAATCTATATTGTGTCAATTCAATATTAATCCCAACTCATGATCACACCATTTCTACATCTTCTGCAACCGTATCAGTTTCCTCTTGTCCAAGTGTTCTGGAAAAAAACATGCACACAGTCACAATCAGTGCCAGCACACCGGAAGTAATAAATATTGCTGATGTATCCACATATGCAACAACGATACTCACCAGAAACGATGCCACAGGCATGGATGCTGCACCTGCCGCGGTTGTAATGCCGGATATTCTGGCAAGGTAGTCTGTGCGGATTCTTTTTACTGCAAACACACTCAAATGCGAATTTACCAATGCCACCGTATATCCCAGAATAAAACTAAATACTGCGGTAAACGCACAAACCAAAATCCGGCTTGTATAAAGCGGTCTGCACACCGGGAGCATAATATAAAACAAAGCAATCCCCAAACCACTCGCAATCCAAAGCCCCTTTCCCGGAATAATACGCTGTACCATTGGATAAGTGACGGATCCAAGCAGCATACCTACGGTTATGGAGATTCCAAGAATCGATAATATCTCCGCTCCACCGCCCAATATATCACCGGCAAGGGGTGCCTGCAAACTATTCAATGGAACTAAAATTGCATTCAAAAAAACCGCCAAAAGTAAAAAAATGCGGATTATTGCATCTTTTTTCACATAAGAAAATCCATCTGCCAGATCTTTCACATACGTCTTGCGGTCAAATTTCTGCTTGACAAGCCCCTGCTCTTTTGTATTCACAAATACAATGATCAGTGCGGACAGCAAAAAAGTTGTCATATCCACGTAAATTGCACCGGAAGTTCCAATTACAGCTATAATTGCCGCTGCAACAGCCGTTCCGATTAATTCTACCATACTTGACAAGGTTGTCGATAACGATATTCCATATTCATAGTATTCTTTTTCCAGCACCTTTGGCGTCAATGCAGCACTTGCCGGTCCCCGGAATGCCTCTACCGTAGAAATCGTCAAAGTTGTAACCAGCAGCATCCATGCCTGTAAAAATCCGAACAGATACCCGGTTGCCACAAATGCAACACAGACCGCACGTATCAAATCCGTGACAATCATAATTGTTTTCTTTTTCTGCCCCTCTACCCATGCTCCGGCTAACGGCGTAATGATAATAGATGGGATTCTATTCACACCATAAATGATAGCCGACCATGCGGCATTTCCTGTGATTTCATAGACAATCCATGTGGATGCAATTGCGTCAATGGAATCTCCGAAACGATTGATCAATGCCGCTATCATAATTTTCATGTACTCGGTCTGACGTAGGATATCACGATAGCCGACCTTACTTTCCTGTTTCATACAACACTTTTTATTCCTTTCTTCTTTTCGCCTTTTTTCATTATACAAGCTCCGCACAAATTTGTAAAATAAGTAACCAGAAACAAAAAAGTTTCCATTTATGTATATATCAAATTGATTGATATACATTGTCTTTTTCTTCTTCCCGCTATATAATTTATTTCAAAATATACGTTGAAATTAGAGGTTATTACAAATGGGTGTCAGAAACGCAGGCAAAGCAATCCGTGAAGCACGATTAAAGGCTGGTTTAACACAGGAACAGTTATCAGAAGGGGTATGTTCCGTTCTCTCGCTTTCAAGAATCGAAAATGGTTCCGCCGGTGTCAGTCCTGTCACTTTTCAGGCACTTATGGCTCATGCGGGTGCTCCCTGCGAAGTTTACCCGATCTTTGCAGGTAGAACAGACTTTGACTGTTTCTATACGCTTAATCGTGCACGCTTCTATCTGGGTTCCTGGCAGTTAAGTCAGGCATATAAGGAATTGAATAAGCTGGAAGAATGGAACTTTGCAGATAACAAACTCTATTATCAGGAATACCTTTATTTAAATGGTCGGATTCAGGTGCGTTCTGGCTGTACAGACCATCATGCAATTTATGACCTTTTTTCCTCGGCGCTCCATATAACACGTCCTGAAATTGACTATTCGGATTTTCATCATCTTTTATTATCGATTGTTGAAATCGAACTGCTTATTGGTGTTGCACAGGAATTACTTTATCTGGGGAAATGCGATCTTTGTTATAGCATCTGTTCACAGGTCACTTCTTATCTAGCAAACGCTGAAATTGATTATCTGAAAAAAGATTATTTGTGCGCAGAATATGCGATTGTCTACACAAAGTATTTATTAGAAATAAAAGATTATAAAAAGGCTCTTGCCATAGCAGACCATCACCGTCATAAAATGGTACAAAATTCCGAGGATTCCCCTTTATTAGAATTGACATTTCTGACTTCGGTTGGCTATTATCATACCGGTGAAATGAAAACTGCCTATATTTATTTTAAGAATACTTTTTACGCCGCACACTCCATCGAAAGCTGCTACGCTTCCATTTGCAGAAATTATATTTTGAGTGAACGTATGTTTGTACCAGATGATTATCTCTCACAAATGGACGATATTCCACAAATTACATTTCCAATGAAAAAAGCCATAAACACCTCTGATTTAACAGATGGTACTTATGACTTTTTTTCCGCAGATGTTTTGACGATTGGCAGATTAATCCATGAGCTTCGGACAGAACAGGGACTTTCTCTGACTGCATTATGTCAGGGATTATGCTCAAAATCCAAGCTTTCCAAAATCGAAAATAAATCCCTGCAGCCGGATATTTTTCTGACTGAAGCCTTATTACAGCGTCTTGGCATATCCGAATGCGGTTTTACTTTCTGGGGAAGTGAACGTGAAAGCAGACTTTATGAATTAAATTCAAATTAACACATACACGTCTGCTGACCAACGAACAAATAGAAAACTATCTGCACCAGTTTCACTCATTGATTACGAAAAAAGATAACATCTTAATGCAGCGTTATACTTTTGACTGTAACTTATTGTCATCTTCTCCCGAAGAATGTATCCAGAACCTGCACACCGCACTCGCTTATACTCTGCCGGATTTTGACATTCGCTTTATTTATAATTACCACCTGTCACACAGCGAACTTTCCATTTTAAATAACATTGGATTCCAATATCGAAACATTGATGGAAATAAAAGCAAGTTATATTTTGCAAAATTACTTGACTACCTCTCCGTTCATTCTCTCGATATACTTTTTATAAATAGTGTTTTTCTACTGACATTATATAAGTATGAACACAGTTTATATACACAACATCATTATCACGAGGCGGCTGATTTGTTTACAAGTTCGAATCACCAGCTGCTCAAGGGAAATTTAGCCACCTTTGGATATTTTCTTTTTTATTATTGCCAGTGTCTAGCAGAATGCCAGCAGTATGAATCGGCAACAAAATTTGCACATTACGCATGCAGCATTCAGGAACTATATGAATTAAATGCTAATTCTGAAGTTCTCAAAAAAGATTTCCTTAAAGATTTTTCTATCAACATCATCTAATTTACATTTCATTCTCAATTACAACCTCAGTACACGTTGCAATCCCTTCACTGCTTACTCCATCAAACAGTGTAAGCAGTGAACAGACAAGCATCATTCCTGCAACCATCTTTTTCATTTTGTTTTTCAGATTTTTCTTCATGTTTTTCTCTCCTCTTCATTTGTTTTTCATCTCCATTTTATCTGCCTCCACCAAAAAAGAACATTACATAGATGGAAACTTTTTCTGTTCCATTTATGTAATGTTCCTTTCACACTTATCATATTAATTTGCTTTACATCCCGTTTTCACCACCATGAAAACCTTATTTTCCTGCGACCGCTACCCCATGAAATTCGACCGCAAATGGTCCGTCATAATCTTTATCTTTATAACGCTCGGTGGAAAATGCCATATCTTTCTGTAATTCCAATAGATTGCCGCTGACGGAACCTCCGGTTACCGGCGTCACTTTCTCACCGTCAGAAAGATATGCCAGACGGATCTCGCCGCCAAAATATCCGCTTAAGCTATCCATGGAGAAGTCAGAAAAACTTACCACATAAAGGTATGGTTCTTTTTTCATCTCCTCAAGAGTTTTAGTGCCGTTATCCAGTTTTACCGCACTGTAGATTCCGGTCGGCTCGACACCTAAATAGTATGCAAACCGGGCATTTCCATGAATTGCCTTCAGTTCTCCCTCTTTTAATAGTGTAATATCTTTCATCGGGATTCCCTCACTTGAATAAGGATTGGATGCATGGAGCGTGATATTTAATTTTTCTCCCTGCACTTTTTCTCCCTGCACATCCATTCCTGCCTGATAGTTAGAATAACCCGGATAGACCATGCCAGAGGATGACCGATCCATGTAAAAATCTATCAGTGTACGCACATTTTTTCCGGAAAGAAGCAGCTTATAGTTTCCTTTTTCCGGTGCTTCTGTCGCCCTTGCCCTGTCGCATACCCGTTCCAATGCTTCTTTTGCCTGTGCCGTCAGTGCCTCTGTGTCAAGATCATCATATGCGAACTCCTGATACTGCTCGACATCCTGTGGTGTGATACACTGTACGACAAACTCTCCGTTCACACTGCTTTTTTCATAAGAAACATCAATGCCCTCTGAATTGTAAATCGCAGTCGTTGTTTTTTCCATGAAAAACTCAGCCGTATTGATGAATGCATCTTCCTGCACATCCACACAGTAAAGTGCTTTTACAAATGCATCTCCGATCTCCTCAAGGCTTTTTCCACAAAGTGTGCTTTTCACCTGCACTTTATCCTCTTTTTTCCCTTTTGGAAGTTCAAAAAATGGATTGTTTACAAAGGAAGCTGCGTAATAAGCACCTTTTACCGCCTCATCTACTTCCTCCTGTGTCATCTCCGGAAAAATGTTGATATTTGCGGAACCACGCATTTTCTTTCCGTCTGTCTCAAAATCACGGTAAATGGTAACCGCAGACACCGCATCCTGTTTCATCCTGCGCATATCAAGTTCTTTTTTTATAAAATAAAGTTCTGCACCCTCGACTGTTTTCTCTGTCACAAGGTAGGTTTCTATCTGAAATTTCCGAATTGCCTGTAATATTTTTTCACGCATCTGTCTCTCTCCTTTTTATCCCAATCTGATTCTGGCTTTGATATATGGGCCGCCGTCCGATACTTTTACCCATTCTTTGTGTCCTTTTCCACAGTAGCCGGTTCCTGCAAGTTCACATTTATCGGACATCATGGAAATGGATTTTAACAAGTCCGGGACATATCCGGTCAAAACGATCGGAGAAAATACTTTTCCGGTAAATTTACCGTCTTTGATTTCTCTTGCAATGTCAACTAAGCACTGGATTCCCCAGTTTTTCGGATCTTCCATGCCGCTGCTCGCATTTTCCAGATAAAACCCATAGGAAATAGAGGAAATCATATCTTCCACTTTATCGGTGCCTGGTTCAAAGAAAGTATTGGTCATCCGCGTGTACGCTTTGTGGCTGTTCTTTTCCCTTCTTCCGTTTCCGGTCGGTTTTGTGCCAAGTGCCATAGCAGCCTGTGCATCACAGATTCCGGTCTTTAAGATTCCTTTATCAATGATGACGGTATCCTGCGCAAGTGTTCCCTCATCATCAAAAAAGAAAGTTGCGGTCTCAGACGCAGCCGATGCGCCATCATGCATGGTAACTAACGGGGAAGCCACATATTCACCGATATATTTTTCAGCCAGAGCACGTTTTTTCACAAACATATCCATCTCAACGCCGTGTCCGAATGCTTCATGCACGATCATGCCTGTGACATCCGGTGCACAGATGCAGTCATACTCGCCCGGTGTGATTGGTTCACTTGTGGCAAGATCATTGAGTTTCTGCACTAATGGTGGGATTTTTGTTTCCATGTCATCTAAAATTTCCATTCCGCCACAGCCGGAGCAGCTGTCAAATGCCATCTTCATCTCCTCGCCCTTCGGGATCAGTCCCATGATCATGCCGTTTGTCCACATGACGTTCTGCGTCATGTCTTTGTTTGGAGATAAAAATAATTTGTGATAAATCTGGTAAACGCATGCTGTCTTGATCTCAACGATTTTTTCATCCTGTGCCATTGCTTTTTCACGCACTGCGCCAAGGCGTTTTACGATCTCCTCATCGCCTAATTCTTCCGGCAAAACTTCATAGTCAGTGCTTTTTTCAAAATGATATGCTTCGTCCGGAATTTCTGGATACTGTTTCACTTTCATGTCATCCGGAAGCTTTTTTGCCCACGGCATCACATGATTTTTTACTTCCTCTGCAATGGTGTCAATCTCATTCTCATCAATGTGGCTGAACGCATATTCTCCATAGCTCTCGCCATCGTATACTTTTACCACATATCCTAACTCCACAAACATGTTCTCCGTAATGCTGATTCCCTGTTTTGAAATGGTGTACTGTTTGCCTTTTGAATCTGTCATCAGAATGGACGCATACGAATATGTCTGCAGCAATCTATCTAATAATTGTTTCAGGACTGGTTTTTTCTGTTCGATCAGTCTGCTGGATGTAACCTTCATTCCTTTTCCCTTTACCTTTCAAGTTTTCGTTGTCCTTATCGACTATCTCAGTATAGAAAATGGTGTTATATTTGTAAATAGCTTTCATGTAAGTGGTAAAGTTTGTACCGTAAGACGTAAAAAAGACCTTGCAGAGTTTATACACTCCACAAAGTCTTTTTCATCTTTTATAAATAATATTGCCTGTTTTACTTGAAGTAAGCCACACCGGATTCAAAGATCTTGATATCCTGCTCACCATAGATGTTCATCGCAACGCTTCTGTCACGTCTCTCGGAGTGAGCCATCTTACCAAGTACACGTCCATCCGGGCTTGTGATACCTTCGATCGCCATGTAGGAACCGTTGACATTCCATTCTTCATCCATTGTCGGAACACCGGCTTCATTCACATACTGGGTAGCAACCTGTCCGTTTGCAAAGAGCTTGTCTAACCACTCCTGTGGTGCTACGAAACGTCCTTCGCCATGGGATGCCGGATTGCAATATACTTTTCCAAGCTCTGCACCCTGTAACCATGGGGACTTGTTGGAAACAACTTTTGTGTAAACCATTTTGCTCACATGACGTCCGATGGTGTTGTATGTCAGAGTCGGTGACTCAGCTGACTGCGGGCGGATCTCTCCGTAAGGAACTAATCCTAATTTGATCAGTGCCTGGAATCCGTTACAGATACCGAGTGCAAGTCCATCTCTCTCATTTAACAGCTTCATGACTGCCTCTGTCATCTTTGCATTGCGGAATGCTGTCGCAAAGAATTTTGCGGATCCATCCGGTTCGTCACCGGCGGAGAATCCACCCGGGAACATGATGATCTGGGACTGTTCGATTGCTTTTACAAACTCATCTACGGATTCACGGATATCGTTTGCATTCATGTTTTTGAATACCTTTACGATCGTATTGGCACCTGCACGCTCAAATGCATCCGCACTGTCGTACTCGCAGTTGGTTCCCGGGAATACAGGGATGAATACAGTTGGTTTTGCCACTTTGTTTTTGCATACATAAATGCTGTCCGCTTTGTATAATCCTGTTTTAACTTCATCCTTATTCTCTGTTGCACGGGTTGGGAAAACTTTTTCCAACGTAGCTGTCCATGCGTGTAATGCTTCCTCCATGGAAATTCTCATATCACCGTAAATAAAGCTTTCTTCCTCATTTACCCATCCGACAAGTGCTTCGTATCCTGCAAGTCCTGCTGCATCGAATGCTGCTTTTACCTCTGCAACTTTTTCAGCCGGAACTTCTGCCACAATGTTACCGAATCCCGGAGCGAATAATGTTTCTTTGGAAACATCTTCATTTACTGTAACACCAAGCTTGTTACCGAATGCCATTTTGCTGACTGCTGCTGCAAGTCCTTTTCCGTCAAGTGCATAGGCGGATACGATCACGCCAGCCTGGATCAATGCATGGATGGTATCGTATAATTTCATGACCTGTGCGTAATCCGGAAGGTCAAATTCATCTTTTTTAATTGTAAACAGTACTAACTGGTCTCCCACTGCTTTTAATTCCGGTGTGATGATATCTTTTTCTTTTGCGATATCCACAGCGAAGGAAACAAGTGTTGGTGGAACATCAATATCATTGAAGGTTCCGGACATGGAATCTTTTCCACCGATGGATGGAAGTCCGAAGCCGATCTGTGCATTGTAAGCACCAAGTAATGCTGCAAATGGCTGACTCCAGCGTTTTGGATCCTCGCTCATTCTGCGGAAGTACTCCTGGAAAGTGAAACGTACTTTCTTGTAATCACCGCCTGCAGTTACGATTCTGGATAAGGATTCTAATACTGCGTAAACAGATCCGTGGTATGGGCTCCAGCTTGATAAGTATGGATCAAAACCATAAGACATCATGGTCACGGTGTCGCAGTCTCCCTTTGCAACCGGAAGCTTTGCAACCATGGACTGAGTCTCTGTGAGCTGATATTTTCCACCGAATGGCATGTAAACGCTGTTCACACCGATGGAACCGTCGAACATCTCCACAAGACCTTTCTGGGAGCAGACATTTAAGTCTGCAAGCTCTGTCATCCATGCGGCTTTCATATCATTTGACGCAACTGCCTCTGCTACCTTTGGTGCTGCGATCTTTTTGAAATAATTTTCTTTTTCCTCAGGCATCTCAACTTCTACGTTGGTCTCCTGATGTGCACCGTTTGTATCTAAGAATGCTCTGGAAAGATTTACGATCTCTTTTCCTCTCCACTCTAATACAAGTCTTGGATCTTCCGTTACAACTGCAACTTCCACTGCTTCTAAGTTTTCCTCAGCTGCGTAGCCTAAGAAGGTCTGTACATCCTCCGGAGCTACAACAACTGCCATACGCTCCTGAGACTCGGAGATTGCAAGCTCTGTTCCGTCAAGTCCGGCGTATTTTTTCGGAACTTTATCTAAATTAATGCGAAGTCCATCTGCTAATTCACCGATTGCTACAGACACACCGCCTGCACCAAAATCGTTACATTTTTTAATGATGTGGGCAACTTCCTCACGGCGGAATAATCTCTGGATCTTACGCTCGGTCGGAGCATTACCTTTCTGGACTTCTGCACCACAAACGGAAGTAGACTGCGTATTGTGCGCTTTAGACGAACCGGTTGCACCACCGATACCGTCACGTCCGGTACGTCCTCCGAGTAAGATAATGATATCTCCCGGATCAGAAGTCAGTCTCTGAACTGCACGTCTTGGAGCAGCACCCATAACGGCACCGATCTCCATACGTTTTGCGACATAGTCTGGATGATATACTTCTTTTACATAACCGGTTGCAAGTCCGATCTGGTTACCATAGGAGCTGTAACCGTGAGCTGCCTCGCGGACAATTTTCTTCTGTGGAAGTTTTCCCGGCAATGTATCTTTCACAGATACAGTCGGGTCTGCTGCTCCTGTCACACGCATTGCCTGATATACATAGGTACGTCCTGACAACGGATCACGGATTGCACCGCCGAGACAGGTAGCTGCACCACCGAATGGTTCGATCTCTGTCGGGTGGTTATGTGTCTCATTTTTAAAGTTTACAAGCCATTCTTCTGTCTGTCCGTCAACTTCTACAGGAACTACGATAGAGCATGCGTTGATCTCATCGGATTCTTCCTGATCCTGTAATTTTCCTTCTTTTTTCAGACGCTTCATGGCAAGTAATGCGATATCCATTAAGCAGACAAACTTGTCGGAACGTCCTTCGTAAAGATTTTTGAATGTATTCAGATAGTCATTGTAAGTCTCTTCGATCGGTTTTTTGTAAAATCCATCATCAAACTTCACGTCCTTTAACTCTGTGGAGAATGTCGTATGACGGCAGTGGTCTGACCAGTAGGTATCAAGAACACGGATCTCTGTTACGGATGGATCTCTGTGTTCTTCCTTTTTAAAGTAATTCTGGATATGTAAAAAATCCTTGAATGTCATAGCAAGGTTTAAAGAACTGTAAAGCTCTTTTAACTGTGCTTCCGGCATATCTGCAAATCCCACAAAAGAGATCACATCTGCTGGCTCTTCAAAATTCTGTACCAAAGTCTCCGGTTTCTCAAGACCTGTCTCTCTGGAATCAACCGGATTGATGCAGTGATGCTTGATCGCCTCTAACTGCTCCTCTGTGATATCGCCTTCGATCACATAAGTAGTTGCGGTACGGATAACCGGTTCTTCCTCTTCGTTTAATAATTTCACACACTGCTCTGCTGAGTCTGCTCTCTGGTCAAACTGTCCCGGTAAGTATTCTACGGAAAAAGTTTTTGCATTTCCAAGTTCGAACTCTTCTTCAAAAACCATATCTACCGGTGGTTCTGAGAAAACAGTGACCAGTGCCTTCTTGTAGGTCTCCTCTGAAATATTTTCTATATCATAACGAATCAGTTCACGTACACCTGTCACGGAAGAAATTCCAAGATAGCTCTTAATCTCAGCCTGTAACTCTTTTGCCTTGACTGCAAAAGCCGGTTTCTTTTCTACATAAACTCTTCTTACCTTGCTCATAAATGTTCCCTTTTCCTTTCGCGATATGTTTTCTTTTATTCTGCTTCTGGCATGATTTTTTCTGCCACGCCAGATATTACGCTTCGCAATTATGACGTACTGAGTCATTGCGATTCAATCTTAGGATAGTATAACATATGGTATTAGATTAGCATAATTAATATATTTAATTTGTTTTATAAGTTTATTTAATATTTAATCCACTATTTATCACGCACACTTCACACTCATTTAATCATAAGAATCGATTGACACAATTATAAGTACGTCTTATAATTATATCTATTCAGGCACATCAGTCTGTATATACGCTCATTATAATCTGAGGTTTTCTCTGACATGGAAACCTTATTGGAAAGGTACACGCATTTTTATGGATATCAACTACGAGTTATATAAAGTTTTTTATTATGTTGCAACCTCTTTGAGTTTTTCCGAGGCAAGTAAACAGTTATACATTTCACAGTCGGCTGTCAGCCAGTCGATCAAGACATTGGAGAAAAAATTAGAGCAGCCTCTTTTCATCCGGAGCACGAAAAAAGTACAGCTCACCCCTGCCGGAAAAGTACTCTTAAAGCACATTGAGCCTGCCATGAACTTAATCCAGCGCGGTGAGAGCCAGCTTCTCGATTCTGGCAGCCTTGGACTTGGACAGCTCCACATCGGTGCCAGCGATACGATCTGCCGTTACTTTTTAGTTCCTTATTTAAAGCAGTTCCACAAGAAGTTTCCAAATGTGCCAATCAAAGTAACCAATGCAACTTCTGTAAGCTGTGTGGATCTCTTAGAGCAGGGAAAAGTGGATCTGATCGTGACGAACTTCCCAAATGCACATTTGAATCATTCCTATATTCAGAAAACAGTCTGCAATTTTACCGATGTTTTCATTGCGAACCCTGCCTACTTCAATCTGAAACAGCAGGAGATTCCGTTTGAAGAATTAAAACAGTATCCGATCCTCATGCTTGACCACAAGAGTACGACAAGTGAATTTCTGCACAACTACCGGCACAGGTGGTTCCTGCCGGTTACGACATCCAGCAAAAATCAAGCCAACAGCCACGCAGGCAAAAAGAACGAAATGTTTCATAAAATGAAATTTAACTATAACCTAATAACGACTACTCGCCTGTTATTGTTGACTCTTTATACTACTTTCCATAAATAGAATCAAATATCCCCAACAAGAATTCACTGAAAGGAATAGTACTTCCATTGACACTCACAGCTATTGATATATCTTCCTGTTCATTATATACGCCAATGGAATGAACTCCAAAAGTGTCCCCGGTATGTCCATAGTATTTATGTTCATGATAAGGCATATACATCATTCCCCTTCCATGCCGGTCATCTCCATAAGGTTTCATGATTTGCAGGTGTTCTTTTGAAATCAATTTTCCGGTAAATAATGCATGCAAGAAAAGATTAATATTTTCCGGTGACGAAAGAATATCTCCTACTCCCATGACATTCAGAAAATAAAAGTCCGGTACTTCCACCCATTCTCCGACAGCATTCTTCTCATAAGGAAGGGCTTCATCGCTATCACTGATTATTCCGGAAGCAGAAACAAGCAATCCTAAAGGACGGATAATTTCCTCATCCAGAATTTCAAAATAAGCCTTTTTATGAATCTTTCTGAGAATGTTAGCCAACAGATAGTAACCGCTATTGGAATATTTGAAATCCGTTCCCGGTTCATACAAGATACCTTGACGGATAATCTCTTCCATAATGTCAGAGTTCGAAACCTCAGAAAACATCCAGCTATATGTACCGTTCTTCATAACATAGTCTCCCAGTCCGGCCGTATGTTCCAGCAACTGGTAGATCGTAATGTCCCCGGCACGTGGTATTTCTGGAAAATAATCAGATAATTTATCTTCCAGTTTCAATCGTCCTTTTTCAATCTCCTGATAGATAAGAACTGCCGTAAACATCTTGGTGATCGATCCCACCCGGTAAAGCGGATATTCGATCTCCTGTTTATTCCGGAGAAGATCTTTTCCTAGCCTACGGGTATAAATGTTTTTTCCATCTTTCATTATAGCAAGGGAACCTATACATTGCCCATTCTGCTCTATTTTAGAAAGGTAATCGGATAGCCGAAGAGTATCTACACTTGATTGGGCTTTCAGGTAAACCAAAGCCAGACTAAAGAAAAGTAACAGCAGGTATCGTTTCATCTTATTCAGGTAATACGGATTTCTGCAAAGATAGGAATTTAATGAAAGTTTCCGAAAGATATTGACGGTATAATTTTGATTCTTCACTTATGAATAAAGCCTTCTTTACCAAAAGGCCTATGTTAAGAAAGGCTTTATTTATCAATACATTACAAGGTCTCAACTCCTTGCATACAAGGTATTAACTTCCTGTTGACAAGAAATTGAGACCTTGTCGACAGGAAGTTAATACCTTGTAAGCGGAATATTTATCCCCTTATCAAATCATTGGAATAGATAGCTTTCTCAAATTACTCCAATACTTTCTTTTTCAGATTAAATGTTGACAATACTTTTTTGCCGGAAGAGAGTTACTATCAAATCATATTCTTTTCCTTCCTCAAACCTATCCTTAGCAGAAAGCAACAGATCTGTTTTTTCATAAGGCTTCAATGCCGGAACCATACCGGAAGCTACTTTTATTGTTTTCCCTTCCTTTTTGTACCCTACTTCCACCAATGCTTTCTTCGATTCTACCTGACCGAAATTCTGTACTTCCACTGTACATTCCAGTCCCTTTCCGGATTTGGTAAAGACTGGGGCACGAGCTGAAAGGATCGGTTCTATATAATCAATGTATGGCAAACGCGCATACCCGTAAAGCATTCTTCCGTCTTTGTATTTTCCAATCAACTTCGGAGCAAATTCATCTTTAGTGATACCATTCCCTTTGCCATTGAAAGTTACAATCAAGTCCTTGCCCGCATTTTCTGTGGTCAATACCTGACAGCCTCTGCCATAATTCACTTCTTCAGAAGCACCGAAGCGCAAGGAATTCACATCTATATCTGTCTGGGGATTGAAGCCTTCTTCCGCTTGTATCTTCACACGAATTGTTTTTGTGCCCGAGATGATAGGTTTCTCGTCCAATATGGTAAGCAACAATCCCGGATTCAAGGGAATACTAATATTCTTTGAGCTATGGTGATCAAAAGGTTTATCTTCGTTTTTAAGCGTATCGATTACTGCGAAATTAGCCTGAATGGCACGTCCGAATTTATCCTGATACACTTTAAGGCGTTCATATTTGAACCAGTCTTCCGCTTGTCCGTCTGCATGTACAGCAATTCCCGGCATATAAGCTTCACCCGGATCGACCACCCAATTCACTCCATCCTTTGAACGAAGATAGAAAGCAATACGTCCCAGCCAATCATTAACAATCAGATGATATTGAATATGATCGCGCCAGATTACCGGATCTTCAAACCGACCGTCCACATCCGGATAAACTCGTTTGTCGGTCAGTTGATTGTATTCCGATAGTCCATCTCTGCTAACCCAGATACCACCACCACGACAAACCATCACATAAGAGCTGTCTTCACGCTGGGCAAATGAAAGATTAGACAGGCCTTCGATAATACGGCGGTCGCGTGCATTGAAATCAAACTTTCCATATTCCCATTTTCCATTCAGATCATCGGATACATAACGTCCATCAATTACATAGACAACATACCGGCCATCTTTAGCACGGAACATTTCAGGATTATGCCCTTTACCTATGATACGAACAGGCTTGAAAGGCCCTGTCAGATTATCGCTTACGGTATGAAATACGTATGAGTTAGGCCATTCCATGTGTCCTTTAGGTGAACATTCCAGCCAGCCACAGACAAATAGATGATATTTACCATCTTCGCCTTTTCGGATATTTCCGCCCCAATAGGACCAGATACCGTCTTCAATGCCATTATCTACATAACGTGGAAGCACACAGTCAGCACCCCATGTATCGGAGGAAAGTACATTTCCCTTCATCGGCAGAAAGCGATCCATAAAGCGGGCGCCTTTCACTAATTGTTTCCACTCCGCAGGACGTTCCCGTTCCGTTATTTGTGAAAAAGAGGAATGACTGATCAAGAACATGACTCCCAGTAGAGCAAATTTAAAGAGGCTTCTTTCCATAAATATAATATTAGAATTGGTTTTAAATAGATTTACATGGCCAAAAGTAGAAGAATTGCATGTAAAAGGAAAAGGAAAGAAAGCAAAAAGGTACGTAAACCTTTACGTAAACAG
>OHHP01000681.1_pt1 | contig 17842 bp, 17 predicted proteins | sample 1568121 | NCBI WGS metagenome assembly OHHP01 (sample SAMEA3879500, study PRJEB24766) | human gut metagenome | biome: human-associated habitat; feature: feces | place: USA | collected 1985/1987
ATGGGAGGCTCTCCGCAGCTTGCGGCAAGCAGGATTACAAATAACAGGATTATGATTGGTGTTCTCATTTTCTAATGTTTAATAGGATGCAGATAATCACTGTTTAAGTGATTGATGTGCGTGTTATCAATACTTTAACTACAAACTTTAAAACAATCATTCATTTTATAATAATAGTTTCGTATCTATCAAAATGTATTCCTTGAAGATGATGTTTCAATACAAGGTTCTTAAATTCCTCCCCATAAAAAGTATAGCGACAATTTACATTCGGAAGTCTGAAAATAGTTTGCTCTTGGATTTTATTTTTATCCAACACAAATTTATTTATACAACTCACCCATCCTCTTTCTTTATCTAACCACACTATATCTGATTCTTTTTCAATCAAAGCATCTATTATATTGGTACAATGAAAAAAATAAAAACCTTTTGGCGACTTTATATCAAGAATTTCTCCATTTTTGATAAGAATATTTTCTAAAATACTTAATGCTTTGTCGCTAATAGTTAATAGAGGATTACAAAATTGTGATAAATCAAAATGTTTATGTCTATTACTTTTTTTCCATATATATTCCATCTCAGGAGGATTCCACTGCTTTAGTAAACCTTCAGCATGTCCCATACAATTTTGCCAATCTTCCACATTTGGAAAACGTAAATCGTTAAATCCTTCTAAACTACCTATTAAGTAAAAGTTCATATTGTCGTACTGTAATTGATAATGGTTTGACGGGGAACGGCGTTAGTCCGTTATCCCGGCTTGTTAATATTAAATTTATGTTTCCTGATAGATTGTTTCAGAATATAATTCTGTCGAAAGAATAATAGATTTTAATTCTCCATTAGACTTATAATCAAATGAATGTTGTAACGTATCCTGTTCAATATCATTTCTATCAAATTGTCTTATAACTATTTTTTGTAGGCGGTCATTTTCATAAAAATATGTTTCTTCTCTACTTCCACGAGAACCCTTTGAATACATTTTCTCTATTTTACCATTACTTCCATATAGATAATATCGGACATTCACAATACGTTTGCTATTATCATATGCAATAGTTTTCATGAGTTCCTTTTCATAAATGAAAAAGGTGTAATAGAATTGATTTTTAAGTTCCAAGCCCTCTCGGATTTCTATAATTTGATTTTTTACATCGAAATAATAAGTAAATAGGTTATTAGTTGTTTTGAGAGAAGTTACATTTCCAACTATTTTCCCTTGCTTAAACCTGTTTCTTTGATAAGAATAAGGGGATATTTCGTAGAACTCACCTTTGTAATTCTCTTCCCTTACAACATTCTTATCAATTTCTCTTTTCAATTCATCAAACATATTTCTCAATGAATTAAAATCATCTTTCAATTTATCAGGTATCATAGTGTTTCCTTTTAATATTAATGTTTGGTGGCTAACCGACCTTTCAGGGGTAGTTAAGCCGCTTGTTAGCAACCTCTTTTCGTTTTATAGATTATTTCAGAATATCCATTTGGAAATGATTTGGTAATACTTTCTAAAGCCCCATCGTCTTGATATTGGAATATATGAATTAAATCATTACCACTATTACCCTCAATATCATATTGTTTGACTTCAATATGTGTCAAAGCATTTTCTTTATAGATATAATTCTCTTCACGGCAACCATACCTACCACATAACTGTGACCGTTTCAGCTTTCCGCCCTCAAAAAAGTAATGGCATACATTCATCAAATGTTTTCCATTATCGTATAGAATACTTTTCACAAGATTGTCTGTATAATACAGGAAAGTGTGATAAAACTGATTTTCAATAGAACAACCAACCTTAACTTCTACGATTTGATTTTGGTTATTAAATCCGTAGATACAAAGATTTTTGGTGCTTTTTATTGTATCAGGACGCTTTACAGGTTTTCCTTGTTTGCAACCATTACGCTGATAGGAATATGGAGTAAGTTCATAAAACTCGCCCTTATACAACTCAGTCCTGACAACATCGTCTTCTATTTGTTGCCTTATGGTTTCAAAGTCATTTTTCAATGCTTCAAATTCAGTTCTTATAGTTTCTCCAATCATTTTCATCTTTTTGGGGTTGCTAATGTTCGGCAGCGTTCCGCTTATTCAATCGGTTTGCTGTTTGTTATCGGTCTATTTCTTCTGTTTCAATCTTGCCTCCAAGTTGTTCAATTTCTTTTCGATATTCATCCACAATTATAGAGTTCCCTATTCCAAGTAAAATTTTATCTCTTGAACAAAATTCCTTGATTTCACTTAGTGGAACAGAAAATTTCTTTTTTAAGTACAGCATAATTTTAGGCAATTCATTTCCCTTGTCTGCAAGATATATATTGTAAATCTTAGGACTAATGATTGTCAGATAATCATCTAATTCCGTATTCTCAAATTGCACAAACTCGGCAGTTGGTAATATTGCATAACGAAAACAATCCGATTTTGTATCACAAAACACAATGGAATAACCGCCTCTGTTAAGTTGCTTGTTCATAGCTTGGAACAACAAAGGCAAATAGTCACCTCGGCGAATTTTGTCCCAATCCAAAGAATCCTCAAACTTTTTAGTGTTCCATAAGAAACGTTCTATCCCATAATTCTTTAACATCATCGTAATGGAACGCTTAACCTGCCCTGAATATTCTTCACCACTCCAATCAATAACTGCCATTCTGTGAGAAACTATAGCAAAACAAAGCATAATATCTACTTCACTAAATTCATTGTCTTCAGAGCTTGTATCGTACCATCCCTTTTCAAACATTTTCCTATGTTGAAGGACAAAGGTTCTCTTATCTATATTGAACAACTGAATCATTTCTAAAAATTCATCATAGTGTTCTTTTAATAACACTTTAGCGAATAATTGAAGTTTACTATCCATATTTTAATTTTTAGACCGATAATGTTTGTTGGATAATCGACCTTTGGAAGATTAATCCGTATGCTATCGTTTATTTCAACTTAATTAGTTTTTCATATTGACAAGAAACATCAAGAAGTTTATCTACTAATTCATCTCCAAGCCAACAATCTATTAGATATTTGCCATAACTTGGTGTAAACGAGTAAATATCTTTATCAATCGCATTAATCATATTTTCCAATTCTTTTTGTACATTATGTAATGCACCATCAGGAAGAGAAGTCTTCCTACATTCAAAAGGTTGCGCTAATATTCTTTTTACATCATCAAGTATATTCACACAACAACTTTTTACTGTTTCTTTTCTACTTACCATATTAAACGATAATGTTCGGCGAATAATCGTCCTTTAGGGAGATTGATACGCTTGTTATCTGCCTTTATTCGCTTTGATAAGTTTCAACTACATACAAATCAACATTAGGATAATCATTTGAAACTGTCTCTATAATTGCTTTTACATCATCCCATTTTAATCCTCCTAATCCAGCACCGATTGCAGGTAAGGCTATTGCCGTTACATTATCACCACTGGCTAACTCAAGCATCTGTATCAGTGCCTTTTCGATATACTCTATTTTAGCTCGTGTTCGCCACGTTGCTTGAGTACCAAGGTTATATATATGTCCATTGCCATAATCATAATCAAAAACATCACCGGGGCAAAACTTATTTTCTTTGCACAACTGCTTATATTCAAGATACATATCTGGATATTTGCTTTTGAACTGTACGGCAATGCCTTTACCCATTGCACCGGCACAATTACAACCATGCGCATAACTGCTCACTCCATCAATACGGAATATGTCGCCTTTTTCAATATACCTAATCATTGTTTTTTTCTTTTTTATACAATGAAAAGGAAAGAGAAAGCAGCAGTAGATGAATTTGTCGCCCTTGTAGGAGGCAAGACATGGGAGCCTGTACGCCATAAATGTATGGGTAAATGGAGTAGTGGTATGACCGATTACGGTTTTGTCATAGACGGACGGATAACGCTCTTTGTTTCCAATAGTATGGCATACTTTAAGAAACGGATTCGTGAGTGGATTAAGTCGATACATACTTTTGAGGCGAAGAAAGATTGCTACCTCCGCTTGCTACGTGAACAAATTGAAAAGGACAACGACAAGGCAAAGGACGAAAAGTTAAATCCTGTCAGACTGATAGACATCGGCATCTTATCCCCCGAAAGCAATAGCCCGTTTGATTTTTTCGCCCCTTATGTGTTAGTCGAAATAAACGGCAGGCGGTTCAAACATCGAACAGCGGAATTAAGTTGCGCTATTATGGTGGATAGTTTGGCAGGATACCTTGAAGAATGCAACTGCAAGGATATATACACGGCAAGAGCAGTGCGTACACCTGACTACATTTTTTGCGGTGTGCGGTTTGACTCCCGTAATAATATGTATAAGATTGGAAAGTAGAGATTAATGATGTCTGAAGAAGTTATCACTTACAACGATAACTCCAGTCGTTTTACAGGACGGCATCAGCATTTGACCCACTAAATACATAAGTTCCCAATTTACGACTGGAGACTTATGTATTTTTCTGTATGGAAAACTAATCAAATAATCGCTGACTTATCATCCAGTCATTAAGCACGTCCGGATCTACACGATTTGTAAGATTCACATTTTTACTCAAACAACCGATTTTCTCACCTCTTAAATAAATAACTGGTGGGGTTAATGTATTCGGATTGTATGATTTAACGCCATTATTTAATAATGCCATAACGCCTTTTAGTTGCATTATCGAACACCTCTGTCTCTCTTAGAAACTGTATAACCCGTTCCCTGTCTTCGGAAATCAGGCAACCTTTCAGTTTACCGTTCTTTTCCGTGATTTTCAATTTTGAAAGCTCGAATATATCGGAACAATCCAGCCAACTGTCATAGTCCAGAATATCACGATAGTTCCGAACCATCAAAGGATATTGACAGTTCAGTAGCTCTTCCGACCTCTTGGAAGAGTCTATTTCCGAATTTATCAGTAAGGCACCGATAGCGACACCTTCCGGAGTAAAGCCGATAATAACAATATATTTATTGCGGTCTTTATATCCGTCTTTTAGTATCAGCCCGTCCTCTTCGTCCAAGGGAACATAAATAATGTCACCAATTTTGACTGATGACATATCTACTTGCTCAGCTTTGGCCATTATAGCTTTCAGCCTTTCCAATGCACCGGTTTTGTCGTCCATTTGATTTAAGATAAAGCGTTCTTGACAATCTGCTTTTCTCGGATATAATCTACCATGTCCTCGGTAGCTTTTCCTGCTCGGGCTATATCTATAATGGTAATGAAGTTCTTTTGAGGATCATCCTGAATGCGTGTCATCGCTTCTTCCCATGCCGAGTCATGCGACAAATCGGACAAGTCATAAGGGTCTGTATCCTTATATTTAGCGATAGCAGCGTCAAGACAACGTTTGTTGGCACCTGATATATAGTCCATATCGGGTACGGCAGAAGTATATACCTTCTTGTCACGAACCTCTATGTCTGAAAGGAACTCGTCAAAATTCCCATCCAAGGGTTTGCCTTCTGCAATTTGCAGTGCCTTGTAGGTATAGGCTGGCACCGGGCCATGCTTCAATGCTCTGAAAGAGTCTTCGACAATCACTTTGCCATATTTGACAAGATGGTCCTGTTGGGCAAAATAAAGTATTTTAAATAACTTTATATAGTCCACTCCTTGAGTGAAACTCTGCATGATGTAGAGTACCACCGCTCTTATTTTGGCAATCTGTATAGCTGTTTTCATTTCAAAAAAATCTATGCGATTACAAAGATACAACTAATTTGCTGAATAATACGCTCATGATACAAAAAAATAGCCCGTTGCATTTTTTTTCACGACATTTAATACAGTCGTCATTCTGCAATTATCAAGAGATGGGCCAATCCATACGCTTCCACCTCCTTTTATAGTTCACCTTCCCCCCGATTATAGTACGGGCAATCCGTTCCGGTTGTCCGTTACCCTGTTTTAACACCCCTGTTTTACAGTTTTATTCATCCCTTTCTATTTGATTGTCATTTATTATCGTTTTGCTGCTGCCGTGCGACCTCTTGTGGACTTATTTTCCCGCAAAGGTAATAGGCTGCTCCAATCTTGCCAATGCCGGCGTTCCGCCGCGAGTGAGTCGCAAAAATCTTCCTCTCCATCTGTCGAGCGTATTTTTCCGCATCAGCCTTGTCCCGATTGTTTCCGCCACCTTTTGGAGGCAGAAAAATAAATCCCAAAGGTCGCAAACAGGCCGAACAAAGGGAAAAAAAAGAAAGGTTAAATTATGAGTTACAACAAATTGAAGTCATTGGTAGCGAACGTGGAAGCCATAGAAACGGCAATGAAAATCCAAGTTCAAGGCAGGCAGGCCACTGCGGAAGAAAAAGAAATTTTATCCCGATATTCTGGTTTCGGGGGTATCAAAGAAGTATTGAATATAGGTACGGACAAACCCATAGGTGGTGATATGAAAGAACCGATACAAAGATTACAGGAGTTAATCAATGCTTACCCTCATTTCACAGAACCCATGCGGCACAATGTCATAGAGGGCATCAAAGCATCTGTACTGACAGCATTTTACACGCCGAAATTCCTTGTTGATGCAGTGGTGCGGCAGATACATGCCACATTTAGCGAAAACGGTCTCAAAATGCGTTCATTTCTCGAACCAAGTGCTGGTATAGGCGGTTTTCTGCCCATAGCCATGTCCGGCACGTATGATTATGCTATTGAGAAAGACCTCATTTCGGGGATGATACTTTCCCTGCTCCATGAAAACACGCTTACACGGACGACTGGGTTTGAAGAAATCGGAGAACAAGGTTTTGAACATACAACTTTCGATGTCATAGCCTCCAACATTCCATTTGGCAATTTCAGGGTGTTCGATGCGGAACTATGGAAGAAAGGCGGTATGTATGAACAGGCCACCAAGACCATACACAACTACTTTTTTGTCAAAGCAATGGAGTTGTTGAACGAGGGTGGTTTGTTAGCTTTCATCACATCGAGGGGCATAGCCGACACGCCCGGCAATAAGTTCGTGCGTGAATATCTTGTAAATCATGCCGACCTGATAAGTGCAATCCGTCTGCCCGATATGCTTTTCATGCAGACAAGCGGTATAGAGGTAGGCAGCGACCTGCTGATATTCCAAAAGCACACGCGCAAGGCGGCACTCTCACAGCGGGAACAACTGTTTTTACAAGTAGGCAGGGAAAAGGCGGACGCCACAGGCACAATGACCGAATACGCCAACAAATTGTTCACCATACCGAAAACCACCCTTGCGACAGGTAGCCGCATTGTACAGAACCAATACGGAAAATATGTACGCAAATACCAATGGCAGGGCAATGAAAATGCCATGTCACAATATCTCGCCGCACTGCTGAAACTTGACTTTGGCCGATATTTCCGTAAAAGTCTTTTCATGGGGGAAGGACAAGGTAGCGAAGATATGCAGATGTCCCTTTTCGGGAGTGTAGCTATGAAACAAGTCGCAAAAGGCAAACGAGCCTACACGGACGGGGTGGAAGCATGGATGAAAGACGGCTCAATGGTGCTGTTTGAGGGACAGGTGGGTACTATCCAATACCGAAAATCAAGTCTTTATCAAGAGGTAGCCATTGATTTTGTACCGGTGGACGAGGGTAAGGTCAATGCAGATAGGGCAAAAGACTATTTCCCTATACGCAAGGCATACTTTGAATTGTCAATCAAAGAGAGGGAAGAACAAAAAGAGGATAACGGATTGCGTGGAGAGCTGAACGCCCGATACGATGCCTTTGTTGCCAAATGGGGTTGTTTCCACGAGAACGACAACAAGGAGTTTATCATGCTTGACAGCCTCGGTGTGGAAGTCTTTACAATAGAAATGCAGCTTGGAAAGGATTTAGTCAAGTCCGACATCATGCGTGAACCTGTGGCGTTCAAGAAGATAGACCCGAACAAACGGCTGACACCGATTGAAGCGTTGGCAAGCAGCTTGAATTTCTACGGCAGGGTTGATATGGACTACCTGATGCAGTCCACGGATAGTGCCGAGGAAGAAATCATCGGCGACCTCAAAGGTGAGATATTTTACAATCCTGTTATCGGGGAGTGGGAGCACAAAGGCAAGTTCCTTTCAGGCAATGTCATTGCCAAATGCAAGGAGATAGGTTCTTACTTGTCCGAACTCACGGACAGGGAAAAAGATTGGACGGAAACTGCTGTAAAGGCTTTGGCGGATGCGACACCCGAAGCGATACCCTACGAGGAACTCGATATTAACATGGGTGAGCGTTGGATTGATACAAAGTTATATGCCGATTTTGCAACTGAACTTTTCGAGACCGAGACAAGCGTAATGTATTTCGATGTGAACGACACCTACATAGTACGCCTGCAAAGTTACTCTCCGGTGGCTTACAACACCTATTCCGTTCGTAACTATGACGGTGGGGATTTGTTTGTTCATGCCCTGCATGATACTGTACCTGAAATCACGAAAGAGATATACCGCAATGGTGATAAGGTGCGTGTGCCGGACGAGGAAGCCATACAGGAGGCAGCCACCAAGATACAGGAGATTAGAGACCGTTTCAACCGCTGGCTTGACAGGCAGCCGATAGAGGTTCGGGACGAGCTGGTGAGGGTGTATAACGAGCGTTTCAACTGCTATGTCAGGCCGCATTATGACGGTTCGGCACAGACCTTTCCGCAGCTCTCTTTCGAGCAATTTCCATACAACAGCCTCTATCCCTCACAGAAAGATGCTATCTGGATGATTAAGCAGAACGGAGGCGGTATCTGTTGGCACGAGGTAGGCACAGGCAAGACGATGATAATGTGTGTTGCCGCCTACGAAATGAAACGTCTCGGATTGGCACACAAGCCGCTTATTATCGGGCTGAAAGCCAATGTGCACGAAATCGCTGATACGTTCCGCAAGGCATACCCTACGGCCAAAGTTCTCTATCCGGGCAAGGAAGATTTTACCCCTGCCAACAGGCAAGAGGTCTTTTCAAAAATCAAGAACAACAACTGGGACTGCATCATACTCACGCACGACCAGTTCGCCAAGATACCGCAGTCAGAAGAGACCATGATAGATATATTCACGGAAGAGCTTGCCGATGTGGAGCGTAACCTCGAATTTTTGGAGCAGTCCACCATGCGCTACCGCAGCGGAAAGATGCAGGAGGGGTTGGAGAAACGCAAACAGAACCTTGGAGCTAAACTACAAGAACTGCGCATGAAAATCAATAATCGGAAAGACGATGCGGTGGACTTTCACACAATGGGCATAGACCACATATTTGTTGATGAGAGCCATGTAATGAAAAATTTAATGTTTCAGACACGCCACACGAGGGTTGCAGGTATCGGCAATACCAAAGGCTCGCAAAGGGCGATGAACCTGCTGTTTGCCATTCGTGACATTCAGCGCCGGACAGGTCGTGACCTTGGGGCTACGTTTCTGTCGGGTACAGTGGTGGTAAATGCACTGACCGAACTATATGTGATGTTCAAGTATTTGCGTCCGCAGGAGCTTCAACGGCAACGGATTAGCTGTTTCGATGCATGGGCAGCCATATTCACAAAGAAAACGGCAGATTATGAATTGAACGTGACAGGCTCGGTGAAGCGCAAAGAGCGTTTTCGTACTTACATCAAAGTGCCGGAGCTGGCAATGTTTCTGCGTGAGATTACGGATTACCGTACAGCCGACATGATAAATCTTGATGTACCTGAGAAGAACGTGCGTTTCCTCTCTTATCCCCCGACAATCGAGCAGGAGGAAATGATAGGACGCTTGGTATCTTTCGCCGGTAGCGGCCAGTGGGAGGACTTGGGGCTTGACGTTCCGCAACCCGACAACCTCGACAAGGCGAAAATGTTGGTTGCGACCAATGTAGCCCGAAAAATGGCTCTTGATATGCGCTTGTTGGGTTGCAAGTTCAAGGATGATGCCGATAACAAGGCTTCTATCTGTGCGAGGACAATCTATGACTACTATATACGCTCGAATGACAATCGGGGTACACAGTTCGTGTTCAGCGACCTTGGTACATACAAACCGAACGAATGGAACGTATATACCGACATCAAAGAAAAGTTGGTACGGCTCGGTATTCCTGCTGATGAAATACAGTTTATCCAATGCGCCACTACCGAGAGGACAAGAAAAAAGCTGTTTGAAGAAATGAACAACGGCAAGGTGCGAGTTCTTTTTGGAAGTACGACCATGTTAGGCACAGGTGTGAACGCCCAGCAAAGGGCTGTGGCGGTGCATCACCTTGAAATACCTTGGCGACCTGCTGACATGGAACAACGAAACGGCAGGGCAATACGCAAAGGCAACACCGTAAAGCTGTGGGGTGGCAATGTGGTAGATGTCGTAATTTATGGTACGGAAAAGACCCTCGACGCCTATAAATTTAATCTGTTGAAAAACAAGCAGATGTTTATCAACCAAATTAACAACGGCACAATCGCCGTGCGCCGTATTGACGAGGGAGGCATGGATGAGGACAGCGGTATGAACTTTGCCGAGTTCGTGGCTATTCTGTCAGGCAATAACGACTTACTGAACAAGACGAAGCTCGACAACAAGATTATGCAGCTTGAAAAGGAACAGGCTATTTTCAAGAAAGAACGCATCCGTGCCGAGCGTAAAATAGCTGCCGGTCAGGGAGAAATCGAAAAGGCAAAGCGTACAGAGGCCAATCTCATGAGGGATTTGGAATACATCAACTCGTATAATGGAACAAAGGCAACCCTGCTTTTGAGCTTGCCGCAAGCCACTACCGAGGAAGTAGGCCGGGAGTTGCACCGTATTGCCAAGACCTACCGCAACGAAGCGTATGGCACAGTTGGCACGTATGCAGGGCTGAACTTGTTGGTGCGTAGCGAGTACAGCATAGACGGTACATTTGACCGCAATACATTCTTTGTAGAGGGTATAAGTGGATTGAAATACCGATGCGGCCTGAGTGGTGCACTGCCGCTTGGTTTCGTTGAGTCGGCACAATATCCGCATGGAGCATTAAGCAAATTGCCCTCTCTTATCGAGAAGCAACAAAAGGCGGTAGAGCGGATAGAAAGCGAAATTCCCACATTGCAGGACATCATTTGTCGCCAGTGGAGTAAAGCCGATGAACTGTCAAGGCTCAAACAGGAATGTAAGGAACTTCAACACAGGATTGATGAAAGCCTGAAAGAGACCGGACAACCGCAGGTAGCCAAACACGAAGCTATTGCCGAAGCTGCTTGACATAATCATAATTTCAACCGTTCCCTCTGCATGGTCGTGATGACCGGGCAGAGGGATTTTTGCGCTCCGGTCTGCCGACGGCTCTACTCTTTTATGGCATCCTTCCTCCCTTTATAGCCTCCTGATTCCCCGCCGCCACCCGTTTCCATTTATAGCCCTCATATCCTCTATTTTAACCCAATTAGGAATAATGGTCTTTCATCGCGTCTCCGTTTTTTACGATACGCCATTTTTAGCTTCTACATTGGCATCAATGTATCACTTTAGCCTTCACACCTCCTAATAGCTTCAATCAAGACATCTTTTAACCTTATGAAGGCAAGTTTATCCACTCCTTTTGATATGCTGATTTCATTACCGACCAAATCTTTCAGTTTGAGTAAACAAGGAATATCTGCCTTATATCTGTCTCCCACATCTTGTTGGTCATAGCCAAAATTATAATGATATGCAAGAAATTGCGTAAAAGCATTTCTGCTTTTATTGCTTAGTTTGCAGATAGCATCAAAAAGGGCATTGGCATCTTCAGATGCAAATATCGCACGAAGTTCGTATGTACAACTTTTATCTGGATAAGGCAATCTGTCTATAATTATAAGTTCCTCTACTGTTTCTTCAGTCAAATTACGCAGTGCTTTTTGCATTTGATCCGGCAACTCATTTATCTTTGATTTCACCTGCTGCAAGAAATAGTCCACAATATCATCTGTTATTGGAGTCTTGGAATCTGTGGTTACATAATTACATCCACTAATAAAAAGCCCTCTTAGCTGATAAAGTTCCTCTAAACTGGTTTGACTATTAATCATTTCTGCTATTCTCACTTTTATTGAAGAGATGTGAGGCTTTATATCAGAAAAAATGCCAATAGCGTCAAAATACGATAGATACGCAATACTATAACCAAGTTGATAAGCGTCTTTTATCTTTTTATCCAATATGGCTTTTATAGTAGCCTGACAAATACTTTCAAGTTTTTGCTGTTCCATGTCGAAAAAGCCGGATAGCATTTCCCAAGGTTTTAGCTCTTTTTGCTTATCCTTTATTTCCGTAACAATAAATTCTACAAGTGGAGCACCTGTGATAATATATTGTATAATAGCCGTAACATACTCCGGATTTAAGACATTATAAGTTAACCCCTTGTTCAAAGATTGATATTTTTCCCTTAGATGCTGTATCCTTTGCTTATCCTCATTATCATCTTGGAGTAGTGAAATCTGACAATCTCTACTCCAATTACAAATCAACTCTTTGTTCTCACTATTATTATACTCTGCATACACAGCAATAAATGACCCAAGGATATTTTTAAGAAAGATATTATCCTTTTCAATCAGTTCGGAAGGAAGTTTGTTTAAGTGGCTTTTAAAATCATACAAGCATTGTCTCAAAACCCGTAAGTTATCGGATTTTGTACACATAAAACAGGCAATAATGAAATCACGCATTTCTTTCAAATAATCGGATACCGGTACTTCGTCAAGGAAGTATTCGATGGCTTCTTCTATATCGGGTTGTATTTCAAATTCCTTGCCTATGGTCTTTTCCTTAAACTCACCCAAGACAGCCTTGGGAAGTTTTTCAAGGTGGTTTTCATCCCCAATTATGACAACATGACAATTACAGTGCTCTACAAAATAGTTGATGAAACCTAACAATTCCTTCATCTCTATCAGGCACCTTTCGATGTCATCGAATATCAGAAACTTTACACCTTTTATACTGTCGTCCTCCACTTGTAGTAACGACAATGAATCCAGTGTTGCGGAAAATGAACCATCCTCTTTAGAGTTGTCATTAAAATCCACACTCGTCTTGAAGACTACCTTACCGGCTAATTTCAAAATACCCTTTATGAAACGCCCGGTTTTCGAATAGAAGAAGGGATTTAATTCCCTATCTATAGCTGTCTTGATGTCATTCACGCTATCCATTCCATAGGTCGAAATATAGATGGGCTTGGTTCTGGACAACTAAAATTTAGCTTATGCCTTAAATCCTGTAGGATTTCGACTCTCCTTTCATCGGAGTGAAACTTGTTGAGATACGACAAGAATGTGAACGGGTCTATTTCTTGTAATGTAATCTCTTTGCCTTTTTCTGTACCATCTCGAAAACCGGTAATACCGATTTCTTTTAACTTAGATATAAGTTCTGGCTGGCTATTCTGTTTTCTAAGTAGCCAGTCGGATAATTCTTTATAGAATGGTAGCCATGTAAACCTTCCGTCCATAGTATTAATTGTTAGTTTTAATTATTATAAAAATATAAATCTATTATGCTTTCATCTTTTTTGTTTGTTATATTAACAATGAGCAAAAGGTTGGCAATTTTCATTTTATTTCATTCCAGCATTTTATAAATTTTCAATCAACTTTCATCAAAACACCCTTCTGTTGAATACCTTTATCATATATAATGATGATAAACACATCAATGAATAGCGGATGATTAAAAAAATATGCCTAAATCAAGACAAGACCTACATACTACTTAATTTTATTTGCTCAATAAATCATATTTCGAGGTTTTATGATTTTGTAGATATTGATTCATTTCCTCATCATCAACAATTAGTTTTTCTTTATTAAGAAACCAATCATTATTTGCTATACATATAGCATTTTCATCAAGTTTCAATGTGTTTTCAATTTGTTTCAAAAATTTACTCATAAATATATCAAAAGAAGATGCGACTAAATAGACTTGTTCTGGCTCATTAGTATTGTAATATCCTATAAAATGATTACCATCACTATCTATTTTATCAAGATAGCCAAAGTTTTCACCACAACTTGTCCCTATAACTCCCCAAAAGCGAAAAGTTAATAAATTATCCACTTGCCACAATTCTCTTATATTATCATATACATTTATTCCTAATTGGTTATTTTTCATTCCTAAGAAACAATAATCTAAGATTGAGGCACCATTTGTCTCCATTAGAAATCTTATATACTGCTTATCAACCTCCCCTGTTATTTTCCCCATATTTCTTAATATGACCTTTGTATCAAAATTTCTGTATAGTTTTATATACTTGGATGTTTTTGATAATTTTTCAATATGATTAATTATAACATTCATCTTGATTCTGTTTTTAATTTATTCGTCCAATATGTTCTGCTACCTGTTTATCAATGCGCATAGCTTGTTGTATAACTTCTGCACGTGTAGGGGTGGGATTGGCTTTTCTAAAAGCAGTCCATGCGGGACTTACAACCTCTCTATGGATTTTTCTTGGTAATCCTTGCAAATTAGACAAAGAAGTACGCATAGCTTCTGGAAATAATCTGCCTGTACCTATATACATCTGAGGTATGCGATGGTGTATTTCTATTTTTAATTTGCCTATAAATTTTTTCATTTTAGGGTTAGCATCAAAAAAGCGCTTTGCGTAACCCGAAGAAGACAATCCCAGCACATCCACCCAATAGTTAGTATCATGGACATATCCATACAGATTTAGTATTCCGCCAGCCAGTCCAATCGGATCTTGCGAGATATACATGCTCATCTGCGGCGAGTAGTACCTGAACCTGTTGTATGCCAGTCCTGTCTCACGGTCATAATACTGTCCTTGGAACAGGAACGGCACCATTCCCTTGTTGCCCGTCTCCTCGATGACATTCCCGTCCATGTCGAGCATCCGGCTCCACACCTCGTTGCCATCGGCATCGTATGCCTCCGTCGGCGTTCCGAGCTGGTCGGTCAGTATCGAGTAGGACCTGCCTTCCTTTATCATTGCCATCGGTACGAACGACTCCTCGTCGAAGAGCCATACCGTCATGTCATGGCGTTCCGTGTCCGTGTTCCACCTGTCCTCCATGACGGAGTATTCCCTGCGCTGCTTCCACTGGTGCAGCGGCACGTTGCCGTTCCACACCCACCGCGTCACTGTCGTGCCGAAGCTCTTGGAGAGCCTGCGCCCGAGCGCGTCGTATGTGAACTCCACCTCCCTCTTGTCGGGCCGTCTTTGCAGCACGTGATGGACTGTGATGGTGGCACAAACATATCATACATTCGTTTCAGTTCCATACACTTCTCGAACGAGAAGTCTGCTTCGGTAAAAAGTGATCGGATAAGATTGGAACAATCGTTTAATAATCCTTTGACGATATGAATGTTCATTTCATGGCAGTTCCGGCAGACCGCATGATTGCAGTCGATATACCGGTGGCTGTTTACAAAATCCTCCACGTAACGGTGGTACTGCTTACTACCCGCCACGACATCACGGAGATACATTGTTTTTGCTTCAACGAGCAATGCGAAAAATTCTTTCGCTACATCCTGTTCTTCAACAAAATGGTGCAGATGTTTCTTCCCTCCAAAAAGAGAGAGGGCCATTGTTAGGTCTTTTCATGATGAAATACTTTAAATTGGATTTATAATATATTATAAGGGTGTTGCTCCCGAAAGAAAATCCTGCCGGAACAACACCCTAAATAAGTGTTTAGATATCTGGTCTGATGCTCATCGCATTGACAATCGAATAAACCGTTAGTCAGATTTACTGCATCGTCTTTTTTCTTATTGACGATTTTGGCATACACTTGGGTCATCTTTACAGATGTATGACCGAGCAATTTAGATACAGTGTATAAATCTGCTCCCAATGTCAGCATCATTGTGGCGAACGTGTGGCGGGCCGTGTGAAAGGTGAATCGCTTGGAAATTCCGGCGGCTTTGGCCCATGGTTTGATAAGCTGGTTGATACCTGAAGGCAAATCGAACACATGGTCGTCTGCTGTCTTGTCCCCACGTTCCGGCATCCACTTCAACGCTTCATTGGAGAGCGGAAGGTAAATCGGTTCCTTTGTCTTCTGCATGGCTACTGCCAAGCGATATTGGCCGTTGTCAATAAACACGTTCTTCCATTGCAATCCGATAATATCACTGATACGTAGTCCACAGAAGCAGGAGAACAGGTAGGCACTTTTTACCCCCTCGTTCTGCATTGGTGTAGCGATTAATGATCTCACTTCTTCAATAGTCATATACGAACGCACACTTTCCGGCATCTTGGGCTTCTCCGATTTTTCCATTTCGTTGAATGGATTCTTTAAGATGCGTTTCGCACGGACAGCGGCATTTAACGCACCGTTGAAAATCTGGTAATAGGTATTACGCGTAGAAGCCGAGAGGGGCTTTCCTTTGGGACGGTAGCTTGTCAGCATATAGTCGATATAGCCGTGGCAAAAAGTGAGGTCAACCTGATTTAGTGTGAACCTTTCTCCTGCATACTCTTTCAAGATATCGGTAACAGATTTTATCTGACCCGTGTTTTTCTTACCACGTTTCTTCTGTTCCTCCTTATAGAGCTGCATCCAGTCCAGCAGATAAACCTTATCCTTGTGATTCATGATACCGGCTTCACCACTTGTCAACTCTATGATACGCTTCGATTTGATTGCATTTGCGGCAGCCATTGTCGTTTCATTCTGTTGGCGGGCATTACGATCCGTTTCCGGAATAAGATACATTTTCAGATACTCGTATGTCCGCTTACCATTACGGTATATATCCAGATACAAACTCTTGCTGCCATTGGCCAATTCCTTCGTTCGAAGACGAATCGGCTCTTTCACTTTTATTGGTTTTCTGGTCCTTGGCATATTTGTGTCCTTTCATTTGTTATTTCCTATCACAAAGGTACAAATAAAAAGCGGAATCAAGAAACAAATAAGAAACAAAAATGCACCTAAAAAGAGCAAAACAACTGAAAACGTAGAAAACAACTGAAAATAAAAATTTGTATGTAAATTATTGATATATAGCTATTTTATCTATATTTATTTGGAGCTTGTTTTCATTTTATATATGTCTTTATGATTATTGGTAATTATTCTGGGCAGATAATGGTTTGCAGCTTGCCGCCGTTAGGCGGAACAGGTGCTTGTTAGCAACCTATTTTTATTTGTTTCTCACCTCATTCAACCATTTATTAATCAATTTTTCAGAAGGTGTCTTTTGCGTCCGGTCTGTATATGAAATGAATTTCATAAAAAAAGGCATAAAAAACTTTTCTCCATCTGGAGTTAAATCATTCCGACGAAATTCAAGTTTTATAATTCTACCTTTTGTATCTACCGGACGATTTTTCAAGAAACCGTTATCCCAATAAAAAGACAATAAAACAACAAATTCATCATACAATCGCTCAATATGTTCCATATATCTTCTGTTTACTGCAAAATGATAGGAAAAATCACACATTAAATCCTGCCATGCATGTAATTCATTATAAGTTTCTTTGAATAACAGAGAAAGTAATTCTTCGTTATCTGTATTTTCTACTAGTATGAAATCCTTTTCTCCCGGCGGATTTTTATATGGACGACATACTTGGGCATCAGGTAACAACTCTTTCCCTTTATCAGTAAGCAAAAGATAGCATTGATTCTGATACAAGACACCTATTTTCTTCCCATCCAAATGAATAATAAATTCATCAAAAATAGGTTCGAGCATTATGTTGTATATTGCTCGCGTTTGTTTCTCAATATAATTTGCATATTTTTTTGTTGTCATATCCTTTTCGTTTTATAGGTTGCTAATGTTCGGTGGATAATCATCATTAAAGGAGATTGATCCGCTTGTTATCTGCCCGCTTTATTCCT
>OHHP01000696.1_pt1 | contig 17466 bp, 14 predicted proteins | sample 1568121 | NCBI WGS metagenome assembly OHHP01 (sample SAMEA3879500, study PRJEB24766) | human gut metagenome | biome: human-associated habitat; feature: feces | place: USA | collected 1985/1987
TAGGAGCTTCGGGCATTATCGAAACCCTACTTTGCATAGAGCAACTAAAAGAAGGAAGATACTACGGAACTTTAGGGTATGAAACACTCGGTGTTCCCATGCCTATCACTGTCTATGCCACTCATCAGCCGATACCGATGAAATGCTGCATCAAAACTGCTTCCGGTTTCGGAGGTTGTAATGCCGCACTGGTATTATCCCTCCCCGATGCTCATCTGAAACAGAAAGCAAACTCGCAGGCAACCGACAAAGCGAGTGCTCCGTCAGTTTACAAAGCAGTTGTGGAATCGGGCAACATGGTCACAATCAGACCAGGAGCAGTAGAAAGTAAAGGAACAACTGTATTCAGCTCTTCGGAAACTGACTTTGCACCGTTTATCCGGGAAGCATACAAGCATCTGGGAGAAAACAATATGAAGTTCTATAAGATGGACAACCTCTGTAAGCTGGGATATGTAGCTGCCGAATATTTACTGAAAGATACAAACTACCATCCGAAAGAGATTGGAATCATTCTTGCCAATGCTTCTTCCTCTCTGGATACGGACTGCAAACATCAGGCAATCATCAGTAAAGAAGGGGACAAAGCAGCCAGTCCTGCCGTGTTTGTCTACACTCTCCCCAATGTAGTATTGGGAGAAATCTGTATCCGGCACAAGATTCAGGGAGAGAATACATTCTTTGTCCGTCGGCAATCAGATGCTGCCTCATTAGAGGATTATGCAAGGATTGTGATGGCAAAAGGTAAGTTACGCACCTGTATCATAGGCTGGTGCGAACTACTGGACGGACATTATCAAGCAGAATTTAAACAACTTAATAATATATCAACGATTTATGGATAATTTAGATCAAACCAAAAGAGAACTGATGGACGAAGTGAAAGGGAAACTAATCGAAGAGTTGAACCTTGAAGAAATCACTCCGGAAGATATTGACAATGAAGCCCCTCTGTTTGGCGACGAAGGTCTTGGCCTTGACTCCATTGACGCACTCGAAATCATCCTGATTCTGGAACGCGAATACGGTATAAAGATAGAGAACCCCAGTGAAGGAAAACAAATCTTCTACTCGGTACGTACACTGGCAGACTACATCATTGCTAATCGCAAAGCTTAACCGATGAAGATATACGTCACCGGATTGGGAGTTGTTTCGGGCATCGGTATCGGAGTTTCCGAAAATATAGAAGCGTTGAGACAAAGAAAGCATGGCATCGGAAAAATAACTCTTTTTCCGACGGCTCTCGATGTGCCCGTATCCGAAGTGAAACGTAGCAATGAGGAACTAAAGAAACTGATCTCTTTACCTCCGCAACGCACTGTATCACGTACAGCCTTGTTGGGAATGATAGCAGCCGAAGAAGCAATGAAAGATGCGGGACTCACACCACCATTACGTATCGGTTTTATTTCCGCCACTTCCGTTGGCGGCATGGATTTGAGTGAGCACTTCTATGAATCTTTCAAGAAAAACCCGGGACAGGGACGATTACGGGAAGTAATTTCACACGACTGCGGAGCCAGTACAGAATTGATTGCTTCGTATTTGGGTATCAATGATTTTATAACCACCATCAGTACAGCCTGCTCATCAGCAGCCAATGCCATCATGCTGGGAGCAAGAATGATTAAACACGGGCTACTGGATGCCGCTATCGTGGGAGGTACGGATGCACTTTGCCGGTTTACGCTCAATGGATTCAACTCCCTGATGATTTTGGACAAAACACATTGCCGTCCTTTTGACCGCTCACGTACCGGATTAAATCTAGGAGAAGGTGCCGGTTACTTAGTGCTTCAATCGGAAAGTTCACTCCAAAGAACTCCTTATTGCGAACTTAGCGGTTACGCCAATACGAATGAGGCTTATCATCAAACAGGAAGTTCTCCTGAAGGGGACGGTGCCTTTCTGTCAATGAGTGAAGCTATCGCTTCCAGTGGTATTTCCCTTGAAGAAATCGATTATATCAATGTACATGGAACAGGTACTCCCGGCAATGATGCGTCAGAAGGCATGGCGCTCCGAAGAATCTTTGGAGAACACGTTCCGCCATTTAGTTCGGTAAAAGCTTTTATCGGACATACCTTAGGAGCTTCCGAAGGAATTGAAGCTGTTTACTCCGTTCTTTCAATAGATAAAGGGCTGATTTATCCCAACCTGAACTTTACGGATGCGATGCCGGAAACAGGACTGATACCGGAAACCTCTTTTCAAGAAGGAATCCCCATCCGACATGTGTTATCCAACTCTTTCGGTTTCGGAGGAAATGATTCATCGCTCCTCTTTTCCGCAACGAATTTTCCAGCATAAACGCACCTTTAAGTATTTAAGCCTATGCAGCCAGTTTATATTCAACGCATCGCTTCCATTCATCCGCCAAAGGATCATTCACCAGGAAATAATCGCCCTTATCTTCAGGCTTGCGAACCCGATTATAAGGATATTATCACCAATGCGACCTTGCGCAGACGCATGAGCCGTATCGTAAAAATGGGGGTGGCTTGCGGATTGGAATGTATGGGTGAACTATCTCCTGAAAAGATACAAGGAATCATCACAGCAACAGGATTGGGCTGCTTGACAGATACGGAAAAATTCCTGAACAACCTATTGGATAATGAAGAGCGGATGCTGAATCCTACTCCTTTTATCCAGTCGACATTCAATACAATCGGTGCACAAATAGCTCTGATTCATCAAATACATGCCTACAACATGACTTATGTCCACCGTGGACTTAGTTTTGAAAGTGCTTTATTGGACGCTATGATGAAAATAGAAGAAGGAAGCGAGAATATACTTGTGGGAGCCATCGATGAAATGACAGAAACCTGTTACACGATTCAGCAACGGCTGGGAATGCTGAAAGGGATAGCAGCCGGAGAAGGTGCTCAATTCTTTCTGTTAAGTCGGGAAGCCGGAGAGCATCCGTTGGCTGAAATACAGGGAATCGAAACTTTCATCAGGAAACAGACTACAGAAGAAATCAGCTCCCGAATCATCCGTTTTTTGCAACGAAATGGTTTAGAATGTCAGGATATTCAGTGGTTGATTACCGGGAAAAACAAGAAGCCACACAATCAAGATGACTCTCACGAGCAAACTGTCGACAATGGCAACTCTATTTATGAAGAGCTTGAAACAAACCTTTTCCCGGAAAGTGTTCATCTTAGTTTTAAGAATGAATGTGGTGAATATCCTACCGCAACATCGTATGCGGTATGGAAAGCAGTGAACGAATCGGTCAACTGCACTACCTCGACCCATATATTGATTTACAATCATCACCACTCCATCAATCATTCATTGATTCTAATCCGGAAAAGCGTATGATAATCGTTTGCCTCCTTCTTTGCTTGCTCTTGCTCCTGTCTTTTCTCGTTTATGCCTCTTATAGCATTCAATCGGGAATTTACCTCCGGTCATTTTGCAAAAAGCATACTGCGGAAAAGATTGTCGCCCTGACTTTTGATGACGGCCCCGACTCCCTACAGACTCCCAAAGTTCTTCAGGTACTAAAAGAATATCAGGTAACCGCCTGTTTCTTCTGTATCGGTCATAAGGTAAAAGGGAATGAAGCAATCTTGCAAAAAATGGTGGCAGAAGGTCATCTGATTGGAAATCATTCGCATACCCATTCCGGTTTATTCCCGCTATACGGGCTCTCCAAGATGAAAAAAGACTTGCAAACTTGTCAGTGTGAACTAGAACGAGTAACTTCGCAGCCGGTTAGTTTGTTTCGTCCGCCGTTCGGTGTCACTAATCCAACGATTGCGAAAGCCGTTCGACAGTTAGGATATACCCCTATAGGATGGAGCATCCGTACACTGGATACACAACAAGCACCGGATAAAGTCCTTGCCAGGATTCGGAAACATCTTGAACCGGGAGCCATTATTCTGTTGCACGACCGGATGCCTGACAGCGACCAGCTAGTGAAACAAATCTTGGATTTGCTGAAAGAACAAGGATATACCGTTGTCCGTCCGGACAAACTATTGGCATAAAATAAAAAAAGGTATGAGAACTTTATTAATATATTTATCGCTTTTCTTCTTGTCAATAGCCTCTATCCATGCCCAGAGCATGAAAAAGATGGCGCAAAAGACAGAGTTTGAAAGCCGCCTGGCAAAGGAGGCGCAAACCGTAGAGTCCATCGAAAGCGATTTCACCCAAGTGAAATATCTCGATGTATTCGATGAGAAGGTTACTTCCAAAGGGAAGTTCTACTACCAGAAGACCCATAAAATCTGCATGGAATATTTCCGCCCGATGGATTATCTCATCGTGATAAACGGCAGTAAGCTCAAAATCGTTTCGGATGGCAAGAAAAGTATCATGAATCTTAGTTCGAACAAAATGATGGCACAGATGCAGGATATGCTGACCGCGTGTATGATAGGCGACCTGTCTAAAATGTCGTCCAACTACCTGCTGGAGTATTTTGAAGACGCACGATACTATCTGGTTAAAATAAAACCGACCAACAAAGCGGTACAAGCCTATATTGCCGGTATAGAAATCTATCTGGACAAGAAAGATATGTCGGTACACAAACTCCGTCTGTCCGAAACAGCCACAAACTATACAGAATACGAATTCTATAATAAAAAGTTCAACTCCCTGAAGAATGAGACGAAGTTTGCGATTCGTTAGTCTGATGGTTCTGCTGTTCTTATGGATACAGATCCAGACTTCCTGCTCTCCACGGATGAGCGGGGAAGGAAGTACTGTGCTCCCCGCTATCGAACTAACACAAGGAGAAAGCTCGCAAAAATACAATATCCAACTGGATTTCATGAAACATCACATGAGCGGTATGCTAATAGTACGCCGTATGCCTGATAACGAAATCCGGATCGTAGCGTCTACCTACTTCGGACTAAGCCTTTTCGATTTTTCTCTTCGCAACGATCAGTTTACTGTCAACAGTTGCATTGAACCCATGAAAAAGGAAAAGGTGCTGAAACTTCTGGAGATGGATTTCAGACGTCTGTTCTTAAGTGGGAAAGATACTCGTGTGAAAGCGACCAAAGACAGTGCTACTGAAAAAAGAACCAGTGGAAAAGGCTTTGGAAAGTCAGTGGTCTACATCACTGGCAATACTCCGGGCGATCCCGCACAAATAAAAATCAAACATCCGTGGATTCGGTTAACGATCCGTCTGGACAAACTATCTAAAGAGATTTAATATATGCTACTTGATAACTTCTATACCATCCTTTCCTCCGAATCATCGGACTCAACGATCTGGACTATCCAGATAAAGTTGAATCCCGGGCATCCTGTTTATCAGGGACATTTCCCCGAACATCCGGTAGTTCCGGGAGTTTGCCTGTTACAACTTATCAAGGAATGTGTAGAAGATATTCGCCAGCAAAAATTGCAAGTAACACAAGTGTCTTCCTGCAAGTTTCTTTCGGCTATCAATCCTATAGAAACACCGCACATTTCGGTGGCACTGACTTTTAAAGAGACAGAAGAAGGTACACTTCAGTTGCAAGCGGAAGGGAGTGTAAAGAAGGAAGCTGTAAAAAAGAGTACAGTGAAAGAGAGCACTGTAGAAGAAAATACCGTAAAGAACGAATGTTTCATCAAACTAAAAGCTGCACTTACCCCGAAAGCATGAAGGAACAAATAAGTACAGCCTATTGGCACGAGAAGTTGAAACAATTAGGGATCATCGTTATCATCCCAAGTTACAACAATGGAAAGACACTGGCGGACGTTTCTACGCCCCCGATATCCTTGTTGTCAACGACGGGTCTACAGATGAAACTGCCGGAATACTTAGCCGGGAATCTAACTTACATACCATCACCCACCCTGCCAATCAAGGAAAAGGAGTAGCTTTGAGACATGGACTATCCTTTGCCAAAAAGCAAGGATTTCGGTATGCAATCACCATTGATTCCGACGGACAGCATTTCGCTTCGGATATTCCCGCATTGATCGAAGCCATAGAAAAAGAACCGGACACATTATTGGTAGGTGCCCGTAACCTCGCCTCGGACAATATGCCAGGAAAGAATACATTTGCCAATAAGTTTTCCAACTTCTGGTTTACCCTCGAAACTGGTATCAAACTGCAAGATACACAATCCGGCTACCGCCTGTACCCCATCCAACGAATGAATGTGGACAAGTGGTATTACACCGCCAAATACGAATTTGAGTTGGAAGCACTTGTCTTTGCAGCCTGGGGAGGCATTACCGTTAAAAACATTCCGGTACATGTTTATTATCCGCCACAGGAAGAGCGGGTTTCTCATTTCCGACCGTTCCGTGATTTCACCCGTATCAGTATCCTGAATACAGTACTGGTGCTCGTCACTTTCCTTTGGATCATCCCCCGAAACTTCTTCCGTAAACTGACTTGGAAGAACTGCAAGCAGTTTTTCTCGGATCATGTCACCCACTCCCCCGAATCTAATCTGCGGATCACGGCTGCCATCACACTCGGCGTATTCATGGGTATCGTTCCGGTATGGGGATATCAAATGCTAATCACGTTATTTCTGGCACATTTGTTCAGACTGAATAAAGTCATAGCTATTGTAGCAGCCAATATCAGTATCCCTCCGATGATTCCATTTTTGCTGTACGGCAGTTACGTAACCGGTTGCAAAGTGCTGGGAGATCCTGTCAATCTGCATTTAAACGAACTTTCTTTTGAAAATGTAAAATCAGTCATAGAGCAATATTTAATAGGAAGTGTTATCTTTGCAGTCGTATGCAGCATACTGGCAGGAACCATCGCGTTCATTCTGCTCACGGCGTGTAGGAAAAAAAAGATATGACCCAGTTTTTTATCGGACTATATGATTATTTCGAGAGGCACAAGATTCTGTTCTATTTGTCACTCATCAGTTGTGTCCTGTTAATGGGATTCTTTGCCCTGCAAGTAAGGTTCGAAGAGAACATCACACAATTTTTCCCCGACACTAAAGATTCCCAGAACACAATCAAAGTATTCGACAATCTCAAGATTAAGGATAAGATTATCATTATGTTATCCTCGGCAGATACCTGCCACCGCGTAGAACCCAACTCCCTGATAGAAGCAGCCGGACAACTGCAACAAACCCTGACTGAAAAAGCCGGAGGAAAACTGATTAAAGGAATTTTCGCACAGGTAGACCAAAGCCTCATCCAAGGAGCCACAGACTTCGTTTATGAACATCTTCCGCTTTTCCTGACAGATACGGACTATCAACGCTTCGATTCCTTACTGACGGATAAAGGGATACAGGCTGTCATGCAGAAGAATTATACCAACCTCCTCTCTCCTGCCGGAATTGCATTAAGAAGCTATATTCTCCGGGACCCGCTCGGACTGGGAAGCGAAACCCTGAAACATTTGCAAGATTTCCAGTTGGAAGCCAACTACGAGATTTATGACGAACATATCTTCTCCAAAGACGGTTCCACCTTACTTATGTTCATTACCCCGGTATTCAGTACAGGCAGCACCGGAAAGAACGACGAACTGGTAAAGATACTCGAAGAAGAGCTCAAGCACGTACAGGGAGAATCTCCTACCATTCGAGCTGAATATTTCGGTGGTCCCTCCGTGGGAGTCTACAACGCCCGTCAGATTAAGAAAGATACCATCTTGACCTCCTCCCTGGCACTGCTTATCATCATTGTATTTATCTCACTCGTTTTTAAACGAAAGAGATCGATACCGTTGATTATTACTCCGGTACTGTTCGGAGGATTATTTGCCCTGTTTCTCATTTTCTTTATCAAAGGAAGTATCTCCGCCATTGCAGTGGGAGCTGGTTCGGCAGTGATGGGTATTGCACTAAGCTATTCCATTCACATGCTGGCACACCAGAACCATGTTTCCACCGTTCAACAACTTATTAAAGAGATAGCCTATCCGCTTACGGTAGGTAGTTTCACCACTATCGGCGCATTTCTGGGATTGATATTCACCAGTTCCGATCTGTTACGCGACTTCGGATTGTTTGCCTCTCTGGCATTGGTGGGCACCACCCTCTTCTGTCTCATTTACCTGCCTCATTTTCTGAAAGGACAGGCAGACGTCAAACAGGGACGCATACTACGCATCATCGAGAAAATAAATGCTTATTCTTACGAAAAGAATAAATGGCTGGTAGGCGGCATCCTCCTCATTACAGTGATCTGTTTGTTTACTTCGCAAAAGGTAGGCTTCAACAACGATATGATGAGTCTCAACTATGAGCCCCGCCATCTCCAACAATCGGAAGAAAAATTACTGCAACTCTTCGACAACGACGAAAAGACCGTGCTTTTTGTCAGTGTGGGCAAAGACATGAATCAGGCTACCGAAATTTATGCAACGACCAATCAGAAGTTATCGGCACTGAAAGAGCAGGGACTCATCAAAGAGTATGCCTCCGCCTCACAGTTTCTGATCTCTCCGCAAGAGCAGCAGAAACGCCTGAAGAAATGGAAAGATTACTGGACGAATGAAAAACAGCAACAAGTCCGTGAACAGTTGGAAACAGCTGCCGCCGAATATCGTTTCCGCCCGGGAAGCTTCGAACCTTTTTATCAATGGATGAACCAGCCTTTCGGTGAATATCATTACACCGCTCAAGGAGACGATTTATCCGGCAAGCTATTAAATGAATGGCAAACCTCTGCCGATTCCATCACCATGCTTATCAGCCAGATACGGATCAGCGAACCGAATAAGGAAGCTGTGTACCAGAACTTTAATAAAGACCCGAATGTAGTCATCTTCGACCGTTCCTATTTTGCCAACAAATGGGTATCGGCCATCAATGACGACTTTTACCTGATTCTGTACATCTCTTCTTTCCTCATATTCTTTGCACTATGGTTCTCCTACGGACGTATCGAACTTACCCTGATGAGCTTTCTCCCGATGCTAATCAGCTGGGTAATCATCTTGGGATTGATGGGAATTCTGGGGATTGAGTTCAATATTATCAACATCATCCTGTCCACCTTTATCTTTGGCATTGGAGATGACTTCAGTATCTTCATTATGGACGGGCTACAAAACAAATACCGTACAGGTCAGAAGGTGTTGAATTCCCATAAAACGGCTATCTTCTTCTCCGCCTTCACCACAGTGGTCGGTATGGGAGCACTTGTGTTTGCCAAACACCCGGCTTTGCAATCCATTTCCCTGATTTCCATTCTGGGTATGATAGCAGTGGTACTGGTGGCTTATACCATTCAGCCACTCATTTTCCGGTTCTTCATCGCAGGCCCCGCTTCCAAAGGATTACCGCCTTATACGCTTATCGGATTGATACGTACCGTGTTGCTCTTCCTGCTTTTCTTTATCGGCTGCATCGTCCTCCGTATATTGATTATTCTGCTTTATCCGGTGCCTGTGCGCAAAAGCAGCAAGCAGCGTTTGGTGTGCCGCCTGATACAAATCACCTGCAAAGGAATTTTGCTACTGGCCACCGCCGTCAAAAAAGAACATATCAACAAAGCCAACGAACGCTTCCGGCATCCGGCAATTATCATTGCCAACCACCAGTCGTTCATCGACATTCTGGTATTGCTGTCTCTTTCATCTAAAATCCTGATGGTGACCAACCATTGGGTATGGCACTCTCCTTTCTTCGGAGCCATCATTCGTTATGTCGACTTCTATTATATAGGCGAAGGATACGAGCAATACATGGAACGGATGCGGAAAAAAGTGAAGGAGGGCTACTCCATCGCCATTTTCCCGGAAGGCACACGTACCTATAACGGAAAGATGAAACGTTTCCACAAAGGAGCATTCTATCTGGCAGAAGCATTGAAACTGGATATTCTGCCGATCCTGCTTTACGGTAATAACAAAATCATTGCCAAAGCACAGCCTTTCAATATCCGGAAAGGAATCATCTATACAGAAATACTTCCCCGTATACCACTAGACGATCTGTCTTTCGGAAGTACTTATCAGGAGCGTACCAAACGCATATCCGCTTACATGAAAGAGGTTTATGCCCGTATCTGCCGTGAACAGAACACGACGAACAATCCTGCATTCTACGAAGCTCTTATCCAAAACTATATCTATAAAGGTCCCGTCGTAGAATGGTATATCCGTATTAAAGTAAAGATGGAAAAGAATTACCGGCTATTCAACCGGTTGATTCCCGTCCAAGGGCAAATCACAGACATCGGTTGCGGCTTCGGCCCGTTATGCTATATGCTGTCTCTGCTTTCCGAGGACCGGGAAATCCTGGGTATTGATTACGATGAAGACAAGATAGCGCTGGCGCAGCACGGATGGTTACGCAACGAGCATCTCCAGTTCAAGCATGGCAATGCATTGGAATATCCCCTGCCGGAAAGTGATGTCTTTATCCTGAACGACATGCTTCACTATATGAGCTACGAACATCAACAAACCCTATTGTTGAAATGTGCCGGTCGCTTACGTTCACAAGGAATGATTATCATACGCGACGGAAATTCAGCCAACGCTTCCAAGCACCGGTTAACCCGGTTCACGGAATTGCTATCCACCCGTATTTTCAACTTCAACCGGACGACCGGAGAGCTGTATTTCACCACTGAAACCCAATTACGGGAAATAGCAGTCGCCTGTGGAATGGCTGTCGAAATCATTCCTAATGACAAATATACATCAAACACCATTTACATATTTAGAAAACCGAACTAGTATGAGCAAATATGACATCATCATTATCGGCAGCGGCCTTGGCGGACTGGAATGCGGAGCGATTCTTAGCAAAGAGGGATTCAACGTATGCGTAGTAGAAAAAAATGCGCAATTCGGCGGATGCTTCCAGACTTACCAACGAAAAGGGCATCTGTTGGATACGGGTATTCATTATGTAGGAAGCCTGGATGAGGGTCAAGTGATGAACCAGTATTTCCGCTATTTCGGTATCATGGACAAGCTGAAAATAAAACGCTTGGACGATGCTGCTTTTGATACGATCTACTATAAAGGAAAAACATACGATTATGCAATGGGGTACCCGCAGTTTATTGAAACCATCTGCCGTTCCTTCCCGCATGAGAAAGAAAACTTGAAATGCTATGCCGAACAGCTTCAGGCTGTCGGAAACCTGATTAGCGTAGACCACCTGAAACAAGGCACACTCGCTTTAGAGGGTATGAAATACTTTTGTACCTCTGCCGCCCATCTGATTGCGGATATCACTCCGGACCCCGCCTTACGAAATGTACTGGCAGGTTCAGCTTTACTCTACGGAGGTTTGAAAGATGTCTCCACTTTCTACCAGCATGCCATGATTAACCACTCTTATATTGAAGGCGCCTACCGTTTTGTAGACGGAAGTATGCAAGTCAGTCTGGAGCTAATTAATGTAATCCGGGCAAATGGAGGGACCGTGCTCAATAACAGTGAAGTCACCCGCATCATCGTTGAAAACGAAAAGGTACAAGGGGTTATCATCAACGGAGAAGAGCGACTGGAAAGCGACTTCGTCATCTCCAATATGCATCCCCAACGGACATTGGAGATACTGGATAAAAACCGTAGCATCAAGAATGCCTATATTTCCCGCATCCGTTCGCTGGAAAATACCTACGGCATCTTTACGCTCTACCTGGTAATGAAGAAAAAAAGCACTCCCTATCAGAACCGCAACCTGTATCTGCATGCGAACAATAAAGTGTGGTATGATAAACTGCTCTATCCGGGACGGACCACCAACTGTATGATTTCCATGCAAGCGTCTTCCGAGGACAGTCAATATGCCAGTGTCATTTCCATCCTGACACCTATGTATATAGATGAACTGTCTGCCTGGAAGGACACGACTCCCGAACATCGGGGAGGAGACTACCAATCCTTCAAAAAGGAGAAAGCAGAACAGATTCTCCGCTTCATCCGAGGACATGGCATTGACCTTTCAGAAAACATAGAAGAGATGTATACCACTACTCCATTAAGCTATCGGGACTATACAGGAACAGTGGATGGTTCCGCGTATGGGATCATCAAAGATTATAAATGTCCGCAAATTGGTTTCGTATCTACAAGAAGCCGCTTGGGAAACCTCTTTCTCACCGGGCAAAACCTGAATGTGCATGGTGCATTAGGGGTAACACTAACTGCCATGCTGACTTGTGCGGAGTTTGTAGGACAAGAATATCTGGCTAAAAAAGTAGGAAATGCATAGAATAGTCAAAAAGACACTCCAATACACGGGCTTCCTTTTCCTGTCGCTCATCGTTCTATTGATAGCCGGAATCAGCTATCTCTACTTTTCTGCAGATATGCAAACGCCCAAACATGAGCAAAGCATGACCACAGACAAAGTGATTGATATAGACAGTCTCCACCTCCGGTATTATGGAGATAACTTTCTCCGGCACAGCGACAGCGGCTTATGGGAATTGTTTGTGAAAGGGGATGCTTTCCAGAGAGGAGAAGCTATCGGGCAACTGTCTTCCGACCTGCTCCACCATCAAGAGAAAGTGTTCGTGGATCAGATTCGTGAGATTGTTCCTTCAGACAGTTATCTGAAATTCCTCCGGTTCTTCATTGTATTATTCAACCGTAATCTGGGTGAGAACGTCCTCGAAGAATACCGCGACGAGATCTACGGAATCTCGCTATCATGTACACATAAGTACGACTTCATCGGCACTCCTTACGAACGCCAGTTGAATTACCATTCGGCGCACGACCTGGGACACGCCATGCAGGATTATATGTTAGTGGGATGCAGTTCGTTCGCCACTTGGGGAACACAAAGTGCAGATTCATCCCTGCTGATCGGACGTAACTTCGATTTCTACGTTGGAGATGCCTTCGCAGAGAACAAGCAGGTGGCTTTTTATGTACCGGAGCAAGGATACAGGTTTGCTTCTGTGGGATGGCCGGGTATGATAGGAGTGTTATCCGGCATGAACGAGACAGGTCTTACCGTGACAATTAATGCTGCCAAATCTGCTGTCCCGACAGGTTCCGCTACCCCCATTTCCATCCTGACCAGAGAGATTCTGCAATATGCAGCCACTATTGATGAAGCCTTTGCCATCGCCCAAAAACGGGAAACATTCGTCTCCGAATCCATATTGATAGGTTCTGCCAAAGACGGCAAGGCCGCGATTATCGAGAAATCTCCGGAGAAAACTGTGCTTTTCACCGGAAAAGAAGCCAATCGACTCATCTGCACCAACCATTACCAATCGGAAGAATTCAGCAAGGACGAACGAAACATGGAAAATATCCGCACTTCCGACAGCCCATACCGTTTTGCACGATTAACGGAACTCATTAATGAGGATCTTCCGATAGATGTCTCCAAAGCCGCCTCTATCCTGCGTGACCACAAAGGCTTGCAAAACACAGACCTGGGACTGGCCAACGAAATGGCCATCAATCAGTTTATTGCCCATCATTCCGTCATCTTCCAGCCGGAGAAACAGCTGATGTGGGTATCTACCTCTCCCTGGCAATGCGGGAAATACGTTGCCTATGACCTGAATAAGATATTCAAGGACACGATTGATTGGCAACACGAAATATACAGTTCCGCTCTGACCATTCCGGAAGATAAATTCATCGACGCACCGGAGTTCCAGCATCTTCTCACTTATAAGAAACTGACTCCGCTTTTATTGAAGAAAATCAGAAAAAAGGAACAGATAGAGGAATCTGTTTTAAAAACATACCAAGCCTCCAATCCTTCCCTATACTATGTATATGAAGTAATAGGAGATTACTACGAGGCCATGCAGCAACCTCAACAAGCTATTGCATACTGGCAACAAGCATTGAAGAGACCTATTCCCAAGTTGCAAGAGAAAGAACGTATCCAGCAAAAAATTCAAAAACAATCCTAAGATGGAAAAGAATCCTGAAATTCAGTTCCGCTCACCGGAAGATATCAAAAGCTATCAGGAAGAACAGTTAGCCAAAGCGTTAGCCTACCTGCAAGCACATTCCAAGTTCTATCAACAGATGTTTGCCGAACATCACATTGATATCAATCAAATAAAGACGATTGAAGACTTGCAACAGATCCCCGTCACTACCAAGACGGACTTGCAACTCCATAACGATGATTTCATCTGCGTAGACAAAGAGGAAATTATCGACTATGTGACGACTTCGGGCACATTGGGAGATCCGGTCACTTTCGTTCTCACCTCTGAAGACCTGGACCGTCTCTCTTACAACGAATACCTATCTTTCACCACCACCGGATGCACCAAACAGGATATTCTTCAATTGATGACTACCATCGACCGCCGTTTCATGGCAGGCCTGGCTTATTATATGGGGGCCCGCGAACTGGGTATGGGAGTGATCCGTGTAGGCAACGGCATCCCGGAACTGCAATGGGACACGATTCGACGGATACATCCGACTTGTGGAATGGTGGTCCCCTCTTTCCTTATCAAACTGATAGAGTTTGCCGAAAAGAACCATATCGACCATAATACCTGTTCCATGCAGAAGTGCATCTGCATCGGAGAAGCATTGCGCAATCAGGAATTCCAGTTGAATACGCTCGGACAGAAGATACACGATAAATGGCCTGCCTTGCAGTTGTATTCCACTTATGCCTCCACCGAAATGCAGTCGTCCTTTACCGAGTGTAATGAATTCCACGGAGGACATTTGCAACCGGAACTTATCATTGTAGAGTTTCTGGATGATAACAATCGCCCCGTGGAAGAGGGAGAAGCAGGGGAAGTAACGATCACGACGCTCGGAGTCAAAGGGATGCCGTTGCTCCGTTTCAAAACAGGCGATATTTGCTACCACCACACCGATCCCTGTGGTTGCGGGAGAAATACCATCCGCCTAAGCTCCATCCTCGGCCGGAAAGGACAAATGATTAAATACAAAGGAACGACGTTGTATCCGCCTGCATTATTCGACATTCTGGATAATATACCTTCGGTAAAAAACTATATTATTGAAGTTTATACCAATGAATTGGGAACGGATGAGATTCTGATTCGTATCGGAAGCGAGAACCGTAGCGAAGCCTTTGCCAAAGAGATTAAAGATCTGTTCCGTTCGAAAGTCAGAGTGGCGCCAAGCATCAATTTTGAATCGGCAGAGTACATTGCCAAGATACAAATGCCTCCGATGAGTCGAAAAACGATAAAATTCATTGATTTACGATAATTATTTTCTACTTTTGGAAGTTAGTAACCAACTATATCACTTTAACATTAACGTATATGAAAAAACTTATTCTATTCTTATTCTTGAGCACGAGCCTGTTCTGTTTCGGACAAGGCAAGAGTGCATTGAAAGACATTCAGTCTATTAAGTTCTATGGGGTAGACTACTCCCAAGTAAAAGTTTTCGGTGCAGATGAATCACCGGCACAATTCAAAGATGCTTTCAGACGTATCAATGAGCTGTTCATCACAGAAGCTAAGAAGTATAACGTAGGAAAACAATTGAAAAAAGAAGTGACAGAGATTTCACTGGATGCCGTTAATCAGGTGAACGAAAACATCGACCTGGCCGAGCTAATGACTGCTAAAAGAGAATATACTCTTAGTAAAGAGCAAATCAAAGCAGCCATCAACGCATTGCCTATCCAGAAAACACCCGGAGTAGGTATGGTGTTTATCGCACAGTTCCTGGACAAATCAAACAATAGAGGTACGTATGAAGTCGTATTCTTCAATACCGAAACAAAGGAAATCATTGAAGAATGGATTACCGACGGCAAGGCACGTGGTTTCGGATTGCGCAACTATTGGGCAGGCTCTATCTATAGCGCACTCAAGAAACTATAAACAATAAAAATACAAGTATGAGAAAACTACTATTAGTACTGACCTTATTATTAAGTATCAGTACGTATGTCGCAGCACAGAATTACACAGAAGTAGTGTATTTAAAGAATGGCAGCATTATTAAAGGAGTAATCATTGAACAAGTGCCCAATGTCTCTTTAAAAATCAAAACAGGTGATGGCAGCCTCATCATCTGTCAGATGAGTGATGTGACTAAAATCACAAAAGAAGAGCGGTACACAAGAGATTATCGTAAGGATACCAACGACCGCAAAGCCGCAAGAAATACATTAAAAGGCTATAAGGGTTTCGTAGACTTTGCATATATTGGCGATGTGAGCGACTACAATGCCTCTAAAATTGAATTATCAACCACACATGGTTATCAATTCAACAATTATTTCTTTGTAGGTGGTGGCGTTGCTTTCAACTACTATACCGATGCAGATCTTTATGCAGCCCCCATCTATGCTAACTTCAGAGCTAACTTCATCAACAAAAAAGTGACTCCGTTCGCCGACGTAAAAGCCGGATATGCTGTAGGAGACATAGAAGGAGCGTATGCTTCAATAGGAGTAGGAGTACGTTTTTCTTTAAAAGGGAAAAAGGCCTTGAATTTAGCTTTGATGTATAACTTCCAAGATTATGACACCACAACGGATTATAGTTACAGCTATGGAGGGCATTATTATCATAATAGTTGGAATGATACATGGGAGTTACATGGAGTAGGAGCTAGATTCGGATTTGAATTCTAAGCCTGTTTGCAATACAGATAAATTTCTTACCCTACTATTGCTTTTCACTAATTAATTTTGTATCTTTAGTAATTTTCATCCTTTTGAGGATAGCTAGTCACCTTATAGAATGATAAATGTCACCCTATAAGGTGACATTCGTCTTTTTATAAAGTGCCCATTGTCCCGTTACAACAGGACGACCACCCGACTGCATAAAAAGTCACTAGTTTCTGCACTGAAAAGTCTTAATCTATGCACTGAAAGACCTTAAATACAATGAAGAATAATGGAAACGTTATTGATGCGTTATATAAAGAATATTAGGAACTTTCCGTTCTCCGGCATGGTCAAACCGCCCATTGTCACAAGGATAATTAACGACTCCATTATCTGATGCACCGGACAACCAAAGAGTAGTAGATCCACCTCCATCCAAATTTAATGCATCCTCACCCCCTAAAACCCGGATCAGATGTGCCAATTCCGGAATATTCACTCCTCCTGCTTGTTCAGGAAAACGCCCGTCTACCGTTATCAACAGGACTTTTCCATCCTTAGTAGTAGCAACAGCACTACGAGGGTGCTTCGTCCGGATAAAATTCGGTTCACACGAGTTCCAATCACAAACCTGTCCGTCTTTCAACATTAACGGACCGGAAGCTAGTATCGTACCTGCTTTGCCTTTATAATTCTTTTCTATCTGTTTGTTCCAAGGAATTAATTTCATTCCCCTTTTGCGCACACTAATGGCTCCTGTGACACGCTGTTTAAACTCACTCTGCAGCGTTGTATCAATAACTTGGCGATCCGTCTTCAGGAAACAGACCGAGTTTCCCCGTTTCATGTCAAAATAGGAGCCATTAATGGCTGCAATGGCGTTATATTCAGAAGCAATCTTACTTGTTTCTTTCATTTTATCCGAAACGGCAACACCGACTTTCAAACCTGCAACAGGATCAATTTCTATCAGGCTGATAGATTG
>OHHP01000698.1_pt1 | contig 17418 bp, 23 predicted proteins | sample 1568121 | NCBI WGS metagenome assembly OHHP01 (sample SAMEA3879500, study PRJEB24766) | human gut metagenome | biome: human-associated habitat; feature: feces | place: USA | collected 1985/1987
TGCATAATTTCTTTTTCATGGTCATAATCCTCCCCAAAATATATTTCGTATTATATGTTATCTAAGTGTATATTTCAATGTGTGGGAAATAGCCGGAACGTGTTTTTATGCATTGTGAATGCATGTTTATAGGCTCGTTTTCAGTGGGTACACAATTCCGAAAAGGGAGTTAATATTTTACTATTCTTCCACCTGCGCTGCCGTTTTCCCGGTATACTGCACGGCAATGCGGTTCTCGGGATGGGCGTCTGTCAGATACAGCACACACAGGAAGATCCATTCTAAAGGTTTCATGATAAAATACACCAGATCCGCCGTGTATTTACTGTGGATCAGTCTCGCCACAGGGAACCCGTAAGTATCATAAAAATGACGCAGTGCCCGGTGGAAGCCGGGAGTCCGTTCTTCCAACACCTGTTCAAAAGCGTTCGCAATGCACAGCTGACGGTTTACAATGACTTCATGCCCATGCCGTCTCCCCAGACGGATAGGCTTTACGACCTTTTCATGACCGCCGGCAGCTACCGTGCAGAGATAATGTTCATCATACATGACATTCTGCGGTGCCTGTCTTAGTGACAGATTCCAGTCGCTGGTCTCCGTGAATGCTTTAATCACAGAATCCGGTGCCTGCCCAAACAGCATGAGGATTGCGATCAGGATTCCCAACAGTGGGAACATCAATACCAGTCCCAGCACCGGCCACCATGCAGCCTTCCGCAATATGCTGTCACACCAACGCAGCATGGGATTCTGATAAATCTTCCCCGTCCCAAAGTGTTCCGCCTCCGCATTCTGCATCAGTGCATTCCACTCCCGTATTTTCTTCAGGAGCAGTCGCACCACTAGCAGCACACAGCACAGTGGAAATAATAGCAAATATCCATCAAGCAAAATCGTCGGCTTGAATATCTGTACTGTGAACAGGATCAGCTCCAGCAGTCCCAGGTACATTGCGGAAATCGACAGGACTGTCACAAGGGGCGGCAGCTTCCGAAGCGGAATGCTCTGCAGAATCTCATACCCTATAAATGCCAGCAGCAAGAGTACTATAAAAGTAACCATGGAACCACTGTAAATCGGTGTATGTTTATTGGAATTGCTTAACTGCGTCTGCCAGTCAGCGGATGTCACATCCATAATCAACCCCAAATAACAAAGTTCATAGAATCCGCCCAGCCAAAATACATGCTGGTCAAACAGCCAGGCTCCCTTCACCGGACGTTCCCATGCTTCACTGATCAGGCAGATTCCTTCGCTGATCGTCAGCACCACAGGAAATACCAGTACCGCTCCCATTAAAATTGCCCAGGTAAACATTTCTGTAAAAGCCTTAATGATCTCCCATACATAATCTCTTTGCTCATAATGAATAACAGAGGCTATGATCGTAAAAAGCGCATAGCCCAGTCCGATAAATATAGAAATCAGCCATGCAAGCAACACCGGATGCTTTTTATAAAACTTTATTTTTTCCGTATTCATTTCTTTATTTTCCATCGATTCTCTCCTCTATCTGTTTCCGCGCCATATATCTGGAAATATTAAATGTCCGCAAAGATGTCTGATCCAGACGCTTCTTATTATGGTTCAGGTAATAATAGCCGAATCCTTTCGGCTGATAACTCCCCCACCACTGAGCCTGCGTATCATCCCTCATAATATCCGTAGGGTTCTCCAGTTCATAGGCGCCGAAATCATACCCAAGGCTCTCCATATAAGGAATAATGACCGGTGCCGCATCCGCACTGAGATCACTCAGATAAGAGAAGTCTCCGCCGGGTGCATTGGCAATATTCACTCTGGCTATAATATAGTCGGGATGGCTGAAGGACAATGCCAGGTACAGAATGGTCACCATCACTACACCATAGCGGAACAGAGGGAAGCTTTCCCTGTAAATGTTGATCAGTACTCCGATAAACATGACGAATAATACCGTCAGCATCCACAATACGAAGATCCGCAGGAAAGTCAGATAATAATACCGGATGTAAATGATCATACGCATTACGCTGGACGCGATCATGATAAAAGTACATAATGACATGATCGTCATAATCACTTTCAGTACCCTACTCTCCCTAAAAAAACTTAGGCACACCAATACCAGGATCAGGTTCAGAATGCTGACAGCCAGCAGCTGGAAGAAGCCCTCTCTTGCATACTGTGCATAAGTATAGCCGTCCGGCAGCTGCATTTTCCCTAAGAACAATCCGAAGATCTGAATACCGGAAAACAGCAGATACAATAGTGACAGCAGTGACATAATCGTAATTGCCAGTACCGGCTCACCCTTTCTGCGATCCTTCACTTCTTCCGGGATGCTTCGCTTACACAGGTAGGAAGTCAGTGCATAGGAAGTAAAGAACAGAAACGTTACCCGGACGACTATGTTAAATACATTGCCCGGACGGATCCAGTTCATGAAATCCACTGTCATCTTGCGGAACACCGCATCGGCAGAGCTTAACAGTCCGGCGGCAATGAGCAGAATGGGCAGTGCGATCACCACTCCCAGCAGTCCATACCATACCTTCTTATTTACTTTTCCTTTTTCACGAAAATAGGCTTTGCCATCGGAAAAAGGCTTCCCCAGTTCCCTGAAGCTCATAACCACCAATTGGCAGATGCTCCCCACATATTTCCCAAGCTTCCACTTTGTGGTATCAAAATATTGATTCAGCAGCAGACACATCACTAACAGAAACACCGCCAGCTTGTTCAGACCTATGATCGCCCATCCGTCGGTGCAGAAGGTGGATACCCCCAGCAGCAGAATGCTGACCATGTAGAAGGCACTTCCTTTTTTCAAGGTAATCTCCAGTTTTGACAGCGAGAAGACAAAATACAGTAAAGTGCCTGCGAGAAAAAAAGGGAAGGTGATCCCCGAGCCGTTCCGGAACATACAAAATGCATAGAATACGGCATAAAGAAAAGTCACCGGTCCGAAGAAATTATAGTGCTCCTGCAAGCGCTTTGTCTCCACAGTCTCTGTCTTTTCCACTACCCGGACTACATTCTGCCCGGAAATCTGTTCCTGATTTATTGAATTTGTTTCCTGTACTACTACATTTTCCTGCATTATGATCTCCCCCTCTCAGGTTTTATTTGGTTTCCTCTTCTTTTGTGTCTTCTACATACTCCAGAATGTCTCCGGGCTGGCAATGCAGCACCTCACAAATGGATTCCAGTGTAGAGAAACGTATGGCTTTTGCTTTATTATTTTTCAGGATGGATAAATTTGCCTGTGTCAGATCCACCTGATTCGCCAGTTCTGTCAGGCTGATCTTCCGCTTTGCCATCATTACATCCAGATTTACAATGATTCCCATAATAGATGCCTTTCTAATTTTGAGTGACTGAATTTTTAGATTGTTAAGTCGTTTTCTTCCTTGTAGCGCACGGCTTCTTCAAATACCATCGCCAGCACTTTGCTGAACATGCCTGCAATGATAAATACCAGAATGATCACCAGCATGGCAATGGTCAGGTACACCACACATCTCACAGCGCTCATGGCCGCGATGAAAAAGCTTAAGTCTCCCATTCTCCTAAGACTCGCCACATTTTCCGGTACAAAGCAGTTCTCCGCAAGCACCGTACCAAACATCTTGCGCAGTTCATTGATCAACAATAACGCCAGCACGCCCAGAATGACGAATATGATCACCGCCGGAAGGTAATGCTCCTCCACCGCCTCCAGATACTTTCCTATGTATTTGAGACTAAACGGCAGACTTATCGTCACCAGAATTCCCGAATAGAACATGAAATCCAGCAGGTACTTTGTTCCCTTCGCCAGAGATAACTTTTTCTCCCGCAGTTCCTTTTCCGACAACTCTCTCTTCTCCATAATGAATACCTCTTTCCTTCTTGGTAGCCTTAACATATCACTCTATTATACGAATGTCAATATAAATTTATTGATATTCGATAAATTTATATTGAATAGCAGCGTAAGAAAAGCTCCGGGCACAATCTTTTTCTGTGCCCGAAGCTTTTTTCAGAAGCTTTTTCGCTTTCTCGTAATTATTCTATTGTGATAGTGTACTCCTTGCGAAATACCTCGCCTGCCTGCAGGGTATTACTGTACTCCCTTTGCTCTAAACTGCCGTCAAAGGTCGTCTTGTCGCATCTGCCATACCATGGCTCGATGCAGATAAACGGTGCTCCCTTGCCTGCGGGAGACCACAGACCGAATAACGGAGCATCAAAGTTTAAGGTAACATACGGCTTTTTGTCCGGAGTACACAGGCTCACTGCAGAAGCCTGACGATTCTCCACGATCAGGGCATCCCGGTCAAATAAGTGCTCTGTGATCTGCGCATAGCCGTTTTTCACCGGTAATACATCCTTTTGCTGTCCCATGAGTCCTTGTCCGTCATCTGCCACCAATCCGTAAGTCAGATCTTTGTCCGTATCAAACTTAAAATAATATTCCGACTGCTTTCCTTTTCCATCCACGGGACACATAAATGCGGGGTGTCCTCCGATGGAAAAGTACAGTGTTTTCGTATCCGGATTTTCCACCTGCCAGATGACCTTCAGATCTTTTCCTTCCAATTCATAACCGATCTTCAGGATAAACTCCAGCGGGAATTTTGCTTTTGTTTCTTCATTGGATTGCAGGGAAAACCATGCTTCTGTCGCCGTCTGTACATCCACGGCAAACTCCATGTCTCTGGCAAAGCCGTGCTGACCCATGGAATAGGTCTTTCCTTCATAATGATATTCCTTATTTTTCAGACTTCCTACAAAGGGGAACAGCACCGGGGCAGTTCTCTTCCAGAATTTTGCATCCGCATTCCACAGATACTCAGTATCAGTTGCTTTCCCCCGAATGCTTGCAAGCTCTGCACCAAAGCTGTTGATGGTTACTTTTAAAGCTTCATTTTCCAATACTACCTGCATATTGCATACCTCTCTCTCTTTTTCCCACATTATACCTCATAACAGTTCATCCGTGAATATATCCGGGCACACAAAATCATGCTCGAATGATTTTGTGGCCGCATATGTTCACGAGATGAACTGCTGCTATCTGTTATCCTGTAGTCCGGCTGTCTTCAGCCAATGTCCTGACAAATATCTGCTCACAAAACAGATCACACGGAAGATCCAGTCCAGTACCATGGCAATCCAGACACCAATGGCTCCGTAACCCATGTTCACACCGATGATATAGCTGAATCCGATACGGAACACGAACATGGAAAAAATAGACAGCACCATGGTAAACCGTACGTCATTGCAGGCACGAAGCATGTTCGGCAGAACAAAAGACGCCGGCCACAAAAACATCGCCATACCGTTGTGGATCATGACCAGAATATAGGATAACTGCGTGGTCTCCGGGCTTAATCCGTAGCATTTCAGGATCCACGACAGACACAGCAGGATGACGCTGTTTACCATAAAGGTACACAAGTAGGTAATCTTCAATAATTTTTTCGTATAATACCGCACCTGACCGGAATCTCCGGCGCCGACGCAACGGCCGATTACCGTGATCATTGCCAGATTCATAGCCTGCCCCACAATACAGCCCATGCTGTCCAAGCTGTTCGCCACGCCGTTGGCAGCGATCTGCACAGTTCCGAAACCCGCGATAATGCTTACCACAATGACACGTCCCAGCTGGAAAATACCATTTTCAATCCCGCTGGGGATACCTATGTAAAAAATCTTATGGATCACCGGCCAGTCGATGTGGAATCTTTCTTTTAATAAATGCACTTCGTTGGACGGGTTTTTCAGCAAATGATATAGGATGAATCCTGCCACCGCACGGGAGATCAGGGAAGGGATCGCCACACCTGCCACGCCCAGTCCCAACACATAGACGCCCAGGGCGTTTCCACCGATATTAATGATATTTTCCACCACGGATACCTTCAGCGTGATCTGGGAATTGCCCATGGAGCGGAACAGCGCCGCACAGGAATTGTACAGGGCAAGGAACGGGAAGGACAGCGCAGAGATCATCATATAGATCACAGCATTGTGAAATACGTCCGCTTCAATTTTACCGAAAAACAGGGAAATGATGCCGTTACAGAACACCATGACCAAAATCGATATACCGATCGTAATGCATACTGATGACACGATCAGCTGTTTTGCAGATTTGCAGGCGTCCTCTTTTTTCCCGGCTCCGAGGAACTGGGAGGTCACCACGGCACCGCCGGTAGCCAGTGCCGCCAGCACGCTGATGATCAGATTATTGAACATGTCGATCAGGGATACGCCGGAGACCGCCGCCTCGCCCGCCGAAGAGATCATGACGGTATCCGCCATGCCCACAGTGATTGCCAGTGCCTGTTCAAATAAGAGTGGAATGATCAGTTTTTTCAGATCATCTTTTGAAAATAGTTGCTGTTTTGTTATACTTGTTTCCATAACGTTTACCTTTTATTACATTTAATTCCACTTATTTTTCCATATGATACAGCTTAAGCGAATTGTCCCATGCCGCCTTGCGCACTTCTTCCTCTGTGATCCCCTTAATCTGCGCCATAACAGCGATCACATAGGGAATGTTCAGGGAACTGTTACGTTTGCCGCGGTTCGGTTCCGGCGCCAGATATGGGCAGTCCGTCTCCAGCACGATGCGGTCCATAGGGATATATTCTACCGCTTCCTTCAGTTTCTTTGCATTTTTAAAAGTCAGCACACCGCCGATTCCGAAGTAGAATCCCATATCCAGGAATATCTTCGCCGTCTCCTTCGTATAGGAATAACAGTGAATTACGCCGCCGATCTCCTCTGCGTGCGCCTCCGTCATGAGATCCACAGTATCCTTCGCCGCATCCCGGGAGTGAATGATAACAGGCTTTTTGATCTCACGCGCCAGGTCCAGCTGCCGCAGGAACCACTTCTTCTGTGTCTCGTGGTCCGGCTCCGGCCAGTAATAATCCAGTCCGATCTCTCCCACCGCCAGGCATTTCTCTTTCTGGCACTGTTCCTTCAGCCAGGAATAAGATTCCTCAGTCAGTTCCGCAGTCTCGCTGGGATGTACGCCGATAGCTCCATATATGTAATCGTACTGCTCCATCAATTCTAACACTTTCCGGCAGGATGTCAGGCTCGCACCCACATCCACCACCCGGGCAATGCCCTGCCCCGGCAGATCCGCCAAAAGCTGTTCTCTGTCGTCGTTAAATGCATCATCGTCGTAATGCGCATGTGTATCAAATATCGCAGTCATATAAAATCTCCTCAACCTAAATATTTATACAAAAAAGAACCGTCCCCGGGGCTCCTATGTCTCCAAAAACAGTCCTCTTTGCTCTCCAAAGGAGAGTGTGTACACCGCTAGGGCTCGAACCCCGGACACCCTGATTAAGAGAAAAGGCTTCCAGAGCCTTTTTTTAGTGTGTTTTTTGCTCCTTTTTGGCGGTTTACGCGATTAGAACCGTGTGTTATAATAGCTCTGTCGTGTTACCCCGGCAGGAAGGGGGTGTTCGACATGCATGAATTTCTCAATTTTATTATCTCCGTCATGGCAAGTGTAGCCGCCAACTACATAAGCAAATGGCTGGATGGAGAGGACGAATAGCACGATCAGCCAAGTAACAAAAGACCCCGGGATGCACCCCGGGGTTTTTGTCGTTCGACATGCATGTCGAATTCCTCAATTTTGCCTAAGGTCAATATAACACGGGTTCCTGGAATTGTAAAGAGAAATTTGTCGGACAAAATCATGCTGCAGCATCAACCTGCAGGTAAAATTGTAGGACAAACTACTTTTCTATTTCTTTCCAGGATGATTCTACAAAGTCCTCATAACGCAGATCTTTGTCTGCCGGATCTTTTGTGTCCAGTGGTCGCATATTCCAGTTATTTTTGATAACCGGCTTTCCTGTCCCTCTCTTCTTTCTCCGTTTCCTGGTGTTGGTGGTCGTTGGTTGGGATTGATCCGTCAAGATCTTAAATACCAGGTACCCAAACATGACAATTAAAATTGAAAACATCATTGCTATTGCATCATTCATAGTGATTCCCCTTTTATCTATGGTGTTTTACCCAAGCTTCGAAGCTGATGACTCTAGTTCCGCGCTTTCGTTCTCCGCTATTTTCATAATGTTGCGCCTTCCTCGGTCATCTGCCCGGCGATAGTGATCAACCAGAAGCTGCTCTTCCGATGTTAGGTTTCCGGACTCTTTTCCGGTTACCAGCCAATCAAGGCTTACATTAAAGTGATCCGCTACAAGTAGGACACGTTCTACTGATGGTGTTTTTTCATTCCAGTGCCGTATGCTTCCGTTTGATATCTGTATTATTCTTTCAAGTTCCTTTATCGTGATATTTTCAGTATTACAGAGGTTTTTTATTCTTTCTACAATCTCCATTTTTTCTCCTAAATGCAGTAAAATATATTCTACTTTTCTGTTGACAAGTAGAATAAGTTCTACTATACTAAGTTTGTAGGACAGATTTTAGCCTACTAAAGTATATATACTCTAAATTGTAGCACAAACGCGTTGAGAAGAAAAGACCGGTGATGGTAGACCCAGTGAGGAGCCGATCCGGAGAAAGTGAGGAAGTTTGATGTCGCATTCTGTTGTACTAACTGATATTTCTGATAATCGTGTGTCTGTTTTTTCATGGTCATTGCATGTCAGATGCTCCAGATACACCTGCTGTGGTGAAGTTTGCATTGGTTATGATATTCATGCCAGTAAGGATAATGTTTATAGTGATGATGTTACTTTAAAAACTCCGCTGTTGCATAGTGCAGAAGAGGCTCTCGATTATATTGATGTTCTGCTTAGTAATGCATCTGTCCAGCAGGATCCGGGAGGTGACAGTAGTGCCGGATGATCTGATCAAGAAGTCGATCCGGCTCCCGGCTGATCTGGATGCTTACGTTGATCAGCAGAAGGGCACGACCTGGACAGACAAGCTCTGCCGGATCCTGGAAGACTACCGCTCCGGGGAAGAAACCCGGGCGGAACGTATGGCATATTACGAAAACTGGATCAAGGCCAGCCAGAAGAAAATTGACGAACAGAACCGGCAGATCTACACCGTTGCCCGGGCGCTGGATCACCTGCATCGCGCCATGGACGACCTTAACAACCTGCCTTTCACGTAACCCCGGCGGTTGTCTGTCAAGTGGATCGTGGAATACCGGAACCGCCGTCCTTGCGGTGAGGATATGCCGCGAAAGCCGCTTTACAGACTCGCTCCCCCCGACACTTCCCCGCCAGGGGAACAGGAGCCGCCCTTGCTGCTGTTTCCCTGCGCCCTCACGGCAGTGATAACGGGTCAAGGGACGAGTCCCTTGTCGCCAGCGGGGCGAGACCCGCCCCCCGGAGGGATACCCGGACAGCCATAGACCTGGCATAGAGAGGATTTCCCGAATGAAACAAACAAATTTATCTGCAATTCCGGAGTGTCTCACAGGAACCTTTTGGAATGAGGATACGCAGTCTTTTCTGGACTGGCTCCGGGAACGTCATAATTATACACCGATCACCGTCAAGATCCTCTGCAGGCAGACCGGCGGCGATTATAACAAGGTGATGGCATGGTTCCGCTATCGGTATCATGTTGAAAACGATATAAAACAGCAACTTATAAACAATAACCCTTTTTCAAATATGGAGGAAAATCAAAATGGCTAATTTCGCATTAACAAGTAAAGCAAAAATCATGATCTTATTCGCAAACCAGTATGACATGAAAGACGATTCTGGAAATAAGGTGACCGGCTGCTCTGTTCATTACCTTTTCTGGGGTGAAAATGGTGAAGCTTTGGCTTCAGAAGCAGAGTTTGATCCTACTAAGCCAGTAGGTGTTCAGCGTGCTAAGTGCTCTCTGGATCCCATGTTCCGGAACAAGATCGTAGTTGCTCCCGGCCTTTATGAAGGTACTTTTGAGATGGTGACCGGTTCTGATGGTAAGCCTGTGAATCGTCTGCGTGATGTTGCTTTTATCTCTCATGTAGAGATCAAACAGAAGGTTCTCCCCGGATTCTATGTTCAGGGCATGATCCAGCCGGAGACAGCTCCGGAAGCCAGGGAGTCCGGAAAGGCTGCTAAATAATGGATGAGGTTGTGACTGCCTCCCCCGGGGAGGATTCCCCTTTACTTAATACAGAAGCTGACACGGTCTACCTTCCTGTCACCGTATCCGGTGGCAATGCGGAAGTGATAACCGGCAGCAATACCGGTGAAGGTGCTGCGGTAGATTCTCCGGAAGGCAACAGTCCCTACACTGTTGTCTTCTCCGCAGATGCACCGGATTACTCGGAACTGCTGCAGCAGATCAACAGCGATCTGTCGCAGTCCAATGAATATCTGTCAACGCAGAACGATATCCTGACGGAACAGTCCGGGTATCTGCAGGATCAGATCGTAAAGAACCAGGAGCAAACGCTGTTATTGTCCATCCTGCTGGGTATCCTTGCCGGGATGCTGTTCATACATGGATTCTTTACAGGGAGAAAATGATGGATATATTTACTTACGTGTCTATTGCATCACAGTTCATGATCTTGGGCGCCGTCTGTGAATGCATAGCTATATTAACAGGGTACGTGGTTTATACCGTATTCTCAATCATGGAAGGAGGGCGTTGATATGCCTATGTTTTATGTTCCTTTTGTAGTAGCTGCTTCTGATGGAACAGCAAGTTCTTTTGACATTTCCAAGGTTATGACCGATGCTGTGACCAGCGTGCAGGGTGATCTGCTTAAGGTTCTGGCGATCGCAGTAGCTGCAGCTGCAGTGATCTATGGCGCAGTTGTAGGTGTCAGATTCGGCTTGAAATGGCTGAAGTCTCTGGGCAAAGCGTAAAAACTGAATAGTGATCAACCGGGAAGGGTGAGGAGCTGAAGCTTCCCGCCCTTTTTTGGTGCTTTAGGACAAAATTGCTGAAGGTTGATGCTGCAGCGATGATTTTGTAGGACAGGAGGTGGAAGCTTGAAAAGCAGATTTGATGCAGATGCTATGCACAGTAATAACTGGTTGCGGATGCATGGTTTCGCTATGAGCCGGTTTTGCGGTAAACGTAAGCGTATGTCTATGGCAGATTTTTATAGTGTGCCGTTTCCTGAGTTATTTAACAGGAGGTATCGACACATCTAATATTGTAGGACAGAAAGGTAAAGGTGGAAAATGGTGACTTATTTTGACAAAGATTTTTGCAGTGCATCCGGATGTATGTATTACGACCAGGAAGATCTACTATGCTGCAGTCGTAATTTCAAGGATCTTGCTGACTGCATGACTGCTGATTGTGAACCTCCGAAGATTCAGAAGGAAGGTTTTCATGCGTGGTTAGAGCAGCTTATTGTATAAGGGGGAATCTTATGAGTAAAAGAATATCTGCGCTGTTGCTGGCCGTGGTTCTGGTAGCTGGCAGCGTGCTGAATGGAAATACATTAAAAGTTAAGGCTGCATCTGTCGCAGTCAGTGAAGATTTTGCCGTGGAGTTGACCATGATGATCTATAATCTGCTGGAAACAGTTGCTATATCTTCAGGCATCAAGGACGGACTAGATGATTACGAATCCGGATCCCCTCTTTATGATGCTTTTATTGCATCTGTGGAAAGCATGGCTGAACCGCCTTATTATGATACCATCATAACGATGGAAGATGGTTCCAAGATGACTGTAAAAGAAGCTTTGGATGCTGTTGAATCTACGCTCGGAAGTAATGCTTTGAAACTGCCGACTTCTGAAACGTTTGCAAAGTACCGGGTAATCTCAGGGACTGGCGGCAGTGATCCGGAGCCAACTCCTACTCCGGAGCCGGAGAATACTCCGACACCGGATACCGGGTATACGGATCCTTTTCGGTATATTCAGGATGTATTGGTTGCTGGTACACTCGTGTCAGCTATGGCTGGGCTCTTTAATGATTTGTACAACGGGAAGGTGGAAGGGTTGGCAGCGGAAGATTATTATACTGGGTTAGGATTTTCTGGGAAATTAGATCAAGATACTGACGGAAGATATTTTGTTATTGGTACAGTTAGTTATCAACAAAGTACTTGGGATGGTACTTTTAACAATATTTGTACATATAATGATAAATTTTCATATCCTGTTGTTCTTTATGTAAATGGTGGTCCTCTCTATTTTGCAAAACTTTATGGATCTGGTACTTCAGCTGTATATGTTAATTATAGTGAAAAAAGATATTATTTAAATGGTTCTCTAAAAGAAGAGGTAACTGGTAATTCATATGTTTTTAATAATGTTTCATATAAAGATATGTCAAATTGTTCTATTAATCTTCCAATTTTTGAAAGTGAAAGTGCGGCTATTAATTTTTTACAAAATGGTACTTTGACCGGTCTTTTGAACGGTGAAGCCTATGATTTCCCGGATCTTGCAACCTCTACCGCGGAACGTTTGCAACCCCTCACCGGCTATGAGTTTGCTCCGGGGCGGCTCCCTGGGATCAACGCAGCATTGTCTACTGCTGCAGCAGCTCTTCCGGAGCCTGGTCTTGATCCGGCAGAAAATACAGAAGCTTATAAGAAAACTTTGAACGCTGCGTTGACTGCAGCCTTGCCGGAACCGGCACCGGAGCCGGAACCTGATCCGGATCCTTCACCGTCTCCGGATCCCGGTACTGGCGGAGAAGGTGAATCCTACAAGCGTGACCTGAAGCTGCTCTTCCCCTTCTGTATCCCTTTTGACTTCATACATCTGATCCAGGCACTGAAAGCAGAGCCGGAGACGCCCAAGTTTGAGATCCCGGTGAAGCTGGACTTTGTTGATGTGGACACCAGTATCGTGATTGATCTGGCGTGGATGGATCCGATCATGAAGATCTGGCGGCTGGGTGAATTGGGACTGTTTATAGTAATGCTCATGAAGAGCACCAGCAAAATGATAAGGTGGTGATATTATGGCAGATATGCAGGCTTTACTGAATGCGTTCCTGGACATGCTGATGAGTGTGTTCCCAACTTCTCCGTTTGCCAGTGCTATCGACGAGCTGGAGCAGCTGCCCTACCTGGGGTATCTGAATTGGGTGATCCCTGTGTCGCAGATGTTGACGATTGGTACTGCGTGGCTGGTTGCGATCGGGCTTTACTATCTCTATTCTGTGATTGCCCGGTGGATCAAGCTGATCCAGTAGCAGGAAGGGGGAATTGTAATGATATCTCTGTACTCCGGCACTCCCGGATCCGGGAAAAGTGTCCATGCAGCAAAGGAGATTGCAATCCGGCTCCGGCGGGAGAATGCCATAGTCCTGGGCAACTTTTATTTTAATACCAAAGCTGTGAAAAAAGGTAAGGGGACTTATCTCTATGTACCGAATCACCGGCTGGATCCTGACCGGCTGTTAAAGTTCTCCCGGAGATTGTCCAGGCATCTGGGGCGCAGGCTCCGGGAGGGAGAAGTCCGGATCTATATCGATGAAGCACAGCTCCTTTTCAATTCCAGGGAATATGCTTCAACTTCCCGCCGTGCCTGGCTGTCCTTCTTTTCGCAGCACAGGCATTATGGTTTTGATATTATCCTGATGGCGCAGTTTGACCGGATGCTGGACAGACAGATCCGGGGACTGATCGAATATGAACACGTACATCGTAAGGTTGCGAATGCCGGACTGATGGGGGCATTCGTGGGCTTTTTGTTCCGCGGAAACTTATTTGTGTGTATTGAGAAATGGTACCCGATCAAGGAAACGATCGAGACCAGTTTCTTTTTTACCAGCAAATACATCTACGGACTGTATGATTCGTACAATCATTTTGAGCTCGTAGACGAAAAACCGTTCAAGAAGTAGCCGCAGCGCCTAGGACGGACGAGCGGGGATCATGGGGTCCCCGCGAAGCCGGCCGACGGCCTGCGCCACGCCCTGTAATACGTGGTCTAGAAATACATTGTAATACACATCAAAAGTCGCTTAAATACTGGTAAAAGTGGCTAAAAATCTTTTTCCCCGAAAAGCCTTACGGGGAAAAATCAAAAAATGCCGTTTTTGTAATACAAAACTAATTTTAGGGGGTGTACTTATGCTTGATAAGAGACATTATTACGTTAATCAGCTTTATCAAGATATGCCTATTGATGAACAACATGACTGGTTTGGATATAGTCAAAAGAAATTCCTGCACAATATTGACACGTTTTACTACTCTGTGAAGTTCCGGAACGACTTTCGCTTGAAAACGAAAGACACACAGGTCCTGAAAATGCGGAAATTCTTCAAACTGCAGTATGAGTATTTGAACAATAACGAGGATCAGCCGGAGCTCTACCTTCCGGATCTGGGCGATCATTTGTATCTAAAGCCGGTCACTTTCAGCCGGTTCTATACTACGTGCCTGACATATCCGGAATATTTCGACATCTTCTTTGCACCGGTGGTCCCGAAAGCTGCAGACGGCGGCGAATCGGTCACCAGTGAATGTGTGGTGCAGATCCGGTCTTATATGCTTTGGATCATGGGCGTCCGTGATGCGTTTGAAAATTCATACCGGTATGTTAAGAACATTGCAAAATTCTTCGGGATCGAGATCGAATCCGTTCAGGAAAACAGAATAGACTATTGCTGGCATAGTAATTATTTGAAGGATCCTGAAACCTTCTTTTCTCCCGAGAATTTCTACAAGATGCGTGTGGATCGTTTCAAAAATGCAACCTATGTCACGAATAAAGTCGGATCAGAGGACTATGAGATCGACTACGTGGCACTGGGTAAGCGTTCAGATAAAGTGTTCGTGCGTATCTACCAGAAGACCAGGGAAGTCATCGAACAAAATTATAAGCCGTGGTTTTTGAAGATCTGGGAGATGCAGGGGCTTATATCAAAATACGATCAGTGGGTCTATGAGCGCTGCTATCAGAAAAAGAACTGGTTTTACCGGTTCACTGCCCGGTTAGAGTTCTTCCTGGAACACGGACAGGATCCTTACTATCTTTCTTATGTTCGGGAGATCTTAGAGGGAAGACTGACGATCGAGGAAGATGCTTTGATCAAGCTGGCCGATAAACTGACGCCAAAGCTTAACTATGTTGTAAATGTGGAATTTCAGACCATGCGCCGACATTCCAAGAGCTATGAGCTGCTTCCGATCCATAACAACACGGCCAAAGGAGAAACGCAGCGTATCTATGATTACCTGGACAATCGGAAGCTGATTATTGATTATCTTACAGATAAAGTTTTCAAGATGGTTGAGAAGACCGGGGATAACAACAAATGCCGGAGACCTTACTGCGGTTTCTGGAAAGCGCTGCGTAATACCCGGTGCCTTGATATGAAGATGACTGCTGACGATCAGAAACTCGTCCGGAACTACAACCGGCGCCTGAATGTCGAATCCATGAAAAAGCGTGTGATCGGATCAGCGGTGACTCTTGGTATTTATACGCGCGGTATCAATGAAGACAGTCCGCTGCAGGATTGCTTTGAAGCTCTGATGCGTATGAATGATAATGACATAATGGAAGCCAACCGCTATAAACAGAAAAAACTTCGGCAGTTTAATAGGGTTGAACTTGCCGAAGTCTTTGAATCTTCTGAAAAGCACCGCTTCCGTCTGCTGGATGAAAGTGACGGCACTCTCTACGATTATGATAGTATAAACAACTTAGATTTGCAAGGGGGAAATTCACTTGACCATCCAACAGCTCCGTGACGTATACATAAACAACCGGAGTACTTACTGCAGCGCGGATACTATACTTAAGTATACGGATGATCTGGATCTGTTTTTCCGGTTCCTGGAAAGTCATTACAGGGTAGATCCTGCCGTGAGCAGCTTTGACGCACTTACCGGATCTGTTTACATGGATTTTATCCTGGAACTCCGCACCAGGAAGATCAAGAACTCTTCTGTCCGGAGCTATTGCAGATCTGTAAAGGCATTTTTGCATTGGACGTATGAGAATAATTATAGTCCGGATTACTTAAAGGGTGTGAAGCTGCCGAAGGATGATGCCGTGGCAGAGCTGCCATTATTCGTTGAGGATGTGGTAAAGATCGATGCGCTTTTCGACCGGGGCACAGAGCAGGGGCTGCGGAATTATTGCATCTTTCACCTGTTGCTTGACTGCGGCCTGCGCCGACAGGAAGTGTGTCATCTGCAGGTACATCATCTGGATCCGGAGCGGAACATCCTGCACATCGTCAATTCTAAGGAAAACAAAAGCCGGTTTGTGTTGATCCCGGACTTTCTGATCAGCGCATTGCAGGAGTATGACCAGCGCACCGGTATTACTTCCGGATATATGCTCCGTCAGCTTCGGGATCCGGAGTGTCCGCTTACATCTAACACGGTGAAGATGATCTTTCAGGATCTGAAGATCAGCACCGGTATAGACCGGCTTCATGCGCATCTGCTCCGTCACACGTTTGCGATCTCCTACCTGATTGGCGGCGGTAACCTGGAATTTTTACGTGTGTTCCTGGGGCATTATGATTATGCTGCAACGAAAACCTATGTCGCCATGGCTGCACAAATGAAGTTGCTCGGTGCTCCGGTGTATCAGCTGGATCCGATATTTTTCCAGCGTGGCTACTAGACACCATTAACAAGAGGTCAGGGTGTCTAGTGAGTTTCCGGGGACAAAAAAAGAACCGTCCCCGGAGCTCCTATGTCTCCAAAAACGATTCTCTCGAGTGCACCGCCAGGGGCTCGAACCCTGGACACCCTGATTAAGAGTCAGGTGCTCTACCAACTGAGCTAAAGGTGCATTTTCTTTTGTTTCGCTGAATCTCTGTATCGCTCAGCGACAAGATATATTATATGGCATGGATCGAGTTTTGACAAGTGTTTTTTGAAGAAAATTTAAGAAAAATATGCATAAAAAATGAAATATAAAAACGAGGTAATGCAGCAAAATAAATAAATAAGTCGAAAAAACGATAGACACGAATATGAAAAAAAGAATATAACAGGAAATAACTATAAAAATCAGAAAAGGCAGAAAATTTAAAACGGGTCAAAAATTGGAATGATTGCCGGGCTTTTTTGCAAAACGCTTTTCCTGGTGGCGGCTTTGGAACGGATATGGTAGAATAAACTGAATTGCGCATGCGAGGCAGAATCTTAGATTCTTATCTGCCAAATGGAGACAAAATGCAAAAGAAAGCAATAACGTTGATTTATGGAACAGGGAACGCCGGGAAGCTCGATCTGATGCGCCATTACCTGAGCACGTTGCAGGAGATTCGCCTGCTCGGTTTAAAGGATTTGCCATTTTGCTGGGGAGAGATAGAAGAATGTGGGAAGGACCCGCTGGAGAATGCGCGGCAGAAAGCCCTCGCATATTATCGAATCTGCGGGCAGCCGGTTTTTTCACAGGACAGCGGTCTTTATATAGAAGGACTGCCCAAGGAGCGTCAGCCGGGCGTGCATGTACGGCGGGTAAACGGTGTCAACCTGACGGATGAGCAGATGCGGAAATATTATAAGAAGATTGCCGCAGAGTTTGGC
>OHHP01000711.1_pt1 | contig 17112 bp, 10 predicted proteins | sample 1568121 | NCBI WGS metagenome assembly OHHP01 (sample SAMEA3879500, study PRJEB24766) | human gut metagenome | biome: human-associated habitat; feature: feces | place: USA | collected 1985/1987
TGTCATCGGCGCCACCTCCCTTCCTATGTATTCCGGCAAGCCGGTCATTCGGTGTTGGGAGGCTACCACTTCGCTCCGCTACGGTCGGCGCCAAACAAGCGTCCACCGGACGCTTAGCGCCCTGTCATGGGTACTTTCCTATGGCTTACGCCATGTAACTAATATATCATTTTTTCCGCCATAATTCAACGATTTTCGTCAATTCATTTGCCCTTATTTTCCCCTATTTGCCTGATATTTTTTTATTAACCATCTCATGGAAATTGGTATTAAATAACTGATACAGACTGCTATCTTTTTCCATTGTATTATCAAACGGAACAATCTTATCGCCAAACCGGATCAGGCCCATTCCCGGCTCTGCTCCATTCACACAGGCAAGCTGCTCGGAAGAAATATCAAACAAATCTTCCACTGCTTCCTTATCCATTGTTCCCTGATCCAGCAAAAGCATAAATTCTGAGTTAGAAACCATTGTTTTGGTAGAACGGTTTCTCTGTGCATCAATCAAATTCTGGCTCATCCCGGTACAGATACCACCACGCTTGCGGACCTCACGCCACATCTTCTCCAGTGCATGTAAACTGTATTCTTCTCCCCAAAGTTCGTGCAGCTCATCCACATAAACCCATGTAGCAACTCCATCCGACTGATTATACTTGATCTTAGCCGTGATACTTTCAATCATCACAAGCATTGCCATTGCCCTCATTCGTTTTCCCAGCTCCGAAAATCCGTACACGGTAAATCGGTTCTCATCGGATATGGACTGCTCTCTGGCAAAAATGTCAAGCGTACCATCTGCAAATACCTCCAACTGGTCTACAATCTCCTGTGCTGCTTCATTCCCCTCGTAATGCTCAAGAATATAATCTCTCATCACTGGAATTGTCGGAGATTCCGGACGGTTTCTTGTTCGTCTTTTGTCTTTTCGCTTCTTAAAGTATTCCTCATACATATGGCTCACTGCCTTATCAATTACAGCGATGTGTCTGCTGGTAAGCGGCACCGGTTTCAATGCCTGCTCACAGATCGCATAGGCAAACTCTGCTTTTTCCGCTACAAAGCGGTCAATGTCCGGCACAACATCCGGTACATGGAACGGATTGACATAAAAGACATTTTCCGCAGACTGTGTCAGATTGATATACTGACCGCCCCACGCTGCTGCAATGTCTTTGTATTCTCCCATTGGATCTACCACGATAATGTCATCCTTTGAGAAACATAGCACCTGCCCCATCTCGGATTTCTCATTGTAGGACTTTCCGGAACCCGGAACACCAAACACCATCCCGTTTCCATTCTTTAATAATTTACGGTTTCCTATGATCAGATTTTTGGATACCTTGTTAAATCCATAGCAGTATCCTAAATCATCATGGATTTCCTGCACATTAAACGGAATGAAAATGGAAAGTTCCTCAGAGGTGATCGTCCGCATCGTATCAACAAATCTTGCTCCAGTCGGCAATGATGTATTTAAGGCATCCAGCTGTCGATAGGAATGTGGAACAATATCCATGTTGTGTGTTTTTCCAATGATACGCACCTTTTCTGTCCGTTCCTCTAGTTCTTCCATTGAAGCAGCTTTTACCACAATGGTGATCCCCACATAAAGAAGTCGCTCATCAAACGAAGAAATACGATCAAGCATCTCCTCGGTATCTCTTTGCTGTTTTCTTCTCTCGTAATTGATGTTAGTTGAATAATCTCCATTTTCGTTTTTCAACTCCTGCTCACGGTTAATACTTCTCTCATTAGACATGTACTTTTTCATCACCATCTGATAAGCCACATCATTGTCAAGCGGCTCCACATCCATCGAGTAAATGATCGGGAAGTCCATGTTTGTCAGTTCATTTAAGAATTGATCCGTCAAACCGTTCGGATATTTTCTGATAAACATCACACAGGCGTAGCTTCCACCCTCCATTTCCAGATATTCCGGATACTCCCGCAAAGAAGTATTGATAATGTCATTTCTCCAGTCCCGTTTCAGATGCAGATATTCATTCCAGTTAAAGGAAAAAGATGCCTCGTCACCCATGCGATAATAACTGTGTAATGCTCGCAAGCGTTCCGTGGCATCTAATGGTATCAGGCAGCTCCCCAATCGGTGAAATAACTGCTGTATGGAAAACTCTATGGTGTTAAAATAATTTCTGGCACTTTCATAATCCGGCTTTCTGCAACTGACAATGAAATACTTGGATTGTAAAAGTCCTCCCCGCCCTTCCTGCAATCGCTTTTCAATCAGCTTGTGGTATTCTTTCGCCAAAGGCTCCATTTCTTTGCTGACTGCCTTCTGCAAAATTTCTTCCCGCAGCCTTCCATTGTCGGCATAATGATTGGATACAATGACCTTATAGCTGACATTCATTGACCGAAGCAGCGTTTCAAACCGCTTGCCGGTTTCTTCTTTTTCTTCCTCATCCTGCGTGGAAAAGTTAATATCCTCAAACAGATACATCCTGTCAAACTGGTGAATCTTCTTTTTCCCTCCGTCTTTGTTTGTCGGACTCTCCAGTTCAAAGATACCGTTTTCTGATATTCGATAGATTGGTATCGTATCCTGAATACACAATGGCACTTTGTAAATGCGTTCTGTCTGTGGAGTCAACGAGTCCTTTCTGAATAATTTTAGCATTTGTTTTAACCTCCTGTTCTTATTTTAAGTATGAAAAAAAGAACTACCGAAGTAATTCTTTTTCTAAATATATTGTTATCGTTCATTAAACAAAAAAATATTTTATTTTCACATCACGAATCTTGTTTTTGAATATATAAAGATAACAACTGCATTTGACAACTATATTTTTGTTTTCCAATTTCATTTTCCGATATGCCAATCACCTGATCATCATCAACAACTTCACAAATACAATTAAATTCTTTGCACATAACATCCAACAATTCACACATGTCAGATACTTCAATTCTGTTATCATCTCTTGTCATATCAGTATGGGCCAAGAATTGTCTTCTCATTATTTTTACTGTCTCTTCAGTTTTCCTATTCCCTTTTTGTTTTTTCACTTGCTTATCAGGACAATTACAATTTCGCAATATGTCATTAACTGTATTCCGGAATTTAGGAATAGTATTAGCTTTAGAATCATTATCATAATATATTTTCCATAATGTCAATTCTAAATCTTTTTGCAATAAAAAAACAAACTGATTACTGATATTTATCACCTTATTATATAAATCCGGTCTATCTTTTTGTAGTTCTATATATGCCTCAAGAATTGCAACCTCACAATAACATTGCTTAATCATGGTATAAAGTTCATTGTAATTTCTATAAAACTGCTCATTAAGTTTCATAATTGCCATTTTGAAATATTAATTTCTATTTCTACTAATTTTAGTAATAACGACCTTAGTAGCAGAATTAATTTTCATCCTCCAATCCTAATTATCATGTCGCCTAAACCACCTACATCTATCTCAATTATACTCCCCTCTATGTAAGAATAAAAGCGTATTATTAAATTCGTTTTGCATGTTTCGGTGATGGTTCTTTCCGCAATTCCTCATTGTATATCTCCCCCTTCGGATCAACTCCACGAATCATAAGCTCCGCTGACATATTCTCCGGTATGTTCCCAACCACATTTACATCATGCAGATTTTCAACCAATTCACGAATCTTTTGAATGGCAGTTTCTTCCGCATTGATCTCCGGATAATAACGCATCATATCCAAATCTATCGTTTTACCGGACACCAAATCTACCTGCGTATCTTCCATTTCCGTCTGTCCCGGCTTATGGATCTGAATACCGATACTTGGGATACCGTTAAGAGGACCTTTTTGATACTCTTTCCAAAGAGCAACGGCTTCTTCTGCATTTGAAATGTCATCCCGGTATCTTCCCAGGGAATGAAACTCACCACACTCAGCCACGGTAAATGTGATTTCCGATCTCTCCAGTTTTTCTGCAAAGAAATCCTCGACTTCACAGAAACCAAAGGAATCCACATAGAATGCTTTCTTATCATCCCCCGATTCCAAAACGATCACATCACTTACCGACAGCGAATGTCCGGTAAAATCCTCCGGACGGTGGAGATTAAACCGTTCATACAAAGTATCCAGTGTTTCTCCGAGCTTTAATTCCCCCTGATACTTTGATTCATAATCACTGACATTTACCTGCAATCCTATCTCCTGCACATAGTTCATGCCCCAAAAACGATACTGTTCTCCATCGCTCCCATCCTTGATCTGCAAGATTTCATAAGTAACCGGTGATGTTCCGTGGTAAAGTATTTCCTCTTTTACACCATCTGCCACATGGGAAATCAAATGTGCATAATGACTTGGTTCAAACAGTTCCGGTACATTTTCCCGGATACTGAAAGTCTTTCCTGTTCCTCCCGCCACAATAACATGGTCATAAAATTCAATGTCTAACAGCAGGCTGGCGTACATCATTTTCTCTGTCACATTGCGATCTGACACGCTCATCTGAAGATCCGATGACGGATGATTGTGAAGCATGATCATCCCTGCAGCATTACTGAGTATGGCTGTTTTATATAATTCTCTTCCGGTCACCAGAGAAGCATTGACACTCCCGATACTGACCACATTGAAATTGATGGGACGCCCCTTGCCATCCAGATTGACAACACAAACTTCTTCTCGGTCAAGTTCTGCTAATACCGGTGCCAGAACAGAAACCGCTTTTTCCGGCGTATCTATGCGTTCCATACTGAATACCCCTGCTTTATCCGTCAGTTTTAACCGCACCTCCACCTGTTTTAACTCATGCTGCATCCGACACCACCTCCACTGTTATCACCAACATCGTATCCTCCTCTTTTTGTTCGATGAGTTGTTTCAGTTCCTCCAAGGAGTGGATCACAATACCTGTCTTTTCTTTTTTTCTCATATCTCAATTCCTTTCCTGACTAATGAATTCTTCCGGAATGTTTCATCGGTTCATGGCTTTGTTCCGGCAGCTCTGACTGCAAAGTATTCTTTTCTTCCTGCACATCAACCGCCGACTCTAAATCCAGTTCCAGGTTCTTTTTCAGGTTTCTTTCCGGAACACATCTGCTGAATTTATGTTCTTTTGCATCATACTGATATACATGATTTGATAAAACTTCATCATCTCTTACACACGCCGCATTTACACTACTCACCATCTCTTCAAGTTCTCCCAAATTCATTCCTAAGCTTTTAGGTACAATCATTAACTCGTGCACCGAAGATGGAAGAACATAATAATCTCCTCCCACCTGTTCAGCCACCATTTCCTGCACATTTTCACTGATGATGCTGACAGCTCCATTGAGTTTTGACTCATTGCTTAGGCAATAAATCTCTGTTCCTCCCGGTGGAAGCATTTCTCTGACATGCTCTTTAGCCTCTTCGAATGAAATTCCCTCCTGTTCTGATAATTGGCTCGCCGAAACTTCTACCATAACATTTTCAAGCGGTTCACATACCGATGGCGATAACCGATCCATATTTTCCATTGCCAGCGCATGTAATTCTTCTGGTGTAACTCCATATTTTTCCATTAAATAATTTGTAATCATAATAGACCCCATAGAATGCGAATCTCCAGTCACCTTTATATTGTATGTAACCGCCAGATCTTCCCTCTGTGTATATGGTGCATCCTGTAAACGGATGCTGTTTTTCTCCAGATTGACAAGTTTGGGAAAAATATAGTCTTTTACTGTCTCATAATTTCCTATCTCTTCTAATTTTTCCTGAAATCCTCTGTTTACAACCGGTTCGATATTTTCTATATAAGTATCTACAATATTCGACACGATTCCATCCAGGTCTTTTTCTTTTTTGTATTGCTCATACAAAGGATTCAGATAAATAGTGGGTGAAATATGACTATCCGGACTTGAAATCAGTAAACCATCTAACACTACATCATTGTTTTTCACCACCTGACGGATTGTAATCTCTGCACTTTCAAACCGTTCCGGCAGATAATCCGTTACATTTTCTTTGATATACTCCATAAATTCACTATAACTTTTCATTTTGTTTTACCTCTTTTCTTTCTGTCTGGACATGATGTCCAAACGCTGCTTTAATGTACTTGTACCAAGTTGGATGTTCTTGTTTCTGTTGGTTCTCGTGACCGTGCATGGTAGATATGCCTTTCCTCACCTACCGCACAAAGTCCTCTCAGTATTCTCATATGGTCAAACGGCTTCATCCGGTTTGTTCCGGAATCATACTCATACGCAGCATGGGATTTCATTGCCGGCGAAGATAACACCGAATCTCCCAACTGACTTAAAATGGAACGCAGATAAATCACACTGTCCTGCTCCACTTTCGGCGCAATCAGGTATTCCGTATCCGATACCGGTATGGCATAAAAATCACCATCCATATATTCTGACATCTGCTTTTGCATTTCCTCACTGTCAAAGTTCTCTGCATTCTGCTCCGAAGAAAAACAGACCACTTCGCTTTCTTCTTCCGGCAGAGCATCTAACAGCACTTCTCTCGCCCGTTCCTCTGTCATTTCATACTCTTCCATAAATTCCGGCAGAAGATGTTCTAATAGCCATTCGCCCAAAGGAGTCACCGTCGGTTCATTTTCAAGTACCGGTGTCCCGCCTTTTTCATCCATATTTAACAGGGCATCCAGTTCCGCTAACCGTTCCATCTTCTGCTTCAGTTCTTTCTCCGCAGGAAACGGCTTTTGCACCTCTATCTTTGCCGTTTCCAACTGGTGTGTAACATTGTTAAGTTTTGTCTCTGCTTCTGAAAGTTCCCCAGCCATGCCATCTAAAACATTGTGAAGTCTTGTGATATTTCCAAACGCATCCGAACCAAGTTCAAAGTTGTGGCTAAGTTCTCCTTTCAGACTCATCACAAACTTGCGGTTAAAGGAATCAAAAGTAACTTTCATCTTCATGCCGGCATACTCACCGATCTCTGCCATCTGCTGCAGGGAATCCATCTCCTGACACATGGCAAGAATGGCTGTTCCTGCTTCCTTTTTGTCCGTAAAGATACGGTTTCCCACTTTCATGGAAAAGTTGTCCTTATCCGCCGGAAGATTCTTTCGTACGGTTTCCATATCTGCCTGAAATCCCCGAATCCGCTCCTGCAGAACTTCGATCTGCTTCGGATAATTTTTTACGATGTTATCCTCCAGCCGGTAGATCTGACTGGTATGGTTTGCTTTCATCAGTTTCAGCCTGGATACCTGAATATCTAAGTCCATCTTTTCCTTGATATAAGGATTTCCGGTAGCAAGTGCTTTGACCTCGGCATAAGTAAGTGCTGCTTCATCCACATCCTCACAGCTTCGTACCGGCGATTTACTTGTCATGATCTGGCTGATGAATTTCTGCTTATTTTCTATTACCTGCCACGAATAACTATCGAAGGTTCCTTCTGTCACATAACGAAAAATAGACACGGTATCATTTCTGTTACCCTGTCTGAGAATACGTCCTTCCTGCTGTTCAATGTCTGACGGGCGCCATGGTACGTCCAAATGATGCAAGGCAACCAGACGGTCCTGCACATTGGTTCCGGCTCCCATCTTCTGTGTGGAACCAATCAAAAAACGAACCTGTCCGCTTCTTACCTTGCCAAACAGCTCCGTCTTTCTTAACTCCGTATTCGCTTCATGAATAAAGGCAATCTCTTCTTCCGGTACACCCCGGTTCATGAGCTTTCGCTTAATGTCATGGTAGACATCGTCAAACACCTCTGCTTCTACTATCTTTTCTCCATCGGCTGCAGTCGTTTTTCCAACGATCTTCGGTGTCGAAAGGTCACAAAAGATAAGCTGTGCGGATTTGTCTGCCTTTGTCCTGTCCCATATTTCATACGCCTTTTGCACAAGAGCGTTTACTTTGGAATGTTCTTCATCCGGCAGTAACGGATTGATCAATCTCTGATCCAGCGCCAGCTTCCTTCCATCATTTGTTATCTTTAACATGTTATCTTCACGCGGTTCCACACTCCTGTCACGGACTGCCTCCGCCCGCTCCGCTAACGATGCGACCATCTCCTTTTGATGTTCGCTCGGCTGTAATACCACATTTTCATACTCTGCTTTCGGAATGGGTAGATTTAACATATCCGGTGTCTGAATATCCGCACACTCCTTAAACAGTGCGATTAACTCCGGCAGATTGTAAAACTTGGCAAATCTCGTCTTTGCACGGTATCCGGTTCCCTCCGGTGCAAGTTCGATCGCTGTCTGCGTCTCTCCAAAAGAAGATGCCCAGGAATCAAAATGCCCCAGTCCCATCCGCTGCAGCATATCATACTGCAGGTAACGCATGTTGGTGTATAATTCCGTCATACTATTGGAAATCGGGGTTCCCGTTGCAAAGGTAATCCCCTTTCCGCCGGTCAGTTCATCCAGATACTGACACTTGGCAAACATATCGGAAGATTTCTGTGCTTCCGACTGTGCAATCCCCGCTACATTACGCATTTTTGTATGTAAAAAAAGATTTTTGTAATAATGACTTTCATCCACAAAAAGCCTGTCCACTCCTAGCTGTTCAAAGGTCACAACATCATCTTTTCTGGAAGAATCATTCAGTTTGTCCAATCGTGTCTGAAGGGTTTTCCTCATTTTCTCCATCTGCTTAATGGTATAGCGTTCTCCCTGCTCCGCTTTGATTTCTTCAATCGACTGCGTGATCTCCGCAATCTGCCGCTCAATAATGGCAGTCTGCCGTTCGGCAGATAATGGTATTTTTTCAAACTGACTATGCCCGATGATCACCGCATCATAATCGCCGGTAGCAATCCGTGAGCAGAACTTTTTACGATTTGCCGGCTGAAAATCTTTCTTGGTAGCCGCTAAAATATTGGCTCCCGGATACAATCGTAAAAAATCACTGGCCCACTGCTCCGTCAGATGGTTTGGTACGACAAACAAACTTTTATGACATAACCCCAGACGCTTGCTTTCCATTGCAGCCGCAACCATTTCAAATGTTTTTCCGGCACCGACACAGTGTGCAAGCAGTGTATTATTTCCATACAAAACATGAGCCACGGCATTTTTCTGATAACCCTTTAACTCAATATCCGGTGTCATGCCCGGAAAGACTAAATGAGAACCGTCATATTCCCGTGGTCTGGTGGAATTAAACAATACATTGTATTTACTTACGAGTTCATTACGCCTGTCCATGTCACGAAATACCCAGTCCCGGAAGGTTTCCCTCATGGCATCCTGCTTCTGTGCGGCAATCGTTGTCTCTTTTTTATTGAGAACCCGCTTTTCTTTGCCATCCTCGATCACTGTGTCATACACACGGCTGTCCTTCAGATTCAGGGAATCTTCCAAAATCTGATACGCATTTCTCCGGCTGGTTCCATATGTCATGTTTACAAGTGCGTTTCCAAAGTCCGCATTTTTCCCTTTCACATTCCACTGCCCAGTCACATCGGAATACTGGATCTTTATCACATCACGATTTAATAAATGCTCCGGTGTCTCAAACACTTCCCGCATAAAGTCCTCGATAAATCTCGGTTCAATCCATGTTGCTCCAATCCGGACTTCAATCTCACTGGCATCCAGTTCTCTTGGCTGTACCCGTTTCAAGGCTTCCACATTGACCGCATACATGGGTTCATTCTTCGCAAAAGTTTCGGCTGCTTCCAATTTGTTTCGCACATTTCCGCTTAAATAAGCATCCGCCGTTTCCCATTCCTCACTAAATGGATTTTTGAAGATAATGCCGGTCAACTCATCGATCAGCGTATCTTCGTCTTTTCCACTCAGTTCCGACATATATTCAAAATCAATCGCTGCTTTTTCTGCCAACGAAACCGCCAATGCTTCACTTGCCGTATCCACACTGGTCACAACTTCTGCTTTCTTTATGGTGCGCTTCGTAAACATATCCGCTTTTCCAAGAAAGTTGCCTTCCTCGTCCTGTTTCTCCAGTGAACAGAGCAGACAATAGCTGCTGTCCTGATGAAACGCCCGCTTATTGGTTTTGGAATAAATCCTTCCATAATCTTTTGCAAAGGAATCATACAGGTCATTTAACTGTTTCTGCCGGGAATGGATCTGCTCATCCGGATAATCTTCTAACTGTAACCGGATCAACTCCCGCGTGCAGTCCCTTATGGCAACCATCCCCTTGATCCTCTCAAGCATTCCTTCGGAGGCTTCTACCGGACGCATCAAAGAGTTTTCCCGATAATACAGCCGATCATTTATCAGCGCATAACTAAAGTTCTTCACTTCCGGCACTGCCGGGATAACCTCTGCCGTCAACTCCTCATTCAGTTCTTCCAGTTCAATTTCTTCATAAGAACCTTCGATAAAGGACAGACTCTTTTGTAACTGCTCCTCGAAAGGAAGTGAATCATCCGGCACACAGGTACTTTCCATTCCATACGGTCCGCTGACCATTTCCATCGAACCAACAACCATCTCCGGATGTTCCACAAAGTAGCTGTTCATGGCTATGCCATTCTCATCCTGTGAAAGATGCACCCAGTCCGGTTCTATGTCTACAATGCGGTCACGCTTCTGTAAGAAAAGAATATCCGATGTGACTTCCGTTCCGGCATTGGCTTTGAATGCGGTATTGGGAAGTCTGACTGCTCCCAATAGTTCTGCTCTCTGTGCAATGTACTTTCGCACCTTTGGATTTTCCTTATCCATCGTTCCCTTACTGGTGATAAATGCAATCACACCGCCCGGACGCACCTGATCTAACGTTTTTCCAAAGAAGTAATCGTGGATCAGGAAGTTGTATTTATCGTATTTCTTATCTGCCACCTTGTACTGACCAAATGGAACATTGCCAACGGCAGCATCAAAGAAATCATTCGGAAATGCTGTTTTCTCATATCCATCCACGGTAATGTTGGCTTTCGGATATAGCAGTCTGGCTATCCTTCCTGTCAGGCTATCCAGCTCAACACCATACAGATGGCTCTCCCGCATCGTCTCCGGCAGCATACCAAAAAAGTTGCCGATTCCCATCGAAGGCTCTAAAAGATTTCCTTTGGTAAATCCTATTCTTTGCAATGTCCGGTAAATCTCCTGAATGATCTCAGGACTGGTGTAATGGGCATTCAGGGTACTTTCCCTTGCAGAAATATACTCTTCCTCTGACAACAGGGTTTTCAGCTCCGCATACTCCTTTGCCCAGGCATTCTTGGTTTCATCAAAAGCATCCGCAAGACCACCCCAGCCGACATACTTTGATAAGACCTCCTGCTCCTCATTCGTTGCCGGTCTTTTCTCCGATTCAATCGTTTCCAGTGTACGAATGGCTTCCACATTTCGCTGAAACTTTTCTTTTGCTGTGCCGACACCTAATTCCATGTCGGAAATTACATAGTTTTCTGCTGAAATGTCCTCTGACACATTATTTTCCGAAAGAACTTCCGGCTCGTCACTAGCTTGATCTGATTCTTTGGCAGCAACTTCCGGTTCGTCAGCCACAATATCCATCTCTTCTGAAATGATTTCTGTTTTATCAGCCACAGTTCTCAGTTCTTCCTTTGCCTGCTGCAATGCTTTTTCTTCCTGCTTCTGTTTATACTGGGCGTACTTTACCTTGTCTTCTGCAGAAAGATAACGGTCCTCTTTCATCAGCTTTTCAATCCGTTTTGCCACGACATTCCATGAAAGAAGAACTTCCGCATCCGGTGTCATAATGCTGCCCTTGCGTAATTTAATTCCTTTCGCATCATAATCCTTAAAGCTGCGATCTGAACCTGCCAGTGCATGACTGGTACCTCCGGTTCCATACTCGTTTTTGAGGAAATCAGCAGCTTCTTTTAACGTATGCTCCTGATGATAGAAGTCATAAATGCGAAAACTGCCATGCTCAAAGCCGGAACCTCTCGTAAGAGTGTAGTCAATCTCATCCGCTGTGATAAAATCTTCAACAGCCACTTTTACTTTTTCCGGCAACGGATAAGAAACCTTTTCATTCAACAGATCAGCAAGGTCATCCCGCAGCTCTTTTGGATCTTTGATCAGACGAAAACGGTACTGTATTTCTCCGGCATCTACCTGTTGCAGTGTCTGGTCCATCTGCTCTACAATTCTTTGAACATCCTCCCCATTGGACAACATATCCGTAATGCGTTCATGCTGTACCGGATAATCATATCCATCAAATCCAAGTTTCTCCGGAAACGCTCCAACAGAGTCCCGGTAATAAAAGAAAAGCATATCGGCTAACTCTTTTCTTACAAACTGGTCAGCCAGATATGCTTCGTTGCTGTCAATGTAACTTCCTGCTTCGATCTGTCCTCGAATCACGGACTCCACAGCACTCCAGGAAAGATGTGCCTCCGTATGTTCAAAAGCAGAAGTACCATGTGCCGCATACATTCCATCTTTGTTAAACCAGACCGAAATCTGTTCCCCTCCAAGTTGAAATCCTTTGCCGGTTTCTCCGTATTCTTTCTGAAGAAAAGCCGTCATTTTTTCCGGTGTTTTTCCGGTCTGATACTTATGATAAATTCGTTTCCGGCTGTTTTCCTTTCCTCCGCCGGTGCGAAGAATTTCCTCGATCTGCTCTACAGTTATCGTGCCGAAAAGGAATCTGTCCGATGGCATTTCTGCCTGTGCCATCGCAATATTTCCCACCTGCTCCGACATAAGAGAAAATAAATCCATCTGTCGATAGGGACTGTCTGCAGGTGGTTCATACTGCTCTAACTCTGCTACTGATAAACCAGTTCCTTCAGAACGATCTCCTCCGCCTGCTGATAGATCCGGTTCATCTCTTTCGTCCACTGCAGCGGATCGTGCTGTTTCAGTTCCTCCGTCATGGTCTGGTTCTTCGTCAATTTCTGTGTCAACACCTCGAACCTCTCCTCTGCCTGTTCCTGTATCTCCATGCAGTGTGTCATCAGTTCGCCGCTCAGAAGAAGTCCCGTGTAAATCCCCCTCCTGTGGTTTTTCAGATAATTCTTCCGCAACACTCCGTATTTCGTCAGCAACGTTCCTTCTTGCTCCGAAGGTATCAGATTCGGAATCCGATAGTCTCCGTTCCTTTCGTATGTCAGATTCATGCCCTACCACCGCCCTTTCTGTATGATTATGATTTCCTATATATCTTCTATTTTGCAATAACGCCCTGTCATACCTTGCAATCGTTCTGCCAATCCGGATCAGCACCGGTTCACATAGCTCCGAAGTGGTACTGCCAAGCACCGATAAGGTTCTGAGTGTATTAAACTCATGGATGTAATCAAAGGTCAAATCATCAGCAAACTCTGTCATATCACATCCACATCGCTTCAAAATGGTATAGCTTACACTTTGCACCAGCATTTCCCGAAACCGGACAGCAACTGCATCCCCATCCAGATCTTCCAGGAAACTGTTTGCCGCTTCATCGATCACCTCATCGACCGCTTCCTCATAAAAATCTTCCGCTATTCTTTCGGCAATCTCATAAATACGGTTTTCAAAAGGAAGGGCATCATTGGTACTGCCATAAATGTGCTCCAGTTCGGCAAGAACCACTTCTTTATGTTCTTCCCTCAAATGCCAGATAAACGGATCTTTACCAATCCGTCTTGCCTTATGAACATCGGACACATCAAAGACATATCGAAGTTTTGGTCTTTCACTTTCCCCATCAATAAGGGCAATTCCTTTTGCTCCCCGGTTTACCCAACAAAACATCCTCTCATTCCACATTTCAAGCGAGGCACAGGCGGTTGCGTCCGGTCGCTGTGCATAGATGAGTAGCTGGTCCTCAAAGGGATACTTATATAACCTTGACGCAACATCAAGGTATCGAATCCACTGCTCTCTGCCACGACAGACTTTCTTTGCGGTCTCTCGTGCTAATACAGAGATTTTTACATATTTCGTCATTCCTTTTTCCTCCTGCACCTGCTTTGGTTTGGACATAATGTCCAAACGCTGCTGTTACTGATCCCGGCTTTCTGCAATGGCGGTTATGTACCCCATCAGCCTTTTTTCACTGTCTGTATTCCTTTCAATATCCATACTCATCTTCTCATCGTTTCTTTCTTCGTTTTTTTCTGCTTCCATTTGTCTGCACCTCCAATTCCTTTCACTGATTTCTTGTTTCATAGACATAGGGCTTGTGAAATATGAGTTTTATACTCCTTCTCACAAGCTGAACCAATGTCATGCCGTTTTTATGGTAAAATCCACAAAGTCCGATGATACCGATCACCGGCATACACAATGTAATAGCTGTATTGATCCCTGCACCAAAGTAAAAATGCAGAAGCAGGATTCCTCCCACTCCTGTAAGCAGTGCACTTGCTCCGAATACGCACTCCCTAAAAGATAATCCCTTGAAGAAATCATCCTTAAAGGCAGCCACATCCGGATTGATTGTTTTAGTCATTGATTTCCTCCATTTCTATAGATTAAATGCTTTCTGCATAACACTGTCCGACATCTTTACCGAGGATGAAATGACCCCCATCTTCAAGCAATACTCCAACAACCGGATGATTGCATTATTCGTGTCGATTGCAACGGTATTGATAAAACTGGCACTGATCGTAATCACAACCGCAATAAGCAAAGCAGAAAACACATATCCGAAAAAGGTGCGTATATAAGAATAACCAACATTTGCCGTCTGACCGCCTGCTGCAAGGGTAGACAATGCCACACCTGCAAACGGAGCGATCATGTAAATCTTCAGAATACGATTTAATACCGTCAGCACCACGATAAATCCGCACACGACGGTAAATAAGAAAAACAGGATACTCGTCAAAAAAGCAGTCATCGTTCCAAAGTCTGCACTGGATATATTTTCATACACCTTTACGCCGTTAAAGTCATAAATCATTGACAGCTTGTTTTCTCCCAAGATTGCAGAAGTCAGGTTCTTGCCCCATGTAAAAAACTTCGGCATATAACTTAATGCCATGCTCATCACATTTGAGGTTATGATCAACCGAATGAACATTTTTATTGTTCGTTCAAATGTCAGATCCGTATGTAAATCGCAACTGTCCCTGCAAAATCCATATAAGAAAAAAATGCAGAGCAAAGAAACTGCAACTACATTTAAGGTGGTATAGATCGTTGATATATTTTCCCAGACATCCTTGTATGTGCCGGAAGATGGATTTTTCGTCAAAACATCGGCTGCCAGTTTCATCATGTCATTCCATGCGTACCCGGCAGCTTCAAAAAAGTCTTTACCGCTAAAGAAATCTCCTAAATCGGAAAAAAATCCTGTTACGGAATCCCACAATCCCACCATCATCACCTCCCTTCAGGATTCCGGACACAGCGAAAATTTATGATCTGCTGCACCCGCTTTTATTATGAAACGCCCAATAGTTTCAGAATCGCCGGAACTGCAATCATGATCAGCCCACCGATCACCTTTTTAATTGCCTGACTTTGCTGTGTTGTATCATGTGCCGAATACCCGGTACCGAAATCTAACAGCCCCCAGGCAAGAAAAATCACTCCGACTCCACCAACACAGCCAAGAACCAAGTCCTTAATTACATTGATGCCGTCCGTAACCTCTTTCACCCCGGTATCTGTGGCATTGCCTTTTTCATCTTTCGCAAATGCCACCGCTGGCACATTTGCCAACATCCAAAAATAGACAAATGCTGCTGTTCCTGTGCACCTTTTCCATAATCCATTGCAGCGTGGTTTCATAACCTCTAATTCCTTATGCATTGTTATCCTCCTTGCTTCCTGTTATCGTTTCCTGTAGCCGATTACCATAAGCCGCTTATCCCTTCCATCCATCGTCCGGCAAGTGGAAAGCGTTACAAACTTATATTTCCGAAAGAATGCCTCCGCATCACTTTCATCCATTTCCTTTTTCATCTTCTTTGCCGCATCACCCTGAAACTTGCTGTGACTTAGGATTTTCTCTACCATCCCGTAATAATCCTTCTCATTTCCGTAATCCGTAAAAGAATAGTAATCTGCATATTTGTCCGTTTCCAATACCGAAACGATATGATAGTCCTGCTCCTTTCCCTCTACCGGAGTAAATGAAAACACGGGATGTTCCTTAAAAAATGTTTCCTCACGGAAATTTTGCAGATAGCCAAAATACCGTCTCCCGTTGATGTTGTGACCGTAAATGATAAGATTGTCACTGTCTGTCTTACAGCGGACATCTAAAAACGGTGTCCCATAAAAGCTGTAATCACCATGCACATCCCGGTGAAGATAATACTGCCAGTCACCTTCATGATGACCTTTGATACCTGTCTGCATAACCGGATAAGAAAAGCCGGTGCCTTTGATTTCTATCCACCCGATCATATCTTTGTACTTTTTGTGGAGGTTCCGTACACCACCCTTTTCTTTCTCCGTGGTAATCTCTTTTTCTATGTTGTCCTGCTTTATTTCCTGATCCACGGTTCTTTTTAACCAAAGTCTCAGAGCCAAAGCAATGACTGCTAAAATAAAAAAAGAGAAGAAAAGTATTCTTCTTGAAAATACCTTTCTTCCCTTTGGGGTTGAAATGTTATTTAGTTGGTTCATAGTTAGTCCCTATATAATCAATATACAAACTTGCAAATTAAACACCATGTATGCATTTTTATTATATCTAAATATTTGTTTTTTCTTGAAATATCACAATATATGCGTCGGTCGAACTGGATTATCTCCTGTTTCCGGTAATAATCTCCCCTCTATATAATCATCAAATATAGATAAACACGGAAAACAAACTACTCCATCGTCATCCTGAAATTCAATTTCAAGCGGCTTTGATGAAACAAACAAAAAATGTGCCTGCAATGAATCTTCCGCTCCAACAAATTGCTTAATTTTGTCAGGTTCAGCCATAACTAAATCATATCTACCTCTGCAATGTTCATAATAACCATGTTCCTTAAATAATTTTTCATAATCTGAAACAGTCCCACTATTATTTAATGAATCAGAAAAAAACTTAGCTTCGATCAGAAATAATTCATTATTTTCCTGAGAGTAAAACACCAAATCAAAATCACCATAATCAAAATCTTTTACCCCAAATATTCTATCATAGCGTACATCTATTTCGTCAAAAGTAGCTTTATAATGATTGTTCAATTTTTGTCTTAATATAATGGTCTCATAAATTAAGACACTGAACACGACATTTCTTAATGAATCTGAT
>OHHP01000725.1_pt1 | contig 16821 bp, 16 predicted proteins | sample 1568121 | NCBI WGS metagenome assembly OHHP01 (sample SAMEA3879500, study PRJEB24766) | human gut metagenome | biome: human-associated habitat; feature: feces | place: USA | collected 1985/1987
TCACAAAATCATTGGTGCATTCGCAATATTGCATTAAATCTCCATTCTCATTAGGAATAAATGGGAAGTATCGGTTAAAGCGAAGTAAACGGTTTTAATGGAATTGTGTGTGCACGTGTGGTAAAATGGTGTTGTTGAAGAAAACGGCATTTATCAAATATAATACCTCTCCCAACCTATGGTTGAGTTTGATAATTCCACTTACAGTTTGTGTACAAAAACTGATAAAAATTGTAAAGTGTAGCGTGAAAGGAGGCATATTGTAATGAATCAAATTGATACAGGAAAGTTTATTGCTAGTTGCAGAAAAGAAAAAGGTCTGACACAAGCACAATTAGCAGAAAAGTTAAACATCACTGACAGAGCTGTTTCCAAATGGGAGACAGGAAAATGTATGCCCGATTCATCTATCATGTTGGAACTTTGCAATATCTTAGATGTTACGGTCAATGAACTATTAAGTGGGGAGAGGATAGAAATGAATAATTACGAAGAAAAAGTCAGCGAAAATCTCATTGAATTAAAACGAAAAGATGAGAATAATATGAACAAGAATACTATAATATCAATAATATATACAATTACCATGGTTATTGGTATTCTAGTATGTTGTATATGTGATGTTGCTATTTCGGGCACCCTTACATGGTCACTTATTACACTTAGTTCTATTTTGATTACATGGATAGCATCTTTTCCTGTTATATTGTTAGGAAAAAAAGGTGTTTTGGTAGCGATGGTTGCCATTAGTATTCTCATTTTACCATTTATGTACATATTAAGTATTTTGATAAAAGTCAATGAAGTATTCAACATTGGTGCGATTATGTCCATTTATACACTAGTTTTTTTGTGGATAATTTATATTCTGTATTATCGACTCAAGGAACGAAAACTGTTGGCAACAGGAATTACATTTTTGTTTGCAATTCCGTTCACACTTTTGATAAATATTACATTATCAAAATTAATTGGAGAACCTGTGATTGATGTTTGGGATATATTATCCGTATTTATCCTGTTGATAGTATCAGTTGCTTTTATAATTGGAGATTATGCACGAAAAAAAGGTTTTGTAAGATAGGCTATTTTCTGAGTCGCTTGAAAATTCAAGGTTCAGAAGTTAAATGTTATTTGAAAAATGTTAGTGTGAGGTACATATATGGGAAAATGTTAATACTGACATTTGAAGACAGCGAGGAAGAAATACTAAACCATATAGTTTCTTATATCAGTACAGGAACGAAGGCATTTCAGGTGGTAGAAAATGCAAGAACAGAATTAAGATTCGATGGATTGGAAATAGATGTTGCAAAACGTTTGGTAAGAAAGCTGTAAAATTTCACGTTGAATTTTACAGCTTTCCTGCGTATAATATATAAGTGAAGAAGCTATATTGTAGTAGGAAAGGAAGTTGATTTTATGCCAAATATATTACCGGTATCAGATTTGAGAAATTATAATGAAGTGTTGAAAAATTGCCAGATTGGAGAACCCGTGTTTTTGACCAAAAACGGTAGAGGTAAGTTTGTGGTTATGGATATTGAGGACTACGAGCGTGAAAAAGCAGAAAAGAAGCTACTCATGAAACTACAGGAAGCAGAAGAAGCTGTTAGGGATGAAAGTGCCTGGATGAGTTTGGATGAACTAAAGAAATCTGTCGGGGTATAGTATATGATGAAATTGCGGATTAACCCTATTGTGGCAGAGGACTTGAAGAATATTAGAGAGTATATTGCTGAAGATAATGAAGAAATGGCGGTAAAGACCATTCAGGAGATATATGATCGAATTGAAAATATACAGCAATTTCCGTACATGGGAGCTGATCTTGCTAAAAGGGTCAGCTTCCGAACGGATTATAAATATGTGATTTGCGGGAATTATGTCGTGCTATATAAGATTGGGGAAGAATATGTGGAGATTTACCGAGTGGTAAATCGATATCAGGATATTACGAAGATATTTCTTTGATGTGAAGAGGGGGATTTTATGAACAAAAATCTTTATAGTGGAAAATTGATAGCTGTTGATGGTCCTAATGGGGCAGGAAAGACTACAATTATACAAGAATTAAAAAAAGAGTTGGAGAAACGGAGAATTAAAGCTTGTTTTACGAAAGAACCTACAGATAATGAATTAGGATGTTTTGTGAGGAAATGAATAAAATAGATGATATGTTCATAAAGAGTAAAGAATGAACGATGTTCTTTTTTAATAATTGATATGCTTTTGAAAAGTATTGATTTTAAAAATAGTTGTTAATTGAAATTGTCCGACAATCAATCTATACACGTGATATATAACCGACCTCAAAACCCCAGTAAATCTGCGGACACCTCAGAAGATGCTATGTTTGCTCAGGGTGTTTGCTAATTGTATATTTCCAAATAAAAAGTAGATGTGCAAAAAATGAGAATAAACGGTTGCGCGTTTGTGCAATTTTTCGTATTTTTTCTCAAAACTAGGAATATAGTACCGTAGAACTGACCAGAAAAACGCAGGAACTTTTTTCGACTTTGTGCACACTTATCCGGCCGTCCATGGTATTATAATAACCGTAAAAACCCCCCAATACATTATATAGTTTTTGCTATACCCCATAGTAAAAATACCTTCTCCTAAAAAGACAGCGTTCGAAGCTGTCTTTTTTATTTTGTTTTCACTTATACAAAATAACCAAAAACGAGTCATACTTTTTGTGAGGTTTGTGCACACTTTCGCAGGGGTTCATGCTATTATAATAACCGTAAAAACCCCCCAATACATTATATATAGTTTTTGCTATACCCCATAGTAAAAATACCTTCTCCTAAAAGGCAGCGTTCGAAGCTGTCTTTTTTATTATCTGAAATTATTCAAAAATTTTATTCTGAAAGATATTTCCCCATGATGAATCGTGTATATAATAGTTGGAAACAGGAGGGCAGGCATGAAAAAAACAAATGACACTCCAATGGAAGATTTTCAGGCATTATATAACCGACAGGTGAATCGTGTTTATAGACTGGCGCTGGTTATGCTGGGCAGCCAAAGTGATGCTGAAGACATGGTACAGATGGTATTTCTGAAAGTCTGGGAGAAAAAAATAAGTTTCCGGGACACAGATCATGAAACGGCATGGATTCTGACCGCAACGAAAAATCAGTGCAAAGATGTACTAAAAAGTTATGAGCGGAAACATTGCGGTACACTCGAAGAGATGCCGGAACCGGGTATTGCATCGGAAAACCATATGGAAAATGTTGTGTGGCTGGCACTGGAGTCGCTGGAACCAAAATACCGGATTCTGCTGTATCTGTATTATTATGAAGGCTATTCCATACGGGAACTGACTGCGATTCTGAAACGAAAAGAAAGTACATTGCAGACGCAGCTTGCTGCAGGACGCAGGAAATTGAAAGAAGAGCTCAAAAAAGCAGGGGAGATTCCACAAAATTGGGAAAGGGAGGGAAAATAAAATGATGAGTGATCCTGAAAAATGGGAAGAAATTTTCAAATATACGATTGATCAGACGTCACCGGATCAGGAACGGAAAGAGCAGATGTGGAACCGGCTTCAGAGTACAATTTCAGGAAGAGGACAGAAGCGGAAGCAGGTCATACGATTCGGGTGGCAGCCACATGGCCGGAAAACATTTGCAGCGGCATTGGCCGGAACCTGTGTGATTGCAGTCTGCCTGTTGACCGGCGTAGGTGTCAATGCCGCAACGGATGGTGCATTATTGGATTCTATCCGGGAATTTTGCGGACTTCCGGTACAGCAGAAGAAAACGGCAGACGAAGGATTGAAGCTGAAAAATGAAGTGTATGCACCGGAACTGGCAGGATGTTCTGAAAAATATGTGGTATTTGCCAATGAACGCGCACTGATAGTATATGAACGGCAGGAAAAAAAGCTTCTGGCGGCACTGGATCTGCAGGCAATGGACTGCAATTATTTTAATACCGACAGTATCCATACCCGTGCGCTGCTGCAGAAAGACACGATATATATTTTTAATGAGAAAAAGGAACAGCAGCCAACGCAGATGTATGTGTATGATCTTAAAAAGACTGATGTATCATCCGCGCTTTCCGTGACGGAGGATGTTCGAAAACTGGAACTGGTTTACCGGGAGTGGAAAACGTTTTCCGCAGAAAATTCCCTGGACACATTTTCTGGTATGGCAGACGGGGACTACTGGAACAGTCTGATAAATTCCGGTAAAGATGGGAAAGAAACGGGCGTTTACAGTCAGCAGTGTATTGTATGGACGGATAGGGCTGGCAGACAGTACCGCAGTGCTTTAGTTATTATCGGTGGAGATGATTATGAACTGTATTCCTGCCCGGCGGATGACACGGAGAAAATTTCGAAGGAAAAGCTTTTGGTACAGACGTATTCTGATGAGATACAGACGGAAACTGCGACGGAAGAGAATACGCAGCATACAGGACTGCCGGAATTTGCTTATCAGGGAGACGATGAAATTATGAAACTTGTCTGTGATTACATGATTAAAAACAGAAACGAGTATGAATATCTGGAAAACGGTGGAATTTATATTTATGTGCCGGAGCCGGTCATTGTGAAAACAGTCAGAACCGGAAATGATCTGTTTATTTTTGGGAATTTCTGGTGGGAAACATACTACCGGAACGGAAATACGCTGATGAGTGACAGTGGAAGTGAAATGCCTGCACGGTTACATTTTGTTTCGTATGGAAATGGCAGTTATATTTTTAAGGATAAAGAAGTGGCAGGGGACGGATCTTACTATGGCACAAGTATTCGTGAATTCTGCGAAGGATATCAGGTAGATCCGCAGAAACTGATGGATACCGCGGAGGCACATAAAAAAATTCGTATAAAAATGCTTCGTGATTATGTAAAGCAGAATCATCTAGACATCCAATATTACAAAGATTACGGCTGGGATCCGGTGGCACTGGATAAATAATAAAAGAAAAAAGACTTGTCACAGAATAAAAATTATGCTATAATTCCAAATTGTCAGAGTGCTTCGCATTCTGATGGAAATGGGCAGATTCCCGAGTGGCCAAAGGGGACAGACTGTAAATCTGCTGCAAATTGCTTCGGTGGTTCGAATCCACCTCTGCCCATTCTTTTAAGACCGACATTGTGTCGGTCTTTTTTTGTGCAGATTATTAAAAAATGAAATAAGGTATTGTTGGAAAATCTTAAAAAGAATGCGCATAAAGCATAAGCAATTATGCGGATAATATAATAAAATATTGTCAGTCGCGGTGCGCACAGCGCGCAGTAGATTCACGCTCGATCAGCTTAGGACGCAGCAGCGTTTTGCTGATCGGAATGTGATGGATCAGGGAATTTAAAATATCGTAAGCACAACGGCCAAGCTCGTTGCGTTCCTGACGGATTGTGGTAAGCGGCGGGTCAAAAGTGGCAGCAATGGATATGTCGTCAAAACCAACAACACTGACGTCTTCCGGCACGCGGAATCCGCGCTTCGTACATTCGTCAATGACACCTTTGGCAATCAGGTCATTGCCGCAGACCACGGCAGTGGCACCGGCGGAAAGAAATCCGGGAACATGATATTTGGCACTGTCGGATACATAGTAGCCGTAAGCTGTCAGATCCTTCTGTACAGGAAGTGAGGCAGCAGCCATAGCACTTTCAAAGGCCTCCTGCCGCTGGTCAGAAACCAGTGAGTATAAGGAACCGTTTAAGAATGCAATGTTTTTATGCCCGAGATTAACCAGATGATTTACTGCCATGGTGATGCCTTCATAGCAGACATTTGGATTTCCAGAGATGAAATTGTCAAAAAGCACAGTTGGCATGGTAGTGTTTTCCAGCTGCTTGATCCAGGAATCATGCAATGCAAGACCCATCAGAAAGGCTCCGCAATAGCCGTTTTTCAACAGAAAGGTATCGTATTTTTCCTCTTCCTGAAATGCCGGGGTGATGGGGAGAATATCAACATCCCATTTGCGGCGGAACGCATTCTGTTTGAAACCGAGAACTATGTCATATCCGAATTCATCAATTGTTTCGTAATTCATGTTTTCTATGAAAATGCAAAGCTTGCGGTTTTCCACTTTCTTGGAACGCTTGGTGCTGTATCCCATCTCCACAGCGGTATCGAGAACCATCTGCCGCAGCTCATCACTTATGTCACTTGCGCCGTTTAAACCTTTGGAGACTGTGCTTACAGAAACTCCAAGACGATTGGCAATATCTTTGATTGTAGCCATATATTTTCTCCTGTGATTCCTTATGTTTAAATGATTATAAATCAGTTTGGGAAACTGTGCAATTCTTTCTCAAAAAAAGTTTCGAAAAAACAGAGCAATAGTGTTGTGAATATGTACAAAAACACAATATAAAATACGTGAAAAGTGGGGAAAATGGTGTCCGAAAACGCAAAATCGTTGACAAAATGACGTAGAGAAACTAAAATTAAGACAGATACGAAAAAACACGAAACAATCCAAAAAGATTTTTAGATGGTTTTTCCAATAATCCGAAGGAGAATTCGTGATTTAAAAGACGGGGTGAAGAATCTTGGAAGGACAAGAAGTAGCAAGAGGTTCCGGAATCCTTCTTGCAGTATCAAGCCTACCGTCAGAGTATGGTATTGGCACTCTGGGTGATGCAGCATTCCATTTTGTGGATCTGCTGGTGGATCTGAAACAAAAGTACTGGCAGGTGCTTCCTGTCGGACCTACAAGTTTTGGGGACAGCCCATATCAGAGCTTGTCGGCATTTGCCGGAAATCCTTATCTGATTGATCTGGATCAGCTTGCCAGAGAAAAGCTTCTGACGCCGGAGGAAATCCGGAACTATTACTGGGGAACACAGAAATCTGCCATTGATTATGCAGCACTCTTTGAAAACAGGACGCTGGTTCTGCAGAAAGCATTTGGTCGGTTTGACGAACACGAACCGGAATTTCAGCAGTTTGTAGAAGAAAACAGGGACTGGGTCGAAGATTATGGACTGTATATGGCACTGAAAGTATCCAATGGAAACCAGAACTGGCAGAGCTGGCCGGAAAATATTCAAAAAAAACAACCGGTTGCGCTTGCAAAGTGCCGAAAAGAGATGTATAATAACATCATGTTTTGGGTGTTTTGCCAATATAAGTTCTTCCAGCAGTGGGGAAAACTTAGGGAATATGCCAACAGCAAAGGAATCCAGCTGATCGGAGATGTACCATTTTATGTGGGAAAGGACAGCGTGGATACCTGGATGCATCCGGAACAGTTTTTACTGGATGAGAATGGCGAAGCTGCTTATGTGGCAGCTGCAATTCCGGATAAGTTTTCCGAAACAGGTCAGGTATGGGGAAATCCACTGTATAACTGGCCTCTCATGCAGGAGGATGGGTTTTCCTGGTGGAAACGAAGAATGCAGATCAGTACAAAGCTCTTTGATGTAATCCGGATGGATCATTTCATCGGGTTCGTCAAAAATTATATGGTTCCGAAAGATGCCACGGATGCTTCAGGCGGACGGTGGATGAAGGGACCGGGGCGCAAACTGACCGACGCTTTGAATTCCGTTTTGAATGGAACAACAGTGATCGCCGATGATTACGGCGGCAAGGCATTGATACCGGGAGTGAAAAAACTCCTTGCAAAGACAGGGTGGCTGGACACAAAAGTTCTGATGTTTGCATTTGACGGAGATCCGTCCAATGAACATCTGCCACATAATTATCCGGGAAGCCACACAGTGGTATACGCGGGAACGCATGACAATGATACGATTGTAGGATATTTCAGGGACAAGACAGAATATGAACTGGCTTATCTGTATGAATATCTCAACATCAGCAGTCAGGAAGAAATCCCGGATGCACTGATCCGGTGTGCATATGCAAGTATTGCAGACATCGCGGTCATACAGATGCAGGATTTGCTGAAGCTCGGGAACGAGGCAAGAATGAATGCACCGTCTACCGTGGGTTATAACTGGCGGTGGAGATTGAACAAAGAACAGCTCGCGGAAAGCCGTCGGGCGTGGATACGGAATCTTGCGGCGGTATACCGCAGATGACGCAGAAATTACGATATAGAGCGCAGAGGCGTTTTATATAGATACTTTTGAACTATCATTTTTGAAAAAGGAGAGGAAAACGATGAAAAAGAAAGTATTAGCAGCAATGCTTGTCGCAGCAATGACAGCTACAATGTTCGCTGGATGCGGCAGCAAGGACAACGGAGCATCTAATGATGGAACACAGGCAGCAAACAGTGGAAGCACTTCCGAGTCAGCAGAACCGGTTGATGTAAAACTTACTGTTATGGGACCTTCCGAGGATCAGGATGATGCACAGGGGGCATGGTTAAAGACAGAGTGTGAGGCATTTAACGAGGAACATCCGGAGTGGAACATTAAATATGAATATGTAACATGTTCAGAGTCTGATGCAAAAGACACCGTATTACAGGATCCTGCAAGTGCAGCGGATGTATACATGTTTGCAAATGACCAGATTGCTGATCTGGTTGATGCCGGAGCATTAACAAAGCTCGGTGGAGATGTAGCAGAATATGTTAAGAGCTCCAACCCAGAAGCTATGGCAGCAACTGTTACATACAACGGAGATATTTATGGTGTTCCTTATACACCAAATACATGGTTTATGTATTATGATAAGAGAGTCTTCTCAGAAGATGATGTAAAGAGCCTTGATACAATGCTTGAGAAAGGAAAAGTTTCTTTCCCATTTGACAATGGCTGGTATCTTGCTTCCTTCTATGCAGCAAACGGATGTACAATCTTCGGAGATGGTACAGATGCATCTAAGGGATATGACTTCGGCGGAGACAACGCTGTAGCAGTAACAAAGTACATTGTTGACTTATTCAACAACAAGAATTTCGTAATGGACAATAACGAAGGATCCCTTGGTCTTGCCGGATTAAAGGATGGATCTGTAAATGCTTACTTCAATGGTAACTGGAATTATGATGCAGTAGTTAAGAACCTTGGTGAGGAGAACGTTGGTGTTGCAGCCCTTCCTACAATCAACGTTGACGGAAAAGACTGCCAGCTGAAGGCATTCCTTGGTTCTAAGGCTATTGGTGTTAACCCGAACTGCAAGAATCAGGAAGTTGCTGTTAAGCTTGCTGCATACTTAGGAAGCGAAGACGCACAGTTAAAGCATTTTGAGTTAAGAAAGCAGGCTCCTGTTAATACAAACCTTGTTTCTAACGAAGAAGTTGCTAAGGATGCAGTTGCATCAGCTTTGGCAAACGTAGCAACAAATTGCTCTATCGCTCAGCCAATCATCCCAATGCAGGCTTACTGGGATGCAGCTACACCATTCGGTGATGCATTTGTACACGGTGCTGAAGGACAGATCACAGCAGACAATGCTAAGGAAAAGACAGAAGCATTAAACGAGCAGTTAAACAGCTCACTTACAGAGTAATCTTTTTCCAAAAGGAAAAGACAGAGAAACAATTCCAAGGTTCTGGGGATTCCCCGGAATCTTGGAATACATGAGTCTATAAATATGGCATAGAGTAACATGTGCCGGGAGGATAAGTATGATAGGTGCAAACAAAAAGAAGTCGGACTTCGCTACACCGTACACTGTATCCAATGCGCTTACGAAGGGCGGGGCTGCAGTTAAGTTATCAGCGCTTATAATGGGATTGGGAAACATCGCCCACAAGCAGATTATCAAAGGTTTAATTTTTTTGGCAATTGAGATTGGCTATATTATGTTTATGGTCAATGCAGGTGCATATTATCTTTCCATGCTTCCTTCATTAGGATGGAGAAAACAGGAAGAGGTATTTAATGAACAGAAACAGATATATGAGTATGTACAGGGTGACAATTCCGTATTATTGTTGTTATACGGTGTTGCTACGATTGCGATCACTCTTTTATTTATTTATATGTGGGCTGAAAATTTAAGAAGCGCATATATGGCAGAGTGCCTCGCAAAAGAGGGGAAAGAAATCAATTCTTTTGGCAAGGATGTCAAAAGTTTATTTGATAAAAATTTATACAAGACATTAATGTTTCTCCCATTGATGGGAATTCTTATTTTTACAGTTTTACCATTGTTATTCATGATTCCAATGGCATTTACCAATTATTCTACGATCAACAAGCATCTGACCTTATTTGACTGGGTTGGATTGGCGAACTTTAAGACGGTACTTGGACTTGGCGGAAAGATAGGCAAGACATTCTGGAGGGTTTTAGGATGGACCATTGTCTGGGCAGTATGTGCAACATTCTTATGTAACTTCCTGGGACTGATCCTTGCGATTGTCATCAACCGCAAAGAGACAAAGTGCAAAGCATTCTGGCGTACCTGTTTTGTTATTTCCATTGCAGTACCACAGTTTGTATCTTTACTGGTTATGAGACAGATGCTTCAGGAACATGGGGCGATCAACAACCTGCTGATGGAGTGGGGACTTATCCAGAATCCGCTTCCATTCTGGACCAATACGATGTGGGCGCGTGTATCGGTTATTTTAATTAACTGCTGGGTTGGTATTCCATATACCATGCTTCAGGTTACCGGTGTATTGCAGAATGTACCGGCAGAGTTGTATGAGGCAGCCAAGATTGATGGTGCCAATGCCGCACAGATTTTCCGCAAAATTACATTGCCATATATTATGTTTATTATGGGACCTTATATCATTACACAGTTCACAGGTAACATCAATAACTTTAACGTTATCTATCTGTTATCTGCAGGAAAGCCTACACCAGTCGGAGAGACCGCAGGTAAGACAGACTTGCTGGTAACATGGCTGTACAAGTTAACCGTCGATTATCAGTATTACAACATCGGTGCCGTGATTGGTATCTTAACATTCGTAGTTCTTTCTATTGTGGCATTAGTCACCTACAGAAATACGAAAGCATACAAAGATGAGGAGGGATTCATGTAATGAGCAGTGCAAAAGTAAGCAAACGCCCTATGACCGCTGGCCGGGCAAAGAAAATTGCAAAAAATTCATTGGTACATATAATCCTTGCCATCCTGGTAGTGATCTGGTTATTCCCGATTTTCTGGATTATCATGACAAGTTTGAGAGGGGAAAGTGGTGCATATACCGCATATTTCTTCCCAAAAGAACTGACATTTAATAACTATAAGAGACTCTTTACGGAGACAACATTGTTGAACTTCCCGAGAGCTTTTATAAATACGCTGATTATTTCCGTTTTTTCATGTTTGATCTCTACGGTATTTGTGCTGAGTGTATCTTACTGTATGTCAAGACTGCGCTTTAGAATGCGTAAAGCATTTATGAATCTGGCAATGATCCTTGGATTATTCCCGGCATTCATGTCCATGGTTGCAGTATACTTTATTTTAAAAGCAGTTGGACTGACCGAGGGAAGTGGGCTTCGTATCGCTCTGATTCTGATTTATTCTGCAGGATCTGGTGTTGGATTTTATATCGCAAAGGGATTCTTTGATACGGTACCAAAGTCTCTGTCAGAGGCAGCGATTCTGGATGGATGTAATCAGTTCCAGGTATTTTACAAGATCATCCTTCCGCTCAGTAAACCAATCGTTGTATATACGATCCTTACGGCATTCCTTGCTCCATGGCTTGACTTCGTATTTGTACGTGTCATTGTTGGACCAAAGGATAAGTATTGGACGGTATCACTTCTCCTGTACAATATGCTGGAGAAAGAGTTTGTAAACGGATGGTTTACAAGATGGGCTGCAGCCGCAGTTATTGTGTCTATTCCGATCTCTATTCTCTTCGTATTTATGCAGAAATTCTATGTAGATGGTCTGACAGGCGCTGTAAAGGGTTAATGATGAAAGATAGAAAGCCGGTGGTCGTTTGACCGCCGGTTTTTTCATCCGATGAAGAAAGGAAAGGTTATGAAAAAAAGAATTTTGTCGGCAGTTGTTGTGCTGGTGCTTTTTGCCGGGGTGCTTGCAGGCTGTATTTCGGGGCACGGTACACAGGAAGCAAAATTAAATATTATGGATGATAATTACCGTAATTACTATGAAATTTTTGTCGGCTCCTTTTATGACAGTGATGGGGACGGCATGGGGGATTTAAAGGGTGTGGAAGAAAAGCTGGATTACATCTCAGATCTGGGATGCAACGGAATCTGGCTCATGCCGATCATGCCTTCCCCAACCTATCATAAATATGATACAACGGATTACGAAGCGGTGGACGAGGCATATGGTACGGCGGATGATTTTAAAGAGCTGGCAAGTGCGTGTCATGAAAAAGGTATCCGGCTGATCATTGATGTGGCAATGAACCACAGTTCTTCCCAGCATCCATGGTTTACACAGGCATGTGAGTATCTTGCCGGTCTGAAGGCAGGAGAAAAACCGGACGATACAGTGTGTCCGTATGTGGATTACTATCATTTTTCTGACAAGCAGGAGGGAACAACCTACTATGCAGTGCCGGGAAGCAGCAGCTGGTGGTATGAGGGATCCTTCTGGTCGGAAATGCCGGATCTGAACCTGAAAAGCCCGGCAGTACAGAAGGAATTTGAAGAAGTTGCGGATTACTGGATAGATCTCGGTGTGGATGGTTTCCGGATGGATGCGGCCATGCATTATGAAGAAAATGCAACCAATGCGAATTGTGATATTTTAAATAAACTGTACACATACTGTAAAGAAAAAAATCCACAGTTTTATATGGTATCCGAAGTGTGGGCGAGTGAGAATGTCATTGCGGATTATTATGCGAGTGGAACACCAAGCATGTTCAATTTTGATGCGGGAACGGCAAAAGGGGCACTGGTCAATGCGGTAAGAAAGGGCGATCCGGTAAGCCTTGTGAATTCCATGCTGAAATATCAGAATGATTTCTCCCAAAAAAATCCGGATTATATTGATGCACCGTTTTTGTCCAATCACGATATGGCAAGGATTGCCAATACGCTGGTGAATGATCCGGATAAGATTAAGACAGCAGCAGGTCTCCTGATGACAATGAACGGCAGTCCGTTTGTTTATTATGGGGAAGAAATTGGCATGAACAGTTCCGGAACAAAGGATGAAAATAAGCGTATTCCGATGGTGTGGTCAAAAACTGACACCACAGGAATGACAAAGGGACCGGCAGATATGGATGCTGGAATTGAATCTCCGTTTCCGGCAGAAGATGAACAGGAAAAGGATAAGGATTCTATCTTAAGTTACTATAAAAATGCGCTTCGTCTGCGGAATCAGAATCCGGAAATTGCAAGGGGAACCATAGAAAAAGTAGAAAGTCTGTGTAAAGATTCACAGGCGGCAATCACGAAAACGTATCAGGACAGTACCATCGGAATTGTGTATAATCTTGGGGAAGGAAACGGTACGGTTGACCTGAAGAAAACAGCACTTGAAAATATGAACCTGGAGGGAAGCCTGACACTGAAAGAAGAGACGGTACAGCTGAAAGATGGGAAACTGGAGATGCCGGCATGCAGTATTGCTGTGTTAAAATAGTAAAGTATAACAAATTATAGTAGTTTCAAGTTGAGTTTTTTGTCAGATTGTAGTATATTATCTATATTATAGGCGGGGAGGAATCGTCTGAATTAACGGAGGCGTATGCAATATGAAAAAAAACGATGAGCAGAAAGTAAATAAACTAAAGAAAGAAAAGGTCAAAAAAGAGAAAACAAAGAAAATACCGAAACGTGACAATGCTTCCCGGAAGGAAAAAAAGATAAACATCAAAGCGTCACCCGGTGGGCAGAAAAGGGAAAAATCGGAAATCCCATTCTATCGCAGCATTGCGATGCGGCTGGTTGGGGCTTTTTTAATCCCGGTGATAGGTGTGCTGGTTCTTGGTATTACCTCTTACAATAACGCTTCCAATGCCATTGTGGATACATACAAAGAATCTGTACAGCAGACTGCTGATACGATGCAGCAGTATATCAATCTGGTTATCACGAGTGAGAAGGACGAATTTAAGACCTATCTGACCGAGTCGGATCTGCGTAAGTATTTTGCAGGACTGATGGAGGTGTATGATGAGAGCTCCGTGCGCAAAGACTATCAGAGCAGACTGCGCAATAAGATGGCACTCGACAGCAAGATTCAGGGAGCCTATATTATCGCGGACAACAAGCGTACGATTGACTGTCAGGGAATTGTTCGTGACCGAAATGTTTATACGGACTATGTCGGATGCGATCAGGGAAAACTGGTCAGCGAAAGTGCAACAAACTGGTTTTTCTTCGGGGCAGATGAAAGTTCGGATAAAGTACTGGATCTGGGAATTGATTCCTACTGTCTGCGAATTGCCAAAAAAATGAACAATCAGCCGGCCATGATGATCATAAACATCAGTGATTCCTTTATCCGTTCCGCCATGCAGTCACTGGACCCTGGAAAGGGAGGCTATGTAGCATTAATTACGGATACGGATGGAAAAGAGTTTTATTCCGATGAATCCGTCAAGACGGAAAAAGCACTGATTTACGGTACAAGTTTTTATAAGAAAGCATTGAACGGGAAAAAAGATTCCGGAAACCAGATGATTACATTTAATGGAAAGTCATACATGTTTGTATACAGTAAACTTTCAGCCGGAGATCTTATGGTTACGGCACTGATTCCTTCTGACCGTCTGCTTGAGCAGTCATCCGGAATCAAACAGCTGACAACCGTACTTGTGATTGTCTGTATGATCATCGCACTTGCACTTGGATTATTCCTTTCGAGTCAGATGACAGGAACCATCAAATATATTCTGCGTCAGCTGCGCAAAGTTTCCAATGGAAACCTTACGGTTCATCTTTCCGCAAAGCACAAAGATGAGTTTGGTTTACTGTGTGATGGTGTCAATGATACCGTAGAGCATATGAAATCGCTGATTCTGGATGTCAATGATGTGAGTCAGCAGGTTGGAGAAGCGGCAATTCATGTGGCAGAGGCATCCGGAACATTCCTTGAAACCTCTAAGAATATTCAGAGTGCAGTTGAAGAGATTGAGAGTGGTGTGAACAAACTGGATACCGGTTCCGATAACTGTATGAGTCAGATGGATTCCTTATCGGGAAAGATTAATAATGTAAGCTCCAATGCAGATGAATTGGGAAAACTTACTTCTGCAACTGGAGAAACCATTACCACCGGTATATCTTCTGTACAGACACTTACGCAGACATCCGAGACCACTGCAAACATTACAAGAAATGTCATTCAGTCAATACAGGAACTGGAAGAAAAATCAAAATCCATCAGCAACATTGTTTCTGCGATCAATGATATTGCGGAACAGACGAATTTACTTTCCCTGAATGCGTCCATTGAGGCAGCGCGTGCGGGAGATGCCGGCAGAGGATTTTCTGTGGTCGCAGAAGAAATCCGAAAGCTTGCCGATCAGTGTCTTGCTTCTTCTTCCCAGATTTCTTCCATTGTAGATGAAATCGTTTCCAAGACGGGAGAAGTGGTAAATATCGCAAGACAGGCGGAAGATGCAGTTTCTTCCCAGTCTTCCGTTGTAGAGGATACCACAAATTCCTTTAAACAGATTGACCAGCTTGTAGCGCAGCTGATTCAGGCACTGCAGACGATTTCGAATAATGTGCAGGAAATGAATGGTGCACGAAACGAGACACTCAGTGCAATTGAGAGTATTTCCGATGCGTCCACCCAGACGGCAGAATGTTCTTCATCGGTACATTCGGCAGCAGGTACGCAGCTGGATGCAATCAAGAATCTGGATGAAGCATCCCAGAGTCTTACGACCAAGGCCCAGAGCCTGCTGGATGCACTGTCAACGTTCCAGGTTTAAGCAAAAAGTGAAAAAGCCTGAAGATGAAATGCTTCAGGCTTTTTTTATGGAGGAAGAAAATGCGGACAATTATCGTAGTCATTTATGTTTTTTTATTTTTGATTCTTGGACTGCCGGTTCTCGGAATCGAATGGATTATCGCAAAATTTGATAAACATGCAGCCGATATCAGCCAGCTTCGGATTGTGCAGTGGGGACTGCGCTGTGTATCTTTTTTGGCGGGGGTTCATCTGACTGTTGAGGGAAAAGAACATGTACCAACGGATCAGGCTGTACTTTATATTGGAAATCACCGCAGCATTTTTGATATTGTCATTACTTATGCACAGTGTCCGAATCTGACCGGGTATATTTCCAAAGATGGTGTCAATAAGGTTCCGCTGCTGGGAATATGGATGCGCCGTCTGTATTGTCTGTTTCTTGACCGCAAGGATTTAAAGCAGGGACTTAAGACCATTCTGACCGCTATCGATCAGGTGAAGTCCGGCATTTCTATCTGTATTTTCCCGGAGGGAACGAGAAATCGTGACCGGGAGGATGCAACGACGCTTTTGCCGTTTAAGGACGGTTCTTTTAAAATAGCACAGAAGACGGGATGCCCGATTATTCCGATGGCACTTACCGGGACGGCAGATATTTTTGAAAATCATTTTCCGTGGCTGCACAGTACAGAGGTAAAACTGACGTATGGAGAACCGATTATTCTTTCGGAGCTTTCCAAGGAAGATCAGAAACATATCGGTGTATACTGTCAGAATGTGATTCATGAAATGCTGCAGGAACACAAAAATACAAAAGAATAGATCGCACGACCGCTGCATAGGATAGCATAAGAACGAAAATAGAGTGGTCAACCATGAAAGATAAAAAAAGAAAGTATATCCTGATGATCATTTTGCTGGGGGTGCTTATGCTGCTGAGCGGGTGTGTGCGAAAAGAATGTGAGGAGAAGGTAAAGGATCTGGAGTTTACCGTGACAAAGGAGGAAGAACTTCCGGAAGCCTTAAGACAACAGATTGAAGAAAAAAAGGAGGGGGATTTCCTATGGGTATTTCTTTTTCTCTGAAAGGA
>OHHP01000759.1_pt1 | contig 16140 bp, 10 predicted proteins | sample 1568121 | NCBI WGS metagenome assembly OHHP01 (sample SAMEA3879500, study PRJEB24766) | human gut metagenome | biome: human-associated habitat; feature: feces | place: USA | collected 1985/1987
ACAGAAGTCCCGTTGCAGAGTCATACTCAAAGCTTGAGAGCAAGCGGTATGATGGATATGCTTTTATTGCCCGGTAAAAAGATATTTAACGCTTAATATAATTAGCAAAACACCCCTACTTTCGTTTTGAAAGCAGGGGGTGCTTTACATGGTTAAAAACAATTCGCTTGGACGCAAAGGCCGCAAGTATCAGCTATATTTTGTTATTGGCAGCTTTATATCTTCGCCATTAAGGGTAATAACATATTCGCTATCCATATTATTTATGCAAGCATAGTAATGATAAACCGGTTCAATATCTGCTGACTGATTCTGTATTACGGAGATGAAGTTGGAACCACGATTGTCAGTTATATTGATTTGACCGCCATCAGTATCAAACAATGCGATATAATAATCCGAAGAGTTCTTATATCTGTATATATGAATAGATATTCCGTTGCAAAAATACTGAAACATATCTTTTGTTGCCAATGCACTGCTAATTTTCCAGCCTTTTTGCGTTTTAGGGACAATTTTATAAGTATTCACATTGTTTTTGCTTGCAATCACAAAGCTTGTTTCCGTTCCGCTGACTATATTGTCTATATCCCAAGAGTTTGTATAACGAAATGCTTTCTCAGGAGTAGAAAAGGTAATAAATGCGTTTTCAAACGGAATCAGGTACAACAAGCTGACAGTTATTGAAACAGCTATAAATGCTGCAATACAACATTTACGCTTATATATTGTTTTAGTATATTTAATAAGGACAAAGAGAACAATAGCAATTATGAACCCAATGCCTAATCTGAACATTCCATACAACATTTTTTCTCCTTTCATACTGTGCCGGCACCGGTTGTGGAATCGTTTCCGGAGCTTGGGCTGGCTCACCTGAGGTTAGAAAATAGGCAATGGCTAAAAGCGCATATCCACTAAAACCTACATCGGTATATATTGTTTTCGTGGTTTTATCATCCCACTTAATTTCTGTAGTTCCAGTATATACAATAGCATATTCTATTGGTCATTCGATAACATCCGAAACAATTCTTTCATGTCGTTTTCAATATCATCAGTGTCTGAATATAGTGATGCTTTTGCTTGTAAAAAGCTCCTTTCTATTGATGACACCATCCATGTAGCTGATAATGAATAATAATCTGCTTCGCCATCAGCACTTTTTACTTGTACCTCTTTGCCGTCTCTCTGAACTTCACAACATACATAACACGCATAACCAATACGAAACGGCAAACGACAGTTAGAACGCCTCTCGGTAGAAAAATCAATCCAAAAAAGTCTAACTTTAAGAGAACAATCGTATTGTTCAAACAATGATGTATAGGTACTAATAATCTTAGAATATGTTTTAAGCATTATATCTTCATGATTTATGATACGCTGTGCCTTACTTTTATCATATGCAAATTTCATCAAAATCTCCTTCCAAATAGTGTCCAGTGAATTGAACGTCCTGTAATTCCACCTGTTTTTGGATTCCATGTGTTCCGCTGCCAGTGCCATTGCTGGTGAGGACCACTTTTATGAGGAGAGTGGAATGGAAGTATGCGATATAACATCTCATAAAGTGTCATAAAGATTTTGTAATCTCAAAACACACTCTCCTAAAGCGGTATGAGACAAATCATTTAGTGAATCTGTTATCAAATATGATGATTCCAAAAGTCTTTGTTTCTTTCCATACTTGAAATAAATTTTACCTTTATTTGCATACGATAGCAATTCGCTTATTTCAGGAACGATGACTTTTTGTATTTGTTCTAAATTCCACAATGACTCTTTCCCATCAAGTATTGCATTTTTTCTTTTTCCGCGCAATCCAATATGTCAACCAACGAGTAAATAAATAAGTTATTTTTCTTCATCACATTATCCTCCTATCCTAATACAGATATCCACCACTGTACACCACCGCCGGATTGCCCGAATAATGGTGTGGCTGCCCACTCTGCCCTATTTGGTACAATAAAATCGTTTCCTTGTGTTCCTACTTTTTATTTAAAGTTTTTCTATAATTAATCCGATAGAACCATCTTCTAAAGAATTTAAATCATCAAAATGAATATGAGTTCCAGAAGGAACACTATCTTGTGCTAATGTTAATAAATGTCTTGCTAAAGAAATCAAACCAGCCTTATTCGCTGAAATTAATATCTCCTTATCAAATGATGTATTAATTTCGAAACCATATTCCCAATTAAATTCTATTCCTTTTTCAGAATTGTATGGTATTATTTCAATTTCTGTTTTCAAAATATTAATCCTCCAAATAAATATGCATATTATCAATAACTTGCATTTTTCCCGGTTTCGCTGGATTTGGTGCCATGGTTTCAAAATTCATATGTGGTCCACCACCATGTTTTCCCAAAATATCATTATCTCCCATTCTAACAACCTTTGTACCATCAGCCGAAATAAAACGACCATTTCCTGCATCCTTATATCCTTTTCCGAGAAAGTCTTCTGCTGCATCTAAAGCATCGTTTGTTTTGAGTTTCTACCATTTTTTAATCCAACATTTGCTGCCTCAGAGGTACTATCTTTAACAGCATTCTTAACAGCTTTATTATCCGTAGCACTATCAGCGATAGCATTTTTAACTGCTTTATTATCAGTTAAACTATCTCCAACAGCATCTTTAATAGCTCTGTTATCTGTAGTGCCATCAATAAGCTGATTTCTTGCAGTAGAGTTGGTCTTTGCAGCACCGACTAAATCTCCGCCGAAGCTTGTTACAGCACTGAACAGAACATCCTTGCCTGTTAATCCACCGTTTTCGGTAGCCGTCTGTGTAAGATCAAGCGCCATATCAACGCCGTCTTCAACCAGCTTTTTACCGACTTTACCAAGTACATTGAGCCGACATCCTTGAGAACTTCAGTAGTTCCGCCACCTCCTGCAACGCCACCAATCAATGCGCCAATACCAATTCCAATTAGAACAGCTGTAGATATTACAAACTCTCCTGTGGGGTCAAAATTGTTAACGGGATTGTTGAAACAATAAGCATACACATTGTATCCAAGGATTTCAGAACCATCGTCAAATTCACCATAATCAACATTAGGTTCAGGGCTAATCCACCGACCGACTTCAGGATAATAATAACGGCTGGATACATAGTAGAATCCCGTCTCGCTGTCGTAATAGTAGCTTCTGTACCGCAGAGGGTTCGTTTGAGCCAAGGCGGTATTGCCGGTTATTTGGGTTACGTTGCCCCAAGCGTCGTAGTAATAGTTTGCAACTACGGTGCCATTTTCATCGGCTATTGCGACTATATCGTTTTGTACATTCTTTATGTAGTAATATTCTTCGCCGTTATAAATGAAACCGAAAGCGTCGCCGTTATTATCATACATAAAGATAAGCGTTTCGTCGCCCGTCTTTTGACCTGCCAATATACTTCCGTTATAGAAATATTCGGTCTTTACGCCGTTTACGGTTTTGCATACTCTGCCGCCGTCGGTATTGTAAGCGTAAACATATGTGTTGTCACCGTCGGTTATACGCTCAAGCTGCCTGCCGCACCACTCAAACGACTTACTGCCGAAAGTGATGGGATTGCCGATTTCGTCATAGGTTACAGCCTGACCGTTAAAGCTTGTTAAAAGGTCGCGCCACTCGCTGTTTGAATATCCGTAGCTCGTACTCTTTATTTCTTCTCCGACATCGCCGAGAGTGTATTTATATACCTTTTTGCCGGTAATGTTACCGTTTGTATATGTATATACGGTTGTGGTGTCTGCTCTTTGGTCGTTTTCACGCACAAGCTGATTTAATCCGTCATAAACATAGCTTACGGTATATGTTCCGTCATTTATACTCAGAATATTGCCAACCGCGTCATAGGTATATGTGTATGTTCCGTTTGCGGTTTCGAGGGACTTGACCGTTGTCGAAGTTCTGTTGCCGCTCTCTCGGTTGTAATAAGTATAGCGATTATGCAGCGTTTTTGAAAGCGACGGCATAACGATTTTGTCGGTAATTCTGCCGAATCCGTCATAAGAATAGCCAATTTTTTCCTTGCCGTTCCACGTAACGCCGTATATTTGGTCGGGCATTTCACCGATGCTTAAATTACCGTAACGATAACCGATGGTTTGCTCACCGAGTGCAAATTTGTGTTTAACACCCACAAGGTAATTTGTTTTATCGGCGTAGGTATACGTGAATAGCGAAGAAAGCGTTGAACCCACATATGTTTTTTGACCGACCGCACGGTTTGCAAGGTCGTAACAGAATACTGTTTTTTCACCGGTAGCACTGTCGAAGTTTGACGCAATGTTACCGTCTCTGCCGTAGCTGTAGCTGAGCTTTCTGTTACCGTCTCCATTATACATTTTATACGACAAACGGTCAAGATTATCATAAGAATAATTTATACAATCTCCGTTGCCGTAATTTTGTTTCAACAGAAGTCCCGTTGCATAGTCATACTCAAAGCTTGAGAGCATGCGGTATGATGCACCGTTTCCGACCTTTGTTTCCGTTGTTCTGCCGAGACTGTCATAGCCTAATTTGTATTTAACGGCACCGTTTACATCAATGTCTGTAACCTGACCCGCGTTGTCATGGACGTAGCTGTTTGTCATACCGCCCGATGACACGCTTTCAAGGCGGCTGTTTGCGGCATTATACGTATAAGATGTTTCTCTGCCGAGAGCGTCTGTCGAGCTGTTTAAAACACCTTTTGTCGTATCATAGTTATATGAAGTGACATTTCCGAGCTGGTCCTTTGACGTGGCGACAAAGTTCTTATCGTCTGTATACGTCGCTTCGCTGATAATGGAAGCACCGTTTTCCTGCCATTCTGCCGGGTAGAAATACCAACGCATACCCTCGGGCAGACTGTCTGCGGTACAACTTGCCTGTTTTACGGTCTGTGAAGCAATTATTTCGTTGCCGGTATCAAGTTGTCCGTCCAAAACGCGCGTATAGTCGGTGCAGCCTGTGAATATGCCGAAAGTATTATCCTGTTTTTTGACTATTTTGAATTTTTGTGCCGAACTTCCGTTCTTGGCGCAAAGCTGAAGCGGTGCCGCCTGAGCCGACGAACCGTCAGTTATGTCAAGATAAAGATTTGCGTTATTCGAGTGAACGGAGCGTATATTATATACATCGGTCTCTCCGGGGACTGCTTCAAGCACCCAGTGCTGTTTTTCATATCCCGGTGAATAAGAGTATGTAACTACGCTGTTGCCCACCGCAGGAGAATCTCCGCTGTCGAGGCTCTTTCCCGAATAAGAATTGACAATAATGTACTCTTTTCCGCTCTCAAACGTTACTGCCGGTGCGCGTGCCGCTATTTCGGTTTTGGTCACATTGCCCTTGTCGTCGTAATAGAAGCCGTAATCCTGTCCGTCAGAAGAAAGAGCATAAAGCAGTTCCTTTTTATCCGTATATGTATACATATACTTACTGCCAGAGGGATTAAGCATTTTTGACATCTGATTGCCGTAATATGCAAATTGAGATTCGGTTTTTTGAAGGTCAACCGCCGAAACAAGGTTGCCGTTTTTATCGTAATCGTATGTTTCGCCGTAATCCTCTTTGTAGCAAAAAGCACCTGTGGTGTAAAGAGTGTTGACGTTATAGGAATATACTGCTTGAATTGCTATCTTTGCATAATCCGTGGGGATTTTTGCTTTGCCTGTTACAAATTGCCATGAATTCACATCGCAATTGGCATTGTAATGCTGCATACCGAGCCAATTTCCCGCGGCGTCATAATAGTGAAGAGCTATTTTGAAAGTAGGCTGGTAGCGGTCATTTTCTTTAAGACCGTTGTCTGTGGGTGCAGAGTCACCCTTGAGCCACATACCAAAGCTGAACACATCATTTTCATGTCCCGATACGTTTATGTATTGCAGTGCTCCACGGAACTTATCGGTAACGTCACTGTATGAAATGCCGCACCAGTCAAAGCCGTTGAGCCCTGCGCCGGTAACTGTGTTAGGGTCAACATTTTCCCAACCGGTAAGGTTGTTTGTAAACGAACCGTTTTCTACAAGGTTGAAACAGCTTTCGGAACCCGAACGTTCAAGCTGAACATCATCAAACCAAGCATAACCCGACGCATTCCCGTTAAGACCCATTGTAACCCGTATGGATTTGCCGGAGTCGATTGTAAATGTAACGCTTCTGCGTTCCCATTGGCCGTCGCCGTGTATAGTGTGATTTATGCTGTCTGCATATACGGCATTTTCAATTCCGTTGTCGCCCCAAATCTCAACACCGAGATTTGTTCCGTCACCGGTCAGCCATACATTTGATGTGGTAATGTATGCGGAAAGGGTGTATGTTCCTGCCGGGAGAAAATATTTGTCAAACGATTGTACCAAATATGCTTTGCCTGCCGAATTATCGGCTTTGCTTATCTGCAAGCAACCGTTTCCAAGATGTCCGTTTTCGGTATCGTACTTTATTTCGTATGCTCCGTTGGGATTATCTGCGTATTGCCAGTATCCGTTAAATCCGTTTGCTAACTGCGGATTTACCATATAATTGGTGGCACTCGAAAGCACGCGCGACTGCGATAAAATTTTATTTGACACGGGATTTGCTTTATCGTTATCCGTGCTTTTACCAAGTTCAAAAAACTTTGCTGTTCCGTCCTCATCGGAAACTATTCCTTTGGTCTGACCGTAATCATTAAATTGATATGTTAATGTTCGTCCTTGCTTGTCGGTTACGTCAGTTTCATTTTGTCTGTATGAGAACGCATAAAATACAGGGTAATTTCCCGCTATGCCTGTTTCAACAGCTGCTACGCGGTGTTGTGATGATGAATCATAGTCGGCAACAAACTGTTTATTCATACTGTCCGTTACTACCGAAAGCAGCGAATAATCATTATATGAGTAACTGCAGCCTGTACCGTCCGCAAAGGCTACGTATGCGAGCTTGCCTTGGTAGTAATAGAAGCTCGTCTTTCTGCCTGCGGGGTCTGTTATACCGGTGCAAAATTCGGGATAGTCGCCGAGTTCGTATTCGTATGTATATACTCTGCCGGCACCGTCCGTTACTGTTTTCAGGCGGGTGTGTCCGTTAACGGAATCATATCCGACAACCGTTTTAACGCCGTTCGGAGCAACAACTTCCGTAAGATACCCGTCGTGGTTGAAATACATGACGTTTTCGTCTTTATCCTTGAGTTTGTATCTGTCCTCATCGGGAAGATATTGCAAGGTGTATCCGAGACCGTCCTCATCTTTTCCGATACCGCTTTCATCATAATAGAACCAGTGTTTTGTACCGTCGGCATCGTGTAAGAAAAATCTATAGCCTTGCGGCGCCGTACCTGCGTCATAACATACATAGACATGATAATTCGTTAGGAACCCGTTACCCATATATGAATAACCGCAATCGGTAACATTTGAATTATATACGAGCGAAATGTTGACGGGCATAAGATTTCCGCCGCAGTCCGTTGTTACCGGCTGTGCATAAACAAGATTTCCGTTGTAATTATTAACGCTTGCCGAACCGTTTTGACCTGCGGAAAGGTCGGTATACGACCAATAATCTTCAAATCCCGACATATTGCGGTATGAAAGGCGCAATATCGGTCTTACAATATCGCTTGTGGTGTAATTATTTGAAAAGAACCATACGCGAGCTTGGCTTGAGCTGTTTTCTTTATCGGAACGTAAAAATACGCCGTAATTGGGAATTTCACCACTGTACCAACCGCGCACAAGGTCGGTTATTTCAAATCTCTGCCATCTGTCCTTGTCTTTCTCTTCACGTTCCATTATTTGAACAGTCTGATAATCAACAACAGAAGAGTCAAACCCAACGCCGCTGTTCCAACAAACGGTTTTCTGCTGCCAATCGGTTGTTATGCGGTGAAGATTTACTTGAAGCTCCGGATAGCATGCCGTGGCAAACAAATCAAGTTCTGCGTGAACAACTTTGTCACTGATACCGAGTTCCGGAAGATTGGTAATTTTGAGTAATCCACAGGTCTTTCCGTAGCCGTTGGTCTTGCCTACATATATACTGCCTTGACAGTCTTTACCGCCTCTGCCGTAACAAGTTCCTGCATTTTCTGAAGAAATAAACGCACTTTGCAGGTTATGTTCACTGTTTAGCTCTTGGCTCGTCTGTATGAGCGGGTCAACCGTTACGGGAAATTTACGCTCATTATTTTGAAGCCAATCACTCGAAACAATCATTTTGATTTTTGCCGTACCGCCCGACTGAGAAACCAGTTCGTATGCAATATCATTACTTGTTTCGTAATTAGCGTCATACATATACGGGGCATTGAGTGTAAATATGGCATCTCCGTTATTTGTCCTAAAGTCGATTGTTCTTGAATCTACCTGATAAGCAGTTAATCCCTCACACTTATATTCGGCAATGAATTCGTTTTGTGCTTCAGCCGAATTAAGTATAAAGTTTTCTTTAGTAGAGTCTGTGCCTATTATATATTGAATGTCCGTTTTGGGAAATGCGCTCTTAAATAAAATTTCAGAGCTGGCATTTTCAAGAGTTGCGGGGTCATTGTCGTCTTCTTTGCTTTTTACCGTGCCTCTCTTTTTGTTTATGTTTTCGTAATTCCACGACAATTTATAGCCGTCCTTTGATATTTCGGCTATTTTGGCATCGTTTATTTTTTCGGAAATACGAATATTGTAATCAGCACTGTTGTTAGAATAATCTTTCTGAGGAACAAGACTTTTTATCCGTCTTGCGCCGTTTTGCGGTTCTGTGTCTTCGGCATCTACGGAAGTTAACGAGTTGTCATAATCTTCCCAGCTGCCGTTTTCGCCTTTGAAATGTACAGGTGACGTATATTGTACCACTTGGTAGCTGCCGTCACTCATTCTGAAAGTTTTCGTGTATTTGTCTCTTTTGTCTTTAACTTCGCCTTGAATAACCGGCGTGTCTTCTTTTTCGTCCGTGTTATCCATTTCGACGGTTTCCGAATTCAATGACATTCCGCTCTCGCTGATGTTCCTTGATTCGGCAATGTCCGCCGCAAACGTCTGAAGCGGAAGTATATCCGCAAAAAGTAAAACGGATAATATCACCGATATTACCCGTGCCGTAAACTTAAACTTCTTTTTCATTTGCCTCACTCCTTAACTTTTTGTGTTATAAAGTATTTTTGGTGTGATTTCCGTCAAATCCGTTACACAAAAAACACCCTCTTTCCGCATCCACATCTTATTTTGTTACTTAGCGTAACATTTCTTCGTCATATTAACATATAACACAGCAACGCGTCAAGACTTTTTGTAAATATGTAACAAAACGGCAAGAAGTTAAAGTACGAAAATCCCCTCCCAATGTATGACATACACCGGAAGGGGTGTTTTGTTAACATTATTAAACGTTAAGCAACTTCTTTACTGAGCTATAAAGGTATAACCATTGTTTTTAGCCAAAGTTTCGGCATCGGCACCACCGGCAGTAAGCCGCAAAAAACGCACCTCACGAAAGTGGGGTGCGTTTTTTTGCCTTTGCTTCGGCGAATGTTTGTTTTACTTGTCGGTATTTGGTTACTTATTTGTGCTTTTTGCCTGCTTTCGGTTATTCTCACCTGTTTGGGGTTTGGTTTAGATTTGGGTTTAGGTTTGGGTTTACTTATTTATATTTGTTTATGTTTATTCTTCGACATTTAAAAGCTGACGCAACATATTCTTTGTCATAAGATTATCGGCAAACGCCAGGGTTTCACGAAGCCGCTTTTGCGGACTCTCGTCCCAATCACATTCGGGAGCGGAAGAAACACCCATTTTTCTAAGCGCGTCGCAGTAAGACTTTGCCGCAAGACGAAATTCGCGGTAATTCTTTTCGTCTCTGCCGTTCCACGCGGTATCGGCGACGGCAAACCACCTCGGAAAACACATATAGCAAAGCCGTTCAAAATCCGTGATGTATTCCGTCCATATCGGCGTTTCCACTCCGACTATTGATTTTTTGCCTGTTTCCGTTAAGCCCTTTATGCTCTTCGGGTCAAACATATATACATCTTTAAGCGGATACATACCGTACGGATAATCGGCATAATACGGCTTAAACTTTTCGATAATTACGGGGCAGCCCTCATTTGCGCGCTTTACCGAAACGCCCGTTTTATCAAGCCAATATGCAAGCGTTATGTTTTTATCGAGAATACCGCCGTTTGCCGCTTCGTTCCAGCAAATGACACGCCTGCCCTTTTTTTCGAGATACTCTGCGGCTCTGTTCACAAGACTGCAGTGCAGCTCCTCTTCGTTTTTAAGCCCGAGCTCGCGTATTTTTGACTGACATTTGGGGCACTTTTTCCACTTATCCTTCGGGGCTTCATCGCCGCCGAGATGGAAGTAACTGCCGGGGAAAATATCGCAAAGCTCATCTAAAATGTCATAAATCAGCTTTAATGTCGCGGGATTTCCTGCGCAGAGCAAATCCTTGAATACACCCTGGCTTGTTTTTGCCTTAACCTGCTCTTTATTGCACGATAGCTCGGGATACGCCTGAAGTATGGCGCTTGCGTGGCCGGGAATATCTATTTCGGGAATAACCTCGATATATCGCTCTTTACAGTATTCGGCTATTTCTTTCAGCTGTGCCCGAGTATAAAAATGACTGTAAACGCTGTCGTCATTTTCTTTTTTACCGAAATGTGAGCCCTCGCGGCTACCGCCTACCAAAGAAAGCTCCGGGTGCTTTTTTATTTCGGCTCTGAAGCCCTGATCGTCGGAAAGATGGAAATGAAAATAATTGAATTTGAGCATTGCCGCCGCATCGATTATCTTTTTTATTTCCTCCACGGTAAAGAAATGACGACAGACGTCCACCATAAAGCCGCGATAAGAAAATACGGGCTTATCCCTTATTTCACATTCGGGAAGCATATTCCCGTCCTCTCGCAGAATTTGCTTATACGTAATATCGGCATAGTGTAAGGCGCGCTCACTGCCGCCCTTTAAGAAAACGCCGTCACGGTTTATTTTAAGTGAGTATTCCTCTTTTCCCATATCGGCGTCAACGCTCTCAGTTACGCTGCCATGCGGGACATATTTGCCGGAAAACGTAATTTTTTGCGGTTTCGGAATTATATTCATAAAATTCACCCGTTTCTCATTGAGTTTTGTTTTCAAAATAAGAATAGCTATAATATAACACACAAATTATAAAATTCAAATATTTTCATTTTACGTATCGGCGGCAGTTTATAAACACCTTCTAACTTTTTGTGTATTATACCGACTTAACAATTATTTTAAGACAAAATTATGTAAATTTTAACGTCAAAAAGGTCGAAAATTCTATTGACGTTGAAATAAAGTAAGACTATAATTAAATTGTTAAAGATTTAACCGATACGGTGTTGTGGATAAAAAATCCGTACCGAATTTTTAAAAGAGGGAGATTCTTTTTATGGAAAACAAGAATCAGCGCATCTGTATAATCGGCGGAGGCCCTGCCGGCACAAGCATGGCAATGTACCTTGAAAAAAACGGGTATGATAACTATGTAATCTATGAAAAATCCAATCGAGTCGGAGGTAAGGCATTTTCCCCGAAAATGAAGGTTAAAAATGCCCAGGGCAAATGGGAGGACCGCACCATAGAGATGGGCGCGGTAATGGGCTGCGACACTTACTTTGCAGTTCATGAGTGTGAGGAATTCGGCGGTACAACACACGTCGGAGGCCCCCCTATGGGACGCAAATTTATGAAAGTTGACGGCACTCCTCAGAAAATGTCGCCCATAGCTATGCTCAAAAAGCTATCCAAGATGAAAAAACTGTCAAAGCTTCTTGAGACAAAATACAAGGGCTATGATGTAAACGGTCACCGCGGAATATCGGAGGGACGCTATGAAGGTCCTTGCCCCTCTCCCGAAATGAAACTCGCTCATATTGAGGGCGTTAACCCCAACCTTAAAGACCTTTCAATGCCGTTCTCCGAATTTTTAAAGCTCAACCATTGCGAGGACGCCACCACGGTTTGGAAGGGTCCGTTCACTTCTTTCGGCTATGGTTATTTTGATGAAATCCCCGCCGCTTATGTCTTAAAATATCTTGACGCATTCACTGTTAAGCAATTCCTTTCGACAGGTAAACTGTGGACTTGGTACGACGGCACACAGAGCATTTGGGAGGGCGTTAACAATCACCTTAAGCATCCGGCGCTCTTAAATTCAGAAGTTACAAACATCAAGAGAGAAAACGATAAGGTATTTGTAACGGTAAACGGTAAGACCGAAGAATTTGACAAGCTCATAATCTGCACTCCGCTTGAGCTGTTCCTCGGCTACGGCGATCCGCGTGAAGAAGAAAAGGACCTCTTCTCAAAAATCGTACATAAGGAATACTTTACAATGGCCGTTCGCCCCGAAGAAGGCAACGCTCCCGAAATTTCATATTACTTCTTTGAAAATATGACTAACGAGACCCGCGGTCATCTTATGGTATTCTATCACCGTTGGTCCGACGGCGTAACAGATCAGCCGCTTGTTACCTTTACTCTTCGTAACCACGAGGGTATGGAGGATGTTCCCTTTGACAAAGCCAAGGAAACAACTCTTAAAGATATGGAACTGTGCGGTCTTAAGGTTGACAAGATTGAGCGCATAGACGACTGGTATTATTTCCCGCACGTAGGCAGCAAGGATTATGCCGACGGTTGGTATGAAAAGGTTGAAGCTATGCAGGGCAAGGATAACACCTTCTATGCCGGTGAAGTTATGGCATTCGGCGATATGGAGGAAACCGTTGAGTACAGCCGCGACTTAGTAAGAAGATTCTTTAAATAGGAGACATAAAAGTATGCCCGATCAGAATAAAAAAATCATCAGCAAATACCAGGGTGACAAAAACCCTGATAAGCGCTATTTGAAGCTCGGCAGAAAAATCACCGACGTTGTGGCTCACAAGATAGGCGGAGTGACATCGGACGATCCCGAATATTGGGGTCTGCGCGAGGTACTTACTCCCGAAATGTGCGACGTTGCTAACAAAATGAAGCTTCGTAAGCACTACACGTTTGAGCAGTTACTCGCTATGAACAAAGAGTATGAGGCTATTGATCTGCAAAAGCTTCTTGACGAGATGTCGTATATAGGCATTCTCGAATACGACTACGGCGATAATTACGACCACAATCACGAGCTTAAAGACCGTCCGAGAATCAGACGTTACCGCGTACCCTTTTACGTACCCGGTTCGGCCGAGCTTTTCAACTCTTCCGTTGACAGAATAGCCAAAAATCCGGCTGTTGCCTCATTCTTTGAGAGAATGACGTTTGTTCCGCTTGCAGGTATCACTCAGATGGTGCCTCCCGGAGGCGACGGCATAGGTATGCACGTTATTCCCGTTGAAAAAGCCATAGACGCCAAGAGCGAATCGGTGGATCTTGAGCATATTTCATACTGGCTTCAGAAATATGAGGGTCACATTTCTGCCGGTATTTGCTCCTGCCGCGCTTCACGCGCTGTTTTGGGCGACGGCTGCACAGACGATTTTGACGATTGGTGCATACAGCTCGGCGATATGGCGGATTACACCGTTGAAACCGGAAGAGCACACTACATAACAAAAGAACGTGCACTTGAAATACTCAAGCTTGCCGAAAAAAACGGCTATGTTCACCAGATAACCAACATTGACGGTGAAAATAAGATATTTGATATATGCAACTGCAATGTTAAGATATGCAACGCTCTTCGCACATCGCTTCTGTTTAACACGCCTTATCTTTCGCGAAGCGCTTATACCGCCAAGGTTACAAAAGAGAACTGCGTAGCGTGCGGCAAGTGCGTTGAAACTTGCCCTGCAGGTGCCGTAAAGCTCGGTCAGAAGCTCTGCCACAAGGACGGCACGGATTTCAAATATAAGCACGCTCCCCTGCCGGACAACAACATTTGGGGTCCGTACGCATGGGATGAGAACTACCGCGATACGGCGCGTATGTCTAACACATATCCCACGGGTTCCGCTCCCTGTAAGGCTGCATGCCCGGCGCACGTTCCGGTACAGGCTTATCTTCGCCTTGCGAGAGACGGCAAATACCGTGAAGCACTCGCTATGATAAAGACCGAAAACCCGTTCCCGGCAGTATGCGGCAGAGTTTGCAACAAGCGCTGCGAAAGCGAATGCACACGCGGAAAAATTGACGATCCGGTATCAATTGACGCAGTAAAGAAATTTGTAGCCGATCTCGACCTTAAAGCCGAGGACAGATATGTTCCCGAAAAAACGGTACAGTCGGTTCACGGTTCATTTGACGAGAAAATCGCCATCATCGGCGGCGGCCCCGCAGGACTCAGCGCCGCATATTATCTCGCCCAGATGGGTTATAAGCCGACGGTATTTGAAAAAAATCCCATTCCCGGCGGTATGATGACATACGGTATTCCGAGCTACAAGCTCGAAAAGGATGTTATCGCTGCCGAAATCGACATAATCAAGGCTCTCGGTGCAGAAATCAAGTGCGGCGTTGAAGTCGGCAAGGACGTCACCATAGATGAGCTCAAAAAACAGGGCTACAAGGCATTTTACATCGCCATAGGCTGTCAGGGCGGCAAACGTCCCGGCGTTAAAAACGATGACGCAAAGGGCACCGCTATTGCCGTAGAATATCTCCGCCACTGCTTTGAACACCGCGAGGATTCATTCTCCGGTAATGTTGTGGTAGTCGGCGGCGGCAATGTTGCGATAGACTGCGCGCGCAATGCACACCGTCTCGGCGCAACGGACGTTAAGATGTTCTGCCTTGAATCGCGCGACACCATGCCTGCGAGCAACGAGGAAATACTTGAGGCCGAAGAAGAAAACGTCGGCATAAATCCCTCTTGGGGTCCGAAGGAGGTCACCGTAAACGACAAAGGAGAGGTTACCGGCATCATCTTTAAAAAGTGCCTTCGCACGATAGACCCTGAAACAGGCAAATTCTCTCCCGTATATGACGAAAACGAGACTGTTGAAATAAAGGCAGACAAAATCGTTTTTGCCATAGGTCAGGCAATTGAATGGGGCAACCTGCTTGAGGGCTCAAAGGTGAAATTCTGGCACGGCAATTACCCGGTTGCAGACAAATTCACATATGAGACGGACGATCCCGACATATTCGTGGGCGGCGACGTATTTACGGGTCCGCGTTTTGTAATAGACGCCATTGCAGCCGGTCACGAGGCGGCTGAGAGCTTACATCGCCATGTACGCCCCGACGCTTCAATGACCATAGGTCGTGACCGTCGCAATTTCACACCGCTCAACAAGGACGACCTTACATATCCGTCTTATGATACGGCAGGACGTCAGGAAGCCGGTATGGATGAAAGCATCGACTACAAGATGTCCTATAAAGACGCACATCTCGATTTGACAGAGGAGCAGGTTAAAACCGAAACCGGCCGTTGTCTCGGATGCGGCGCATCGTATGTTGACCCGCACAAGTGTATAGGCTGCGGTCTTTGCACCACGAAGTGTGAATTTGACGCAATACATCTTGTACGCGATAATCCGAAATGCACCGATATGAGAGTTGCCGAAAAGAAGGTCGGCGGACTTATGGGCTACTCCGTAAAACGTGCGTTTAAAATACTCGGGCATCTTGGCTCGGATGAGGCGAAAGAGCTTAAAAAGAAGCGCATAGCCTACAAAAAAGCGCACAGCGACAAGGGTTAAGCCATGCACGAGCTCGGTATAGTTCTGAATGTCATAGACAGAGTAGAAGAGATTGCCAAGGAAAACAACGTAAAAAAGGTCACCAAGCTGACTCTTGAAATAGGCGAGGTTTCATCAATTGTTCCGTCATATTTTTCGGACTGCTTTGAGTGGGCAAAGAAAAAAACGGATTATATGGAAGACACCGAGCTTGAAATGATAATCCTTGAGGGTCTCTCCTACTGTCGCGACTGTAAAAAAACATATAAGACCACCGAATACGCAAAAAAATGTCCGCACTGCGGCAGTGACAATACATATCTTGTCACCGGCGACGAGATGCGGATAAAGGATATTGAAGTTATCGGGTAGAAAAACGGAGCTGTATTTTTTTACAGCTCCGTTAATATTTATATATTCAAATAACCGCACAGCAGCTTCAGCGTATTGTAAACGCCGTCGATATGGCTGCGTTCATAGCCGTGGCTCGCATAAACTCCGGCTCCTATCAGCCCGTGTCG
>OHHP01000782.1_pt1 | contig 15719 bp, 14 predicted proteins | sample 1568121 | NCBI WGS metagenome assembly OHHP01 (sample SAMEA3879500, study PRJEB24766) | human gut metagenome | biome: human-associated habitat; feature: feces | place: USA | collected 1985/1987
CGGGCTGCGAGTTACAGAAGTACCTTTTGTGAAGTACCGGACGATTGAACTATTCTGTTTTCAAAGAACAGAGTTTTATAGAAAATCTTCGAAATTTAAGGCTTCCGAAAAATTGTCCCTCTAATTGGTAGGCATCGAGAAAGGCCAAAAAGTAACCTGAAAAAGAAATTTGTTAAAAAGTTCTTGGAAAATATAGTTAATGCGGATACTCAGTTAAAATAACGTCGGTCTACGGGGCGACCGATGAAGGGCGAGACTTTGCAACAATGGCGGTGCCTGAAGTTGAAGGGGATCTTGAAAAAAGATGCCCTCAATAGGTAGCCGACGAAAAAGGCCAAAACGTAGCAATGTTTTTGAAAATTAACAAAAAAGTCACAATTTGCATTTGCAAATCGTGCGTCTGCTATTAAACGGAATTGTCATAATAATCATACGAGTATAAGCAAACCTTCGTGAAAGAAGATACTCCGAAGAAATACCCCTCTATATACGAGCCCACGAAAAGGGCTATTCTGCACCCACCACTTACAATCTGTAACCAAGATGTAATCGTTCAAATTGATACTAGCCAGAAGAATCCTTCATAGCGTCAAAAAGTGTGTCACCTGCGGATAGGTGGCAATGTAAAGAGAGCTGACAGTAGTTTCAACTCTCGCGTCGCAGATAGGCTTACAGCCCATCTGCGTCAATATGATATAGGTCTCCCATATTCGCCCTCGGCACCCTAGGAGTGGGGAATCGTCCGGCAGCGGGCTTGCACCGCACCATTGGCATTTCAGCCACCCCGTCTTCGTTATGACCGGGCTGCGAGTTACAGAAGTACCTTTTGTGAAGTACCGGACGATTGAACTGTTCTGTTTTCATGGAGCCGCTTTTTATAGAAAATCTTCGGAATTTAGGGCTTTTGAAAAATCATCCCCCTAATTGGTAGCCGACGAAAAAGGCCATTCTGCACCCACAATTTATAACTTGTAACCAAGATGTAATCTCTCGAATCGATATTCGCCAAAAAAAGAAGCCTTCATATACGAACCCAGTTGAAAGGCCAAAATACAACCACATCTTCGAAAGTTAACAAAAAAGTCACAATTGGCACTTATGAAAAAAGAAGACTGGATTTCTCCAGCCTTCCAAAAGTATGTATCAATGGTTGCAGTTCAAGATCTTCTCAAGCGTGTCCGCAAACCTGACATCCTGCTCCTTCGTCCGCTTTGGGCTCCCCTTGGGGTGCTTTCCGGCACGGAGGAGCTTTTTGTTTTCATACCGCCGCAGCATGAGAGCGTCTATGTTGTCGGCGGTGTATTCCAGACCATTCTGGTTCAGCACCCGGGCGCACTTGGCAAGGCACATACTCGCCAGCCCGTAGTCCTGTGTTACGACCACATCCCCCGGTTTGACCCGGTTGACCAGCGCAAAGTCTACGCTGTCGATACCCTTGTCGAATACCATCGTCTGTGCACCCTCACGTTCGATCTGGTGCGAGGTGTCGCACAGGATGATGACAGGAACGCCGAACTGCTTTGCAATCTGCAATGTCAAATCGACAACCGGACAGCCATCTGCATCGATCAAAATGGTCATGCGTGTTCCTCCATCACCCACCGAAAGGCTTTCGCAGTGCGTAGGTCGGCGTCTTTGAAATGCCCGCCGCTGTTCCATTCAAGGGTGCAGTCTGCACCGCGCGCTATAAGCTGATTGTGCAGAGTGCGGATATTATCCCCCACCACAGCCATGACGGTGCTTTTCGTGAGCTCTTCCTTGTTGCCAAGGCTCAGATAAACGCGCTGCGCCTGTATCGGGTGCTGCTGTTCAAATTCCATCCAACCCGGAAACCACACCGAGGGCGAAGCGGCGGCGACACCATAGAACAGATCAGTCTGGGTGGAGGCCCACAATGCAAACAACCCGGCCAGCGAGTAGCCGCCCAGAATGATTTTGACGTTTTCTGGGAGACGAAACTGCTGCTTCAGCGTGGGAATGACCTGTCCCGTCAGAAAGCACAGCGTGTCCGCAGCCTTGCCGCCGAAACCTTGTTTTCCCCAGACAGCAGGGGCTTCCCACGGGGAAAGTGCATCGTTCCAGCTTTCCACGGGCATGGCCGCAAACAGAAAGTTCCGGCCGCTTTGTGCGATAGCATCCACTTCGTTGTCCATGCTTTGTAGCTCGTGCTCGTCGGTCATTTGGAGCATCAGGTATTCTGCATTAGCCCTGCCGTAAATACGGCAAGGTCTGTTCCCGATTTGCATTGTCTGTGCGGTCACTGCGGCGTCCTCCCGAAAAAATTTTGATAAGCCCAGTATAGCAACTGAAAAATCATTTTGCAATTCAAAAGGCGTTCATAGCCGTAGCAAGCAGTGTCTTCGTATATACAAAGACCATTTTGCGTTGCAAAATGCTTGTTGGGAAATCCCAAACCCTTGAACTGCATCCGACGGATGCAGGCTACGCGTTTTTTGCAAAACGCTTTTTTAGGACTCCATAGGAGTGCAACATAGTAGAATTGATCATAATTAAATATTGTGGTACAATTATAGCGAAAGCTCTAACGGAAATAATGTTGGAGAACCAAAAATCAGTCTCAGCTGTTCAGGAAGCTGCGACTGAACAATTTAAGAGGCTCGAAAAGGAGGGCTGAAGTATGGCACAGCAGGGTGACCGCTACGTTGTTGAACTAAAGGAACCTCATCTGCAATGGGGAGAGTATCGGTATACTGACACACGGGAGACTGTTAAAGACGAAGGATATATTCCAATTCCGCTTAATGATGCACGGAGATTAGAATTGGTCAACAGCAACGCTACTGGCGGAAAGGATATTCTTGGAAAAAATCTTTTTAGGTATACGACTTGTGACGGCTATTGCAAAGGCTTTCTTAAAGCACAAGGGAGCAGCGTGGGAGGTTCTCAGTACGCGAAACAGTTTTCACAACAAGGGGATCTGCGAGCAATCGGTCTATGGTATAAGTATATCGGGGCTCATGTTGGAACGAAAATTGAAGTTTTCTGGAGTACTCCCAAAGATATAGTGCTATCCTATCGGTAAAAGACGCTCATGAAACAAAAATGCCAACTATTCTATGAGGACGCATTTATGTAAGCCCTTGCAGAACGGTTGGCATTTTTATATGAGACGGTCAATGCTCAATATGTTTGCAGCGATTTTATTGACAAAATGCTGCGAATATGTTAATATGTGTAATGGGATGGCAGGCTGCCGAAAATATAAGCGGATTGATTTTGCATATCTCTGTAAAGTGAATTTCAAAAAGGATTTAGGTACATGATGGTTGCAGGGTAGACTGCAAGGATGAACCTAGTGAGGTGAACGTATGATTTTTCGTTTAGGAGAATTATTCTGCGGGCCGGGTGGTCTTGCATGGGGTGCAACGAATGCTGATATTGGTGATCCTAATTGGAAGATTGTACACCAATGGTCTAATGACTATGATGAGAACACCTGCAAGACCTACAGACGAAATATCTGCCCAAAGCAGCCAGAGACGGTTTATCATGAGGACATTCGGAAGTTCGACTTAACTCATCTGGCAGACATTGATGCACTGGCCTTTGGCTTCCCTTGCAATGATTATAGTGTTGTGGGCGAGCAGAAAGGCATGGATGGTATTTATGGACCGCTGTATTCCTATGGTGTGAAAGTTCTGCGGCTTTATCACCCGAAATGGTTTTTGGCCGAGAATGTCGGCGGCTTGAAAAATGCAAATGATGGTAAGGCGTTCACCAAAATCCTTGATGAAATGCGTAAGGCTGGATACAAACTGTATCCAAATCTTTATAAGTTTGAGGATTATGGCATTCCACAGGCACGGCATCGAATCATCATTGTTGGCATTCGGGAAGATATTGACGTTGAATATAAAATTCCGTCCACAAAGCCGTATGCGGGCATTGATAACACCTGCAAGACTGCTATTACAGTACCGCCAATCCCTGTGGACGCACCGAACAATGAAATCACAAAGCAGTCTGCAGCTGTTGTTGAACGACTGAAACACATCAAGCCCGGACAGAATGCATTTACCGCCGATCTCCCACTGGAGCTTCAGCTTAATATCAAAGGTGCAAGAATCAGCCAGATCTATAAAAGACTTGACCCGACAAAGCCTGCTTATACTGTGACCGGCAGTGGCGGTGGTGGAACTCATATCTATCACTGGTCTGAGAATCGTGCTTTAACAAATCGTGAGAGGGCGCGGCTGCAGACTTTCCCGGATGATTACATCTTTGAGGGGAACAAGGAAAGTGTCCGTAAGCAGATCGGAATGGCCGTGCCCTGCAAAGGTGCAAAAATTATCTTTGAGGCTATTTTGAAATCGTTCGCGGGAATTCCGTATGAATCAATGCCTGCTAATATCAACGAGTAAGAGAGAATATGTTTACGGAAGATATTGCGGAAAAAGTTCTGATGAATCCCTTGCGTGAGGGAGCGGATGAACTCTATGTGGCGGCATCATACGCAACTCACACGATGCTGTCATGGTTTTTAACGAACTTGGAGCTGCACCAGCATCAGACCCTGCGGATTGCTATGATGATTGGAATGGTTCCATATAACCATTTAAGTGTGACTGTTCATGATGGATTTTGCGCTCTTGTAAGACCGCCTTATCCTCCGCAGGTTGAGAGAGTGGAGTGCAGCTACTTGTACGATTATCCTGCGTTTCATGGAAATCTGTATGTATGGAAGAAAAATGGCGAACTTTTTAAGGCATTTATGGGGTCTGCACCTTTCATTCAGAGTGCACTTACTCAACATAATGTTCAGGAGAGCATGACCGAGTGTGATCCTGAGGAAGCGTGGACGCTGTATGACTCTCTTGTAGGCCGCAGCATATACTGTAATCATGTAGAAGTCGAGGAATATGTTCAGCTTGTTCCAAGCCATCCGGTTTTGGACATGGAGTTAAATCTTGTGGCGGGCTTAGATAACTATGAATCTGTCACATTAAGCCTTGTTACGCGGAATGGAAGCCCTGGAAACCGTTCCGGATTAAACTGGGGTCAGCGGCCAAACCGGGATCGGAATGAAGCCTACATCCCGCTTCCGAGGGTTGTTGCATCAAATGGATTCTTTCCACCGAGTTACTTGCACTTTACAGCGATAACCGACGATAGAAAACAGCTTACGCTTCGGGTTGAACAGCAAAACGATAAGGCGATAACGACGCCGGAACGCAACAGCGACTTGGGTGAATATTTCAGGAATCGGCTTGGTTTGCCAAATGGGGCATTTGTGACTAGAAATGATCTGGAAGCTTATGGAAGAACAAATGTCACTTTCTATAAGCTAGACGATGAAACCTACTATATGGACTTCTCTGTATGAGAATCGGAAGCATTCACTTAAAAGAGTGGGTGCTTCTTTTTTGTGCGGATTGCTGTAATTTGGATTGAAAACCGAAGCGATTATGTTATACTGGTTATATTCGAGGGAATATTGCACGGGAGGAATATCTATATGGAACTGCTATACTCAAATATCCTGCCACTGAGAACAACCGAGCATCAGAGAACGATTGCTGACTGCTTTGGAGAGCAGCTTATGCAGGCAGACAGAGTAGACATTGCTGTGGGCTATGTATCGAGAGCATCGTTAGAAGAAATAGATCGTTTGGCTGATGAGCTGCACGTTGCACATATCGTCCTCACGGTTGGAATGTACTATATTGAGGGTATGCCGGAAAGTGCATACCGCACTGCGATGCACCTCAATGAAAAATGGATGCGCTCAGGTGTTGGCGAAGTCCGCATAGTGAAGTCTTTCAAATATCACGGCAAGGTCTATCTGTTCTCAAAAGAGAGAGCCGCTGTTGAAAATCGCGAAACGATTCCTGTTTCGGCAATTATTGGCTCTGCCAATTTTGGTGTTATCAAGCCCGAAGCGGCCAATCTACGGCAGTACGAAACAGCAGTTCTCGTTGAAGAACCACAAGTATTGCAGGATACGAAGGAGCTTATTCAGAATCTAAACACCAGATGCTCCGACAACATTGCTAATGTGACGGATATGCGGCTTGTTCGAGAATTGAACGTTTCGCTGACAGGTGTAGACACTGTCTCACAGATTCCGCAGGCAGATCTGCGCTATTATGAAAGTCATGCAACAGCCGTTCGCTTTCCGTTGCCTGTCAAAGTTCCAGCATACGATGAGAGGATGATGGATGATAACCGGCATTACACGAAGTCTAATCTGAATGTATGCTATGCCGCCCCTAGAAGTGCACGAAAGCCTAGAGACTGGTATGAAACGCAGTTTACAGTTTCCACATCTGTTCGGTGTGAGCCGGATGGTACACCCAAGTACGGTTATCCGCAGAAAAATGTTCCGTTTGTTGTAATAACTGATGATGGCTACACATTTAAGTGCCATACAACCAGTCAAAACAATAAACAGTTCAGTGCAGTCGGAGATGAACTGATTTTGGGCCGATGGCTAAAAGGTCGATTGGTTGCAGCAGGTCTTGTGACTCCAGTAAACGACACTAGTGCAGATCATGACCGTCAGGGCATGATAACGAAAGAAATGTTGGATGAGTATAGGTGCAACTCCCTTCTTTTGACAAAAACCGACTGCCAAATCCACGAAGGTGGCAACACCTTTGACGTATGGCTCTTGTCATTCAAAGAAGGACCGGAGGATGAACAAGAATGAACTACTTGAAAACTTATCTAAAAACAATAACTGACCGTGGCAATATTGATTTAGCACGGTCGATTGAACATACAGCAACGGAGGTTGGTGACAAATACATTCAGGATTTTAATTTCTGTGAGCATCGTATTGGCCTTTTGTTCGGCAATGTCCAATCTGGCAAGACGGGGCAGATGTTCGGAATTATTACAAAAGCAACCGATATGGGTTTTCCAGCTTTCGTATTGCTTACCACAGATAATGTTGTGCTTCAACAACAAACGCTTGAACGTGTACAGAACGATCTGTCCGGGTACTGTATCTGCGGAGAGAATGATTCTGGACTGTTTATCCAAAATTCCTTGATGAAGCCGGCTATTATCGTGCTTAAAAAGAACAGCCGCATTCTGCGGTTATGGGCAAACGTGTTTGCATCGACTGGTTTTATGAAGGGTAATCCATTGTTTATTGTGGACGATGAGGCTGATGCAGCATCGTTAAATACGCTGATAAACAGAAATCGACAATCCTCGATAAATAGATATCTGGACAGTATAAAAAACGGAGCGTCGAGCAGTATCTATCTTCAGGTCACTGGAACGCCGCAGGCTATCCTGCTTCAGACACAAGTGTCCGGCTGGCATCCATACTTTACTTATTATTTTGCACCGGGCAACGGTTACTTGGGCGGTGATTTCTTTTTCGCAAAGCCGAAGCCGGACTGCATCACCTATCTGGAAACGCTCAAAACCCCAGCACATGATGTGGTTCTGAGGCATTTGGCTGTGTCTGCTCTGATTGAATTGGCCGGAGGGAGCGTCTCAAACTGCTTAGTACATCCGAGTGTCCGTCAGGCATCTCACGATCTCTTTGCGCGAGAGGTTTCTAAAGAGCTTCAATGGTGCAAAGATAACATCGACAACGATTTCAAAACAGAATTTTCGGCAGTATATGATTCCCTTGCCCCCGTAAAGTACCGAAAGGCATCCGGAGAGGATGCTTATGGAAAAGCCAAAGAGTTACTGTTAACCGATGCCGTTAAAATTCTTATTATGAATGGAAAGAACAGCATCGCCAGCGAGCAGTATTCCACAGGAAGCAATATAGTCATTGGTGGAAACACGCTCGGTAGAGGTGTAACTTTCCCTTCCCTGCACACAATCTACTACACGAGAACAGCCAAAAAGCCGCAGGCCGATACAATGTGGCAGCACAGCCGGATGTTCGGGTATGACCGCGATCCGGGATTGATGATGGTCTACATTGATGAACCACTTTATAAGCTGTTCTCTGATATCAATGCAACGAACAATGCGTTAATTGCACAGGTAGAGAGCGGAACCGAACATATAAAAATTTACTATCCGAGTGGGCTGAAACCGACTCGCAGCAATGTGTTGGACGAACGGCACGTTGCGGCTATTTCTGGTGGAACTAACTATTATCCATTCTATCCCAGCAATAACACGATTGAACAACTTGATAAGCTGCTGGCTCCCTTTACAGAAGATGAACCTGTTTATCAGGTCAGCCTTCGCATAATGAAGGAGATTCTTTCCCACATTGAATCCGATGACGATTTTAGAGCGACAGCTTTTATCTCTATTCTTGAGATGATGCTGTCTGAAAAGCCTAATGCACAGGGAATGCTGATTGTCCGCAGAAATAGAGATGTTGCTCAAGGAACTGGCGCATTGCTGTCGCCGAATGATTGGGCATTGGGCGGCCAGTATACAGCATCGACTGTGCTGACAATGTATAAGGTTACTGGCAAAAAAGGCTGGGGCGGACAGGAACTGTGGGTTCCCAACATTAAGCTGCCGAACGATTTGATTTATTATGACGTTCAGGAGGACGATTCTTCGACCTGATTTATGGATGATTTAACACCTGAACAGAGAAAGAAAAATATGAGAGCAATCCGAAGCAAGGATACAACAATAGAACTTGCGCTGCGGAAAGCTCTATGGCAGAGAGGCATCCGATACCGAAAAAACTATAAAGGCTTAATAGGAAAACCGGATATAGTAATCACAAAATATCGAATTGCCGTGTTTTGTGATTCCGATTTTTGGCATGGATATGACTGGGAAAATAGAAAAGCTCGAATTAAGTCGAATCAAAACTACTGGATACCAAAAATTGAGAGAAACATGAAGCGAGATCGAGAAGTTACAGCAACGCTTGTTGAGCAAGGCTGGATTGTTCTGCGCTTTTGGGAGCACACTATTCGGAAAGAACTAGAGGAGTGCGTAGAAGACATACAGGAGGCGGTAGAGATTAGAAAAGAAATTGCAAGATAAATCAATGAACTCTTATGTGCATAGAATGGAGAGCTATATGAATAAAGTTTTTCTATCTCATAGTAGTGCAAATAAAGACTATGTGTCTTATATAGCAGAACAGTTAGGCCGTGACCATTGTGTATATGATGCGATGTGCTTTGAAGCCGGAATGAGAAACATAGACGAGATATTTAGAGAAATGGATAAGAGTAGTATCTTTGTCATTTTTCTTTCGGATGAAGCATTAGACTCAGGCTGGGTAAGAAAAGAACTTTCTATTGCGGAAGAAAGGTTAAATCACGACAAGTATAAGCTTTCGCAGATATTTCCTCTAATCATAGATCCGCGAATTGATCATACGGATCCAAGAATTCCTGAATTTCTAAAAAAGGGACCATCCTCGTATAATCTTCGTGTTATAACCAGCGAGGTTGTAGCCTATCGAAAAATCAAAGCACAACAAACCAAATTTTTGATGGATAATGACTTGATCGGAAAAGATGGGACAGATTGCTTTTACGGACGAGATGCAGAGATTGCGAATTTTAAGAATAAATTTGAAACTGGAAAAAGTATTAGTTGCGTAATTGCCAGCGGATTGGACGGAATCGGTCGAAAATCATATCTGCTGGAGTGCCTAAAGGAAAGTGATATTATTGAAAAATATTATTTCCCGCCAATTATATCTTTAAAAGAGATGGATTCTATTGAAGACTTAATTGTAAAATTGCATGAAGTTGGATTCGGAATCTATTCAATTGAAAAAGTTACAAAACTAGCTGATATAAATGAAAAAATTGATGCTCTGGTAGAGCAACTAAAAAACATTCAATCTTATAAAGAACAGATTGTTATTTATGATAACCACTGTTTGATTTCGAGAAGTGGCGAAATTGTATATTGGTTTGATAGAGCGATAAAAAAGATTAGACCCGAAATAACTGTTATTATAGCATCACATACTAACGTGACGTTTTCGACTCAAAAAAACAGTCCGATATTTTTTCAGGCATTATCAACTTTGCCCAAACAGGAATGGATGGGGCTTATGAGGGTATATGGAAAAAAATTAGGACTGGAGTTGAATCGAGAGGATAGAGAATTTTTTAGCGAAATCATAACAGGATATCCTCCGCAGGTACGATATTGTGTAGAGTCCATGAATGAAACTTCAATTGAAGAAGTGAAAAGCAATCCGCATATTATTGTAGAGGCTTTTTCCAAAAAAGTATCTGAAATTCTAGCGGCAGAGCTTCCAAAGGATTCCAAACAGCAGGAAGCTGTATATGGGTTACTTTCATTTGCATCGTCATACGGAATTGTTCCAACTGAGTTGCTTATGGAAGTAATCAACAAAAAGGTAGAGTATAAAGATGCATTTCATACTCTGAAAAATATTACAGCGTGTAGGTATCTGGGAGCCTCCCAAGAATATATAGAAGTCAATCCGTTTATTAGTGACTATATTCAAAGAAATCATTTTGACCTTCCGGCAGACATAAAAGCATTATTGGATGATAAAACAAAAAGTTTTAATGAAAAAATCGAGCAGAATTCTGTTTCAGATGCTGAGGATTTTGAAAATATAAAATATTATTTAAAGGCAAATATAATCGCTGGAAAACCTATCCCAGAAAAATTCATGTATGCTACTGTTTACCTTTCGTCAATTTATGATTTGTATAACCGCCAGCAATACAAAAAAGTTATAAGCATTGTAGAAGGGCTGAAAGAAAATGGCTCTTTTGCACGATATGATGCGCCTATTCAAGCAAGATTTCAAGGATATTACTGCCGTTCGTTAGCAAGAGAAATAAATGAGAAATTTTATGAGGAAGTTGAATTTTTCAATCACCAAGGAACTGAAAATTTCGATGCAGTTGAGTACAATTTCTTGAAAGGGTTTATGCATCGCAATAATTCTGAATATGGTAAAGCATTAGAATGTTATAAACGAGTTTTAGCAAAAAAGCCAACCCATCGAAGCGCTATGCGCGAAATTGTAATTGTATATAAAGGCCTTGAGGATTATGAAAGTGCATTTGAATACGCACAAGAAAATTACTTGAAAGAGCCTGAAAATCCATATCAAATCCAACCTTATTTTGAGATGCTAGTAAGAAAGCCGACGCGTGATCGTAACGAAACAGAAAATACACGCATCTCAGAAATGATTGATACGATTTCACGAATGCATGAAATTCGGCCGAGTACAACTTATTATGAAATGCGTGGGCAACATGAAACTTATATTCAGAATAATAAAACGGAAGCGTTCTCTATATTATCTCTTGGGATGAAAAAGTTCCCGGAATCGTCATATATTGCCAAAGTTCTATTTGACTGTGCTGAGAAATGGAATGATACTGCTCAGATGCAGATTGCTATTCAAAAGCTGAAAGAAATGTCTGAACAGAACAAATCCACAAAAGTTGCCTATAATATCCGGCAAGTATTTTATTACGCGCATCAAGGTAAGCCGAAAGATTTCATCTTTGGAAAAATAGATGCTATTCGTGGAATTGATGATGATGCAAAAGAAAGAATAAAAAGAAAGGTCGTTGGAATCATGGGTTGAACATCGAATAGGTGGAAATATCTGCGCGAGAAAGACAGTAAAAGCTGAACTGCAATAAAAAGCCCACAGACTGGATTTTATATCCAGCCTGTGGGCTTTGCTATATTTTCAAATTGATGTCGTTCAAATCTTGGAGTTCAAATACTCTACCAGTTCCCAAACCGTTGTCAACGGATTGCTTTGCCGTGAAATCGGTTCGAGCTGAACTTGGTCTGCACGAGCTTTCGCTCGCTGAATTGCAGTAATCTGCAAAGGCTTCAAACCGTCAAAGTAATCCTTGTTTTTCTCATAATCAGGAAGTCTGCCCGGCTGTTTTAGCAATCGAATCAATGCTTGGCAATCTTCAACCTCTGTCTGCTGATTTACAAAATGTAGTAGGAACCACAGCTCAAAGGATGGATTGGAGTAGGCCAAATGATAGCCTTCCTTTTGAGCGGACTGTTTGGCGCGCAGAAGTACCTCGTTAGAATTATCGTCACGGTCAAAGACGCACCAGATGGAATCGCCTTCATCGGGATAGTAGGGATTGTTGCCCATAGTGGCTTTGGCTTTCTGCACAAGCCTGTCGGCAGATTTATACTGAGAAGAAATCGGGATGATGTCGATGTTACAGCCCCGACTTCGGAAACGCTTGAAATACCGAATCTCGGTTTCACTGCCTTCGCAGATGAGGTATACGACAGGATTTCGCTTTCTGGTTCGGGCAGGTTTGCGGCTGAGTTCTTTTATTCTGCCCATACTGCATTCCCTCCAATGAATGGGATCGCCCCATACCGGCCTTGCAGATAGCCTTTGGCGATGTTCTCACCTTTCCGGGGAGAAAACTCGGTCAGGGCATAAATATCGGTCTGCATGGTCTTTTCGTTCTTCTCTGCAAACCAGATCTGATCGCGCCGCAGCAACGTCAGGTCGAGAAGTCCGGTATCGTGTGTTGTAAAGATGAGTTGTGCATGGTTTGTATTGATAGCGGCATCCTGCACCATCTCGATCAGATGCCTTGTCAGCAGCGGGTGCATACTGGATTCTATCTCGTCTACTACCAAAACAGAGCCGGATTCCAAAGCCACAAGCCACATACCGATGCGAGAGAAGAAACGCTGTGTCCCAACGGATTCCTGACCCAACGGGAGCCAGAAACCCTCAGAAGCGCCATCTTCGGCATCGAGAATGTGCAGTGCGGAGATGATAGGCTCTTCCTTGGAGCCTGTAATGCGGATGTCCTTGATACCGAGGTCTGCATACAGCATTTCATGCAGGATACGGCTCTTTTCAGAGCCGCCCTGCCGGATGGCAGACAAAGTTGCGTCCAGTCGCATTTCCGTTCCCATAAAGCCTGTCAGTTTTTCAAAGAACCACAGATATGCCTTTTCAGTCTGGGGGCAGTTCCACTCGTTCGAGCTGGACAGATAAAGGCGATTTTCGGCAGTTCGTCCGGAAAGCGTAAGCTGTTCTTGGATGTTTTCACGAAATTGGTAGCCGTTTCCCTTTCTGGAAAAAATCAAGGCTTCCCGGCCATTCGGCCAGTGGTAGAGATATTCGGTCAGGACTTTGGACTTGTCAAACGAGAACCCATAGGCATACTTGATGCCGCCATAAAAATAGATGGCTTCAAAGCTGGTCGGCTGTGTGGGCTGGTCAGTGAAAGCAAACGGCTCCTGCGGAAGGGACTCACCTTTCAGCAGCTTGGCATATCGGCCACAGACCATTTCCCGCATGAGCAGGAGAGCATGGAGAACATTGCTCTTCCCGGCTGCATTTGCGCCGTACAGTGCCAGCACAGGCACAAGCTGTTTCTTCTCGTCCGGCGAAATCAGGCAATCAGACAGACTTTTATCCGTAGATGCTTTCAAGCTGATAATAGCCGTGTCCTTGATGGAGCGGTGGTTGGTGACTGAAAATTGAAGCAGCATCGCGATTCCTCCCAGATGATTTTCTGAATCCAGTGTACTCTATTCTGGGCGAAAAGTCAAATTTTAATTTTGAAATTTGCAAATATTCCGCAAAAATCAAAAATAAAATCAAAAATGTCGGCTTTTGATACCGTTCGGATGCTATCAGGAATCATTCTGCATACGCGATCTCCCTCACCATCACTTCCTCGGCCTGCGCTTTCAGCCCGTTCATGTGCGCCACCCAGAGAAGCTGTGCGCGCTCTTTGTCCGGCGCGGGGTACTTGTCTAACAGAGTGGTCATCGTGCGTTCCAGCCACGCGTAGGCCGTTTTCTGGACATCCTGCAAATGCGGCCAGAGCGTACCGTTCAGCAACATCCGGTTGTACAGCACAGGACGCTGATTCTTGAGATAGGCCAGCCGTATCCGGCCATACTTGCCCAGCGGTTCGGTATCATCGGTCTGCGGCAGGGTGAGCAGGGGCAGCTGATACTCCCCAACCTGTGCGTAATGGATCTCGGTGCGGACGGCGTTCGTGTTCTTCATGGAAATTCTCCTTTGCATTTTCAACGTGTTTTGCGGTCTTTGTGGAAAACGGTGTTCACTCCTTCCGGCTCTGTGCGGTCAGCCAGTTACCCTGCGCCTGATAGTAGTGCTCCATCGTGGTGGGGGCGTTCAGGATGGTGGTGCGCAGATAGGCCATGATGTTCTTGATGGGCTGGGTCGTGTTGGACATCACATCGAAGATGTACTCAACGTGCTGGCTGGTCAGCTTGTCCAGCCGCAGCCGGATGGCTTTGGTGGTCTGCGGCTGCTTGCCGACGTACTGGGTCTGCCGAGGACAGCAGTACATCTCCACAATGTTGTCCAGCAACTCCTCCAGCTTGTCGGGATCGTATCGCTGGGCAAGGGTGTCGATCTCCAGCCGTTCCCGAAACTCCTCCCGCACCTGTGCTTCCGTCTGGTCAAAATCTGCGGATTCGTCTGTCTGCCCTGATAGATTAGTACTTTGTCTTTTAGTATTTTGTTTATTAGTATTTTGTTGTGTTGGATTCTCCAACGTTGGAAAACCCGACATTGGATTTTCCGATGATGGTGAATTTGGCACTGGAGCAGGGCGTTTTTCAATCCGTTCTTTCTGTGGCAGTTCAAAGACTTCATAGTTGTAGTCAATAATGCGGCCACGGGCATCACGGACTTTGCTCCGACACAGATACCCGCCATCTTCAAGTTCGTGAACCGCACTTCTCACACTGTCGATGCCATCCCTGCACCCGGTTGTCAGCCCTTTCAGGCTGTAATCCCAATCGTCCGGCAGGGAGAGCATATAGGACAGCAGTCCCTTGGCTTTCAGGGACAGCCTCTTATCCTGCAGGTGGTGGTTGCTCATGACGGTGTAGTTGACATTTTTATTGACGCGGAATGTTGACATGGCGGCTTCCCTTTCAGCCCAATGCGGGCAAGAGAAAACGCAGCATTTCCCGGCTTTCGGGAAACGCTGCGTTCAGACAGGGAAGCCTGCTGTGAGCTGGCACAGCAACGGCAGCACTGCATAATTCTAACGGACATCTAACACAACTACACCTGAAATGCAGCCGTTGACGGCCCGTGTGAAAAAGGCTTTTTCTAACGTCATTTCGCAAAAAGTGGCCGAATTTTGCCTGCAAATTGCGGTGTGACGTGCCTTTTGGGAGGTTACAAAAATGCCCTCAGCTGCCAATGACAGCCGCGAGGAACCAGCTTCATCCAACAATTTCAAAGACTCGAAATGCGATAGGCCGGGAGACCGGTGCCAGGGTTCGACTCCCTGATGCTCCGCCAAATCGAATGGACAGATGAATTTTATTCGTCTGTCCATTCTTTTTTTGCCGAAACATCGCCCGTCCACCCTGTCTTTGGGGCGTGTGGCATCATGCTGACGCATTGCCATAGCACAGCCCCTCCATCATCGCCTGTGCAGACGAGAGATTTCAGAATATCCTGTGCACACTGTGCATACCTGCTTGCTTCGGCAGGGTCAGCCTTTTTCTCAGTCTCTTTGTTTAATGGCAGTCATGGGCCTTGGCATCAAGCAGGGCGAAACCATCACCGTTACGGTTGAGGGTGATGATGAAACTGCCCGGAACGATAGGAGAAGGTCGTTCCGGGCAGTTTTTTTGTGTTATGCAATAAAAATGACAGCAACACGCCCGTTGACTCATCTGATTCAAGGCATTATAATCGAAGTATGGCAAAGTTTGTCGAAGAGCAGGAGCGAAGAAAGTATGGATCATAGTCACCACGAGCGCACCTACAAAAAGAGCCGCTTTCAGCAGGA
>OHHP01000791.1_pt1 | contig 15601 bp, 17 predicted proteins | sample 1568121 | NCBI WGS metagenome assembly OHHP01 (sample SAMEA3879500, study PRJEB24766) | human gut metagenome | biome: human-associated habitat; feature: feces | place: USA | collected 1985/1987
TGTCTACGATGTTTAACTCTCTTAGGTAGTAACATTACTTATCGCTCCCTTCCTTGTTAGTCTTTGTTGGAAGTACCTCACCTTCATAGATCCATACCTTAACACCAACTTTACCATAAGTTGTGTTAGCTTCTGCAAATCCGTAATCGATATCTGCACGAAGTGTCTGAAGAGGAATTGTACCTTCGCTATAGAACTCTGTACGAGCCATATCAGCACCGCCGAGACGACCTGAACAAGATGTCTTAATACCCTTAGCACCCTGCTTCATTGTTCTTCCCATGCAAGACTTCATAGCTCTTCTGAAAGAGATACGATTCTCTAACTGCTGTGCGATGTTCTCAGCTACTAACTGAGCATCCTTATCTGGTCTCTTAACTTCTTTAATATCAATGCTAAGTCTCTTAGCACTTGTAAGCTTTTCAACCTGCTTCTTGAGTGCTTCTATTTCAGCACCACCCTTACCAATAACAACACCTGGCTTAGCTGTGTGAATGATAATCTTTAATCTATCTGAAGCTCTTTCTGTTTCAATCTTTGAAATTCCTGCAGCATATAACTTATTCTTAAGGAATTTTCTAATGTTATAATCTTCTACAAGGTTATCTGCAAAAGTTTCTTCTGCATACCACTTAGAGTCCCAGTCTTTGATAACGCCGACTCTTAAACCATGAGGATTAACTTTCTGTCCCATAAAATCTCCTTTCTATTCTTTAGGAAATGCAATTATCTTTCATTTAATATTACAGTGATATGGCTCATTCTCTTTTCGATTCTATAAGCTCTACCCTGTGCTCTTGGATGGACTCTCTTCATTGTTGGTCCCTTGTTAGCGTAGCATTCTTCTACATATAACTTGCTTGGGTCCATACCGTTATTGTTCTCTGCATTAGCAGCAGCTGACTTTAATAACTTCTCTATAAGTGATGAAGCATATCTTGGGTTGTACATAACGATACCAAGTGCTTCTTCAAGGCTCTTGCCTCTAATAGCATCTAATACGAAACAAGCCTTCTGAACAGATACTCTTGCGTAAGATAACTTTGCGCTTGGTCTTGTGTCCTTAACAGCGTTTCTTTCACGTTTAATCTGGGATCTATGTCCTTTAGCCATCGATTAAACCTCCTTTCAAATAATACAAATTATCTACTCTTCTTTTCGTCTTTGCCGTGTCCTCTGTAAGTTCTTGTTGCAACGAACTCACCGAGCTTATGACCAACCATATCCTCTGTAACATATACAGGCACATGCTTTCTACCATCATGAACAGCGATTGTATGACCTACAAACTGAGGATAAATTGTTGAACGACGAGACCAAGTCTTAATAACCTGTTTGTCGTTTGCAGCATTTAAAGCATCAACTTTCTTAAGTAAGCTCTCGTCTGCAAATGCTCCCTTTTTAAGTGATCGAGCCATAGGTTGAAACCTCCTTATAATCTTCGTGAATAATAATAGTTACGATTGTAGGCTAATTACTTAATAGCCTTTCCGTTTCTTCTTCTTACGATAAGCTTGTTTGAAGCCTTCTTAGCCTTACGAGTCTTAAGACCCATAGCTGGCTTGCCCCAAGGTGTCATTGGGCTTGGACGACCAACTGGTGCTCTACCTTCACCACCACCATGTGGATGGTCATTAGGGTTCATAACAGAACCACGAACTGTAGGTCTGATACCCATATGTCTCTTACGTCCAGCCTTACCAAGATTAATAAGGTTGTGATCTCCATTACCTACAACACCGATTGTTGCGCGGCAGATAATTGGAACCATTCTCATCTCGCCTGATGGTAATCTAAGTGTTGCATACTTGCCTTCCTTAGCCATAAGCTGAGCTGAGTTTCCAGCAGAACGAACAAGCTGTCCACCCTTACCTGGATATAATTCAATGTTGTGTACCTGAGTACCAACTGGAATCTCTGAAAGTGGTAAGCAGTTACCTACTCTTACTTCTGCACCAGCACCATTCTGTACTGTCATGCCATCTGTTAATCCCTGAGGAGCAAGGATATATGCCTTCTCGCCATCTGCGTAGCAGATAAGAGCGATGTTAGCTGTTCTGTTTGGATCGTACTCAATTCCGATAACCTGTGCTGGAACGCCTTCCTTGTTTCTCTTGAAATCAATCATTCTATACTTCTGTCTGTTTCCACCACCGTGGTGTCTTACAGTAATCTTACCCTGGTTGTTACGACCAGCATTCTTGCTCTTCTTAGCAAGTAATGACTTCTCTGGAGTACTCTTTGTAATCTCTGAGAAATCAGATCCAGTCATATTTCTTCTGGAAGGTGTATATGGGTTATATGTCTTAATTCCCATTATTTCTCTCCTTTCGAGTCTGTGTAATATTGTTTTCTACACTTTAAAGCTACTAATTAAAGGCCTTCAAAGATTTCGATTTCCTTGCTGTCAGCTGTTAACTGTACAATTGCCTTCTTAGTCTTAGAAGTTGTACCAGCTGTTCTGCCTCTTCTCTTCTTCTTGCCATCAAGATTCATTGTGTTAACTGAAGCAACCTTAGTTCCTTCGAACATCTTCTCAACAGCATCCTTAATCATTGTCTTGTTAGCATCTGTATGAACTAAGAATGTATACTTCTTATCTGCCATATCAGCCATAGACTTCTCTGTGATTACAGGCTTGAGGATTACATCATAATACTGTACGTTTGCCATTATGCATACACCTCCTCTAATTTTTCAACAGCAGCCTTAGTAACTACTAATGTTTCATACTTTAATACATCGTATGTGTTGATTTCGTTAGTAGCTGAAACCTTAACTGTAGGAATGTTTCTTCCTGAAAGAACTACATTCTTGTTCTCACCTTCAATAACTACTAAAGCCTTATCAACCTTTAAGTTGCTCATAACTTCTGCGAACTTCTTTGTCTTAACTTCGTCAAGGTTAAATGCATCAAGAACTACGATCTTGTTGTCAGCAACCTTTGATGATAATGCAGAAAGAAGAGCAATTCTCTTTTCCTTCTTATTCATCTTGAATGAATAATCTCTTGGCTTTGGTGCAAATACAACACCACCGCCTGTCCACTGTGGAGATCTTGTAGAACCCTGTCTTGCATGACCAGTTCCTTTCTGTCTCCAAGGTTTTCTTCCGCCACCAGAAACTTCTGAACGTGTCTTTGCGCTCTGTGTTCCCTGACGATTATTTGCAAGCTGGTTAACTACTGCCATGTGTACGAGATTTTCGTTAACTTCTACACCAAATACAGCATCATTTAATTCGATTGAACCAACTTCTTTGCCTTCAATATTGTAAACAGATACGTTTGCCATCTGTGTGGTCCTCCTTCCTTAGCAAAAACTACTTAGCAGCTTTTACTGTTTCTTTCAGTGTTACTAATGATTTCTTAGGTCCAGGTACTGCACCCTTAACTAAGATTACGTTGTTTTCAACATCAACTCTTACTACTTCAAGATTCTGGATTGTGATTCTCTTAGAACCCATATGTCCAGGCATTCCTTTTCCCTTGAATACTCTACCAGGTGTTGTTGCTGATCCGTTTGAACCCTGATGTCTGTGGAACTTAGAACCATGAGCCATAGGTCCTCTTGACTGGCCTAATCTCTTGATTGCGCCCTGGAAACCTTTACCCTTTGAAATAGCAGTTGCATCTACCTTATCGCCTGCTGCGAAGATATCAGCTTTGATTTCATCCTTTACTGAGTATTCTGAAGCATTTTCAAACTTGAATTCTCTTAAGAATCTCTTGTAAGGAACCTCTGCCTTATCAAAATGTCCTTTAACAGGCTTGTTTACTAACTTTTCTCTAATGTCAGCAAAACCAACCTGAACTGCATCGTAACCGTCGTTTTCTACTGTCTTAACTTGTGTAACAACACAAGGACCAGCCTGAAGAACAGTTACAGGTGTTAAAACACCGTCTTCGTTGAAGATTTGAGTCATTCCGACTTTTGTAGCTAAAATTGCCTTCTTCATTGATTTTCCTCCTGTTTAATCTACAGCGGACAAGATGATGTGTGATACACAGCGCATCCTGTCATCCTAGAACAGCTAATATAAGTGGAACCCGCACCACTGCTTGTTACTTCTATATTAAACCCTTAGGATTATTGCTTTAATAATGAAAAATTCCAGATAATGATTAGTTCATTACCTTAAGGTTGATGAATACACCAGCTGGCATCTCTAACTTAGATAATGCATCTACAGTCTTCTGAGATGGTGATAATACATCGATAAGTCTCTTATGAGTTCTCTGCTCGAACTGCTCTCTTGAATCCTTGTACTTGTGAACAGCTCTAAGAATAGTAACAACTTCCTTCTTTGTTGGAAGAGGTACCGGACCACTCACCTGTGCTCCTGTCTTCTTAGCAGTTTCGATGATTTTCTTAGCTGACTGATCAATCAACTGATGATCGTAAGCCTTCAGAGTAATTCTGATTACCTGATTTGCCATAAAAAAAGTCGCCTCCTTCGCACTTTATTGTTTAAGTACGACAAGCGGTGACTGTACACACTCCCACGCGTATCATATAGTCTCATTCATAATTCGACCCACGCGCGTCATTTCTGCGGATTGCAGATGATTTTGGTACAGTGACTTGTCGCCAGTTTCTTCGCCGGAGATTATCTCCAGCATTGACATTCGCTCCACGGAAAACCTGCTTTATTAAAGCAGCAACCTCACGCTTCACAGCTATCAATGTCACAGCAAGTATTAATATACACTACTCTCTATATAAAATCAACAGAAAAAATTGTATTTTTTTTAATACAATGCAGAACAAATTTGACCGGAACATAAGTCCCGGTCAAAACAGTATTTTAATAAAATCCAAATCCAAGATACATAGAATTAATCTTCCACTTACCATCTTCATATTTATAATATATGTAAGCTGAATTATTGTTATTATTTTTGTCGTTAGCTTTATCACTTCCTGAGTACTGTATCTTGTATGTATATCCTAGTTTAATTGAAACTTTAATCACCGGGCATCCATCATCTGAATCCACTCTGAAAGATGTATCCGCGATAGAAGCTGTGAATTTGGAAATCTTCAAATTGGATACAGTTTTGTATTTGTCATTGTAGCTGTCGTAAATATTCTTATAAGCTGACTCTATGTTCTTCTTTTCTTCTTTACACACCCTGTCGGCTATAGCTGAATAATCTTTCTTTGCCTGTACAGCGTTAATTATTGCATCCACATCTGTTCTTGCCTGTGTCTTAAGTTCTTCAAGCTTCGAATTAACATATTTTGCATTGTATGTTCCAACAGTAAATGTATCTTCATCATGTGCTGCATAAAGCTGTGTTGTGTAGTCCTCTATAAATTCTCCAGTCACCTTAATATCATTCTTTCCATTGAACAGATATGGTATAACATATTCATCAGAAGAACCGTTTCCATTCTTAGATGCATCCGACTTATATCCATCACCGACAATAACATCGTTAATATATAATGTAAGTCCCTTTGGAACCTTTATTGTAACATCCTTTACTACAAGATTCTCAGCGCTGACTTTATACTTCTTAAAGAAAAGCATATAGTGCTTATTGGCTACTGTAAGATACACATCATTATACTGCATTCCCGAATCTGTTATATATCCTACCTTAACAGCCTTGTTACCAGGCATCTTGCTATATGTTGAGACAATGTCATCTGCTGCCATCTTTTCAACTTTCTCACCAGTCGCATCTGCATGAACATTAATAAATGCTTCCTTAGTAAGGAACTCCCCATCTGGTAGATTAATAAGACTATACGCATCATTCCATTCGCACTCTGCAACCGCCTTAACATACTGCTTGGCAGTTTTCTTATAATCTGTCACATTCTTTCCCACACATACAAATATAATTATGGCAGCTATCACAGCAACTCCCGCAGCTACAATTGCAATTATACCCTTAGGGAATCTGGCAGGCTTATTATTGGCAGGCTGCTGACCAGAATTCTGACCTGTAAACTGTGTAGGCTGTACAGGCTGTTGACCAAAAGCCTGCTGTGGCTGAACTGGAACACTTTGCTGTACTGGTGCTACTTCCGGCTCTGCTGTCACACTCTCCTGTACCGGTGTTTCCTCCGGCTCTGCTGGCACATTCTCCTGTACCGGTGTTACCTCTGGCTCTTCTTCCACACTTTCCTGCACCGGTGTCTCCTGAGGCACATCTATCACTAGACGTGTTCCACAGTTTCCACAGAATAGTGCCTCGTCCTCGTTCTTTGTTCCGCAATTTGGGCAAAACATAATTTTCCCTCCCTCATATAATCAATATAGTAAATCATATATCATTATACCATGAATATATGATTTGCTCAACCAGATAATCTATTCTGATGTCACTTGTTTTGTTAATATTTACTGCTGTTTCTGTTTTTCTATTTTTTCTGCGAGATCATTAAGATATTCCCATCGCTCCATCTTTTCTTCAAGCTGCCTCTCCACATCTTCCTTTTCCCTAGTAAGTTCTGCAAGCTTTGAATAAGCTGTTGCGTTCTTTGCAATCTCATCATCAAGTTCTGAAACTTTAGTTTCAAGCTTCTCTATATCATCATCGATAGTTTCATATTCTTTCTGTTCCATGTATGTGAACTTAATCTTATCCTCATGACTGTTATATGCTTTCTTCACCTGCCCTGCTGCCTTTGATTTAGATGTATCAGATGTTCCATTTGATGCCACATTATATATAGAAGAAACACATTTATCCCTGTAGTCCGTATAACCGCCTTCGTACTGTGTAAGGTGGCCTCCTGCCTCAAATGCAAATATCCTGTCAACGACTCTGTCAAGGAAATATCTGTCATGTGAAACTGTGATTACAATACCTGCAAATCCATCAAGATACTCCTCAAGTATCTCAAGAGTTTCAATGTCAAGGTCGTTGGTAGGCTCATCGAGAATAAGCACATTTGGCGCACTCATAAGAACACTTAACAGATAAAGTCTCCTTTTCTCACCACCTGACAGCTTGCTTATCGGTGTCCACTGCTGCTTCGGTGTAAAAAGAAACTTCTCACACATCTGTGACGCTGTTGCCTTTCCATCTGCCGTCGTAACATATTCGCCTATGCTTCTTACGAACTCAAGCACGGTAAGGCTGTCATCAAGTGGTTCGTTCTCCTGCATGAAATATCCGATTCTTACAGTCTCTCCAACCTCAACACTGCCGCTGTCCGGTTCAAGCTGGCCTGCTATAATCTTCATAAGCGTAGACTTGCCGCATCCGTTATCACCAACAATACCTATTCTGTCATCTCTTAGAAAAATGTAGGTAAAATCGTCAATTATTGTCCTCTCTCCAAAGCTTTTGCAAATGTTGTGGAGTTCAACAGTCTTTCTTCCAAGCCTGCTGCTGACTGAATCCATATCCATAAGCTGCTTGTCAAATCTGGCTCTCGCCTGCTTTGAAGCTTCCTTCATATCCTCAAATCTGTCAATTCGTGCCTGCTGCTTGGTAGAACGAGCCTGACATCCCCTTCTTATCCACGCGAGTTCCTTCCTTAATATATTCTGTCTCTTAGCCTCAGTTGCCCTCTCCATCTCCTCACGCTGGGTCTTCAGTTCAAGAAAGCCTGAATAATTCGTATCGTAGCTATAAAGGGAAGCTTTATCAAGCTCTACAATCCTGTTAGTTACATTATCAAGGAAATACCTGTCATGAGTAACCATGATAAGTTCTCCCTTGAAATTCTTAATAAACTGTTCCAGCCAGAGTACCATGTCATTATCAAGATGGTTCGTAGGTTCATCAAAAATAAGAAGTCTTGCCGGCTCAACTAAAGTTCTCGCAAGTGCCGCTCTCTTTTTCTGACCACCTGATAAAATATTCATCATTGCGCCATGATTTGTTATTCCAAGCTTGTTAAGAATCTCTTTTGCTTTTGGCTGGCTGTCCGCATGCTTTCCACGTATAACATATTCCAGTACATTTTCATTCTCATAATACAGAGGTGTCTGTGCAAGATACGCAAGCTCAATCCCCCTGCCCTTGACAACCTGTCCCTCATCTGGTTCTTCAACCCCTGCAATAATCTTTAAAAGTGTAGACTTACCAGTTCCATTCACACCTATAAGTCCAATCTTATCGCCACTGTTAATTCCCAGACTTATATTATTAAAAAGTTCCTTTTCTCCGTAGGTCTTGCTGACCTTTTCAACATTTAATATATTCACAATTATCTCCGTTATATCAATTATTTGTCGTCATCTGAAAGATTATAGAAATTCTTAAGCTTCTGTGCAAGCTCCGGATCTTTCTTCTTCAGATGTTCATAATGCTTCCTCTTCTGCTCCATCATATGCTCATATGCATACGGATTGTGAAGCTTTAATCTGTCAAGCATTTCCTTTCTGTGTTCTTTAAGCATCTGGATTGCGTCAGGATTAATCTGTGCCAGCTTCTTCTCAACAACCACACGGCGCTCATCAATTCTTTTCTCAATATCATCAATATCAAGATTAGGATATTTTTTATCGTCAAACAAATGCATTTCAAGCCGCTCAAGCAGGTCATTCTCATCAAAGAGTCCGATTCTTCCCCATGCAGCATGCTTTTCAGCATCAACAATAACATTCTTCTCATCTTTCTTGACACTGCCAATCTCATCAGCCATCTCTGCTGCCATCTTCTCAAGCCATTCGTCTGCATCTGCACCAAAAGCCCACTCAATCTCAGCAAGTCTTTCATTGTCCTCATGTACCTCGCCAGAAACAGCCTGCTCTTCTTCCTCCTCCTCGACAGGATAAGGTCTGTCAAGACCCGCATCTCTTAGGGCAAGCGGAATAGTTCTTCTTACAACACCTTTTTCAACAAACTCGCCTGCGCCAAGCTCTCTTAACTGGTCATTAAGTGTGTGTTCATGCTCTGTAATATAGAATCTGATTCCTTTCTTTTCAAGTGCCTTATATAAAGACATAAGCCTGTCAACTGCCGTCACATCAATAGAACCCACACCTCCGGCGTCTACAATTACCCATTTAGTATTATCATCAAGATTCTTTTCTATATCATCAATAAATGTATTAATATTTGCAAAGAAAAGTGCTCCGTTAAATCTGTATATAACCACACCTTTTATCTTCTTTACATTGCTGTATCTGTTAAGACTATAGAATCCCTCCTGTCCCGGTATAACTCCGAGAAATGCTCTTGGTGGTTCAACCGCTTTGACAATAACAGCTATGAATGAAAGAATAACACCGATTACAACTCCGTATATCGTTCCGAATAACAGAACGCCTAAAAATGCTCCTACAAATATTGCAAACTCCGTATGGTCTGTTTTCCATAATTTAACTGCAAGCCCGAATTCAGTAATTCCAATCAGTGCCGCAACAACAATTCCTGTAAGTATTGGTACAGGAAGATACTCAAGCACCGGCGTACCAAAAAGCACTATAAGAAGCATTGTCAGAGAAGCTGTTATTGACATAACCTGTGATTTGCAGCCAAACTGGTCTGCAATTCCTGTTCTTGACACGCTTCCATTCAAAGGGCATCCGCCAATTACAGCAGAAGCCGCATTTGCAGCAGCATAAGCCAGAATTTCTCTATTATTGCTTACTTTATAGCCATATTTGTTGGCATAATTATTAGTTGCAAGCAATGTCTGCGCCATGACAACACCTGCCACTGAAAGTCCAAGAAGTATTATATCTGACGGATTCTTAAACACAACTGACATATCAGGAAGTGAGAATCCCGGCAGCCCCTTATCAACATGTGGAAGAAGCTTAACACCAAATCTGTCAATATGAAAAATTGCAGTTGCAAGTGCACCAAGCACCATAAGAAGTACTGACATTGGAAACTTTGGAATGAACTTCTTCGCAACAAGAATAATCACAACTGTTCCGACTCCAAGCACTGCCGAGAGCAGATTAAATGAATCAAACTCGCCAGCTATATGCATAACAAGCTGTATCGCTTCGCCAGTCCCAGCATTGCCACCAAAAAGCTTTGCTGCCTGCATAAGAATTATTGTAACTCCAATACCGCTTATAAATCCACCCATTACAGGTGTCGATATATAATTGACAATACGCCCTGCTTTGATAAAGAAGAAAAGCAGCAGCCACAATGCTGCAACCAAAGTTATCGCCGGAACTACTGCCTTTGCCTCCTCAGATCCTGACACTATTCCAAGCGTTGCAAGTGTTCCACCGACAAGTGCCGCCGGAGTTGCATCCACTCCGAACACAAACTGTGGCGAAGATGTCACAAGTCCATATATAAGCACTGGCAGAATAGAGCAGTACAGACCATACACCGCTGGCAGTCCCGCAATCTGTGCATATCCCATTGATATAGGAATTGACACAAGAGCAACAATTATTCCTGATACAATATCTTTCCGTATATTCTTTAAACCAACATTTTTCAATATGCAACGCCCCTTAATCAGATTTCGATAGAAATATATTAACATAAAACATGCCTGTTCAAAACATTTTTGCACGATTGCAGTTATTAATATTTTCGTATATAATTATTTAATAACAAATGCGGTACCAAACTGCAACACATTTTTATATAGAAAAGGATACTTAATTATGTTTATAGCTGACAACTGGAAAGATTATGAAGTAATAGATACCTCTAAGGGCGAAAAACTTGAACGCTGGGGTAAGTATATTCTTGTACGCCCGGACCCACAGGTAATATGGGACACTCCTAAGAAAGAGCGTGGCTGGAAGAATATGAATGGTCATTACCACAGAAGTTCTAAGGGCGGCGGAGAATGGGAGTTCTTTGACCTTCCACAGCAGTGGCAGATTCACTACAACAGTCCTTCATTTGAACAGGAGCTGACATTCAACTTAAAGCCATTCAGCTTCAAGCACACAGGAATATTCCCTGAGCAGGCTGCTAACTGGGACTGGTTTGGAAAGATAATCTCTGATGCCAGGAAAAAGCGTGGCAGCGAACCTGTAAAGGTTCTTAACCTGTTTGCTTATACTGGTGGAGCAACACTTGCATGTGCAGCCGCAGGTGCTAATGTTACGCATGTAGATGCTTCTAAGGGTATAGTCGCATGGGCTAAAGAAAATGCGCAGTCTTCAGGACTTATTGATAAGCCTATCCGATGGATAGTTGATGACTGTGTAAAGTTTGTAGAAAGAGAGATAAGAAGAGGCAACCATTACGATGCAATCATCATGGATCCACCTTCATATGGACGTGGTCCTAAAGGAGAAATCTGGAAAATAGAAGAAGCCATACACCCGCTTGTTAAGCTTTGTGCACAGCTTCTTTCTGATGAACCATTATTTTTCCTTATTAATTCATACACCACAGGTCTTCAGCCAGCCGTTCTTACTTATATGTTAAGCACAGAACTTAAGAGCTTTGGCGGACACTGTGATTCACAGGAAGTAGGTCTCCCTGTTTCAAGCAACGGACTTGTTCTTCCATGTGGTGCTTCTGGCCGCTGGATGAAATAATTAATACACAACACCATCGAGTGACGGCGATTCTTCGCCGTCATTCACAATTCTGATAACAAGATGATTAGGCAGACATGTGATTGGCATTAAAGGCTCAGATATATAGCCCATGTTCACACACAGCTTATCCGGACAGCTTGCATCAGCAATCTTAATCTTTCCATTCTCGACAAGAATATCATTATACTCTCCATCCCCGTATTCAATCCTGAACGTGTACGGATTCTTAACATCATCTAACGAAACAGTTCTTAACAATTCGTTATCTCTGTATATATAAGCGGTCTTACTACCGTCATTCTTTCCTGATTTCATATATATAATAGAAGCCACACTTGCCCCGACAAGCAGAACAATCACGGCCACCACTGTAATAACTCTTTTTTTCACAATCTCCTCCATCTGCTACATAGTATATTTTTTAGGAATATATCTGTCTGCAAAGAAGCACACAAGGCCCGTAAACAGACCTGTTATAACACCGCTTATCACAAGGAACGGCATGTACGCAAATATACCTGACAATCTGAGTATGAAAAATGCAGCAAGAATCTGACCTGCATTGTGCGACACCGCACCAAGTATACCTGTAAGGAATATATACTGTCCCCTAAGCAATTTATTAACAGCTGCCATCACAATAAGACATAAAAATCCACCACTTACACTATATATAAATGATACTGCCTGCCCTGTAAATATTGTAGCCAGTATAATTCTCATAGCCAGCACAATAGCTGCATCACTGAATTTATACCTTTTTAATACAAAAAGTGTGACTATATTGGCAAGTCCTAATTTAACTCCTGGTATTGGAACAAGCGTAGGTATCGCTGATTCCACAACAAATATTGTCAGTGCAATTGTTGTAAGTAATGCCAGCATTGTAAGTCTCTTAACATCAAAAGTTTTCTTCATGTCTGCCTCCGCATAAATATTACCTATGCATTTTAACAGACATTTCATATTAAGACAATAATTCGTTAAATTAATTCAAATTCGTGCAAAATCAGTTTGACAGTTTGTAAAAATATAGTATAATCATTTGGCTTTATAAATATACGAAAGTGAGGAAATCCTATGGTAAAAGACATGACAAATGGTTCGCCTTCCAAGCATATTCTTGGATTTGCAGTTCCAATGCTGTTCGGAATGCTGTTTCAGCAGTTCTACAACCTTGTTGACACAATAATCGTTGGTAAAACTCTCGGTGTTGAAGCTCTTGCCGGAGTTGGAGCAACAGGTTCTATCAACTTCATGATAATCGGTTTCTGTATGGGAGTCTGTAACGGATTCGTGATTCCGGTTGCCCAATGCTTTGGTGCAAAGAAGCCTGCTGACCTTAGAAAATATGTATTTAACGGATATATCTGCAGTATTGTGTTTGCCATAGTGCTTACGCTTGCATCCGTAATATTCTGCCGCAGGATACTTATTATCATGAATACTCCGGCAGATATTATTGACCATGCCTATAATTACATAGTAGTTATATTCATAGGAATCCCAACTGTATTCCTGTACAACATGGTGTCCGGTGTTATCCGTTCGCTTGGCGATAGTAAGACACCTGTAGTTTTCCTTGTGCTTTCTTCAATAATAAATGTAGTACTTGATTTCTTTCTTATTCTTGTATGTAAGATGGGTGTTGCCGGAGCTGGCTGGGCAACTGTAACATCACAGTTAATTTCGGGACTTACCTGCCTTATATATATGTATAAGAAATATGACATCTTAAAAGGTGACAAATCAGAAAGGGAACTTGATAGAAGATTCATCACCAACCTGTGTATGAACGGTGTTCCTATGGGACTCCAGTATTCAATAACAGCCATTGGAAGTACAATCCTTCAGGCTGCTGTCAATACACTTGGTTCAACATATGTAGCCGCAATGACTGCCGGTTCTAAGATGTTCAACTTTACCTGTTGTCCATTTGATGCACTCGGCTCAACCATGGCAACCTATGCCGGACAGAATGTTGGAGCTGCCAAGATTAAAAGACTTGGTCAGGGCGTACGCTCCGCTATGATAATCGGTTCAGTATACAGTGTTCTTTCTCTTATTGCACTGTATTTCACTACAGATTATATTGCATTATTATTCGTTAATGCATCAGAGACAACAATAATTGCTCTTACAAGACAGTTCATCCTTGCATCTGCATGCTTCTACATTCCACTTACAGGTGTTAACGTGGTCCGCTTCTGCATACAGGGTATGGGCTTCTCCGTATTTGCAATATCAGCAGGTATCTTGGAGATGATTGGCCGTGCATTTGCAGCCATCATACTCATTCCAAGTATTGGATTCATGGGTGCATGCCTCGCCTCACCAATCGCATGGATTGCTGCTGACGCATTTTTGTTCCCTGCATTCATACATTGTGCAAAGAAGCTTAATGCAAGGCACAATATTAAATCAAACTAATAACATGACTAAAGGGAGGGCAATATTGCCCTCCCTTAATTATTCTATAATATAGACAGCCTGGCTGTGCATCGCTTCATATCTTGATTGAAATGTCTCAAGATTCCTTGTTATGTTACCTTCCATAGGATCCATTATATAAACAATATTCTTATTAAGATCATATCCTGTAATTACAACACAATGTTCTGGAGACATCCATGTATATTCTTTCCCATTAAATACAAATGTCTTAGATTCATGTGGCTGTCTCATATCTATTGTATTCCATATTACTATCGGGTCACCCTGAGCAACCATACCTAGAATCTCTTTAAAATCTGTTCCGCTGATATTCTTTGCAACTGCTGACATATTATTAACTTTGAAATATTTATTAGCTGCATTAACAATTGGCTGTGACATGCATCCATAACTTGTGTTATCCCTTGGATTACCAAGAAACATTTCGTAGAAGCTGCCATTGCCTTTCTTAAGATATTCATCCGACATAGTTGTTTTATCAACATTACAGCCGTAATAATTTAGTACGGATGTTAACGATGTAATCTCGCATCCCGTTGGCAGCTCTGGATTCTGATTAAGCGATTCATAGCATTCTATTCTGTATACATCTGGTAAATCATTTACAGTCTCTTCTCTTACAGAAAGCTGTTCCTCCGTCACATTACCATCGCTCTTAATTGCTGTATATTCTGCACCTACTGCTACACCTTTGCTGACATTCTTATTATTCATCTTGACTGTTAATACAATTGCTACCGTACATGCCAGTATAGTCATCATTACAAGGAATATTTGATTCTTCCTTTTTCCTCTTTTTTGGTATTTTCTCCTGCTATCTCTCCTACTCATCCCAATCACCATCCTAACCTTCCGTTGTAAGTCAAAGTCTCATTTATTAACTTCTATACTTATATACGAAACCAAGCATGATTTGGTCTGAATAAATCGTAAAATTGTGTTTTATAATATTATATAAGCCTTACCACCTGACAATTATCAGTCATTCCATCCCAGAATTTATCCAGTGGTGTTCCTCTGAATTTTGCTATAATACTGCAGTTCATGGCACCATGACCAACAATCAGTATATCTTTGCCACTATTTACCTGTGGCATAACTACATTGTCTATAAATTCCCCTGTCCTTGCAAAAAGTTCTTCAAAGCTTTCTCCACCTTCAACTGTAACATACTTCTCAGGCTTCTTAAAAAGAGTATTAATTGGACAGTCATCTATAGCAAATGAATTCTCTATTCCTTCATATACTCCAAATCCCATCTCAACAAGTCTGTCATCTGTATACACAGGAACATTTCTTCCCTTCAAGAAAATGTCTGCTGTTTCTTTTGCTCTTTCCAAAGGAGATGAGTAACATATGTCAAAATGTATATCTGAATACTGTTTCCCAGCCTCTGCCGCCATCATTCTGCCTTCATCATTAAGCGGTATATCTGTTCTTCCCTGCAATTTATGACGTACATTCCAGTCCGTCCTGCCATGACGCATTATGTATAGCATGTTGTACTCCTCTTTTTATCATATTCTAGTTCATTACTTCGCGAGCACGACTGCAAACTGCCCATGACTTCTCAAGGAGCTGCTCGCGCAAAAAAGGGTTTCCGATAACCTCGGAAACCCTTGAAAGAACTGTATTAATAACAATTACTCAATGATTGTAGCAACAGCACCAGAACCAACTGTTCTACCACCCTCACGGATAG
>OHHP01000811.1_pt1 | contig 15248 bp, 6 predicted proteins | sample 1568121 | NCBI WGS metagenome assembly OHHP01 (sample SAMEA3879500, study PRJEB24766) | human gut metagenome | biome: human-associated habitat; feature: feces | place: USA | collected 1985/1987
TACCCGCCCGCGGCCTTGTCGGCCAGGGGATTGGCGAACAGCTGGCTGCGGGCCCAGCCCCCGCCGGGAACCCGGATCGGGAACGCCGCCGACGGCGTGTCGTACATATCATCGAGCGCGACGCCTGCATTTGGCAGTTGGTATTGCATCAGCCGCCCCATCAGGTTCATCCGTGCGGTCGTGGTTTTCGTGATCGCGGCCTCGAGGTTCGAACGCAGCTTGAGGGAGTACATCTCGATCTGGGTCGAATAGCCATCGTTCAGGTCGGTATTATCCAGCATCCCGCGGTTGGAGTTATAGTTGGCCAGCACGAAATAGCGCATACGGCCGCCGCTCCCGTCGAACGAGAGGTTCAGGTCGTGGTTGAAACCCGCATTGCGGAGTACAGCCTTCCGCCAGTCGACATTGGGCAGTACATCGGTGCGCTCCCCCCGCACCATCGAACGGATGTCGCGCTGCGTATAGCGGGGTGCAAGCCCGTCGTTTTCCAACGCCTCGTTGACAGCCGTCGCATAGGTTGCGGCATCGGCCATATCGGGAACCCGGAACGGAGTCTGCACGCTGAAATTGTAGTCGATACGGGTACGCAGGCCGTGGTCGCCGCCGCGCCGGGTCGTGACGGCGACGATACCGTCGGCGCCCCGGTTACCGTAGAGTGCCAGCGATGCGGCGTCCTTCAGCACGGTGATGCGCTCCACTTCCTCCCGATCCAGGCAGGCCGCATCGCGTTCGATGCCGTCGACCAGTACGACCACACTGTTCCCGCCGAACGAACCAACGCCGCGCACATTCAGGTCGGGCGCCGAGTCCCATGGCAGGTTCTCGCCCTGGCGCACGCCGAGTCCCGGAATCAGGCCGTAAAGGTTGCTCATCAGGTCGGTACGGCCGCCCGCTTCGATTTCACGTGCCGCAGCGCCGGCGAGCGATGCCGACGCGGAGCCTTTGCGGACGCGCTCGTCATAGCCCACGTCGAACAGCACGTCATCGTCCGTCAGGCGGATATGCATCTCGCCACCGCTGACGGCTACCGTGCGGCTCATGCGGTTCAGAAGGGTCAGCGTCATGCGGTCACCCTCCCCGGCATCGACCTCGGCCATGCCGTCGGCGCCCGTAACCGCCACGGGGATCCGCCCGCGGCCGAGCGTCACGGCAACCTCGCCGAGCGGCTTGTCCCATGCATCGGTCACATACACCTTGACGCGCTGCGCCTGTGCCAGCGGACAAACGGCAGCCAGGAACAGCAGTATGATTGATATCTTTTTCATTGTATGCTCTCTGTTTGTTTAACCATGTATGTCTACCATCCGGCATTCTGAGTCAGGCCGTACCCCTTGTTGACTTCGTTCGAAGGAAAGGCGCTCAGATACCACTTCGGATCAAAGCTGTTCTTCCAGGCGCGGTCGGTTTCGGGAATCGGCTCAGAGAAATTGAACCGGAAATTCGAGGAATCCGTTCCGTCCAGGATCGTCACCCTGATCCCGTAAAGCGTCTGCCGGAAAATATCGGCACGTTTCCAGCGCACGATGTCGAACCAACGGATCTCCTCGAAGGCGAATTCCCGGGCCCGCTCGTCGAGTATCTCCTCGCGCAGCTCGGCATCCCCGGCAAGCGCACAATCGGGATAGGACGGCAGCACCTTGCCGCGGTGCAGGCGGTGCAGCAATTCGTCGGTCATGGAGGGCAGCCCCACGCGGTTGCGGGTTTTGTCGAGCCACTTGCAGGCCTCGTCCTTGCGTCCCGTCTCATTCAATGCCTCGGCATAGGCCAGGTAAACCTCGGCCAGGCGCATATAGGAGTAGTTCATCGGTTTGTCGTAGAACGTCGCACGGTTATAGTCCCAGAGGTATTTACGGTTGCAGAAACCCGTTGCGGCCCGATCCTTGGCATAGTTCACCAAATCCTCGCTGCCACCGCCTTCCCACATCTGGGCCACACGGTCGCGGAACGGGCCGCCGGGCACCATCACCGACTGGTAGAGGCGCGGATCCCGGTTCGAGAAAGGATTGTCCGTCACCGTTCCGGTCGAATTGTGCGTCCGGATCCATTCGGCATAAGGCGCCGGTTCCCCGTTCGAGAAAGGGAATTTATCGACATAGTTAAGCGTCACGCAGCCACCGCCGTACCCCTGGGCGTTCGCTCCGTTGAAATCGGTCGAAATGCCGAAGTAATAGGCATGGTAAGTATCGCCGTAGGTACGCTTCGACCGCCCGGTGGCAATCAGTATTTCGCCGTTGTAACGGTCTGCATAGCACGCACCGAATGCCTTTCCGTAACCTTCGGCTGTCTTTTCGGTCGCTTCGACGAGTTTATAGGGATTGCCGTTGTTGGCATTCTCCGTGATGAACTCTTCACAGGCCGTAACCACGCGGTTCCAGCGCTGGGCATCGTAATTGCCATACCACGCCACTTTCCGGACACTCTCCTCGGCGATCTTGCCGATATTGCCCAGTACCGGTTGTTGCGGCTCGGCATAAGGCTGGTTCGCATTGAACAAGGGGCTGGCCGCATAGAGCAGCACACGAATCTTGAGCGCCAGCGCCGAAGCTTTCGTAAAACGCCCGTCATCGGCTGGATCGACCGTCCATGGGAGCTCCCGGGCAGCCTGTTCGCACAGCGCGACGATGTATTCGACCGTCTCTTCGAAAGTCCGGCGCGAATAGTCTATATCGGCCTCCTTACCCGCCTCGACGGCTGTCTTGAGCAGGGGAACCCCACCGAAGTGGCGCAGCAATTCGTGGTACTGGCACGCAATGACCATTCGGGCCTCGCCCTTGCGCCGAATCTTTTCCGCCTCGCTCATGTCGGGCACACGGTCGACATGCTCGATGTAGAGGAACGCCTTGCGGATACCCGTCCACGTCACGTCCTGCTCGGGGTTGAACCCCATCTTCGTACCGCTCGACTCATTCTCGGTCTCGGCGTCGTATGCGCCCCCGTAATACATGCTGTAAACGCCGCCCCACGAACAATGCGTGTTGATGATATCGGTCAGGGCATCGAGGTTGTCCCATGCCAGTTTGTTACCGGCATTCTGGTGTTCGTACGACCCGCCGTTCACGCTGGGATTGTGCATCGTGAGCCCGCAGCGCAACGTGGCATAGGCCGAATTGAGGGCCCGGTCGGCATAGAGCTTCGACGAGAAGATCGTGTCGACGGTCACATCGCCGCCGGGCGCTTTCTCCAGGAACCCGTCCCCGAATTTCAGGTCGCTGCAATTGGTCAGTCCCGACACGAAACCGCCCAGGATCAGAATGGATATTATCGTCTTTTTCATAGTGGAGTGTCGATTAGAATGTGATGTTTACACCGAAGTTGAAAATGCGCACGTTCGGGTAGGAATCGATATTCGAACCGCTCGTCGCCCCCTCGGGGTCGATGTCGATGTCGTTCAGATCGGAGAAAAGCGTCAACAGGTTGTACCCGCTGAAATAAACCTTCAGCGACTTGACGCCGACCTTCCGGAATGCCGGAATATCCCTGAACGTATAACCTATTTCGGCAACCTTCAGCCGCAGGTACGAGCCGTCCATCAGCCACAGGTCGGAATCCTCCAGGTAGTGCGACTTGTTGAGGAAGGTCAGCCGTGGAAAACGCGCATCGGGGTTCTCGGGCGTCCAACGCCCGTCGGCCAGGAATTTGAGCAGCGCACGGCCGTTTGTACTGCCGAAAGCATTACGGTATTCGCCGCTGAGCATACGCGAGGCATGCAGGCCGGCCGTCCACTGCATCGAAATTTCGAAATTCTTGTACCGGAATCCGCCCAGCAGGCCGAGCACATAGTCCGGACGCTGGCTGTAACCGAAGTAGGTCTTGTCGTTGCCGTCGATCTTGCCGTCCCCGTTGAGGTCTTTAAAGAGCGCGTCGCCTGGACGGGGTGATCCCAGCGACATGACGGGTAGCAGCGGCTTCCCCTCCCCGTCGCTTTTCAGGGCTCCGTCGGCATCGAAGTCGTCGGCTCGCAGGAAACGATCGAACCTGTACCCGTAGTTCAGTCCCGTGCTGCGTCCGGTCTGAGCCATCCACGGATAGTTGGGCATGACTTCGTCCATAAAAATAATCTTGTTCTTCGAGTAGGAGACGTTGCCCTGTACCCACCAGTCGATCTTCTCGGTACGCGAATTCCAGCCCAGTGAGATTTCATAGCCCCGGTTATCGACCTCGCCCAGATTGATCAGCGGCAACTCGATGGCGACGATCGACGGCAGCGTATTGCGGGTCGAAAGAATGTCGTAGCGGTGTTCGAAAAAGTAGTCGGCCGTCAAGCTGAGGCGCGCACCGAACATTTTGAGGTCGATGCCATAGTTCTGCTTGCGTACTTTTTCCCACGTCACCTCGGAGTTGCCGACCGTATTTTCGATCGCATCGGGCAGCATCGTCATACTTCCGCCCATACCGAACTGGTAGCTGCCGTAGCCGTTCTGCCATACGGCATGGTTGCCCGTCCACGAGCCGTTGAGGTAGAGGAAGCGCGCACCGCTGTACTTGTCGTTCCCGACCAGTCCGAACGAGGCCCTCAGCTTCAGGAAATCGACGGTTTGCTGGTTCTTCATGAAATTCTCCTCCGAGACGATCCAACCCACGGAACCTGCCGGGAAGAACCCGTAGCGCTTCTTCGGGGCGAAATTCTCGGAGCCGTTGTAACCGGCGTTGAAATCGACCAGATAGCGGTTCTTGTAAGCATAGGTCAAACGCCCCACATAACCCACATAGGCGGTCGGGATGTCGGTATACTGACCCGGGTAGTAGGTCTTCGACTGGTTGTAAAGCAGCAGTGCCGACACCGCGTGGTCACCGAACGTACGCTGGTAGCCGAGGCTCGCCTCTATATACCAGTTGCGTGATTTGCCCGACCCGTCCTCACCATAGGTCATCGGCTCGCGCATACCCGTCACGCCGTCGGTCTGGTAGACGATCGTATTGTCGAACCTCGGGTCTGAGACATCCATTCCGGGTTGGGTGATCGTCCCCAGATAAATCGGCGTATAGGAACTGTTCGTACCGGTCGGGGCGCGTTTGGTCGCCAGGTAGTAAGAGGTATTGTATGCTCCTTTCACATTGAGGGTCAATCCCTTGGTAATCACATCGAGGTTCTGGGAAAGCGCAAGGTCGAGGTTCAGTTCATTCTGGGTCGTTTTGCGGTAACCCCAGTTGTAGTAGCAGTCCAGCCCGCTCGTGAGTTCCGTAAGCGGGATGTAGTTGTTCTTGTAATTGTAGATGTACTTCCCGTCGACGAAACCCGGACTTGCGAACGGCGTACACCACATGATATTCTGCCAGAGCGAATAGGTCAGCGGTTCTCGTTTGTCGCTCACGCGCCCGCCGATATTGACTTTCAACTGAGTCGTATTCGTAATGTCTACGTCGATGTTCGAGCGGTAGTTAAAGCGCTGATAATTGTAATTCGGGTCATAACTCTCGTCGAAACGCTTCATCATGCCGTCCTGATCCAGGTAACCCAACGACACGAAATAGCGGATGCGGTCGCCGCCGCCCGACAGGGTCGCATTATGTTGTGTCTGCCAGGCGACGTTCTTGAAGATGTATTTGCTCCAGTCCACATCCGGGAACATGATCGGATCGGCCTTCGTGCGGAACATTTCCGTTACGAACGGCGAAAAGGTGAGCTGGTCATCCTTAATGCCGGGATTGTCGGAGCGCTGGGCCTCGGAATAGAGCGTAGCGTAAGTATAACTGTCGACACCGGTCAGGTGTCGCAGCGACTGAGTCAGTCCGAAGGTCGAGTTCCATGAAATCTGTGGCTTGCCCTTCGTACCGCGCCGCGTCGTGACCAGGATGACACCATTGGCGCCGCGAACCCCGAATACGGCCGTCGACGATGCATCCTTGAGGACAGTCACACTCTCGATCTCGTGCGAGTCCATCTGGAAAAACGAACGCTCGACACCGTCCACCAGGATAAGCGGCTTCGACGCCTCGTTCGAAAGCGATCCCGTACCGCGGACATAAATATCGGGGTCTTCGGCACCGGGCTGTCCGGAAATCTGTACCGACGAAATGCCTGTCACGGCCCCCGCAAGGGCACTGCCGGCACTGCCGCTCGGTGACTTGAGCAGGTCTTTGGTATTGATCGAGGCGATGGCGCCCGTCACCGACACCTTTTTCTGTTGCCCGTAGGCGATGACCTGCACCTCCTCCAGCGCCTGCGCCTCTTCCTTCAGGCGGATTTCATTGTCCGCCGCAGCCACGAGCACCGACTCCCGGGGCTGGTAGCCAATATAGGAAACCGACACGAGCGGTTGATAGCGGACGGGAATCGTGATCCGGAATTCACCCTCGGAGTTGGTCGTCATACCGATTTGCGGGGCGTCCTTGACAACAATGGCGACACCGGCGAGCGGTACGGAACTTCTTTCGTCGACCACACGGCCCTTATACGTTACCGACCGGCTGCCGCCCTGGATGGCCTGCGTGCCCGCCGCATCCGGCTCTCCCGCCCCGGCGGCAAGTGCAAACGCCGGGAACATCAGGCAGACGGCGATCAGATATATGGTTTGCTTCATGATTTGCGAGTTGTTACTGTTTGACATCTATGGCGATTGCATATTGCGCGGCCTGGTCGGCCTTTCCCACGACGACGTTTCCGCCCACCTTGAGCGTCGGCGTGAAACCGTCATCCAAGTAGTTGCTTCCGGCCACGTAGAACACGTCTTTCCAGCCCATCTTGTAGAGCAGCCACGCAGCCTGGCAGGTTCCCGTCCCCTCGGACACGGCGGCGACACCGAGTTTGTTGTCATAGGTCAGCCCGATGTACGAACGGCTGCGCGTGCCGTTCCAGGCTTCGCCCAGGGCCGTTTCCCATCCCGTATCATTCCAATACATCTCCAGGCGGGTCAGCAGATGCCCCTCGCGTACCAACCACGGGTGTCCCGACGCCGCGGCGACCACATCCCACGGAGTCCCCGAGGCAAGATACCCGTCGCGTCCCGCCTCATCGACCCATTGGGTCATCCTGACCAGTTCGCCGTCGCGGATACCCGCATTCCAAAATTCAATGTGCCCGTCCTCGTAGAAACCGACCGTCCCGCGCCAGTCGCCCTCGGAATTGCGGTCGGAGAGCACTTTCCCATTGTAGTAAATCATCGTGCTCTCCTTGGTCATCATCCCGGTGAGTGCGACCAGCGAGGCCACGTCGTCCATGACCACCGAGCGGGCATCGTTGCTGACCATATAGGCTTTCGCCTTGTCAATGTCGATCGTGGCGAAGGCGAATTCGATTCCCTCGATCGTTTCGGTCGGGCGGTTTGCGGCCCAGTTGCCGATAAAGGCAAGGTAAACGTCCAGGTCACCGGCACCGGGATCCCAGCTCCATGGGGTTTCGGATGTTGCCGCACCGCGTACGGGTACGCTGTTGACCGTAGTTGCCTTATAGACATTGAGGAACGGATAGAGCTGCTGGTCGACATAATTGCCCGTGACCTCGCTAAACCCGTAGACGATCGGTTTGTCCATCACTTTCGAATAGTCTATCCTGACATTGTAGATGCGCTCTTTGCCATCCATCTCGACTTTCAGTTGCCGGGTAAGCGACTCCGTGAAATCGAACGTCGTAGACGAGGCGATCGAAGCTCCCTCCATCAGGGCACCTTCGGCAAAATCGAGTTCGATTTCACCCCGGTTCATACTCCGCTCATAAGTGATCGTAAGCGTCTTGCCCGATACGGAAACGCAGCCCCCGATTCCCGAAGCAGTCACCTTCGTAGCATCGGTGATCGGAAATGCCTTCGACGAAATCGTGAACCACACCTTGACGATCCGGTTATCGGGTGCCCGGAAGTTCAGCACCGGATAGGTATCCAGGTCGGCGGCGGTAACGTCCGTCGGGAAAATGACCGAATAGCCCTCGTTGAGCTCGACGTCGATCCGGGCATGTGAGAAATCCTCGGCCATATCGAATCTCAGGGCCAGGTTTTTATCGTCTATCCGCTCCGCCGTGACTGTCTCGCCGTCGACGGTCACGCGGATTGACTTATAGGGCAGACCGCCGGACGAGACCGTCCGATCGTCGGAACAGGAGCAGAAGGACAGCGCCGCTGCGACGAATACGGCACTCATGTAATTCTTGTAGAAATCTGCTTTCATAGATTAGGGTTTAGTTGGTTTATTCGGAAAAAAGGGAAAGGGATCGGACACTACGGTTCATCCGGGATGGTTGCATCATGTCATGGCATTGTTTTTTAGGTTAGTTTTCGGTTCCGACAGCCCCGTCCGAAGGGCTTTTGCCGGATACGAAAATACTCTGCCCGGACGGCTTTGAGGTTGAAATTTTACCGTAAAACGGCTCTGATGCAAATCGGCCGGCTGCAACAGCCGACCGACACAACGCAGGCAATACAATGCATAACAACACATTACACAAACACCTCCGGAAAATATCCGGGTTATACGATTTTTTCACCCTTGCCATCGAGTTGTTCGATGAATTCCTTGGGACTGACGCCGAACTTTTTCCGGAAACAGGTGCTGAAATACTTCGGGTCGTTGAACCCTACGGCATAAGCCAGATCGGCGATCCGCATGTGGCGCTGCTGTTCCAGCAACCGGTAAGCCGCGCGCAACCGTATGTCGACCATAAACGCGGTCGGAGTAAGCCCTGTCAGCGATTTGAGTTTCTCGGTGAGGACGGTACGCGACGTGTTCATCTCCCGCGTGAAATCGGCCTGCGAAAATTCGCCGTCGTCGATATGCGCATTGACGCACGCCATAGCCCGGCGCATGAAATCTTCGTCCATCGAGGTATATTCCAACGCTTCGATCTCAAAGACAAGCTGGTTGCGGAAATGCGAACCTTTGCGCTCCTGCTTTCTGAGCTGGTTCACGATCTGTGCATGGAGCAGCTTGAAGTTGAACGGCTTGGTAACATAACCGTCAGCCCCCGAGTCATACCCTTCGATACGGCTGTCGTCCGTGTTTTTGGCCGTCAGAAGGATGACAGGGATATGGCAATATTCGAACGTCCCCTTGATCTTGGCGCACAACTCGATCCCGTCCATCCCGGGCATCATGATGTCGGAAACGACCAGATCGACCGGTTTTTCGGCCAAAAGTTGCAGTGCCTCTTCGCCTCCGGATGCCATTTCGATGTGGAAATAAGCCGCCAGCAAGTTGGACACCAGCACCCGCAGTTCCTCGTTGTCATCCACGATCAGAATCGTATACATCCGCCCGTCTCCGGCAACCGCCTCGTCCGGCCGCATGGACGGCAACTCCGCCGATCCCGGCATCAAATCCGCCGAATCGGGCCCTGGCACCGATTCGTCGACCTCTTCCCCGGAGTAGGCGTCCCGGCCTATGGGCAATACGACCCGGAAACAATTTCCCTCCCGTTCGCTGCTCGAAACCCGGATATGCCCCTTGTGGATATCGGTCAGATCCTTCACCAGCGACAACCCGATACCCGTACCGATGGTATGGAACTTACGGTAATTACCGTCGTAGAAGCGCTTGAAAAGCCCGTCGATAGTCTGCTGGCTCATGCATTCACCGCTATTGGCGATCATTATACCGACAAAACCGGGGCTTTCCATCCCCACACGGATTTTTATTTCCCCTTCGTCGGGTGTGTATTTGGCAGCGTTGGAAAGCAGGTTGTAGACGATCTTATCGAGTTTGTCGGAATCGAACCAGCCTTCGATACGGTCGGCAGAACTCTGGAAGTAGACCCGAAGGCGCTTTTTCGATACCAGCGGGGCGAATGCCTCGACACATTTGCGAACGAATGCCGCCACATCGCCTTGCGAAACCCGGATCTTCAGGTTACCACTCTCGACCTTGCGGAATTCGAGTATCTGCTGGATGAGGCGCATCAGACGCGTCGCGTTGACCGAGATTACGTTGTAGAGCGCCTCCCGGTCTGTGGAGGTGCTGCGCAGGCTGTCAAGCGAGGTAATGATGATCGTCAGGGGCGTCATCAGCTCGTGGGTGACATTGGTAAAGAACTGCAATTTCGCGTGGTTCAGCTCCTCGGTTTTCCGGCGTTCGAATTTCGAAATGCGGATTTCATGCTGCATACGCAGTCGGTAGCGCAGGAAGCGGATCGCGCCGTAGGCCACCCCCGCAAGGGCTGCGAGATAGAACGCCACGGCCCACCACGAGCGCCAGGGTGCCGGCAGGATACGCACCTTCAGCACCCGCTCGTTGCTGCTCCAGACACCGTTGCCGCCCGCCGCCTGCAAATGGAAGGTATAAATGCCCGCAGGCAGGTTGTTGTAGGAGGCGAAGCGGTGCTGTGAATCGACCAATACGTACTCCTTGTCGAACCCGTCCAGCTTGTATTTGAAGATGTTGTCCCTCGGATTGGCATAGGAAAGCATCGAAAATTCGATATAGAAATTGTTTTGCCGGTGGGTCAGCGTCACCTCATCTGCATAGTCGATCTCCCGGGAGCTGATATGCTCCCGCTCCTTTTCCGGCATGGTACGCAGGGACTGGTTGTGAACCCGGAAATCGGTCAATACGATCGGAAGTTTCGACTGGTGGGGCTGGATGCGGTTGCCCGTAAAGATGCGCAGTCCGTTCGAACCGCCGAACGCCATGCGTCCGTATTCGACACGTGCCGATGCATTGCGGTTGAAGAAGAACGATTGCAGGTCTGCCGTAATAATATAGGTGTTGATATGCTCGGGAGTACCGTTTTCGTCGGGCGAGAACGAGAACACGGCATCGTTGGTCGTAATCCACATGCGGCCGTTCTCATCCCTAGCAATGTTGGTGATCCCCTTTTTCTCGATGTTGGGAAATGCCGTGACCGCCTTGAAACGATCCTCCGAGGGCGAATATACCGCCAGTCCGTCGGCAATCGTCCCCGCCCAGAGGTTACCCGCATCGTCCGTACCGAGGCAATAGACGTTATCGGCCGTCATCCCCGCCCCGCGTCGATACTGGATCCAGTCACGTCTTTTCGTATCGACACGGATGATCCCGTCTCCGTTGGTCGCAATCCATACGACCCCGCCGCCGACGCAGCAGATATCGAATATGCGCGTCGATGCGAAGGGCGTCTTCCGCCCCAGCCACATGTCGAGCGTCGAGAGCTGCCCGGACGCCGATTCGATATAAATTCCCGACCTCGAACCGATCCACAAATTCCCGTCCGGATCCTCCCGCAGCGCGAGCACGCAGTCGTCGGCAAACAGCGGCAGCGTATTCCGGTTGATCTGGCGCACGCGATGGCGTTTCTCGTCGTAGCACCATACACCCGAACTCCACGTCGCAAAGCACAGCTCCGAAGTGGCGTTCCTCCTGATTATGGCATTGACGGTCGAAGTATAAGGCAGCACACACAGGTCGGGATGCTCCCGGTAGCTGACGATACGGCCGCTGCGGGTATTATACCTGATCAGCCCGAAATCGAGCAGCCCGAGCCAATATTCGCCCTCGCCGATGTAATACATACTCCGTACGGAACTGGTGTTGAAGCGGGCACGCACCGGATCGAGCCGGTTGAATTCGAATTTCATGCCTGCGGTCTGTATCTTGCAAACACCGCCGCCCAGCATCCCGATCCACATGAGGTTGTCCCGGGCCCGCATAATCGAATTGACCTCGTTGTAAGGCAGGTCGCCCACATCCTCGCCGGGTTTGAAATTCTGGAACGAGGGCCGGTGATCCGGGTCATGCAGGATACTCAGTCCGCTGCGGGTTCCCACCCACAGCGTGTTCTGCGTAATATCCTCTTCGATGGCATAGACAATGTCGTCGAGCAGCGCCGTATCGTCGTCTTCACGGTGCATGTAACGGGCATATTGCATCCGCCCGGGAGCATAGGGGTTTATCAGGCGGATCAGGCCCGCGCCCCAGGTGCCCACCCAGACATTCCCGCCCGCATCGCAGAAGACGACATGCGCATGCCGCAGGATCTCGTCGTCATACGTGTAGGTACGCTCTTCGCGCAGATCGTAGCGCAGCAATCCGCTGCCGAAGGAAGCGATCCACAGGCTGCAATTGGCATCCTTGACGACCGAAGTGATGTCCGTGACGGGCTTCCCATCGGCATTGCGCATCGTAACCGGACGGAAATCATGTTCCGAGGCATTTTTCCGGAACAAGCCCTTGTCGCTTCCGACCCAAATCCCGTTGCCCGTATCGCAGATGATGACCGAGATGTTGCAATCGCCGACCTGCTCGCAGCCCGTCGTCGAAATCATGCCCGTCTTCTTGTCGAGGCGAAACAGTCCGCGCTCCGTCCCGATCCAGATCACCTTGTCGCGGTCTTCGGCCACCACATTCACGAACGAATTGAACGCCACGCCCGAAACGTCGTGCATACCGTAAGTGACCACTCCGTATCCGTCATAGCGGGCCAGACCGTTATAGGTCGGAATCCAGATATACCCGTCGGAATCCTGATAGAGTTTGCGTACTTCGCTCGACGGCAGGATGTCGGAAGGGATCGGCACGAACCGGATTTTGGAATAGGGTTCGGCAGACACGTACCCCACCGTGGCCAGCATGGCAAGCACAGTTGCAAAAAGGCGGGAAAGTATCAGGTTCGGACGCATGGACGGTAGTTTTCGGAATTCTAAATTACACATTTTTTCCTCATCCGCAACGCCGGATATCCGATTTACCTCCGGGAAAAGCACGGAAGAGAGGCTTTCCGGTAAATTTTCAACCTCCGACGGAGTTGACCGCCTTACTTTTACTCAACCGGAAGAGAATCCGGTAAAATTCGTTGTCCCCGCAAACCTTCCGGGCCGAAAACGGATTTACCCTGCAACCGTAGGCTCCTCGAACACCATTGCCCATCGACGGACAGCCCCCGTGAATCCGATTACGTCCCGGTATTCATCCGCAAGCTTGAAAACGGCAGCCGCTACGACTTCGGCCTCGACCGGCGAGGCGTGACCGGCGAGTCCCGGATCCGGAAAAAAACGGTAAGGGCTACCCCCTTTCACAAAAACAGCCACCCTCTTTTCCGAAGGTGGCTGTTTCGCATTGCGGGACGTCGTTATACCAGTCCAGAGAAGCCCATGAAGGCCATGGCGAGGATACCGGCCGTGATCAGTGCGATAGGCACCCCCTTGAATGCCTTGGGCACGTCCTCGAATTCGAGCCTCTCGCGGATGCCGGCGAAGAGCACCAGCGCCAGGGCGAAACCCAAAGCGATCGACACCGAGTAGGTTACGCTTTGCAGGAGATTGAACTCCTTCTGGATCATCAGGATCGCCACGCCCAGCACGGCACAGTTGGTCGTGATCAGGGGCAGGAAAATGCCCAGCGCCTGGTACAACGAAGGCGAAAGTTTCTTGAGCATGATCTCGACCATCTGCACCAATGCGGCGATCACGAGGATGAAGACGATAGTCTGCATGTACTCGATCCCAAGCGGCACGAGAATATAAGTCTGGATCGACCATGCCACGACGGCCGTGAGCGCCATGACGAACGTTACGGCAGCGCCCATACCCATCGAGGTTTCGACTTTCGACGACACGCCCAGAAACGGGCAGATGCCGAGGAACTGCGCCAGCACGACATTATTGACGAAGATGGCGCCGATGATGATTGCGAAATATGAAAGCTCCATAACTATTTCTTGGCTAATTTATTGAACACTACCATCAGATAACCGAGCGTGAGGAATCCGCCCGGGGCGAGCACGAATACCAGCGGCATCACATCGGCCGTTCCGAGGCTTATGCCGAAGATCGCGCCGCTGCCCAGAATCTCGCGCACGGCCCCTACGACGGTCAGGGAAAGCGTAAAGCCCAAACCGATCCCGACACCGTCGAGCACCGAATCCAGCGGCGTATTCTTCGAGGCGAAAGCCTCGGCACGCCCCAGAATAATGCAGTTCACCACGATCAGCGGGATGAAGACGCCCAGCGCCTCGTACAGGGGCGGCGTGTAGGCTTTCATCAGCATTTCGACCACGGTCACGAACGAGGCGATCACGACGATGAACGCCGGGATGCGCACCTTGTCCGGAATGATGTTCTTGATGAGCGAGATCACCAGGTTCGACATGATCAGCACGGCCATCGTCGCCAGCCCCATGCCCATGCCGTTTCCGGCTGAGGTCGTCGTACCCAGCGTGGGACACATGCCCAGCACCAGCACGAACGTCGGGTTGTTCCTGACGATGCCGCTCAGAATGATGTTCAGTTTATTCATTTTGCCCTCCTTCCTGAGCCGCCGGCCCGTTGGTTTGTTCCTCTGCCGAATCTCCGGCCGCAGAAGTCGCTCCCGACGATACGTCTGTCGGCGCCGTACCCGTCGCTACGCTCTTGTAAGCCATCCAGGCGCGGTTGATCGCATCGACATAGGCGCGCGAGGATATGGTCGCGGCCGTCAGTGCATCGACGTCGCCGCCGTCCTTCTTCACGGCCAGCTTGCCGTTCACGAGCTTCATCGTTTCGAGTTTCTTGCCCTGGATGCTCCCCAGCAGCACATTTTCCTTGTCGGCCATCTTCGTCCCGAGCCCCGGGGTCTCAGCCTGCCTGAGCACGTTGACGTTGACCACTTCACCGTCGGGCGTGAAGCCCACCATCATGCTGATCGCGCCGCCGAAACCGTTCTTGGTCATCGACTCCACGGCGTAGCCCGCGACCTGTCCTCCCTTGGTTGCGGTGTAGACCGTGATCGGCATATCGTCGATCGTCAGCGCTTCGGGTGCGGTCTGGTCGAACGGCGGAAGCACGACCTTCAGCGCCTCGACCTTCGCCGCCTGCTCGGCCTGGGCGATCGGTTCGGCCGTAATCATGTTCACGGCGCCCACGCCGGCCGAAGCCACGAGCGTGATGCCGAACAGTACGGCCGTCATATTCACAAGTGTACTTTTCATACTGCGTCACCTCCTATTTAACGCCGAAGCGCTTGGGTTTGACATATTTGTTGATCAGGGGCACGCAGGCGTTCATAATCAGGATCGCAAACGACATGCCCTCGGGATAAGCGCCCCACAGACGGATGCACATGGTGATCAGTCCGATTCCCACGGCGAAGATCACGCCGCCCCGAACGGTCATCGGCGAGGTCGAATAGTCCGTGGCCATGAAGATCGCACCTAACATTAATCCACCACTGAAGATCTGTGCTGCCATGTAAGATAGATCAAATCCATGACCACCGAAGATCAGTACGAAGATTGCTACAACTGCAACGTAAACACATGGGATGATCGGAGAGATGACTTTCTTAAATACTAAGTATACTCCACCGATGATCAGTAATAATGCAGATGTTTCACCAATTGTTCCAGGAACGAATCCTAAGAATGATTTCATAAC
>OHHP01000834.1_pt1 | contig 14831 bp, 9 predicted proteins | sample 1568121 | NCBI WGS metagenome assembly OHHP01 (sample SAMEA3879500, study PRJEB24766) | human gut metagenome | biome: human-associated habitat; feature: feces | place: USA | collected 1985/1987
AGTCCAGAGGCAGAGCCTCTGGTAGGAGTGCAGAGGGCGAAGCCCTTTGCAAGGAGAGTGGTTATGAAAAGAAAGGTGTTCCTGTTTGGAGGAAGCGGCGGACGGATGCTCGAAGCGCTGCTGTTTATGGCGTTCGCGGGCATTACGCCGGAGGAAACGCTGGATTTGGTGCTGTGCGACCCTGATGGCGACGGGATGCACGGCGCTGTTCAGCTGCGTCAGGAATTGGCGGATTATCAGCGCATCTGGGCGTCCCGGACGTATATCGGCACGGGGAACCCTGCCTTCCAGACCGAAATCAACCTCCGCACATGGTGCGACCCGTTGCCCATGAACGCGAAAACGCTCGCGGACTGGACGCAGGACGAAAAGCAGGATGCCCTGCTCTGTCAGGCACTTTTTCCGGCGGATACCGCGTCTCTTGACCTCCGGCAGGGCTTCCATGACCACCCCGAACTCGCGCGCGTGGCGTTCGCAGCGATGCTCAGCGAATGCGAAAACGACCCCGATGATGCCATGCACCGCACGCTTGATGAGATTCAGTCCGCCTTGAATGCGGGCGAGGAAGTCCGCGTTGTGCTGGCTGGTTCGCTCTGCGGCGGCACGGGCGCGGCGGGCATTGAAAGTGTCGCAGCCCTCCTCCAGAACCGCTTCGGGCAGAATGACAATTTCCGCATGGCCGCGGTGCTGATGCTCCCTTGCGCCGACGGGGAATCGCCCGCGCGCGCACAGGCGGCGTTGGAGAGAATCAGCATAGAAAACGCCCTCCAAACTGTCTGCCTGATTGGACTTCCGCAGAGTGCGCAATCCTCCGGCGGCAACGATTTGCCCCGCCTGACCGACTGGCTTGGCGCGTACTGCATGGATGTGCTGCTGCACCGCCCGACGTGGCTGACGGGCACATTCACGGTACAGAGCGCAGACGGCGCGGCAAATTGGGCGCTGTTCGGCAAGGGGGATGAACGTTATCGCGTGGCGTTTGGCGGATTGCTCAAAGGCGCGCTGCTCTGGCAGCGGAAGATTCTTCCGACGCTGGAAAAACGGCTTGCGAAGGGGAATGCGCTCAAAAGCGGGTGGATTGGCTGGTATCCGCATTATTTCCGCGGCGCGGCGGAGAATATCGAGGATGTTCGCGCCGATGCACAGGCCATTGACCGCCTGACGCAGGTCGCGCTGCTGTATCTGGCGGGCATCATCCGTTCGCTGCCGCTGGATCTGCGCTATGCGTCCGTGCTGGAAACGGCGCGGGAGCAGGGCAGGGAACATTATGATATGCAGATTCGCCGCGCGGGGGAGCTGGCCGTTCTGCGCTACGATGCCGAGCAGAACGGAATGCAGGAGGACAACGACGTCCACCGCGAAAACGCCGACACCGACCCGGAAGCGGCGGCGGCGCTGGAACGCATTGCGCGGATGGCGGAGAGCATACAGAACGAGGACTCCGTGCAGAAAACGTTCAACCGACAAATGGGCGGTCAGGCGGCAATGAAAATGGTGCTGGATGCGCTGGAAAAGGCGGAGAGCGAGAATGACCGTCTGATTCGCGACTACGCTGAGGCGATTCGCCGCATTGCGCAGGCGGAAGCTGTCGTCAAGCCGTCCGAGCGCTTCCGCATTGACGACGCGAAGACGAAGCTCAAGCGCATGGAACGCCACAAGCAGATGACGGCGGGCATGTGCGAGATGCTGCGCCACGACGCGCAGGAGATGCGCGATGGTCAGCTGCGGTTCGAGAAGCCGACGCTGATCTCCGCCGCGCCGGAGAACGGGCTGTTTTTGCAGGAAGCGATGGATCGGCTGCTGCGCGGCGAAAAAGAAGGGCGGAAGGAACTCGCAGCGTGGTTCTCCGTCTTGGTTCAGGGCGGCAAAACGGCGGATTTGCGCAGGACGATGAAGCAGCTGGGGCGCGGGGCGAAGGAAAAGGATGCGCCCGCTGTGCAGCTGCTGCTTGTTGCCATGGAAACCGCCATGCAGGAGGAAAACGCATGAGCAAACTGCTTTTTCTGCCCGATCGAAACGGCAGGGAGAAGGAATCGGAGGGAGCAGGGCTTGTCCGGCTGAGCGCCGATACGTCGGAAATGGCGGCGCTGGCGAAACGGATGGTCATCCGGCAGGAAACGGACGAAATCACCCCCGACGCGGCATATCAGGGCGCAATGGCGCTGGCGCTGCTGCTGGACAGCTGGCAGGGGACGGATGTGCGCCTTGCAGTGCGGACGATTGACGCGCAAAAGTCGCGCTTTGCATCGTGGGTGATGGCGGCGCGCCCGATGGAGCAGCGCAATCAGCCGATCCGCCTGCTGATGCTTGTCAAAGATCAGCAGGAAGCGCTGCTGGGACTTGTGGACGCGGAAAACGGCTTGACGCTCGCAGCGCAGATGGGCGACATCTGGGACATGCTGCCAGAACGCGCAACATGGGTGAATCGGGAGGATAAGTGCTTCCGCAGCCCGCTGCCGCTGCTGAACGAGGCGGACTGCGACCTGCTGCTCCGCCGCCTGCACCGGATGAATCTGCCGGGCGACCGCGCGAAGTCCTTCCGGGCGGCGCTGAATCAGCGGCTGACGCAGGAGCGCGAAATGCTCTCCCATAGCGAGGAAGAAACGCTGGCGCGGCTGGCGATTCGCGCGCAGGCAGCGCTGGGGATGATGAAAGTGCCGGGTTTTGCGGTGCTGGAAGAAAATTCGCTGACAAACACGGAAAATCCGCTGATGCAGTGCTTCACGGCGGAAACGGTCGGGGTGAGCGAGGCGCTTAAACGTCAGCAGGTGCTCCTGTGGCACGGCAAGGCGTTCGGGCGCAGCAGCAAGGTGCTGGGCTGGACGGACACAAACTGGCCGGATGAGGCGGAAACGCTCGGCAGCGTGGAGCAGGAAATTGCTTTGATGGCGGACGGCTCGGTTTGGTGGAACAAGAAGCTGGCGGATGCGCTGAATGCGTACCTGCGTGAGCGGAGCGACAAGGCGCTTTTACCCGCGGCGCGCGAATACCTGACGCTGGTCAAGGGGCAGGCGGAGCAGAATGCGCGGCAGGTGCAGGGCACGGTGACGCTGCAATTCCCGCGGCGCGGTGCAGTCGCTCCTGCAGGAAGCCTTGGGCGACGGCTGGCAGGAAGCCGCGAAGCAGCCGTTTTCGCAGCGCCTGACGTGCCTGACCGGGGTGCAGCTCGGCGACCAGGCATTGCGCACCTGCTGCATTCTTGAAAACGCGACGATGCTGCCGCCGCTGTCTATGGAAATGGCGAAAACAATCGCGGAGAACCCGAACGCGCTGGCGCTGGATGCTTTCCGCTATCAGGTGGAGGAGGATGGCAGCGTCACTGCGTCGTATCTGCTCAGGGCGCGGGGCGAAGTGCGGTTTGTGCGCACCTACGCGCCGGACGAGCAGCTGTACCTGGAAAACCCGCCGATGGTGGCGGTGTACCCGTGTGCGCCGATGGTGTTCTGGCATCAGTATCAGGTGCTGGTGAAGGGCGGCGACGCGAAGGTGTGCGCACTGTCCGACGGGCAGTGGCAGGGCGTGGAAAATCGGGAGAACTGGACGGCGCTGCTGACGGCGCAGTACCCATCCTGCCTGATGCTGGAAAAGGACGGCGAGAGCCTCGGCGCGCTGCCGAATATCCTCGACAAAGAGCCAGACGCGGGCGGAAATCAGCCTGCGATTGCGTCCATTGACCTCGGTACGGCGGTCACGGCGGTGACGCTGACCATCGGCGGACGGGAGATTCCGGCGACGCACCGTCCGCTGCTGCGGATGCTGCTGACCTTATCCGACACGCCGATGGACGACATGATGACGAGCCTGACGATGGCGGCAAACCTCATCCCGACGGCGGTGGTGCTGACGGGCGCAGGCGATGTGCCGGGACGGGACGGTTATGTGTACCGCCCGGCGGACATGGGCGCGCTGGCGGCGAAGGAGGAAAATCGCCTGCTGACTGGCTTCAAGTGGCGCAGCGATGCGGCGGGCGTTCGGGCGCGGACACTACTGATTCAGCAGCTGATGCTGGACACGGCGCTAAGTGCCGTCTTGCAAGGCGCGGGAAGCCTGTCGTGGCGCATTGCCGTGGAGGATGACATGGGCGACGGCGGACGGCGCGCGGTGCTGGATGCGGTGGAAAACGGCGCGGCGGCGGCGACGATTGCCTCCGGGCTTGCGCCTGTCCCCGGCACGGAGCGCGTTTCGTGGACAACGGAGACGGCGGCGCTGGGCGCGTACCTGCGCGGCGAGGGCGGAATCCACGGCGGATGTGCGGCACTGGACATTGGCGCGGGCAGCATCCGCGCGGCGATCTATCTGCAGAACCGCACGACCCCGGAGCGCAGCGCGAACATCCCATATGGCACGCAGCTGACGCTCTACGAGACGTACGCGAATCACCCGGAGCGTATCGAATACGATTTTGGCGGCTGCTCGATGGGTAGCCTATCGCTGGCGAAAGATGCGCTGACGGCGACGCTCTCCGTTGCTTCGGATACGCAGGCGCACGTCGGCAAAGCGTGCATGATGCTGGACCAGCTGCTCACCGAAAACGCCGCGCCGCTGGCGATGCACCTGAACGCGCGCGCAAACGCCGGGCAGGTGACTTTCCTGCAGAGTGTGGCGGCGGAATACCTGGCGGGGGCGCTGTTCGCGGCGGGACTGCTGACGGCGGACGTGCAGGCGGATTCGATGCAGAACCACTATCTGCCCGCGTCGCTGCCGGTGGCGCTGACGGGCGGAGGGGCGCTGCTTGTGAACCTGCTGCCATCTGGGATGGTGGGCAAGCTGAACCAGTTTGTGTCTGTCGCGACGGGGCGGACGTATGCGGCGGGAAACATCCAAGTGCAGCTGATGCGCGAGGGCAAATGGGCGCTGAGCCGGGGGCTAAGTGCGCTGAAAACGCTGGAAATTCCGCCGGAAACGCCGGATTTGACGCGGCATCAGTCCTTCTCCGAGCAAATGCTGCACCTGATGCAGACGCTCTGCACAGTCTGTCCGGCGCACATGTGGCTGCTGCATCCCGGACTGTTTGACAGCATGGGGCGGATGACGCCCGCGGGCATTGACACAGTGCGGCGTGTTTCCGCGCGCACCTTCGGCGAGGATGACGATATGCCCGCGTCGGTGATGCAGTTCCTTTCGGAGCTGCGGAGGTCGCCGATTGTCGCGGATCAACTGACGCCGCCGGGAAACTGATACTAATTCTCATCTAAACCATGTCATTCGCACAGCATCTTTTCCGCCCTGGCTTTGCATCGTTCCGCTCGCGCGTACCTCCAGTACGCCTCGCTTCACTCAGCTTTGCCAGAACGAAAAATCTGCTATGCTCGATGCCATGTTTTAGAATCGAATTAGTATGATTTTTGCACAACAAAACCCGCGCTTCGGCAGGAAAGCCTCCTGTCAAAGGCGGGTTTTTTGATTCGTCTTATTCCACCAATTTGAACCCTTGTTCCGTTAACTTTGCTTTAATTTCCTCAATCTGCGCAAAATCACGCGTTTCCATACTAATTCGCAGCAAACAGCTTGTCACCGCATATGCCGCGTCCGACCGTTCATGCGTTACGCCCACAATGTTCGCGCCACACTCCGAAATCACCTGCGTCACGCCCAGCAGCTGCCCCGGCTTATCGTCCAGCGCAATCGTCAGCAGGCAGTTGCGCCCTTCGCGCTGCAAACCGCGCGTGATGACGCGGCTCAAAATATTCACGTCAATGTTGCCGCCGGAAATCAGGCAGCAGACCTTTTTGCCGGCAATCGGCAGCTTGCCGAACATGGCCGCAGCGACCGTCACTGCGCCCGCGCCTTCTGCGACCAGCTTCTGCTTTTCCATCAGCGCCAGAATCGCCGCGGCGATTTCGTCCTCGCTGACCGTGACAACCTCGTCAACGTACTTGCGCACCATGTCAAGCGTAATATCGCCGGGGTGCTTGACCGCGATGCCGTCGGCAAATGTGCGTACACTGTCAAGCGTGATGGCTTCTCCGGCTTCCAGCGAGCGCTTCATGCTGGAGGCGTTCTCTGCCTGTACGCCGTAGATTTTTACCTTGGGGTTTAGCGACTTGATGGCGCACGCGACGCCGGAAATCAGCCCGCCGCCGCCGATGGAGCAGACGACCGCATCCACATCAGGCAGCTGATCGAGAATTTCCAGACCGATTGTGCCCTGACCGGCGATAACTTCCTCATCGTTGAAGGGGTGGATGAAGGTCATGCCGGTTTCCTGCTGCAGCTGACAGGCGTAGTTGTAAGCGTCGTCATACGCGCCCTTGACGAGGCAGACCTCCGCGCCGAGGGCTTTGGTGGCTTCAACCTTGCTGATAGGCGCGCCGTCGGGCATACAGACAATCGCCTTGATGCCCATGCGGGACGCGGCGAGCGCGACACCCTGCGCGTGGTTGCCCGCGGAGCAGGCAATAATGCCGGCTTTGCGCTGTTCCTCGTTCAGCTGGCTGATTTTATAATATGCGCCGCGCAGTTTGAACGAACCGGTTAACTGAAGGTTTTCGGTCTTGAGGTAGAGGTCGTAGCCCTGTGAGAGCTTCGCGGCGTAGATGACGTCAGTCTTGCGGGCGACAGGCTTCAGGACGTAGGCTGCATGGTAGATTTTATCGAGCGTCAGCATGGTGGTGAAATCTCCTTTGTGAAAGGATATTGATGAGGAAAGGTTGCTTTGATTGACTTGGAAAAGGAAATGTGCTTTTTTGTTGCAGGGGGAATCGCCTCTGCGGAGGCGACAAGGGGGCAGCGAAAACAGACGAAGTCTGCGGTCGCCCCCTTGACCCCTTCGGCGCGGTCACTCCCATGTTACTTGGTTTGTATTGCGGCTTGGGTTACGTTTGTAATCCTGCAATATAATTGATGAACTGCTGTGCGGTACGGCCAGAAACACCGCCGTGGCGGATTTCCCAGCGGTTCGCGGCTTGCAGAAGCTCGTCCTCGGTCAGGGTCAAGCCGTCGGGTAGGCGCGCGGCGATGCCTTTCACGATGTCATGGTACTGCTGGCGGTTCGGGCTGACGTAGCAGATGGCGCAGCCGAAACGCGCCGCCAGCGACAGCTTCTCTTCCATCGTGTCTGAACGGTGGATGTCGCCGTTGTGTTCCATGTCGTCGCGGTCCTTCCACGTCTCTTGGACGAGGTGGCGGCGGTTGGATGTCGCGACAATCAGCACATTCGCCGGGCGCGTCTCCACGCCGCCCTCAATGACGGCTTTCAGGAACTTGTACTCCACTTCGTGTTCCTCGAACGACAAATCGTCGATAAAAATCATGAAGCGGTAGTTGCGGTTCTTGATTTTCGCAATCACCTGCGATAAAAGCCCAAACTGGTGCTTGTAGATTTCAATCATCCGCAAACCGCGGTCAGCGTATTCGTTCAGGATCGCCTTGACGGAGGTGGATTTGCCTGTGCCTGCGTCGCCATAGAGCAGCACGTTGTTCGCCGCGCGCCCCGACACGAACGCTTCCGTGTTCTGTCGAAGCTCCTTCTTCTGCGGCTCATAGCCAATCAGGTCGGAGAGCAGGACAGAATCAATGTTGTTGATGGCGTTGAGCGTAAACGAGCCGTTTTCATCCTCCTGAATGCGGAATGCCCTGTTCAAGCCGAACATGCCCACGCCGCAGTCACGGTAGTGCGCCGTTACGAGGTCGAAAATCTCGTTCTCGTCCTTTGCGCCCGCGATGGCGGCGGACAGCGCCCGAACCTTCTCCGACACCGTGCGGTAGTACATCTGCGCCTTTTTCGGGATGGCGGTGTAATTCTCCAGCACGGTAAAGCAGTCGATGCCCAAATCCTGCTCGATGGGTGCGAAATCGAAGTCAAACAGGCGCTTGAAAACGGCAAAATCCGCCTTGGCGAAGTGGTTGACGCTGCCGTCGCTTGCGCCGACCCGCTCACAGGTCAGCGAGAAGCTGTTCTCGTTCATCATCAGCACGAACGTCAGGTAGTCATGCCACAGATTGCAGTTGAAGCCGTAGCGCGTCGCCAAATCCAGCAGACGCTTGACCTGCTGATAAATGCGCGACACCAGCACCGGCTTTTCGCATTCGCCGTGCGCCCAGTCGGAGAAAATGCCGGACAGTTGGCGCAGGATGCTGTCCTCGCCCAGATTGGAGTAGAGCAGCAGCTGCGATACCTCTCGATACATAGATTATCCTCTTACAGGCGCGCAAGAATTGCGTCCGTCATTTCGGTGCAGGTCAGCGGCTGAATGTCCGACTGCCCGACGATATCCGCCGTGCGCAGCCCGTCGTTCAGGGCGGCGTCCACCGCGCGCTCGATGCAGTCTGCCTCGTCCGCCATGTCGAAGGCGTAGCGCAGCATCATGGCGGCGGAGAGAATGGTGGCAATCGGGTTTGCTTTGTTCTGCCCGGCAATATCCGGCGCAGAGCCGTGAATCGGCTCATACAGTCCGCGCTTCGTCGCGCCCAGAGACGCGCTCGGCAGCATCCCGATGGAGCCGGTAATCTGGCTCGCTTCGTCGGAGAGAATGTCGCCGAACATGTTGCTTGTCACGACGACATCGAACTGGCTCGGACGACGGACAAGCTGCATGGCGGCGTTGTCCACCAGCATATCGCTGACGGTCACGTCCGGGTACTCCTGCGCAATCCGATGCACCGTCTCGCGCCACAGCCGGGATGTTTCCAGCACGTTCGCCTTGTCGATGGAAATCACGTTCTTGCGGCGCTTGCGGGCGGCGTCAAACGCGGCGCGGGCAATGCGCTCAATCTCCATGACGCTGTACCGCTCGGTGTCGTAAGCCTCTGCGCCATACTGCCCCTCGCGGCGGCCACGCTCGCCAAAGTAAATGCCACCGGTCAATTCGCGCACCATCATCAGGTCAAAGCCCTGTGCCACGATGTCTGAACGCAGGGGGCATTCGTCCTTCAAGGCGGGATACAGCTTTGCCGGGCGCAGGTTCGTGTACAGCCCCATGGCGGCGCGGATGCCGAGAAGCCCCTTTTCCGGGCGCAGATTCGCAGGTTGACTGTCCCACTTCGGACCGCCGACCGCGCCAAGCAGCACGGAATCCGACGACAGGCAGCCGTCAATCGTCTCCTGCGGCAGGGGAGTGCCTGTTTCGTCAATCGCCGCGCCGCCAATCAGATAGCGGGTGAAGGTGAATGTATGCCCGAACTTTTCCGCAACGGCTTCCAGCACTTTCACGGCGCTGTCCACGATTTCCGGGCCGATGCCGTCGCCGCGCAGCAGTGCAATGTGCTTTTCCATTTTATTCTGCCTCCATGTTCTGCTGACGTGCCTTCAAATAGGAGAGAAGTCCACCGTGCGCAATAATCTTCTGGATAAAGGGCGGGAAAGCCGTCGCGTGGTATGTTTTCCCGGTCGTTTCATCGGTGATGGTGCCGGTGGCAAAATCAACCGATACTTGGTCGCCGTTTGCAATCTCCGCCGCCGCTTTGGGGCATTCCAGAATCGGGAAGCCGATGTTGATGGCGTTGCGGTAGAAAATGCGCGCGAAGCTCGGCGCAATGACGCAGGAGACGCCGCACGCGCGGATGGCAATCGGCGCATGTTCGCGGGAGGAACCGCAGCCGAAGTTCGCGCCGCCGACGATGATGTCCCCCGGCTGCACCTTCTGCGCAAAGGTTGCGTCAATGTCCTCCATGCAGTGCTTCGCAAGCTCATCGGGCGAGGGGGCGTTCAGGTAGCGCGCGGGGATAATCACATCCGTATCCACGTTGTCGCCGTATTTGTAAACCTTGCCGCTGGGCATGTTACTGCGCCTCCTTTGCAATGTCGTTCGGGTCTGCGACGCAGCCCATGATGGCGGATGCTGCCGCAACCGCGGGGGATGCCAGAACCACTTCGCTCTTGACGTGCCCCATGCGCCCGACGAAGTTACGGTTCGTCGTCGCGACGGCGCGTTCGCCCTCGCACATGCAGCCCATGTGTCCGCCGAGGCAAGGGCCGCACGTCGGCGTGGACACGGCGCAGCCCGCTTCGATGAAGATTTCGGTCAAGCCTTCCTTGATGCATTCCAGCGACACCTGCTGCGTCGCCGGAATGACGATGCAGCGCACGCCGTCATGCACATGATGCCCCTTGAGGATTTCCGCCGCCTGCCGCAAATCGCTGATGCGCCCGTTCGTGCAGCTGCCGATGACGACCTGCTGAATCGGCAGCCCCTTCACTTCGCTGACGACCTTGGTGTTGCTGGGCAGGTGGGGCAGGGAGACAGTCGGTTCAAGCGCGGAGAGGTCAATCTCCACCGTGCGCTCGTATTCCGCGTCGGGGTCGGCTTCATATGCCGTCCACGGACGGTCAACACGCCCGAAAACGTACTCAACCGTCTTTTCGTCCACCGGGAAAATGCCGTTCTTGCCGCCTGCTTCAATCGCCATATTCGCAATCGTGAAGCGGTCATCCATGGTCAGGTTTTTTACGCCCTCGCCCGTGAACTCGATGCTCTTGTACAGCGCACCATCCACGCCAATCAGCCCAATCAGGTGGAGGATAACGTCCTTGCCGGAGACGTAGGGACGCATTTTGCCCGTCAGCACCACTTTGATGGCGCTTGGCACGCGGAACCAGTTTTCGCCCGATGCCATGCCCGCCGCCATATCGGTCGAGCCGACACCGGTCGAGAACGCGCCGAGCGCGCCGTAAGTGCAGGTGTGGCTGTCCGCGCCGATAATCAGTTCTCCCGGCGCGACGATGCCCTTTTCCGGCAGCAGCGCATGTTCAATGCCGACCTGCCCGACGTCGAAAAAGTGGGTAATCTGGAATCGGCGGGCGAAATCGCGCGCGGTCTTGCACAGCTGGGCGGACTTGATGTCCTTGCACGGCGTGTAGTGGTCCAGCACGATGGCGATTTTATCCTTGTCGAACACGCGAGTGAAGCCGGCTTTGTCAAACACGCTGACGGCGACGGGAGTCGTTACGTCGTTGCCGAGCACGAGGTCGAGCTTCGCCTCAATCAGATCGCCCGCTTTGACTTCGGGCAGCCCCGCGTGGGCGGCGAGGATTTTTTGCGTCATGGTCATTCCCATGGATTTACACTTCTCCCTTCGCGCGCCGCGCAGCATAGGCACGGAGCTTGTTCATGGCGCTGATGTAGGCGCGCACGGATGCTTCGACGATGTTGGTGTGCAGCCCGCGCCCGGAGAACGTGCGGTTGTCGCAGCTGAGCTTGACCGACACGTCGCCCATGGTGTCCTTGCCGGGGGAAATCGAATTGATGCGGTAGAGGTCGAAGGAATGCTCGACGGGGCGGATAATCTGGTCAATCGCCTCAAACGCGGCGTCCACAGGGCCGTCGCCGGAGCAGACGGCTTCAAACTGCTGCCCGTCCAGTTCCAGCCGGACGACGGAGGTCGAAGTCGTCATGTTGGATGTATGCACCGCGAACCACATCAGCTTGTAGCCGTCCACCTCGGCCTCGTCGGTCGTGGTGGAGTGGGTGACGATGGCGAGAATGTCCTGGTCGGTGACGTTCTTCTTCTTGTCGCAGAGGACTTTGAACTCCTCGAAGCAGCGCGCAAGCTCTTCGTCCGGCAGCTCATACCCCATTTCCTTCAGCCGCGCGGCGAAAGCGTGCTTGCCGGAGTGCTTGCCCAGCACGATGTTGTCCATGCGGATGCCGACGGATTCGGGCGTGAGAATCTCGTAGGTCTTCTTGTTCGCCAAAACGCCGTGCTGGTGGATGCCGCTTTCGTGCCGGAAGGCGTTGACGCCGACAATCGGCTTGGTCAGCGGTGCGCTCTGACCGATAATGTTGTAGACGGTCTTGCTCGCGCGGGCAATTTGCGTCGTGTCGATGCGGCAAGGCGTGTCGCCGAAAATGTCCGGGCGTGTGCGCATCGCCATCACGACTTCCTCCATCGCGGTGTTGCCCGCGCGTTCGCCCAGCCCGTTGATGGTGCATTCAATCTGCCGTGCACCGCCCAAAACGCCCGCGAGGGAGTTCGCGACCGCCATGCCGAGGTCGTTGTGGCAGTGGACGGAAAATTCCACCTTGTCGCTGTTCTCCACGCCCGCCATCACGTCTTCAATCAGCTTGCGCATTTCGTCCGGCGTGGTATAGCCGACGGTGTCAGGCAGGTTGATGACGGTCGCACCGTTCTTGACGGCGGCGTTGACGACCTGAATCAGAAAATCGGTATCCGAGCGGGTCGCGTCCTCGCAGGAGAACTCGATGTTGCTGGTGTACTGCTTGGCGTACTTGACCATTTCTGCCGTGCGCGCCAGCACCTGTTCGGGGGTCATTTTGAGCTTATACTCCATGTGGAGCGGCGACGTGGCGAGGAAAACGTGGATGCGCGGGTCGGCAGCATTCTTGACGGCTTCCCATGCGCAGTCAATGTCCTTCTGCGTCGCGCGGGCGAGGGAGGCGACGGAGCAGTCGCGCACCGTCTCCGCGATGGTCTTGACGCTCTCAAAGTCGCCGGGGGAGGAAATTGCGAAGCCGGCTTCGATAACATCCACCTTCAGGCGCTCCAGACACTTCGCCACCTCGATTTTTTCCTTCAGGTTCATCGAGCAGCCGGGCGACTGTTCGCCGTCGCGCAGTGTCGTATCAAAAATCTTAATCTGATTCATGCGCGGAAAACCATCCTTTCAAACAGTGCGGGGACTGTATAATGGGAAAATTCGATGTAATCAGGCCATTATGAAAAACAAAATACTTATGGAAGCAGGGGAAGACACTTCGAAACACTACAACCATGGGAAACCCCAAAAGTTGCGGCACCGAAGGGGTGGAGAAGGAGCAATCGCAGACTTCGTCTGTTTTCATGCCCCCTCCTCGCCTCCACAGAGGCGAAATCCCTGCGCAACAATGACGATTTACTGGACTTTTTGTAAATCCTTTATTCGAGAATTGCGCCCTTATCCGCAGAAGATACCAGCTTTGCATAGCGCGCCAGATACCCCGTTTTCACCTTCGGTTCGGGGCAAACCCACGCTGCTTTCCGCTTTGCCAGCGTCTCCTCATCCACCTTCAATTCAATTGTGCACTTTGGAATATCAATCGCAATCCGGTCGCCTTCTTCCACCAGCGCAATCAGTCCGCCCGCGGCGGCTTCCGGGCTGATATGCCCAATTGACGCGCCGCGCGTCGCGCCGGAGAAACGCCCGTCAGTCAGCAGGGCGACGCTTTCACCTAAGCCCATGCCGCAAATTGCGGAGGTCGGGTTCAGCATCTCGCGCATCCCCGGCCCACCCTTCGGACCTTCGTAGCGAATCACAACCACGTCGCCCGGCACAATCTTCCGAGCGTAAATCGCGGCGATTGCGTCCTCTTCGCTGTCGAACACGCGCGCAGGACCTTCATGCACCATCATTTCCGGTGCAACGGCGCTCTGCTTGACGACGCAGCCGTCTTTTGCCAGATTGCCCTTCAAAACGGCAATGCCGCCGCTGGTAGAATACGGGTTGTCAACCGGGCGGATGATGCGCTCGTCGCGGTTGACGACGCCTTCGAGGTTCTCCGCCATGGTCTTGCCTGTGCAGGTCATCACCGACGTGTCGAGCAAGCCTTTCTTCGTCAGCTCCTTCATCACGGCGAGAACGCCGCCCGCGCGGTCGAGGTCTTCCATGAACGTATCACCCGCCGGCGCAAGGTGGCAGAGGTTCGGCGTGTGGGCGGAAATCTCGTTCGCGTGGTCAAGGTTGATGGTCACGCCTGCTTCGTGCGCGATGGCGGGCAGGTGGAGCATCGTGTTCGTGGAGCAGCCGAGCGCCATATCAACGGTTTCGGCGTTGTTGAACGCGGCGGGGGTCATGATGTCGCGCGGACGGATGTTTTTCTCCACCAGCGTCATAATCTGCATCCCGGCGTGCTTGGCAAGGCGCAGACGCGCGGAGTACGGCGCGGGAATCGTGCCGTTGCCCGGAAGCCCCATGCCCAGCGCTTCGGTCAGGCAGTTCATGGAGTTTGCGGTGTACATGCCGGAGCAGCTGCCGCAGGACGGGCAGGCATTCTCCTCGTAGTTGCGGACGCCGTCGTCATCCAGCGTGCCCGCCTTGTATGCGCCGACTGCCTCGAACATGTGGCTCAGACAGGTGCGGCGACCGTCGGTCAGGTGTCCAGCGAGCATCGGGCCGCCCGAAACGAAGATGGTTGGGATGTTCAGCCGCGCTGCCGCCATCAGCAGCCCCGGCACGTTCTTATCGCAGTTGGGAATCATGACCAAGCCGTCGAACTGGTGGGCAATCGCCATTGCTTCAGTGGAATCAGCGATCAAATCGCGGGTGACGAGGGAGTACTTCATGCCGACGTGCCCCATGGCGATCCCGTCGCAGACGGCAATCGCGGGGAAGAGAATCGGCGTGCCGCCCGCCGCGCGGACGCCCGCTTTGACGCCTTCGGCGATTTTGTCCAGATTCATATGCCCGGGGACGATTTCATTATAGGAGGAAACGACACCGATGAGCGGCTTGCGGATTTCCTCATCGGTCAGACCGAGGGCATAGAGCAGCGAGCGGTTGGGGGCGCGTTCCACGCCCTGCTTGATGTTTTCGGACAGCAAGGTAATTCCCTCCTGATGCTTCTATTTTCTGATTGGTGATGAAGCGCTTTTGCCGGGTCATGCCCCGGCGGGAGCGGCAGGGCAGCAGAAAGGGGGATTCTCCTGCTTTCTGCTGCCGGGATGTTGGGAACATCGAGGTTGAAACTTGTTTTTTCTAATTAATTGGTCTTGACTGCGGCAACCAGAGGGCTTTGCGGTCGCCCTCTGGACTCCTTCGCCTGCAGCCTCCCATGTTACAGTGCTGTAATGTGGCTTGGGGAACGAAGGGGTCACCAACTAAATTGCTGCGGTCAAAACCAATAAACTTAGATGGGGATGCGAAGCAGTCCAGAGGGCGATCGCAAAGCCCTCTGGTC
>OHHP01000853.1_pt1 | contig 14507 bp, 20 predicted proteins | sample 1568121 | NCBI WGS metagenome assembly OHHP01 (sample SAMEA3879500, study PRJEB24766) | human gut metagenome | biome: human-associated habitat; feature: feces | place: USA | collected 1985/1987
TAGACACTTTCCCGGAACGATTTAGGATTATGGATTCTGAGCCGGAAAAGAGAATTGTTGTGATATAATAAATTTGTAACACCTTGTTCGAATAATATATTATAATATTACTCAAACAAGGAGGACGTTACTATGTCAGTACATTACACCGAAGACTTCAAAAAAAAGTAGTTAAAGCCTATATGGCAGGCGACAAATCAATACCGCAAATTGCTGTTGAATTTAATGTTGCCAAAAGCTCAGTTAGCAAATGGGTTAACGAATACAAGGAAGAATGCCTTTATACCACCAGCACAACCGCAGAATCTAATGAAGCAAAGGAAATCAGAAGATTAAATCAGCTTCTTAATGAAAAAGATAAAGAGATTGCTTTCTTAAAAAAAGCGGCGGCATTCTTCGCGAAGGAAATCGATTAGTGGTATATCGATTCATCGATGACAATAAAAATATATTTGGTTTAAGATGGCTATGCCAGAAGTTTGGCATTAGTCCTAATTGTTATTACAACTACAAAAAGGATGCAAAGCGAAAATATCGTGAACGCTTAGCACATATCTTTGAGCTTATAAAGTATGTTTATTACAACAACAATCGTGTTATAGGCTATAGGACTATGCGCATTTTTATCAAACGATATGGCTATGAGTTAAGCAATACCACAATGCATAAATATATGAACAAGAAATTGAATCTTTGTGCAGTAATTATGCATTCTAAGCCAGGTTACAAGACTGGCAAAAAGAATAAAATCTTTGACAATCTCTTAAATCAGAATTTTACTGTCGACTGCAAGAACAAAGTATGGTGCACAGACTTCACATATATGCGCCAGCCAAATGGAAAATTCAGATACAACTGTTCAATTATTGATTTGTATGACAGGTCAGCTGTCGCTTCGTTAAACAGTGATTATATCAACACTGATTGGGCAATAAGCACTCTGAAGACAGCCCTTGAAAAGGAAAACTACCCTAAAGTGATTTTGCATTCAGACCAGGGGGTACAGTTTACTTCATGGGAATTTGTAAATTTTTGCAAAGAGAATAATATAACACAAAGTATGAGTAAGGCTGGCTGTCCTTATGATAATGCTCCCATGGAAAGATTTTATAACACTTTCAAAAGCAACTTTTATAACATAACTTCATTTTCAAATGTAGAGATGATGGATGAACTAACTATTAAATACATAAATTGGTATAACTATGTTCGCCCTCATTCATACAATAATTATTTAACACCAATGGAGGCTCGTTACAGGTAGGTATTTATCGAACAAAGTGTTACAAAAAAGCTTGACCACAACACCCTTTTTGTTTAGGCTTTTTGACTTCTTTAGACTTAACAGGGCGGACATGAGGGTTAAGGTTATCTGAATCAGAATCCCAGAGGCGGTTCAGAAAATCATAAAAGGTACCAACACCAGGAGTATCACAAACCTCAAAACCACTAAGAATGGCATAGAGAGGGTTTATTTTAAGCTGTGCAGCCCAGTCTGTCAGTGAAGTGACCTTGAAATCAATAGATAACAGGTAAGAACGTTGCATGCAGGAAGTAGTTCTTGGTCTTGGACCGAAGACAGAATATCGGCTACGCATCAGTTCATCAGTATAAGACAGATCGAGGTTCCAGAAATGGTCAATGATGTCCCATGTAGAACGGGAAAGAGCATTAGGATTCGGATAATATTTACGAAGATTTTCAACAACAAAATTTTGGTAGGTGGAATGACCACCAGTGTTAACAGGTAACAAAAAAATCGCCTCCAATCGAAAATATGACTTATAAATAAGGGCGCGAAGCGCCGCATTTTTCGATGGATTTGTCAAGAGGATTTGACAAAAAAAGTGGGAGATTTTAATAAAAAAGGAATCTGAAAGCCTTGAAATTACTGGCTTAGAGATTCCGAGAGATTATTACTATGACAAGGAGGAACTAAAAGTTGGACATCATCTGGAAGGAACAGGGTTTTATATATAATGAAGAATACAGGGAACTGAATGAACAAACGCTTTTGCTGGATGGCAGACTTTCCCGGGAGGAGGCGGCTGCGCATCCTCATGTCTACTGTGATATTCAGGAGGCTTTTGCCGGTCGTGAACTTTCGGAAGGGAGTCTGGAAAATCCCACTATCATGTACATTGTTCCAAATGTCTATTGGATTGATGACCCTCTGGCAACAGATACCCTGCAAAAAAAAGAAGGGGATAGAGCTCCCTTCGGTATGCATGTAAACAGCAGATCTTTAAAAATAGTAGGATTATCCGAAAAGCCGGAAAACATAGTGATTGCAGGCAACAGAGGGCAGTCCCATGCCTGCAACGGAAATTATACTCTGTTTAGTTTTCAGGTGGAGGAATTGTTCCTTGCCAATCTGACGCTGGGAAACTATTGTTGTATAGATTTAGTCTATCCGACGAATCCGGCACTGAATCAGCAAAAGAGAACGGAGTCTGTTACCCAGGCACAGCTTGCTTTTCAGGAAGGAGAAAAACTCTGTGCCGACAATTGCCGTTTTGTGAGTCGGTTAAATCTGGTCCCCGTTTGTGGGGCAAAACGCGCATTGTATCGGAATTGTCATTTTGAGAGCACAGATGATGCTTTAAACGGAAACGCAGTGTATGTAGGCTGCGATTTTGATTTTTACGGTAATCGGCCCATTTATCAGGCAACAGGAACGGGAGCTGTGTTTATTGACTGCATTTTCCGTAGCAGGATTAAGACTCTGGGAACGGAGGCAGAACAGTATCTTACCAAGGAGGGCGGTCAGATCGCTTTGATTGATTGTTGCTATGAAACAGCGGAAAACGTGCCTGTGAGAGTTGACTGGACGAAATATCCATTGCCCTCTCTAAAATGTTATCAGTACGGAGTTGTTCAAAACGGAAAGCCGGTCATACTTGGAGGCGGTGGCAGCGAAGAAACGGTACAGCTTCAGGGTAAGAAAGCGCTGGAAGCCTATGTTTTCGAATATGAGGCAAAGAGATATATCAATATTGAAAATCTGCTTGGGGGAAGTGAGGGCTGGAATCCTCTGGGAGAGCCGGAAATTTCGAAAAAAGCCGGGAAGCTGCGAATTCCGACTTTTATGCAGTTGCAGACAGACAGGGAAAAAATTGTCTACGGAGAAGATGCTATTCATGTTACCGCGAAGGTATTCCTCTTTTCCGGAGAGGAATGTCGGGAGAGGGTTGACTTTCGATTGGAGAAAAGAGATACAGTTTATGCAGAACTGATTCCGGAAACGGAGCATTCCTGTCGAATTGAAAATCGCAATCACAGTGAGCAGGAAAAGCAGCTTGTGGTTCATGCGTGTACGGAGAGCGGTCTGGAGGCTGCGGTTGCCATTTCTGTGGAACCCTGCCTCTTTCCAGCACCGAAACTGACAGGAGAACCTGTAATGAAGATGGAAAGAGAAATGGGATGTGTGACTCTTTCCTATGCTCTGTCTTCAAAGGAACGCACGGATGCGTCGGAGATTTCCTGGTACAGGTGTGATACCGCAGCGGGAGAGGGTGCGGTACTCTGCGCTGTGACCAAAAGAAGCAATCCGCTTCAATGCTATCGTTTGACAGCGGCTGATATCGGAAAATATATAAAGGCAGTCATCATTCCCAGACTTTCGGGAAGTTTGCCGGGAATTGCAAAAGAGGTTATGACATCTTTTCCTGTGACGGAAGACGAAGTGGATGAGAAGTATTTATTTACAGATTTCTCTGAATTACCGGATGAAAATCAGCCGGAATTAAGAAGGGGAAGCTGGACTTTGGATTGTGCAAGACCGGTCGACATAGAGATTAACTCGTCCACCTTTGGCAGTTGGGAGATGGATAGCAGTATTCCGGCCTGGCAATATGGGGAGACAGGCAATGGAAGCAAGGGTGTGGGGTTTTATCAGAATACCCAGGGCGCCAGACTTCGGTTTGCTCCCGTCTTAAAACAGTATGGTGATATGAGCCTGACGGTAAAGGCTGACCCTGCAAAGACGGCGGGGCAGGGGTTTGGCAGTGCAGGACAATACATGGATTTTGGAATCAAGTTTGAGGTAGAAAAGTTGACAGGATATGCTTTGCGGGTAATCCGCGTAAAAGAAGCTTCTGATGCAGTAGCAATGGCGCTGGTAGAATACAGAGAAGGAAAGAGCAGCTATCTGACTGCATTACAGTTGGTTTCCTGTTATCTCACCGGCTTTTGTGTAACTGTCAGATTGGAAGGAAAAACGCTGATTGCTACGGCTGAATGTGATACACCTCAGCCTGCTTATCAGATGGAAAAAGGCTATGCACATGAGGTACGGTTGGAGTCGGAGGTGTCGGTAAATCCGGAGGGCGGAATTTTGATCTGGCATACGGGAACACCGGGAACGGGCGGCTGGCAGAACACGACTATGCTCCATAGTATAGAAGTGGAATGGGAAACAGATAACAAGAATTCTTTAACTCCCATCATCAAATGACCATTCTGATTTTTCATGAATTGTTGTAGCTTTCATACGGAAAATCCTATATAATTGTGAGCAGGAACAATGAATTGAATGAAGAAATATGACAAATTAGGGTTTTACAGTAGAAAATAGATTCTATAATTTTAAAAGGAAGTGTGATTGACATAAATACAACAAAAGGGATGACGGAAGGTAATTGCATGAAACTGATTGTTCAGTTTTTTCTTCCGATTCTGGCAGGTAATTTTTTTCAACAGTTTTATAATTTTATAGATTCGGTTATTGTTGGAAAGGGAATAGGAGATGCAGCATTAGCGGCTGTGGGAAATACCGGTTCCGTGCATTTCTTTATCCTTGGATTTATGATTGGACTTACAGGAGGGCTTGGAATTTATATTTCACAATCCTTTGGAGCACAGGATTATGGAAAAATGAGACAGGAAACAGCTATGTCAGTGCTGATTTGTCTTGGAATCGGTGTTGTTGTTACAATACTTAGTCTGTTAGCAATGAGACCTTTATTCACTTTTCTGAATACACCGCAGGACATGATGAAGGATACGATCAGTTATTTTAGAATCATTCTGATAGGCAGTACGGTAACAGTATGCAACAATTTTGCCATGACATTGTTGCGATGCGTGGGAAATAGCAGAGTTCCGCTCATTGCAATGATTCTTTCTTCCATTATAAATGTCATATTGGATGTTTTGTTTGTATTTCCGGGGAAAATGGGAGTATCCGGTGCAGCGTTGGCAACTGTTTTGGCACAGGTGTGCTCCTTGCTGTACTGTTATATTTATATACGCAGAATAAAAGAGTTAGAATTTACGGCAACAGACTGGAAAGTCAGAATACATATTGTAAAATATCTTATGCTTAAGGGCATACCGGTAGCAGTCATGAATTCTGTCACATCATTTGGAGGAATGATCTTACAATATTTCGTGAATGCCATGGGAACTCTTTATGTTGCGGCATATGCAGCCTGTATGAAATTATGCAGCCTTTTTGAACAGGCGGGAGGAGCAGTAGGACTTGCGATACTTACTTTCACAGGTCAGAATTACGGTGCAAATAAGATAAAAAGAATTAGAAGAGGAGTATGGGATGGCATCTTACTGTCTACGTTAATCAATATTCCTATATGCCTTGTACAGCTTATCATTCCGGAGATACTGACAAGGCTTATGTTAAATAATCCGATTGTTATATCTTATACCAGAGAATTCCTTTTCGTCACAGGAATTGCCATTTTCCCTTTGGGATGGCTTTTTGTCACCAGAAGTGCATGTCAGGGATTGGGTAAAACATTTGTACCAATGCTTTCCGGAGTACTTGAGGTTGGAATGCGTGTGGTTACAGGCTTCCTACTGGTACCCCGGATGGGATTTCAGGGAGTGGTCATTGCAGAAGTATCTGCATGGTGTGGGGCAGCAGTGATGCTATGTGTTACATACAATATATATATAAAACGGCTGTACCAAATGTAATTGATGGTTCGGCATTCCTTGGAATTATACTATATGGGATTTTGGAAGGATACAGATAAACCAAGAGCAGAGTTTAAACTTGCGGATGGAGAAGAATTTGTGGCAGCCTATGAGTACTGCAATTTACATGGGTTATGGAAGAAATAAGATATAGCAAATAGAGGTACAAATTTCAGTTTCATGTTGCTTTTAATAATTGAATATTGAATGATTTTACATAGCCGTTAAGGAGTAATTTTTGCTCCCTAGCGGCTTATTTTATTTTTCAAAGTAGGAGGTGAGAAAATTGAAAATTAGAAAGGTTGATGACAAGCCGATGATCATTCACACCAAGGAGAAAGCCAAGATTCATGCCCACGAACTAAAGGGTGCCAAGATTAAAGGCAGCAACATCTATACAGTAGAAAGAGGTCCTAAGACTATCGGTGCAAAGGTATCTGATGATAAAAAGAAGTCTTATCGCAAGAGTACCATTCATCAGTCAGAGTCGAAGAATAAGGGACTATCAAGCTTCAAGCGAAACCTTAAAGAATCCAACACGTCTATCAAGACCAAGAACACCAATCTTCACATAGCAGGAAGAACAGGTGCACTTGCAGCTGGAGCTGTAACAGAGCAGGTGGAAGGAGGACAGGAGGTATCGCAGGCAGCATATCTTGCATATGAAGCAAGCCGCCCTGTTACCGGAATTGCTTCTAAGGGTGCAGCACTTTTCAGGAAAAAGGCGGCAGCCGAGGCAAAGAAGCGTATCAAGAAGGTAGAGGCAGGAAAGAAGCTGGCAAAAAAGACAGCAAAGAAAGCTGCCAAAGACACTGCCAAGACTGTAGCTAAAGAGACAGCAAAAGAAACCGCCAAAACAACTGCCAAGGTTGCAACGAAAACTGCGACAAAGGCAGCTGCTACAGCGGCAGGGACAGCGGTTGCACCGGGAGCAGGCACGGCAATCGGCATGGCAGCCGGATATACGGCAGGTGTGTCCATAGAGGTCAAGGATGAAAAGATGACCAACCGGAGCAGGAAGATAAAATTCTTCCTGGATAAGATGAAAGCACAGGAGAATCAGACAGTGTGGCGAAGCTGGTAAAGGATCTGATTGTGCGAAAAGCGATTACCTGGGTAAAGGCAGCTGCACCGATTATCGGATTGGTGCTGTTGTTACTTGTTCTTGTAGTTGCCATGATTGCGGTTCCGGTTATAGCGGTGATAGTGTATGCGATTTGTTATTGGGGTTTGTTGACTTGTTTTCGCTGATGCTGATATTTCTTCCGCTGTATCCGAAGCCGGTCAATGGATATATCTATTCAGTAAACCTCTTTGGGTATGTAGATAATAATATCTTTATAATTAAGATTTATTGGGCATTGTTTGCCAGTTTAACGATTATTGGAATTGTAAAAATACTGATGGTCTATTTCAAATTTGAACAAGGTAAAAAGATAATTACCTCTTTGTCTATAGGACTCAGTATAATTGCTGTCTTGTTTTTGGCTATGGCGAGAGAGCCGTATGCGATAACCGTAACATTCCTGTTATTGCTTATCAAAGGCATTTTGCTTTATAAGCAAGCTAAGGCAGGTTGAGAAGTTTGTAAGATCTCTTTCTATTACCATTCCGGCTAAATAAGAGGATGAAATCTACAAATTATATCTAACAGATATATATTATATCGAGATAATAGAGACGTTATTATGAACAGCTAGTCATTGACGTGATGATCAAATGAGGTCTTCCGTTAATCGGTCAATGGGTATATACTCGCATTAACCGAATCGGTCAACGGAGGCAGCTTATGAATGAAAAATTTTATGCTTTAGGAGCTGCATTTGGACGCTTCGATTGATAGGCTGGATTATCTTGCAATGAATGTGCAGATAGATAAGGAAAAGCGTATGGAGAATGTGAAGAGTGAGGAGTAGAATGTACCTGTCAGGGCAGAAGCAGAGCCGGAGAGAGACAACGCAGAGATTGTGTATGCTCTTATGGTTGCATCTTGGTTCATATATTATGCATCTTGGTATTGTTTATATAGACAAATAGATAAATATACGATAAAACTAAAACAGATACATAAAATCTTTATCTATATTGTTGCTTATGTTGTTAAAAATTGTAGAGCAGATTGAGAAAAGGAGAATAAAATGGGATCAGATATCATAAAAATAAGTCATCTAACCAAGAACTTCGGTGATGTAAAAGCTGTTAATGACTTAAATTTCAAGGTTAAAAGGGGAGAACTGTTTGCTTTCCTTGGCGTTAATGGTGCTGGAAAGAGTACAACAATTTCTATTATATGTGGTCAGCTTCACAAGGATAGTGGAAGTGTGGAGATTGATGGAGTAGCTGCTGAAAAGCTTGGAAATGAGCTGGGTAAGAAACTGGGAATAGTATTTCAGGATAGTGTGCTGGATAAACCACTTACTGTAAGAGAAAACTTGAAAAGCAGGGCTGCGCTCTATGGAATCACTGGAATGGATTTTGATGTGAGACTTGGGGAGCTTACAGAACTTCTTGGATTTGAAGATTATATAAACAGACCTGTTGGTAAACTGTCAGGAGGACAGAGAAGAAGGATTGATATAGCACGAGCGTTGTTACATAAGCCTGAAATATTAATTTTGGATGAACCGACCACTGGTCTTGATCCGCAGACAAGAAGGCGGATATGGGAAGTTATTGAAAGGCTAAGAGCAGATGAGAATCTTACGGTTTTTCTTACAACACATTATATGGAGGAAGCCGCTAATGCTGTATATGTCATAATCCTTGATAAAGGAAGCATAGCTGCTGAAGGAACACCATTTGAATTAAAGAGTACCTATGTACAGGATACAATATCTGTCTATGGTGTAACAGAAGATGAAATCAAGTCTTTGGGTATGAATTATAAGGCAATAAGGGATGGATATCAGATAAAAATAGGAAATACCATTGAAGCAACCAAGCTAATAGTTGCACATCAGGAGATATTTAGAGATTACGAGGTAGTAAAGGGCGGAATGGATGATGTATTTCTTGCGGTAACAGGCAAGGTATTGGGAGGTGAAAACTAATGAAGGCAGTTATTTCTCTTGTAAACAGAAACAGAAAATTATTTTTCAGGGACAAAGGAATGTTTTTTTCTGCACTTATAACACCATTTATTTTAATTGTGTTGTATGCAACATTTTTAGCAAAAGTATATAAGGACTCTTTTACATCAGCATTTCCTAAAGGATTTACGATTACAGATAAATTGATAGAAGGGACAGTTGCATCCCAGCTTGTTGCGGCACTTTTAGCAGTAAGCTGTGTGACAGTAACATTCTGCGTGAATCTTACGATGGTGCAGGATAAAGCAAGTGGTGCAAGAAAAGATTTTAATGTTTCTCCTGTGAGCCGCTCAAAGATATATCTTGGATATTTCATTGCAACAGTGCTTAACTCACTAATGGTAAACGGACTGGCACTTGTGATAGGACTTCTTTATATAGGAAAAATGGGCTGGTATTTAAGCTTTATGGATGTGCTTTGGATTATTTTTGATGAGATTCTTCTGGTGCTATTTGGAAGTACACTTTCGAGCATTATAAGCTATCCGCTTACCACGCAGGGGCAGATGTCAGCAGTAGGAACGATTGTCAGCGCAGGCTATGGCTTTATATGTGGAGCATATATGCCAATCTCTAATTTTGGCTCTGGATTACAGAAAGCATTGTCATATCTTCCGGGAACTTATGGAACTTCACTTATTAAGAATCATATGCTCCGAGGTATATTTGAGGAGATGGAGAGTGAGAAACTGCCAGATGAGCTGATAACGGCAATCAGGGAAACATTAGACTGTAATCCGCAGTTTCATGGAAATGTAGTTAATACAACACAGATGGTATTTATTATGGCAGGCAGTATCGTGGTGCTGGGGGCAATTTTTCTACTTATGACCCGTCTGCCGGAAAAATAAAACAGGTAAAGAAGTATAGAAAAGAATGAAAGGCGGTGGAAAATGTATGCTTAGAATTGAACATCTGACAAAGAAATATGGTGATAAAACAGCAGTAGACGATTTGAATTTACATATACAACAGGGGAAAATCTATGGATTTATCGGACATAATGGAGCCTGAAAAACAACCACATTAAAGTCTGTTGTGGGAATTTTGCAGTTTGAATTTCTTTGGAGGGGAAAAGTCTGTGGATTGCACAGTCTCTTCCTGTGACACCATGGCAGGTTCTTCGCGCAAAACTGGACATGCAGCTTATTTTAAATAGTATACCAGTGATGCTTTGCATGATTTGTACGGCAGTAGTCTGCCCAATTAAAATCGGACAGTTTATAATGATGATCCTGCAGGTACTGTCATTCGTGTTTGTAATGGCAGTATTTGGTTTATTTATGGGCGTGATAAAGCCAGTGCTTACCTGGACCAATGAGCTTACACCGATAAAGCAGAGTGCTTCTGTGATGGTTACAATGTTTGGTGGATTCGGATATACAGCACTTCTGTTTATTGGATATATGGTGCTTCCTGGTTATACATTGGGATACATTTGCTATATAGGGATTTTTATAGCGGCAAATGTTGTGGCTGGTCTGACATTGTATATTTGGCTGAGAACAAAAGGCTGTGATAGATTTGCGGAACTTTGATTTTTGCATTGTGCAAAAAAAAGAAACGAAAGTAGGAGAATTATGAAATCAAGTAATAAACAGTACGGAAAGAGGCTGCTTATATTAGCATTTCCAATCATCATGAACAATATTATAGCGCAGCTTCAGATGATTATTGACAGAATATTTTTGGGACATGCCAACGATTTGTATATGAGTGCTTTGGGAAATGTTTCATCACCCGTATGGACAACTATGTCATTTTGCAATTCCCTTGTAATGGGAGCTTCCATACTGATAAGTCAGAGTGTAGGTGCTAAAAAGCGGGAAGATATTGGAGAATACGCCGGAGCAATGTTGAAGTATAACAATATTATTCCGATTTTTCTGTGTTTTTTCTGGATGATATTTCCAAAACCGGTATTTATGATTCTGGGGGTATCAGATAATGTTATGCCATTGTGCTTAGGATATGTAAGATGGTATGCACCATTATTTTTACTTACAGGACTTGGCGGATCGCTCGGAGTTATCCTGCAGACATCAAATTATACAAAACCGCTTGTGGTGTACGGGTGCGTTCGTTCGGGATTCAATATATTTTTAGATTGGATGTTGATTTTTGGTAATTTAGGAATGCCTGCTCTAGGAATTGAGGGAGCAGCAATTGCAACTGTAATTGCTGAATATGTTGGAGCAATATACATATCAGTTATATTTTTTACCAGTAAAAGGCTTCCTACAAGACCAAGCTGGAATGATGTGAAAAAAGGACATTTCCAAAGCTACCTGAATGCTGCAAAGCTTGGAATTAACATTGCATTAGAGGATTTTGCATGGAATATAGGAAATCTGATTTTAATTCGAATTCTCAATTCAATAAATGAATATGCGGCAGGTATTTATACGATTATATTTGGAGTAGAAGTACTTGCAGTTGTTATTATTGGTGCAATCGGAAGTGGTACTATGACACTGACTTCGGAAGCAACTGGCAGAAAAGATCTTGCACAGTATAAAGGAATTACATTATGCGCTTATGCTGTATGTACAATCGTAACTGTGGTAATGATTGTTGGAGCAGTGTTGTTCCCGGAACAGATTTTATCATTGTTTACTAGTGATAAAACAGTTATTGCCAGTTGTGGAGGCTATTTGCTGCTGATTGGTATAAATCTGTTCTCGAAATCCGGAAATATTATTATCGGAAATGCCATTCGTGGAAGCGGAAATACAAAGTGGATGTTGTTTACTCAGATTTTTGGAACGATTTGGATCGTAAGTGTAGCATCGGTCTTAGTATTTATTTGTAAATTGGGAATCTTTGGAGTGGTTCTGGCAGTTATATTGGATGAAGGTGTCAGGGCGCTGATTAATTTGGGGAAATATTTAAGAATTGTGAAGAAGTGGGGAGAATGGAATGGTTAATTTAAAAGTGATTAACGAAGACAATTGTTGCAATATATCACTTAGCTGTCACCTTTAATGAGGGGGTGTGTAACAAATATATGCCTGCAAATGCAAGATTTACAGGATTTTGTATAGGAATGCTAGGTGACATGATATTTCTGGTTTCAGTACTATGTATGAAAGATAGCTGGCGGGCAGGAATCCCGGACAAAGACAGAACCACACTTGTTACGACCGGAATTTATCGTTATAGTCGGAATCCGGCTTTTTTAGGTTTTGACTTTATGTATGTAGGACTGCTGTTGATGTATTTCAATTTGTCAATGTTTGTAGTATCTGCATTTGCTATTATCATGCTGCATTTGCAGATATTGCAGGAGGAACGGTATCTGACAGAGAATTATGGAGAGTCATATAGAGAGTATCAAAACAATGTTTTCCGCTATCTGGGAAGGAGATAGATTAGATATGTGGTTTTGGTGGTTCATTTTGATATGTGATTGTATTATTCCGGTGCTTATGATAATTGCGGGGAGAATGATGTGGAAACATTGTCCTAAGAAAATCAATGGAATTGTGGGATACAGAACAAAGATGTCAATGAAAAATATGGATACATGGAAATTTGCACATGACTATGCAGGAAAACTCTGGTGGAAAGTTGGTATTGGTATGCTAGGACCTACATTGTTAATGCATATTCCTTTCTATGGAGCAAGTGACGATATAATGGGAATATTAAGTATTATTATCATGGTAATACAATTAGCATTTTTGTTTGGGACTATTTTCCAAACGGAAAAGACATTAAAAAACAATTTCCATGAGGATGGAACAAGGCAATAAGGGGCTTCTGCCGGAGCAGGGATACAGGCAGCCCCAGGCTTTGTGAAGTACATTGTTTATACATTATCAGGAATCGGTGCACAGTGGTTCAGTCAGATGTTGTTTGTTATTTCTTTGTTTTTCCTGTTAGTGTGCTGATAGAGAAAATTCTGGTTGTACGTTATTTGATTTTGGGGATAAGCATTGAATAGGAATGAAATAGAATACAAAATGACGGAAAGATTATTAGTAACAGCAGTATTTTTAAATTTTAAGAATAAGTAGGAGGAAATCCATGGAATATATAAGAGTGACGAAAGAAAATATTGAAAAAGAGCATATCTGCTGTGCGATTTCAAGCAACAGGGATATACAGGTAATATCAAAGAAAAACTGGCTGAAAGAGCGATTTGATGATGGATTGGTATTTCTCAAGAGTATAGAGCGTGGAAAATGCTTTATCGAGTATATTCCGGCAGAAAATGCATGGAATCCAATCATGGCAGAGGGTTATATGTATATTGACTGTTTTTGGGTGGCTGGTTCTTTCAAAGGCAATGGTTATTCGACTGATTTACTGAATGCCTGTATAGAAGACAGCAAAGCAAAGGGGAAAAAGGGAATCTGTATCCTGTCAGCCGCCAAGAAAAAGCCTTTTCTGTCAGACCCAAAGTTTCTCAAGTATAAGGGATTTACAGTCTGTGATGAAGCGGATAATGGTATTCAGCTTTGGTATCTGCCTTTTTCTTTGGATGCGGCTAAGCCTGAATTTAAGGAGTGTGCGAAGCATCCACATATTGAGCAGGCAGGCTATGTATTGTACTATACCAATCAATGTCCGTTTAATGCAAAATATGTTCCGGTACTTTTTGAAGTTGCTAGGGAAAGAGAGGTTCCGTTTCAGGCAACCAGGCTGGAAACGAAAGAAGAAGCGCAAAATGCTCCGACACCGGTTACAACCTACGCATTGTTTTATAACGGAGAATATGTCACGAATGAGCAGATGAATGATAAAAGATTTATAAAGCTTCTGGATGGGATGGAAAAATAAATGAGCAAATTCGAACTCTACTCTCCGTAGGTTGAGGATATTCATACGCTGAAATAGAATGGTGTCATGGAGGTAACGAATATGAATCAGTATGTAACAGGTGCAGTTATAAAGAGACTGCGTGAGGAAAAAAACATAACACAACAGCAACTGGCAGATAAGTTGTCAGTCAGTGCAAAGACAATTTCCAAATGGGAAACAGCGAAAGGACATCCGGATATCACACTATTAGAATCCATTGCCAATGCATTATCGGTGTCGGTGACAGAGCTTATTTCCGGTAATACAATAGTTAATTCCAATGTATCAGCCAATATGCTGCGTTCACATTTCTATGTGTGTCCGGTGTGTGGAAATATCGTTCACAGCATGGGAGAAACAGTAATTCAGTGTCATGGATTGCAGCTACAGCAGGAAGATGCTGATGAGACAGACGAACATCATAAAATCTTCGTAGAATAGGTGGAAGATGAATATTATGTGCAATAGTTTGGATGAAATCACGGAGATATTCTGTAAATTAGGACTTCGTATTTGTAACAGCTTTGCTGATTTCAGTGGAAAGCCGAGTTCTGATAATGATATTCAATTGATGGTTTATTCCATACGGGAATAAATCTTCATCAAATCTTTATTTTTTTCTGTTAGGTTATATTTCAGTAAGAAATGAAATATAGAAGGAAGGATAGTAAAGAT
>OHHP01000871.1_pt1 | contig 14323 bp, 8 predicted proteins | sample 1568121 | NCBI WGS metagenome assembly OHHP01 (sample SAMEA3879500, study PRJEB24766) | human gut metagenome | biome: human-associated habitat; feature: feces | place: USA | collected 1985/1987
GCGGGGGCTGCTGCCTGTCGTATTCCTGAAATCCGTCACAAAGTCCGGACTGCCGCATCCCGTATCTTTCCCGGCACGCACATGCAGTATCGGGCGATTTCCCGCATTTATTAGGTAGTCCGTCCTTTTCGGCCGCGACTGCGAGTTCTGCACATATCCCGGCCGCGGGCAGCCAAAGTACATCCTCCGTTTGCATGAATAATCCCGGCTGCACTGGCGACCGGGATATTGTTCCTCGGGGTGGGGCGGTTCTGGCCATCGGGAATGCCTCGCAGATGTCGGTAAACCGTAGGCGGAAGAATTCGGCCGCATGATGTTTCCGAGAAAGCAACCGTGGCGACAGAGGGGGGGCAGTATCCTCGGCAACTCGCGGAAAATGGATCCTCCGTTTCTGTCGGTTCGAACAACCTCATCCCGTGCAGTCGAAAGTGTATAGCACGATCTTTCCCCTGTCGTATCGCTCATTCATTCGTCAAAAAAACAGCAGCCCGTTGCGGGCTGCTGCATACCTCCGGGAGCTGCCGAAGATCAGAAATATTTGATCTCCCTGCCCTCGATCGCCGAAAGGATATTGTTTGCGGCGGACGATGCGCCGATACGGAACAGGTCGGTCGTAAGCCACTCCTTACCGAGGATCTCCTCGACGATGGTATAGTAAAGTGCGCCGTCTTCGGCCGTGCGGACTCCGCCGGCAGCCTTGAATCCGACCTTGCGGCCGGTCTTCTCATAGTAATCGCGGATGGCCTGGCACATGACGACCGCTGCTTCGGGAGTCGCTGCGACGTCGATCTTGCCCGTCGAGGTCTTCACGAAATCGGCACCTGCGAACATCGACAGCAACGATGCCTTGCGGATCAGGTCGGGGGTTTTCAACGCCCCGGACTCGATGATGACTTTCAGTACGATGTCGCCGTCCATCTCGGAACGGATCACCTCTACCTCGTTCGCCGCCTCGTCGTATTCGCCCGTAAGCATACGCCCCACATTGAGCACGATGTCGATTTCATCGGCGCCGTTCTCCACGGCCATCGCCACTTCGAGGGCCTTCACTTCGAGGAAGGTCTGGGCTGCAGGGAACCCGCCGCCCACACTCGTAATGCGCATCGGAGTGCCTTCGACGGCCAGCCCCACGGTCTCGACGAATGCCGGATAGATACAGATCGAAGCGACATTGGGAATATGGGGATACTTCTGGTAGAACTCGGCGGCCTTGCGGGCAAACTCCGTGACCGAAGTCACCGAGTCGTTGCACGACAGGGTCGTGAGGTCGATAGCCGAGTAGCACAACTTGTATACCTCGGTATTGTGGTTGCGTTTCGCGGCTTCGCGGATGCGGGCGACCTCCTGGTCTACCTGGGCTGCGCTCCACGCGGGAGCATATTCGTTCAGATGGTTGGCGTATTCCATAATAATCGCTGTTTTTACAAAATTAGGAAAAAATATTCATACGCGCGGTTCCCGTCCGTAAATTTTTCCCGTCATACCGGCTATCCTGCAAAAAAAGAGCCTGAACCGCCGGGTTCAGGCTCTTTTTATCGGTTGACGGCGATTATTTGTTCAGCGCCTTCAGGTTGATGTCGTTGGCAGCCTTCTGAGCCAGTTTCGGGTTCTTCGAAACAGCGCTCTTCAGCTGAGCCTCTGCGGTCTTCAGATCACCCTCCTTGGCTGCGATAACGGCACGCAGGTAGTCGGCGTCGGCCGAGTTGTCCTTGGAGATGGCCTGCTTGGCGGCAGAAAGGTTGTTGCTCATCACCTGAGCCACGGCCTCGTTGTAACCGTCGAGGTTCTGGGCAGCAGCCTTGTAGTCGCCCTCGGCAGCAGCGATAGCGGCCTTGGCCTGTGCATCGGCAGCCTTGGCGTACTTCTTAGCCTCGGCGGTGTTGCCGTTGGCCAGGTTGCCCAGGATGAGGTTCTTGGTGATTTCGCTCGACGAATCCATCTTGGCAGCCTTCTCGAACGATTTGAGCGCAGCAGCCTTGTCGCCTGCCTTGGCCTGTGCGATACCCAGGTTGTTGTAAACGCGGGCGTCGTTGTATTTCTTCGAAGCGGCGGTCAGGATGGCAACCTGCTCCTCGGCACCGTTGGCCAGCGTCTCGGCAGCATAGAGGTACTCCTCCACGGTCAGCTCCTGGCCGTTGCGGAACGCAGCCATGATCTCGGCGTCGGTCTTGCCCTGGATGTCGGTGCTGTTCACGATCTGCGAGCGACGCAGTTCGGGAAGAACCTCCTCTTTCAGTTCGTTGAATACCGAAGACATGTTCTTGATTTCGCTCTCACGCTCTGCGGGCGAGTTGTAGAGGCTCAGCACCTGGAGAATGAGGTTCTTGTCCTTGATGTCCGACTTCTCGACCAGCTCCTTGAAGCCGTCCCAGTCCTCGCCGTAAGCTGCGGCGTCGATGTCCAGGCCCGAATCCTTCAGCAGCTTGGCAACGACTTTCTTACCGGACTCGCTGCGCGACTTCGACAGTTTGTCGTTGAATTTCACGGGGCCATCGGGCGAAGCATAACCTTTCACGGCGATGTTCTGCGTGGCACGGTCGTTCTGCAGTTTGGCGTCTACGTCAGCCTTGAACGCGTCGAGGTTGGCTTTCTTCTCGTTCTTCTTGGTTACGACCGACGAGTTGATCGCATAGAGCAGATCGGTCTTGTCGACGACGGTGGTCACCTTCTTGTAGTTGTTGGCCATCGGAGCCATCAGGTCGGAGTATTTCAGATCCTTCTGGAGCGTATTGAGACCATAAGCTACGGTCAGGCCGAATTCCTTGGCCAGAGCGGCTTTGGCGGCTTCATCGTTACCGGCCAGCACGGCAGCCTGCTCCTTGGTCGGGATGGCGCCGGTGTTCAGGTTCACGAGCGTGAATTCCTTGCACTTGCCGCCCGGGCATTTGATCTCGGCGCGGAGCTGCAGGGCGCACTTGTCCATACGGGGGTCGTAGGGGAACTCTACGTGCTGCGTGAAATTGCCTCCGTTCTTCTTGTCGATGACCGTGTAGTTCTCGTCGACTTTCGAACCCTGGAGATATTTGGCGGCACCGGCAACCTCGCCACCGTCGAATACGATCACGGGAGTTACTTTGATAACGGCTTTCGCGTTGAAATACTTAACCGGGAACGTAACATTGATGTCAGCGGCAACGATACCGTTGTTCAGCGTCAGAATCTCGGGGGTAACCGTCAGGTTGATGTCATCCCGGTTCTTGGCCATCTTCTTGAAGCAATTACAGCTCGAGAATACCAGTGCGGCAGCTACGAGCACAACGCTCAATTTCATTAGATTTTTCATAATCGGTTAATTTAATGTGTTTATTTTAAATGTTTGCCTTTTTATCTGTCTTTCGGCCCGGTTCGTACGGAATGCGCGGTATTGCATCTTCCAACTCCCCAGCCAGAACAACGCAAATATAGAAAACTCTTGGTAATTGTGCAATATTTCAGGCGGAATTTCAGTACTTTTCCGCCCGAAAATATCACATTAACAGTCGTTTTACTCTTCTTTGCGTTCAGGGCGTCCGTGGCGTTCGTGGCGTTCGCCGCGCTCGGGACGGTCGCCACGCGGGCGGCGTTCCCGCTCCACATAGCCCTCGGGCTTGGGCAGCAGCACCTTGCGCGACAATTTGAGCTTGTTGGTCTTCGGATCCATGCCGATCAGCTTCACGTCGATCTCGTCGCCCTCTTTCAGGCCGGTCTCCTCCATGGTCTCGAAGCGCTTGTAGTCGATTTCCGAGATGTGGAGCAGGGCGTCCTTGCCGGGCATGATCTCGACGAACGCACCGAAGGTGACGATCGAACGGATCTTGCCGTGGTACGTCTCGCCGATCTCCGGGATCGCAACGATGGCCTTGATGCGGTTCAGCGCGCCGTCGAGGGCGGTCTTGTCCTGGCCGAAGATGTCCACGATACCCTTATTGTCGACCTCGGTGATCGTGATGGTCGTACCCGTGGTCTTCTGGATGTCCTGGATGACCTTGCCGCCGGGGCCGATCACGGCACCGATCATATCCTGCGGAATGGTGATCTGTACGATGCGCGGTACGAAAGGCTTGTAGTCCTCGCGCGGTTCGGCAATGCATTCGGTGATCTTGCCGAGGATGTGCAGGCGTCCCTTGCGGGCCTGCTCCAGCGCTGCGGCCAGCACCTCGTACGAGAGGCCGTCGACCTTGATGTCCATCTGCGTGGCGGTGATGCCGTCCTTGGTACCCGTCACCTTGAAGTCCATGTCGCCCAGGTGGTCTTCGTCGCCCAGGATGTCCGACAGCACGGCCCACTTGCCGCTCTGCGAATCGGAAATCAGCCCCATGGCGATACCCGAGACGGGTTTTTTGAGTTTCACACCGGCGTCCATCAGGGCCAGCGTGCCGGCGCAGACAGTAGCCATCGACGACGAACCGTTCGACTCCAGGATGTCCGATACGATACGTACGGCGTAGGGGTTCTCTTCGCCCAGCGGAACCATCGGTTTCAGGGCGCGCCATGCCAGGTGGCCGTGGCCGATCTCGCGGCGGCTCAGACCGCGTGCGGCCTTGGCCTCGCCCGTCGAGAAGGGCGGGAAATTATAGTGCAGCACGAACTGCTCGGTACCCTGTACCAGCACTTCGTCCTTGACTTTTTCGTCGAGTTTCGTACCGAGCGTAACGCTGGTCAGCGACTGCGTTTCACCGCGCGTGAAGATCGCCGAACCGTGGGCTGCGGGCAGGTAACCCACCTCGCACCAGATCGGGCGGATCTCGTCGGTCTTGCGGCCGTCGAGGCGCTTGCCCTCATTGAGGATCATGTTGCGCATGGCCTTCTTCTGCACCTCGTCGTGGAAATACTTGTGGATCAGCGGGGCTTTCTCCGCCAGTTCCTCCTCGCTGTAACGCGCTGCGAACTCGGCCTCGAGGGCGTTGAACTTTTCTTCGCGCTCGTGCTTCATCGTGCCGCTCGTGGCGATGGCGTACGCCTTGTCGTAGAGCTCCTCGACGATCGTCTGGCGCAGCTGCTCGTCGTTGACCTCATGGCAGTAGGTGCGCTTCACATCCTTGCCCAGTTCTTTCGCGAGTTCGATCTGTACGGCGCAGTGCTTCTTGATCTCCTCGTGTGCGAACTTGATGGCCCCGAGCATCACCTCCTCGGAAACCTCCTTCATCTCGCCTTCGACCATCAGGATGTTGTCGATCGTACCGCCGACCATGATGTCGAGGTCGACCTTGCCCATCTCCGAATAGTTGGGGTTGATAACGTAGTTGCCGTCGATGCGTGCCACGCGAACCTCCGAAATGGGGCCGCCGAAGGGGATGTCCGAAACGGCGAGGGCGGCCGAAGCGGCCAGGCCCGCCAGGGCGTCGGGCTGGATATCCTTATCCGCCGAGATGAGGTTCACCGTTACGTAAACCTCGGCGTGGTAATCTGCGGGGAACAGGGGGCGGAGGGCTCGGTCGATCAGGCGCGCGACGAGCACTTCGCTGTCGTTGGCCTTGCCTTCGCGCTTCATGAAGCCTCCGGGGTAGCGTCCGCAGGCGGCGTACTTCTCTTTGTACTCCACCTGGAGGGGCATGAAATCGGTGTCGGGTTTTGCGTCCTTGGCGGCCACCACGGTACCCAGGAGCATCGTATCTCCCATCTTGACTACCACGGAGCCGTCGGCCTGCTTGGCCAGTTTGCCCGTTTCGATCTCGATCTGGCGTCCGTCGGCCAGCGTGATGATCTTGCGGACTGCGTTGTACAGCTTCTTTTCTTCCATAAAAATCTAAACCTATAATGTTTTTCGAATCGTTGTCCTTTACGAAAATGAAGGCAACCCCTGTTGGGAATTGCCCTCATTTCTCCCTCGCGGATTATCGGCGGAGGTTGAGCGTCTTGACGATGGCGCGGTAGCGCTCGATGTCGACCTCTTTCAGATACTCCAGCAACGCGCGGCGCTTACCGACCAGGCGCAGCAGTGCGCGCTGGGTTCCGAAGTCGTGTTTGTTGCTCTTGAGGTGTTCTGTAAGGTGGCTGATACGGTACGAAAACAACGCGATCTGGCTCTCGGGCGAACCCGTGTCGGTGTTAGACTTGCCGTACTGGCCGAAAAGCTCCTGCTTTTTCTCAGCTGTTAAATAAGCCATTTTTTGAAAGTTTATTTAAATTCCACTCTACGACGCATCCCCCTTACCGTGGATAACGCCAGAGCGTCCGGCAAAGTTACGAAATAATTGACAATTAAGCATGGTAAATGAAAAATTATTTACCTTTTTTACACGGATTTATCGCCTAAAACTCCGGAAAATACTATTTTTGCGGCTAAACAAGTCTACGTTATGGTAAAGACGCTTATTTTCGCACTCCTCGCGACGATGTGCGCGGCCTTCCTGTGGGGCTGCGGCGGCAAGGTTTCCTATACGACCGTCGACGGGACGATGCTCGGCACGACGCTGCACGTGGTGGCCGACGTGCAGGGCACCTCGCCGCAGGAACTCTACGCCGCCGTCATGGCGCTCGACCGTGAGGCCAAAGCCTCGATGTCGATCTTCGACCCGGCATCGCTGCTGAGCCGTCTGAACCGCAACGAAACCGACAGCGTCGACCGCCATATCGCCTTCAACCTCCGCCTGGCCGACAGCATCAGCTCGCTGAGCGACGGCCGCTACGACGTGACCGTCAAACCGCTCGTCGAGGCGTGGGGGTTCGCCGGAAAAGAGGCGCAGGAGAACCCGAACATCGATTCGATCCTGGCGTTCGTGGGACGTGGAAAGGTGCGCATCGAAAACGGCCGCCTGATAAAGGACGATCCCCGGGTGCAGTTGGATTTCAATTCGATAGCCAAAGGATACATCGTCGACCTGCTCGCGCAGCTCGTCGAGTCGTTCGGTGCCCGGAACTACATCGTCGACATCGGCGGTGAAGTCCGCTGCAAGGGTGTCAACCGGCAGGGCGATCCGTGGCGCATCGGCATCGAGACCCCGTTCGACGGCAACATGTCGAACGGCGAATACCTCCAGCGGCGTATCGGGATGACCGAAGGCGGCCTGGCCACCTCGGGCAACTACCGCCGTTTCTACCTCGACGCCAAGGGCAACAAGATCGCCCACACGATCGACCCCCGCACGGGACGCAGCGCCGTTTCGCGCCTGCTGTCGGTGACGGTCGTGGCCCCGACCTGCGCCGAGGCCGATGCACTGGGAACCATGTTCCTGGCGATGGGAGCAGACGATGCGCTGGCCGCAGCGAAGTCCATGCCCCAGATGAAGGTCTATTTCATCCTCGCCGACGGTGCGGACGCCTATGAAGAGTATGTTTCGCCTGCCATGGAGGCGGTAATCATGCAATAACCGACTTATGAAAAGCGCAGTTTTCCTCTACAACACCCAATCCGGCAAGTGCAAGATCGGCCACTGTACCGCGAGCATCTGCACCGTATTCCGGGCTTACGGCTACGAGATCGTTCCGCAACCGATCGATTTCGAGGCCAACCCGTTCGACGGCAACGAACAGATCGACCTGATGGTCGTGGCTGGCGGCGACGGCACGGTCAACTATGTGGTCAACGCCATGAGAAACAAGGGGCTGGATATTCCGCTGGGGGTAATCCCCGCAGGTACGGCCAACGATTTCGCCGGGGCGCTCGGCATGTCGCACAAACCGCTCGAAGCTGCAAAGCAGATCGCCTCGGGTGCCATCGACCGGGTGGACTGCGGCTGTGTGAACGGACTCTATTTCGTCAACATTTTCAGCTTCGGCATCTTTACCACCACCTCGCAGCGTACGCCCGACGAACGCAAGCACAAGATCGGCAAGCTGGCCTATATCATCGAGGGGGTCAAGGAGTTCCGGGCGATGCACGCCGTGCCGCTCCAGATCGTGGCCGACGGCCAGGCATTCGATTTCAATTCGCTCATGGTGCTGGTGTTCAACGGCGAGACCGCCGGAGGATTCCGCCTTGCGCGCCGGTCGTCGATCAAGGACGGCCTGTTCGACTGCCTGATGCTCGAAAAGAAGAATTTCCTGCGTTCGACGCTGGCCATGGGACGCTACCTGTTGGGCGGAAACCCCAAGATAGTCCGCCACTTGCGGGCCCGGGCTCTGGATATCGTCTCGACACTCAACGAACCTACGGACGTTGACGGCCAGAAGGGTGCCGAATTCCCGCTGCATATCGAGTGTATCGCCGGCGGCCTGCGCGTGATGTGCCCCCGCGAAGAGGGGAAATAAAGGCGGTGCGGAATCCGGCCGCGGATATTGCGTTTTCTTTGTTTTTCGCGTAAAATGTTGCATTTCCGTATGAAAAATGTTACATTTGTCCGAAATACCACGACGATATGGCGGATAATATCAAAACGGCAAGGGCGATAAAGGAGAACGGAAGGGAGAACTTGCGTAAGGTTTCGATCTCCCGCATCAAAAAGGAGATGAACGATGTGTTCTACCTCTCCGACGACCTGGTAATCACGACGCTTTCTGCGCAGAACAATACGACGGCCGAGTACCCGGCTTCGATCGACGGTTTTTCGGCCATCATCATGATGACAGGCGAGGCGACCGTGTCGATCGACATGCAGAATTACAGTGTCAAACCCAATACGATCGTCTTCTTCAACCCCGACAGCATCATCCGCACGGTGAAATGCTCGGCCAACGCCGCAGCCTATTTCCTCGCCTTCTCCAAGTCGTTCGTCAACGAAATCCAGATTGACCTTTCGACCTCGCTGCCGGTCTACATGCGCTTCGGGAAAGCCCCCGTGCTGGAAGTTGCGCCGCAGGACGTGGACGAGATACGCCAGCTGTTCCAACTGATCAAAACCATGCTGCGCAGCGACAAGGAGCGTTACCGCCACGAGATCATCCGCACGCTTTTCACCACGGCCTTCTACATCATCACCGAGATCAACCAGCGCGAGCAGCCCGGCGAAATCAAACAGGGGCGCTGCGAAGTCCTCTTCGACGAATTCATGTCCCTGTTGCAACAGTATAACAAGCGGGAACGCAACGTAAGTTTTTATGCCAAACAGTTGAATATCACACCGAAATACCTGTCGTCGGTCGTCAAGGAGGTCAGCGGCAAGACCGCTGCGCGCTGGATCGACGAGTCGGTGATCCTCGAGGCCAAAGCGCTGCTGAAATACTCGGGAATGAGTATTCAGGAAATCGCTTACCACCTCAATTTCTCGACCCAGTCGTTTTTCGGCAAATACTTCAAGCAGCATACCGGCACGAGCCCCTCGCGCTACAAGCGCAAAGGCTGATGCGGCCTGCCGCCACAGGATGAATCCCTCTCCCGGAGAGGGATTTTTATTGTGCCTTTTCCCGGCGGGGCATCGGGTGGGACTTATTGTTGCACACCAGCCGTATAGGACGTATGTCACCGGGACGACAGGTCTTTTCCCGACCCTTATTTGTAAACCATAGCGTAAACCGGAAAAATGAAAACCGCAAAGGCCACCGTTACCGCACTCCTGTATACTTCGAAAACCCTTGCCAACGGCGAACACCCCGTCATGATCCGGGTCTGTTATAACGGACGGCGCAAATACAAAAGCACGGGGCTTTCCTGCCCGGCACGGCTCTGGAATGCCGCCAAACAGGAGGTGCGCGGCCGCCATCCCCTCTCGGTGAATATGAACGCCCTTATCGAATCGGAACTGACGCGCCTGAAAAACAAGGTGCTGGATTACGAACGGCAGGGCATGGCCTATTCGGTGCAGAGCCTGCTCGAGGCTTCGGGGCGGAAACCGCCGTCGCGCAAAACGCTGGACGACCTGTTCGAAGAACGCATCGCCTATTTCAGGGATACCATGCAGAAACACAATACGGCGGCCGGTTACCAGACGCTGCGGCACATTGTCGGACGGTATTCCCAGAACCGGACGGTCGAGTTGTTCGACGTGGATAAGGCCTGGCTGCAGGATTTCGAACAGCACCTCCATACGCGCTACGCCGATACGAGCATCAAACGCTTCTTCAGCGCATTCAAGGCGCTGATGAATTACGCCTGCCAAAGCGGCCAGCTGGTCGTAAGCCCGTTCCACGGGTTCCGCCTCAGCCGGAGGCTCGATGTCAGAACGGCCAAACGGGCGCTGGAAACCGGGGAGCTGGAAGCGATCGTACGTTACTACCTCGACACCTATTATTATAAGACGGGCCGGAAGCCTGATGCAAAGGCAATGCGGCGGTGCTACTGGCGCAGCCGGCGGTATGGGGCGGACGGCACCGTCAGGCAGGCTGCGATCGACGCCGAACAGTTTTCGCTCGCCCTGTTTATCTGTTCCTATATCTTCCAGGGGCTCGCCCTGGTCGACCTCGCCCGGCTGAAGTGGAAGGATCTGGTCTGCATCGAAATTCCTGACAAGGAGAAATACGACCGAGATCGTACGGCATACGGCCTGCGATATGCCGAAGCGCACAAGGCGACGGCCACGTTCTACGAGATCAACCTCGTCCGCGCCAAGACGCAACACCCGACGCGGGTGCTGGTCGAGCGGTCGGTGGCATGGCCCTACATGGCCGCGTTCGTACGGTCGGGAAAGGTGCGGGGCAACGATTTTGTCTTCCCGATCTACTTCGACGAAGACCCCGAACACCAGTTCGAACGGATCACCTATGCGAATAACGTGATAAACCGAAGTCTGCAACGGGTCGCCAGGCGCATCGGCCTCACGCGGAAAGTCACCTTCTATGCGGCCCGCCATACCTATGCGTCCCGGCTCTATCATGCTGACGTTCCCCTGCCCCTGATCGCCCAGAACATGGGACGCAACCCCGCGGAGATCGAAACCTACCTCAAGGAGTTCGACACCGACAAAATCATCAGCGCCAACAAGCGCATCTGGCAAATCCCCCGGCCGGATCAGCTCGAAACCAACACCGGCGGATTGTAAACCGTCGTGTCAACCGACTGCTTTTTACCGTCCTTAACCGATTGATAAATAAGGCCAAAATAATTCTCCCTACTGTTCCTCACGGGAACAATGTTAGTCGGTGTCGGTTGTAAAGACTACGACGACGATATCGACGACCTGAAAGGTCAGATCGACGACCTGAAAGGTCAAGTCGAGTTGAAGGCCGACGCTTCAGCCCTCCAAGTTGTTACCGACAAATTGAATGGGGTAGATTTCTCGTCTTTCGTTACCAACAGCGGCCTCCAGACAGAACTCGACAAAAGGCTGGCAGACTATGCCAAGAAGTCGGATCTGAAAGATTGGCTGACTAGCGATGAGGTGTTAAAACTTATTCAGGCTCAGGGGTATCAGACCAAAGATGAAGTCCAGAAGCTGATCGATGAGGCGACCAAAGGTCAGTTAACTGCCGACGATGTCGAGAAGATCTTCGAGACGATGATCGCTTCGGAGGAAACCATGGGTAAACTGCAAGCCGGAATTCAGGAGATCATCAAGCAGGCTCTGATCACGGGTGAGTATGTTACCGAGGAGCAGATGAAGCTTTTCGTTGAGGGTAAAGGTTACATCACCGGTACCGATCAGTTGTCGGTGACTCAGATCAACCAGATCCTCACGGCTGTTGCCAACTCCGTATCTTCGGAGACGGCCACTGTCACCGATGCCATCAAGAAGGTACTCGGCGACAATTTCGCTACCTATATGGCTAGCTACCTCGACGACGAGACGGTTAAGGCTGAGATGGGTAAGGCTATCACCGATACGATCCTCAAAGAGTTGACTGATGCCAATGTAACCCTGAAGGTGGCTATCGAGTCGATGATTCAGGACGGTATCAAGGACGAGCTTTATGATTCAGAAGGTAAGGCCATCTACCTGAAAGAAGCCGATCTGAGAGAGCGTTTCGCCAATTATGATTCGCAGATCAAGAATTTATGGAGCGCTGTCGAGAATCTCGCCGGCCGCATCCAGTCGCTGGTTTATGTTCCCAAGAGCATCGATGGCATCGCCAACTTCGGCGGTATCGTTCTTACCGCAGGCTCGGAGACCATCCGTCTGACGACAGGCGCCAAGAGCGAGATGACCTTCCTTGTTTCGCCCAAAACGCTGGCTACGCAGCTCGCCGCTAAGCACAATGCTTCGAAGGATGTATTCTCGTTTGTTCCCGAAAAGGTTACGCGTGCCGAGGCACCTAAGTTCGAGATCGAAGGCGATGTTGTCGGCTCCGCAGACGGTAAGATCACGATGTTCGTAAGCACGGATTATACTTACCCCGCCGCCGCAGCTCCTTCGGCTGCTGCCGAGACCTATGCTATCGCGCTGAAGGTAACCAGCAAATCATCGGTTGCTAAGGATGAGGATACTTCGGTCGATACCGGTATCGAATACACTACCGCTTACATTCCGACGGTAGGTGACGACGATAACGTTATCTCCAATATCGTTCTGGCCAAAGAAGAGGGCGAAGGCGATGCGAAAAAACTCGTCGAGATCCCCGCTGGCGGTGCCGAGTACGAAATGGTCTACAACCAGACAGAACCGCTCACGATGCTCAGCGAGTACTCGTTCGCTTATAAGATGGGCAATACGATCATTTCGCTCGAAGAGGCTGCCGAGCAGGGCAACTGGGATGTCGAGCTTGATCCTACGCCCGTATACACCCGCAGCAGTTGGACTGTTTCCACGGGTATGACGAAGGTTGTTTTCGATCCCGCCGATCCGATGAAGGATGCTGCGGCCAAGAGCCAGCTCGTCGAGATCACGATCCAGGAAGGCGTTCCCGCCAACGTAGACAAAACGATCGTAGATGAGGTGACAACCGCTATCCACGCTGTTGGTGAGACGGAGAACGTTGCGACGAACGACGCTGCTGCCTACGCCGCAAAGACTACGCTTACGCGCTTCCAGCTGCCTGCCATCGAAAACCTCAATGCCAGCGCTACATGGAATTATTCGATTTACTCGACGAATGGCGCTTATCTTATCCAGAACATCGTCTTCGATGCTGCCGGAGCTAATAAACTCACCAAGGCTCAGTACGATCAGTTCAAAGCATCGGTTCAAATCGACAATACATGGATCGTCACCTACGGCGACGAAGCCGGAACGCTTAACCAGGGTATCCAGATTCAGTCTGTAAACCTCCCGACGATCAACACCAACGGTGACGCCAAGTTCTTCGACTATTGGATTGGCGGTTACAAGGGTGGTTCGGGTACGCTCGATATCGAGAAGACCATAACTCTCGGTCAGGCCGAGGAGATTACGCTGAAAGGTAAGATCACCCTCACGGGTCTGCCTACCGATCTCAAATACACGCTGAATATGCCTGAGGCCAAGATCAGCAGTTATGGAGGACAGGTACTGACGGTAATCGCTCAGGAAAACTTTGCGGAAAAAGCTGTTTACGAACTGCTGCCCGAGGATCAGACCTTCTTCGCCGATGCCGATGAATTCCTCGCTTTCATGCGTCAGAGCGTCAACCCCGGCGAAATGAAGAACAACGAGCAGAAAAACGCTACGACTCAGGCCCTCGAAGCAACCGTTCGTTACAACGGAATCGGTAAGACAGGGGCTAGTTACGACCGCCTGTGCGTAGACTTCCAGCGCAGCTATGTAGACTTCGACAATGCCGAGTCCTATACCTTCGCGGCACCTGAGGGCGCTTGCTATACGATCGCCGATGCAGTCTTCTCGATCGCAATCGAGGGCAGCGTAACGATCAACAAGGATCAGGGCTTCTATCTGGCCAAGGGTACCAGCGTCAATGCAGAGGGCAACGTAGTGGTCATGGGTACGGCAGACAAGAACGGCAACAGCTTCACGGTCGAAACCATCACCCTGACCAATGCCTATAATGCGGCTTATCCCGACGGTACCGATGCTTCGAAGATCGGTCTGAAGTTCTCTCTGGCTGCAACGACGCCTACGGTAACTCCTATACCGACGATCACCAACGGAACCGACGTTGCGTCGGATGCATGGACGATGGATTGGAATGGTTGCGGTCTGAATTCCGTAGAAGTAGTTGCCGAGATGACTTACGAGGGGTTGCCTGTCGATTCGAAGACTTTCGAGGTTATCCTCACGAACCCGATCGACATCGCAAGCTGGGGTACGAACTTCAGCGAGCTTGCAACGCCGATAGCTGTCAAGACGATTGAAACAGTCAACGTTTACGAGGAGGTACTGGCCGCTAAAAACTACGGCAATCCGAAACAGATGCTCCCGCGTGACATCTTCGGCAATGAATTGGTTGCTGCAAGCGGTGTAACGGCTTTCGCGACGGGTGCATACAATTTCAAGGTTAAGTTCGGTGACGCGTCGTTCTCGAGCGCCGTACCCGGCACGACGGATTTCTCTCGCTTCAAGTTCGATCCGACCACCGGTGTAATGACTGTTGATGCATCCGACGATCTGCTGGGCGGTAAAGTAACAGCTCAGATTCAGGTAACCTTCACCTACAAGTATTC
>OHHP01000876.1_pt1 | contig 14243 bp, 17 predicted proteins | sample 1568121 | NCBI WGS metagenome assembly OHHP01 (sample SAMEA3879500, study PRJEB24766) | human gut metagenome | biome: human-associated habitat; feature: feces | place: USA | collected 1985/1987
ACCAATCTTAACCTCAATTACCACATAGCATGAAAAATTTATTGACTTGCTTTTCTACAACATAAATTTATCATGCTATGTGGTAATTGAGGTTAAGATTGGTGAGTTTGATTTTCAAGACTTGGGTCAGTTAAGTGGTTATGTGGTTGCATGCAATCATATCCTCAAGAAAGAGGGAAGAGATAATCCTACAATCGGTTTACTCATCTGTCGTCAAAAGGATTCATTACTTGCGCAATACGCATTGGAGGGAAGTAATCTTCCTTTAGGAATATCTGAATATGAGTTATCTAAACTCTATCCTAAAAAGGTGGATGGAACAATACCAACGATTGAAGAGATAGAAGCAAAATTGGGCAATAAAGATAAAAGTTGAAAGAAAAATATGATAGATTATGATAAAATAACCGAATATATGACCACTATGGGATTGAATGTGAATGGTGGTTTTCAGTTGTCTGCATTTGCGATAAATGAAATGTTAGGCAATCATTACTCTATATCCGAAAAAGACTTGCACGATGGTGTAGAATGGCTAAAAGCTAAGATGAAAAAAGAAGTTGAAGAAAATCCATATTGGACTACAGAGCATAAAGAAGATGTAAAAAATGGACAAGAATACTTTTTGAATTGCTTTGAACATGAAGCCAAATCATATCTAAAAAATCAAAATAGATTATTATGATTTTGACGAAATATAAATTGGGAGAAATCCTTGATGTTACAAGAGGTGCAAGTCTCAGTGGCGAGTATTACGCCACTGAGGGTGAATATATCCGTCTGACTTGTGGCAATTTCGACTATCAGAACAACTGTTTTAAGGAGAACAAGTCCAAGGACAATCTTTATTATGTCGGAGACTTCAAATCTGAGTTTCTAATGGAAGAGGGAGATATTATTACCCCTTTGACAGAACAGGCAATAGGCTTGCTTGGTTCTACTGCCATTATTCCTGAAAGCGGCAAATACATACAAAGTCAAGATGTAGCAAAGATAAGGATTTCGCATTTTATCTCATATCCTCCGCCCTCGTTAAGCAACAGCTAAGTGCTGCTGCCCAACAGACTAAAATTCGTCACACTTCACCTGATAAAATCAAGGATTGCACAGTGTGGATTCCCGAATTATCTGAGCAAAAACGCATCGGTAAGTTATTGCGCTCCATTGACCGCAAGATAGAACTTAACCGAGCGATAAATCAGAATTTAGAGGCGATGGCAAAGCAGCTCTACGATTACTGGTTCGTGCAGTTTGACTTTCCTAATGAAGAGGGTAAACCGTATAAGTCGAGCGGTGGCGAAATGGTGTGGAATGAGAAGCTAAAACGCAACATTCCTGTTGGCTGGCATTGTGGGAACCTCTTTGAAATTGCTGTTTTTACAAATGGTTTGGCTTGTCAGAAATTCAGACCAAAGGATGATGAAGTGCCATTACCTGTCATCAAGATACGAGAAATGCACGATGGTATTTCTGTTGACACTGAAGAGGTAACGTCAAATATACCAGAATCAGTAAAGGTGTATAATGGTGACGTGCTATTTTCATGGTCGGCATCACTGGAAGTTATGCTCTGGGCTTATGGGCTTGGAGGACTTAATCAGCACATCTTTAAGGTTACATCTGCAAATGATTTCCCGAAATCATTCTACTATTTTCAACTTTTGGATTATGTCGATGTATTCAAGAAAATGGCAGAAGCAAGGAAAACAACGATGGGACATATTACGCAAGACCATTTACAACAAAGCACAATCGCCATACCTGATAATAAAGATATTGCGGATAAATTTGAGGAACTTATATCACCAATCTTTAAGCAGATAGTGAAGTTGCAAGAGGAAATATCAAATTTTATCAAGCAGCGTGACGAACTTTTACCACTTTTAATGAATGGACAAATAACAATAGAATAAAAAATGTCTCGTATACTCTACAAATATTTAGATATAGTTGGCGCAAAGAGCATGATTGGAAACCGGAATCTCCAATTCACTAATGCGTCTCAACTGAATGACCCTTTTGATTGTCATCCTAAATTAATTGACTACTCAAATGTGCCGGACTCTAAACTTCAAGGATGGATACCAAAGGATTGGTGGGTAGAGAAAGAGGAAAACGATGCATTCAATTTGCGTAATGATACATGGCTGTGCAGCTTGTCAAAAATCAATGACTCTATACTCATGTGGGCACATTATTGTTATAACCACAAAGGCATCTGCATCGGTCTTGATTTGGATAAAGTACTAGAATCTGTTCCTCCAATGTTTGGCTCAATATACATTAATCCTATTGTCCTTGATGTTCAATATTGTAATATCATCGAACGTCCAAGCGCATATAATTCAGCACAGGATATTTTCAATTACCAATGGCAAACAAAAGCGAAGGAGTGGGAATATGAGCAGGAGGTCAGATTAGTAATGCCTAAACCAAGTGCTATGTATGCAGCCTTGACTCCAACACAAGCCAAACATCCTAAGGAAACATGGGATTGGCGAGAGATACACCATTATATGCCGGTGAAAGGAGAATGTTTTGAGTCGATCTATTTTGGTGTCAACATAGATGAGCAAGAGAAAGAAAAAATAATTCAGTTTGTCCGTAAGAAACTGAACCCACACATCAATCTTTACCAAATGCGTGTATATGCCGATGCCTTTAAGCTACAACCAGAGATTATAAACCTCTAAATTCTGATTTATCGCACGATTAAGTTCAATTTTTTTATCTAATGCAGAGAATGTTTCGCCAATTTGTTTTTGTTCTTGCAATGGAATTACTGGAACAGGAAAGGAATTGAGAGCTTCTATGGATAACGCATAGCGTTGTCCGCTTCCAGAGGCATTACAAGCGAAATATTTCTTTGCATAGTCTGTTTGTAGAAGAGCGTTCAGATAACGTCCATCTAGAATGTCTTTGTTTGGAGTAATCAGAGCGCAATGGTAACCCAATATGACATCATCAAAATCATCGGCAATATAAGTAGGAATGCCAATGTCGTCACGGGTTTCACTGTCCTTAGTTAAGGCTACTTGACCTTTCTTCAATTGGAATTTGGAAATTTCATTGGAACGGGCTGTAGCAAGCATAAAACTATCATACTGAGCTGCGGTAATAGCCCAGTTATAATAAACATCTACAAAGTTACAAAGACGAATTTCTTTTTCTCCGTCTTTCATTTTCTTGTCTACTCCACTGATTTCAACAGTAGTGATGTCTCCCAATTTATATTTTTCCATTTGCATCCAGTTTTGGATGCAAAGTTACGCATTTTCAGGCAGAATCCTGTATGATTACTTATCCCAAGTACTTCTTATGAGCTAATTTTACATTGTTTTGGTTCACAATCGCATAATGCAGTGTTGTGTCAATACGTACATGTCCAAGTAAGCGTTGCACCTGTTCAATAGGCATACCTTTGTCGATAGCCATTGTCGCAAGGGTACGACGGAACTTGTGAGGATGAACTTTAGGTATAGAAAGTGCTTGTCCCAATTTCCGGATTTTTACTTCTACGCCACTGATAGTAAGGCGTGTGTGAGGAGAATGGAGTGAGACGAATAAAGCAGGATTGTCGTCAGTACGCCCATTGAGGTATTGTTGCAAATGCAGTTTGGTTCGGGCATTGAAGTAAACAACACGTTCCTTATTTCCCTTTCCGAATACCACACACTGTCGTTCGTGAAAGTCTATATCTTCACGGTTCAGTTTTACTAATTCACCTACACGAATGCCTGTAGATGAAAGAAAGTCTATAATAGCAAGGTCTCGTTTGTTAGTGCAACTATCTCGAAGTTGCTCCAATTGTTCGTCAGAAAGTACCTCTTTTACAAGTGAATCAGTTTTAACCTTGTGGATACGTCTGACCGGACTTTTGGCGATGTAGTCTTCATCTTCTAACCATGCAAAGAAACTGGAAAAGATGCGTCGCATATTGTCAATGGTAACTTTACTGGATTGATGTTCTTCTTGATAATCGGATAGATAAGTACGAATGTCGGATGTGGTAATATGACAGATAGCCATTGAAAGTGTAACTAATAGCCGTTCAATGGTATTACGGTAGTACGCCAATGTCTTATCCGAACACCCCTCTATTTTCTTTGCTGATATAAAAGAGTTAAGAAACTGTTCGTTTTCTTGTGTTTGCTGGTACACACACTCCTCTTTTTCGATAATCTCAACGTTATGCAGTTCTGATGTAAGCACAGCTTTAAGCTGCGCCATTTGTCGGCAATCTAAGTCACGCTGCATCTTCGCAACTATCGCCTGAATGATGTTTTCTTTCATAATTCTGATATTTACGTCCTTATATATAATATAAGAGACTGCTAAATCAGAATTTAGAGACGATGGCGAAACAACTCTATGACTATTGGTTCGTGCAGTTTGACTTCCCGAATGAGGAAGGCAAACCGTATAAATCAAGTGGTGGAGAAATGGTATGGAATGAGAAATTAAAGCGTGATATTCCTGCGTCATGGAAAACCAAAGCGATAGAAGATATTGCTGATGTTTATAATGGTGCAACCCCTTCAACTGTTAATGAGCAAAATTATGGAGGAGATATTGTTTGGATTACTCCGAAAGATTTATCTGACCAGAAGCAAAAATTCGTCTATCTGGGAGAACGCAAGATTTCACAAGCAGGATATAATTCTTGCAGTACTCATTTATTGCCTCCAAATACAATATTAATGTCAAGCCGTGCGCCAATAGGTCTGTTGTCTATTGCTAAAACTGAGTTGTGTACCAATCAGGGATTTAAGAACTTTGTTCCAAAAGCGGAAAACATATCAACTTACCTGTATTATTACCTAAACATTCACATCAGGCAGATAGAACAACTTGGTACTGGTACAACATTCAAAGAGGTTTCTCGTGAAGACGTGTTGAAATTTCCAATTCTAAAGCCAAGTGATACAATTTTGGATTTATGGGAAGAGCGAGTATCAGCTCTTAATAATAAACAGTTTGAAATTCAAAAAGAAAAAGAATATCTTACTAAGCAGCGTGACGGGCTCCTACCGCTTTTGATGAACGGTCAGGTATCGGTAAATTCTGATTTATCGGTATATAAAGAGAAAAGGAGAGGAAAATCCCCCTCCTTAACCCTTAAAACAAGTGTTAGACATTCAAATCCTTCATTGCCAATCCATAGTTCTCTTGCTCGAACAGGTCTCTATGGATAAGTTTCAAGTCTAGTGTCTGATAATACTTGTAATCATCACCTTCGGTGCAGAGGTATCTGTAACCGTAGCGTGGCATGTACTCCTTGAAGAAGCGAGCCAAATCTTTCAGGCTTTCTTCTTGGTTCTTCTTGAAGTTACTGCGCACAATGATGATAGACCAGTCGGGGAAGTTGCCTCTTCCACAACTATACTCCCAGAAGCGGATGTAGCAGTCTAAATCACGCTCACGGATGTCCACACAAAAGCCATTGGCATTTTGCATCACGCTACAACTGTTTCTGTAGCCGAACTTCTCACACAAGTAGAGATTGAAATCTAGAATCAAATCTTCCATAAATAATTGATTTAAAGTGTTAATAAAAAGTGGATTATAAATGAAAGCCTCGCTTGCGCTTAGCCTTTTTCTTTTTCATCAGGCGATTGAACTCGGCTTCTTCTGCGGCAGTGGCATCGTAAGACGAACTACCATTCAACAGACCAAGACTGATACTTGAACCATTGTCGGAATGGGAAACGCTTTGCTGCACCTCTTCATCTTTATGCGTGAATCCTTGTTTATGGTATTCAAATGAAGCATTCTGTTCCAATCGGTTGTCGATATTCAAATAGCTGAACTCCCGACTGACTTTGGAACCGGAGAAAGAAAAGCCGTTGTACTCAAACTTGATTCCCTGTATTTCCCGTGTAGTTCGGCTGACCTTGAATTTCATATCAATGTCACGGTCGGCAAGGGCTTCTTTCAGTTCATCCCAATTTTGAGCTTTGGGCAGCTCCTCTTTCAACGCTTTGTATATCTCGTGTTTTGCCCGGTCGTATGGGCGCAAGCGTTCCTCCTTGATATGGTCTTTGCCGTTTGCAAAGTGCAGGCGGTATTTTGCCGTCAGCATCTTACACGCCTTTTCATTTCTGCGGAAATCGTTCTTGTCGCTAATCGTCTTACCGTCATTGTCCACACGATTAAAAACGATGTGGCAATGCGGATGCTCACGGTCGATATGCCGGGCGATGATGTACTGCGTGTTTTCGATACACATCAGTTTCATGTAGTCGTGGGCGATTTGCAACATCAACGTATCATCAGACTTCAGGCGTTCGCCATCTTCAGGAGAGAAGTTGAGTGAGGTGTGTCCGACAATATTCTTTACCTTATCGTTGAGCAACGCCTGTAATTCAAATTGCTCTGCCATCTGTTCAGGTGTACCATCCACTCCGGCTGCTTCCAGCAATTTGGATTTTTCCTCTTTGAGGACATAGCGGACACAACCTCCGAATGATGTCCCTTTTGTCTGCTTACCTATCATCTTTCAGTTGCTTTATGAGTTGGTTAATATGCTGCGCCACCTCCTCGCATCTTTTGGCAACGGCAAAGAAACCGTAGGTATTTGCCTGCTTCGCCAACTGGTTGAGGTTGGTGCTTTCACCTATCAACTGACGGATGATATGGATATGTTCTTTCGTGATTCGTTCACGTACCGTCCCATTCTCGATGAGCGAACGGATGACTGCGCTTTGGGTCTGCTTGCTCCGTCTGCAAAGCGCACCGAGCCATGTGAATTGGTCGTATGACAGTCGGAGAGTTATCGTATGTTTCTTTTCCATTTTGAATTGCTTTTAGTGAATAATTTGTGACCATCGGGAGCCGTCTCCTCAGACTTTTTGAGGAGCAAGTGGTCGGGAAATGTAATACACCGACATTAACTTGCTACAGTAAAAAAGTCTCGATTTCTCTCCCTTTATTCAAAGTCTGAATCCTCGTTTCTTAGGTGGTGAAACCTTCGGTTGAGGGATGCTTCGTTGTACGCTGATGAGCTTCAAATCGAATGTCTCTATCAGTGTTTTCAAATTCGGATTCCTATTAATCATCTGCTGGAGTATGGCTTCATCGGGGCGTACCTTTAACAGATAATCGGCTATGTCGTAACCCTCCTTCCGTTCGTTTTCGGTTGCTTTGGTTTCTAGATAATCGAACAGTTGCACATCAATTCCATAGCTTTTCATCAACCCGATTTTGCTTTGCCAATAGTCGGTCGCTCCCAAATCAGGAAATAACACAACGCTTCTTCTGGCAAGAACGGATAGGCTGTTGGCATTGAAACAACCGTTCTTTCCACCCGATGCAATCCATAGAAATTGGGGTAGGTAGTAGGAAGCAATGATTGCCGTTTTCTCGCTTTCGACCAGTGCGATAGGACGTTTTTTATCTTTTGGAAGCAGATGCTCACCGAAGAAACATTGCTTTAAATTGTAATCCCCCTTGTGTAATACGGAGTGTACCCACGTGACATGATTGTATGGTTCTTTTATCCGCCTGCCTGTCGTTGTATTGTAAAGCATTATCTTACCTGTACGGACTCTGTTCTGATAATCCGTTTGCCAAAATACAGTTGCGCCATCCCAATGTTTGGAAGTACCAACTTTGTATTTCTCCATCAGCTTCAATGTCTCTGCCTCTCCGAATTGAGCCGATAAGAATTGAAACAGTTTGTTGTCGGGATAGCGTTGCAACGACTGGTTGACTATATCCAAATCAATGTAGGAGGTGACTTTCGGCTCGACTTCTTTAATGGGCGTATAGTTCCGAAAGGTATCTTCGGACAACTTTTCCTTCTCAGACGGATTCCGCTCAAAGTAATCACGGGGCGTGAAGTGGTAACCACATTTCTGTTCGTGGTCGCAACGACCCACGTAATCAGGAAACTGTATCTGTTTCTCTGTATCAATGTACTTGGAGAAACATCTTTTACGGTGGCAGTTCGGGCAAGTATGCCGGGTACTGACACCTTTGTAGGGTTCTAATATGAATCTATGTGTACTCATTGTATGTTTCTTTTTTAGTGTGTCACTTTTGTCGTTATTGTCGTTTTCGTTTGGAAAGTGTCAATACCGACAAAAATGTCACGGGTTAATCTTTGAATATTCTCCATGCTTCTCTTTGCGGAACAGTGTTCCGATATTGTCATTGAGAAAGCGTTGAAATGTCCGTTCCTTCATTCCGTTTTGCTCTGCTACCTGTATAGCTTGAGCTGTCGTAAAGGACGGAGGCAGCAGATTGACTATCGCCTGTTGCTGGCTGTTGAGGGCATTCTCATTCAGAATATTTTGTACGCTTAATGCTGATTCCTTGAAATATTCAGTCAGTTTAATGGCTCTCTCCACCGTCAGCAGGTCGATACACGTCTTGTCGCACTCACCGCAAGTCCATCGCGTCAGTTGGATAATCAGACAAAAGCGGATGATGTATATCTCCAGCTTGCAATAGATACTTACGATGGTGTCGTTCGTTTCCCGGTCGCACCATTCTGAGAAATGGTGCTGCCACTCGTAAAGCCGTTTCTTGGCATCCTCTGAGAAAAAGAGGATTTGTGGCTCAATCTCTCCATGTTCATTGAGATGGCACTCCGATTGTATCAGCTTATCTATGACGGTATTCCATTCTTGTTCAATATCTTCTGGTAGTTCTTTGTCATTCCACCGTGCTTTCTGTTGCAGGTTGGGCATTACGAACAGGATGCGGTCAATAAATCCATTGTTGGAACGTTCACCTTTAGCCAACTCATTCAAAATTTTCTTTTGGATAGTACCAATGACCGATATATACGGACGCTTGATGAAGATGGAACTCTTGGCATTCTTTCTGTCGGACATGGTGGTCTTGGCACTGAATACCGATAGCCAAAATTGTTCCTCCGAACCGTTGTTATAGCGGTTGAAATTCTTGAACCAAGCGGATAATTCATCAGCCCATAAGCATAGCCCACGTTTGTTCTGCGCATGAATGAGGCTCAACCCTTCGGGCGTTACATCCGAAACCAAGAAGCGTTTGCGGATAGGCTCTTGCGGAAATTGCTCTCCACCACTTTCCGCACGTTCCTTGCGACTCATGCTCATCAGTTCATCGTACTTGGCAAGAGCCTTTTCAAATTCCTGATTCTGTCGGTAGTCATAATCAAGAAACGGCTTCATTGCAAAACTGAGCGGATGACTTTTGTTCGCTCCCGGTCTTCCAATCAATGCCATATACAGGATGGGGCTTTCCATCCAACCTTGCTTGATTTGGGCAAGATGCGTGTTACCTATGCCGACCGCTATTGCCGTAAGGATGGCAGCGGCAATGTAGTCGGTAGGGTAGTTATGGCATTCGTGTACCTCACGGATGATGCGTTGGATTTTTGCAGGGAATATGCAGACAGGGAATGCCGTACCGGACAATCTTGTGCTTAAATCAATCGCTTCATCAATGATGGATGCCGGATTAATAGAATATATATCCATAGTCCAACCCATTAAAATTGCACTGACGATTTAGGCTTGTGGCGGACACCGCTCTGCATATTGGCAAGCATCTCCTCGTATGTCTGCTCGGCAGTCTTTCTCCGTCCATTCTCAATCCAAGCAAGAAGCTCGTCCTCATAGAAATAGAGTTTCTTTCCTTTCTTGTAAGCCGGAAGTAGTCCTTTGCGTACCAATGTATATATGGTAGGCTTGGCTTTTCGGATGATACGGCAAGCATCCTCTATTTCCACCAATACATGTTTGTCAGATGGCTGTGGCTGGAGTTCCGCTACCATCTTTTTCAATTCGATGACCTGTTCGGTCAGATAACCCACCGCTTCGGGCAGTTTATCAAATGTTACTGTTTCTTTTTGCATACGCCAATCGTTTTTAATTGTTCGACGGCAAAGGAAACAGGTGTTTCAATGGTGGAATCATTCACCAAAATATAACTGATGAATAACTTTTTGATGGTAATAAGTGATGATTACGAGTAATTTAAGTACCTTTGTGTCATGAAATACCAGTGGTTATTGAAGCTATAAAACAAATTTGTCGTTTATGATACCGCAATTTGAAGAAATACGGATACAGGCATTGAAAGAATTAAGTGTCGGGATAGTTATGAGAGCTAAAGATTTACGCATTCCTTTGGCTAAGCATTTTGGATTGACCGATGAGGAAATGAATGCTTGGTATCCCTCTGGTAATGGCGAAATATTCTTAGACCGTATTTCGTGGGCTTTATCGTATCTTTTTATTGCAGGACTTGTAGAAAAACCTCAAAGAGGTGATTATAAAATCAGCGAAAAGGGCATGTCTATGCTTTCTTCATGTACGGAGGAACAAATAAATAAGTTCATCAAAGTAGCTGTGAATGCGAAAACTCCGAAGAAAAGTTCTAAAAATAAAGATGCTAACAACACTTCTTCCCATTTGGGAAATGATGATGAACGTACACCGGAAGAAGAATTAGCAGATTCTTATGATAGGATAAAGCAGAATGTGCAATCTCAGATTCTGACAACTATATTAAGTAAAAAGCCACAAGAATTTGAACGGCTAGTTGTGAAATTACTTCAAGCACTGGGGTATGGTGGCGAGGTCAAAAACTCAGGTATCGTAACGAAACTTTCTAATGACGGTGGTATAGATGGTATTATTAAAGAAGATATTTTAGGATTTAATCATATATCCATACAGGCAAAGCGATATGCTTTAGATAATAATGTTCAGCGTCACGAGGTTCAAAGTTTTGTAGGAGCTGTTGCCGGAACGCCATCCAAGAAAGGAGTATTCATTACTACCTCTGATTATACTAAAGGTGCAATGGAGTATGTGGAAAGCCTTAACGGTTCACCAACCATTATCTTGATAAATGGTCAACAATTAACAGAATACATTTATGACTATGGCTTGGGATTGCAAACAGAGAAAGTCCTTAAAGTCATGAAAATGGATATGGACTACTGGGATGCAATGGATAATGCCTGATGGTATTGCAGCTATGCAATTTTTCTATCCAGTTTAATCTTGCACTTTGATTCTGTATGCGACATTTTACGTTCAATGGTAGATATTTCAGAATCACGGAGAGTTTGGGCAAATACTCTCTTTATAAACGTGGCAGTATGTAAGCGTGGCTTGCCGAAAGCCTTACCTATATTCCATCCAAAGTGCATAATGTCAATGGTCTTTAACTGAGAATCAACCTTTATAGGTTCGACTTTAGGTAGAGTATCTGACAAGTAATATTCTGTCACATATCCACACAAGCGGTTAAGTGCAGCTTCATCAAGATAGAGAACTAAGGTTTGTTTTGTGTAAGCAATGACCTTATCAAGTTTTTCTTGTGATGCTCGTTCTTTCTCAGCCATAGCATTTGCTCGGGAAATCTCATATTCTGATGGTTGATTAAGCACCTCAATAGGGATGTTGCTAATAGAGGCTGAAGGGATTTCCTCCTTTGGAAATACTGCCATGTCTTCATTGGATTCCGAAAGCGAGAGAGTAGAAACTTCTTCTGTGGTGTCAGATGTAGTTTCGATTTCTGGTTCAGATTCAGAAACGATAGGTTCTGTATCTATGGTGCTTTCAATAAGTTCCTGCTGTTCTATTGGAACTTCAATTACTACCGCTTTATTGCGATAGCACTCAAATCTCATGAAGCACTTTTCTATTGTAGGTGAAAGGATTTGCCCGAATATTATTTGTAGATTGAGATAGATAGCTCCCATGATAATGGAACATACCACCAAAATGAGGTAGCTGCTGAACTCGTCCCAACCATAGTGAAGTACTGTTTGGCGAGCTAAAACACCAATGATTGCGATTGTACCAAAAATAATCAGATGCAATGTTATATGTTCTATCTTTCTCTGTTCCATAGTAAGATGTATTAATCGTTTGTGTGCAAATATATAGGATTAATTTTTGAGAAAACCCATAGTTTTGCTTGTCAATGAGCTTTTGACGATATATTTCATTACTTTTCACCATGTTACACTCCTAATAATAAGCGCATTGCAAATTTCTTGTTTTTGGATGAAAATAGTTGGGTAAATAGGCTTGTGTATTTTAAAAACAAAAATTATCTGCATCATTTTGGGTAAACAATGCAGATAATCAATAGGGTATAGAGATATAGCTTATTAGCAATACAATGTATGGTTTGTTCCCTTGTTGAGATATAACAGGATGTTGTAATCTTGATTACGAGCGACTTTGTTGATTAGCCATTTCCTAAATGCAGAGGAATGCCCGGTGTCTATCTGATAGGATAGGGCTATAACCATATCGAGATTATACACATCTGCATTGTTCCCATTCTCCAATTTGATGTACTTGCAAATTTCGTGGCTCTTCAAAACATTAGATTTCAGGATTCTTTTAATTGCTGTATGGATAGCTCCAGCCGTTGTATAAAACAAGTCTGCAAGCTCCCAAGTAGTCATCCATATTTCACCATCGGAAATATAGATGCCTTGTCCGTTGTTGGTTATGATTCCTCGTTTCATAGTTATATCTATTTGAGTGATATTTTATTGGCTGTTTCTCGCTTCTTGGAATTGACCAAATCGGCATAAATCTGAGTTGTGGAAACGTTCTTATGCGTCAGCATCTTTGATACTGTGTAAATATCTGTACCTAAGGATATTTGGATAACCGCATACGAGTGCCGAAACCCATGAAAGGTTATTGGTTTCGTTATCCCTGCCTTTTTGAGCCAGTTTTTCAGCGGATAATTAATCATGCTTCGTTTCAACTCTTTGAATACTTTGCCTGTTCCGGGTGTGCCGCATAGTTCGTAGGCTTCGTAACTGATGGGGAGTGTCGCTTCCGTCTGGGTTTTCTGTGTTCTGATACGCAAGCAATAACCTTGGTCGGGAGCGATAGTAAAGTCCTCCCATTGCAAATTGAGGATGTCACTGATGCGTAAGCCTGTCAGACAAGCGAATAGAGATGCGGCTTTCAGGACAGGTATGTCGCAAGGAGTGGCAGCGAGTTGCTTCACTTCGTCCAATGTCAGATATTCCTTCTTTACGTCTTGTGGCTCAATCTTGTCAAGGTAGTCGTTGATATTCTCACGAAACCATTTGTCCCGATAGGCAATCTTCAATAATCCTCTGAAAGTAGAATAGTAGCCGGATGCTGAATTGAGAGATATGGGGCGGTTGCTGTGTTTGAGTTGCTTGGCATTCAGCAAGTATTCACGGAATTTTTTGCATAAATCCACGTTCACATCACCAAAGGTACATTGTCCCTTGACGAAGTTGTAAAAATGCTGATAGACGAATTGCCATTTCTGGTCTTTGTTCCGGCACATCTTCTTGAAGTAGGCGAGGAAGTCGGCTTTTTGTTTGGTCTTGTCCAAGAAACCAAACTCTTCGTTGATGAGCGATTGCACTCTGATACAACGGATAGCCTCTGCCTTGTTCAACATATCGTTGTTGAACTCCCGTTCCATTTCGTTCTTTGGATGGGCATAGATGTAGATGCCGAGGTATTCCCTGCGGCTCATCTGCATCGTTTCGGGGTTACGGACTGCCGGATAATAATCCAGATACAAGGAGATACGATTGTTTCGAATCGCTCTCTGACGAACTGTTACTTTTGTACACGTGTGTGACATACTGTTTAATATTTAGAGTTTTACATTTGTTTGGTGCAAAGGAATTAGGTGATTCAATGGTGGGTACATTCACCGATAAATAACTTATTCAATCTTTGGGGCGGCAAGTAGTTTATCCAATTCAGGTTTGGAGATAAGCGTGTATTTGCCTTTCTTGACCTTGGAGATATTATGATACTTCGCATAGTGATAGAGCTGGTCACGGGTGAGGTTAAATTTCTCCATCGCTTCGGCTACCGTATAATATTGCGGTTCTTCGGGGGCTGCAATGCCCTTCGCTATATCCACATGCTTCTTGGAATAGTACACCATGATGCCCTCTTTCTTCTTGGGGATGGCATTCTTGGAAACGAAACAATAGATGGCAGATAGGGTCATGCCGAACTTCTCCTGCATTTCTTGGGTACTATACCATTCAGTAATATCAGGATTCGGGGCTTTCTTGGCAAAGTAAGCATCTATATGTTTCTTACTCCAGTAGGTTTTGCCACGATTGAAAGTTCGGGGGATGTTGTTCTTCTTAGCCACCAAGAATATCCAAGATTCGTTTACATGATATTTCTCTTTGACTTCGGCGGTGGTGTAGAAGTGAACTGCACCCCAAAAGTTAGACACAAAACTTTTGGGGTGCATTATGTATAGAC
>OHHP01000878.1_pt1 | contig 14225 bp, 12 predicted proteins | sample 1568121 | NCBI WGS metagenome assembly OHHP01 (sample SAMEA3879500, study PRJEB24766) | human gut metagenome | biome: human-associated habitat; feature: feces | place: USA | collected 1985/1987
TCCTTGTTTTGCTTTGTGCTTCTCTACCGTACATGAGCATTTGCACCCGGGTTGTCGTTTCCATAACCTTCCATCAGGTTGATTACGCCCCAGACACCAAGACCGGCACCGATTGCAACGACCAGTGTCTGAAGGATATTGATTGCACTGCTAAAAAAAGCCATAATCAAATGTATGAACAAACGCTTTTCTTATGGTCTGTAAGCGTTTGGCTCTACTCCTTTCCCTATTATTCAGACCTTTTTGTATCCTTATCAGTAGTAGCAGGGTGCTCGAATTCTTTCTTTCATATCAGTCCTCACTTTCCTCAGCTTCAATCGCTGATACATCTTCTTGTGTTACAGTTACTTCATACATTTCAAATTCTGTATCTTTCGACATCACCAGTCGGTGTGCCAGATATTTTTCGACATCAAACGCATTATTCTTATTGAAATCGGCAAGTTCCTTGTACCGTTTGTGCTTTGTGATGTCATATTTGTTGCTTAAAAACGGCCGGACTCCTCGAAGCTGTAAGATACATTTTTCTCCATCCATGACCGCCAGCTCATCTCTACTCATCAGTTCTTTTCCTGTCTTTTGATAGTTCAGCCCATAGGACCGGTTGCTGCCTCTGGTGTCTGATGTGTTGTAAAGATCAATGGTTTCCTTTCCCAGGGTTTCTGATATTTCTTTCAGTGTGGAACTTTCCTTTCCACCAAGGAAAAGAACAGTGTCACAGTTACCTGTGATCGTCTCTGCAGCATCCTTATAGATGGTTTTTAGCTGAGATTGTGACTGCAGAATGATAGAAGCGGAGATTTCCCTGCTTCGGATCGTAGCAATCAATTTGTCGAATTTTGGAATCTGTCCGATATTGCTGAACTCATCAAGAAGCAGCCGTACATGATAGGGAAGTCTGCCTCCATGCTCATCATCCGCTTTATCACAAAGCAGGTTAAAGAGCTGGGTGTACATGATCGCTACCACAAAGTTGAATGTGTCATCGGTATCACTGATGATGACAAACATAGCTGTTCTCTGATCACCGATCATATCCAGTTCCATTTCGTCATACGACATGATTTCTCTTAGCTCCTGAATATCAAATGGTGCGAGTCTGGCACCACAGGAAATCAAAATCGATTTTGCAGTTTTGCCGGCAGCAAGCTTGTACTTGCGATATTGCCTTACTGCAAAGTGTTCCGGATTTTCTGCTTCCAGTTCTTCAAACAATTCATCCACCGCATTTTTAAATTCTTCATCATCCTCCCTAGTCTCACTGGCATTGATAAATTCCAGCAAAGTAGAAAAGTTCTGTTCTTCCTCCGGTGCCTCATACCAGATGTATCCGATCAGTGCAGAATACAAAAGACGCTCGGCCTTGACCCAGAAATCTTCCGTTGATTTTTCGCCTTCACCCTTGGTATTTGCAATAATGGTATTGACCAGCTTTAAGATGTCTTTTTCACTCCGGATATAATGGAACGGATTGTAATGCATGGACTTTTTAAAGTTGATCGTATTTAATACCTTGATCCGGTATCCTCCATTTACCAGCATCTTCCCGCATTCAACGATGATCGTACCCTTTGGATCAGTGACCACATAGGATACGTGGTCCGTCATCTGCATAAGATTGGGTTTCACATAGAATCTTGTCTTACCGGATCCGGAACCACCGATGACAATCACATTCTTATTTCTGGCATACTTTGGTGCTTTTGGTCTGCTGTTCATGGTCAGACGTTCCGTTTCTGTGAGGATGACATTGTTTTCAAAGACCGGATCCATAAAGGGTTCGATGTCTTTTCTGTTTCCCCATCTTGCAGATCCATACTCCACACCTTGTCGGAACTTCTTTGCATTTTTAGAACGATAGTAGACAACCAGTTTTAATGCACTTGCAACCAGAACACCTACTGTAAGATCCTGCAAAGCGATACTTGGCAGCCAGCTTAAAAATGCCAGTCGGAAATTGACTAACATCACGCCAAGTCTCTGGATCATGCTTTCTCCCAGGCAATGCCGGTACAGCCAGGATCCTTTATCTGCTACATAGAAGATAAAGAAATATGGGAGATTTAAGATCACCAGCCGTTTGACCTGGATCTTCTGTAATTTCTCCCGCATCATCGTTCCTGACCTCTGGATTTTTGTCTCTGCTTCACACGCTGGCGGTGCTTTGCTTTTCTTTCTACAGATTTCTGCAGTTTCTTTCTGACAGATGGTTTCTTCACCTGCTTCTTTTTCAGTTCTACTCCGGCATATTCCTGGAAAGCCGCTGTCATCACATCCACATCTTTAGCCTTAAAGAAGACCAGATATTTTGGTGGATCCGCACCGACTTCTTTTTTCAGGCTGTAATCAATCCCGTACTTTCTTGCCACACGGTCAAAGGATTTGATATTTTCATCTGTGATCTTTATGTTGGAAAGCTGTACTCCCTGTGCATTCAGTTGCTTGATGGTCTGCTTTCCATGTGGCTTTTTCTTTTCAATCTTTTTTCGGGCTTTTTCCCTTCCTTTCTCCTGGGCCCGTCCGGTCTTTTCAGCCATTTTCACCTGCGTTGCTTTCTGTTTCCTCCGGTTGTCCATTTCCAGGAACTTCCGAAGGGCTGCTTTTAGCACACTGGCAGTGATCTTGACTCCCTGGATGCTCAGGCTGATCACTTTCTGATTTACTTCTTCCTGCAATTACCCACGTCCTTTCTTTCCTTTCATTTCAGAATGAAGACGGGCAATACAATATCCGATGCATGGAACATGTTTTCCATACGGACAGCCACCACATGGTGTTGTTTTTACCGCTTTTTTCTTTTCAGGAAGCAGATAATGGCACTGCTTCAAGTTACAGCCTTTCTTTTTGCCTCCCCACCAGTAACAGTACTTACAGGACCATGGCTTTTCTTCGCTGTACTTTCTTCCCTCAATAGCTGCATTTGGTTCTATGATCAGATCTTTATTAGTCTTCATTCTGTTCTTCCTCTTTTCTCATGATTTCTGTCAGTTTTTTCTCTGCCTGACTTCCGGCAGCAATGAGACAATACAAAACTGTAAATATTGCCGCTGCTCCCAGAAGAGCAATAAAAATAATGATATTTCTCATGGTTTCTCCCATCTAAAAAAGCGTCCACAGATTCCTTTCGGTTTCCATGAACGCTCATTCTTATTTAATTAGTGTTTCTTTTTTCTCATAAATGCAAGGGCTCCTGTACCAGTCGCACCAATGCCGAGAAGCATAAACCACAGCCACAGATTGGTGTTATCCCCAGTCTTTGGTGAATCACTGACAGGTTTTCCACCTTCCGGTGTCTTTTCTGCCGGTTTTTCCTCATCCACCATGGTTACATGCTGTACTTCACTAGTATCCTTTACTTCGAATTCCACATCTTTTGCAACCAGATAGCCATCCGGTGCTGTTTCTTCACGGAGAGTGTATTTTCCAATCGGAAGCATTTCGATGTAATGTGCTTTCTCTGTACTGGTCCAGCTTTCGACAACTTTTCCATCCTGATCAAGGATCGTGAGTTTTGCTCCCGGAAGTTCTTTTCCGGCGATATCCTGTTTGGAGATTTTCACCTTCGTTACATCATCCTTCATCTCAACTTTCTGCACATCGGCAGTATCTTTGATCGTGAACTTCACGCTTTCAGCTGTCACGTAACCATCAGCAGGTTTTGTTTCAACCAGTGTGTATTCTTTTCCGACAGTCAGCTCACGGATCACATGTGCTTCTTTACCGGAAGTCCATTCATCCACGATATTTCCATCGGCATCTACCACTTTCAGCTTACATCCTGGAAGTTCTTTTCCGGTTGTCAGACTGGATTTGGTAAATTCTACAACGGTTGGCTGATTCTCAAAGGTAAAATCATAGGTTACAGTCGGCTGATTCTCACCTGCATACTCAAAAGTAAATTCCTTTACTTCATCGTTGGTTACGAATCCATCCGGTGCATAGAGTTCTTTTACATAGTAAGTGACTCCTATTGGAAGATCTGCAACAAATGTGATCTTTCCTTCTTCATCCGTAGATTTCAGTTCAATGATCTCATTGGCTTCAATCAGGACTTTACCAGTTGTCTCAGACTTAATGTCTTCTTTGGCAAATAATCCAAAGATAGCTCCTTCCAGTGTACGGTCAGAATCTTTTTCTTTCTTAAGTACACTGACTTCTACTCTCTGGCGGTTGTTCTGCCAGTCTTTGTCATAGACTACAACTGGTGTATTCTGATCCACGTAAGTCAGATCTACATGACGGATCTCACCATCCAGTACATGGCCGTAAGCAGTTCCTGTTTCTTTCACATAGTATTTACCAAGTGGAAGATTTTCCAGTTTTGCAATACCGGTTTCATCTGTCTTGATCGTTGCGATCAGTTCATCCTTTTTATAGTAATCGTCACTGACGCCATCGGCAGCCTTAATGTCTTCCTCAGCATAGACTTCAAACGTAACATCTGTCAGCTTTCCGGTTACATAGTTGAAAATGTGTTCCACCACACCTTTGACCTTATCGGCCAGTGTAACAGAATCCAGGAATTCTCCTTTTTTGTTGATGATCAGTTCACCAACCGGTACCTCGTCCTTCATTTCCACTTTCTGAACCTCTCCGGTATCTTTGACTGTGAATGTCACATCATTGGCTACCAGATAGCCATGTGGTGCAAACTCTTCATGTAGGGTATAAGTCTCACCCACTTTCAGATATTTGATCACATGCGGTGCATCTTTGGAAGATGTCCAGCTGTCTACTACATTTCCATCTTTATCCGTTACTTTCAGATAAGCTCCATCCAGTTCTACACCGGTTGTTGCATCTGATTTTGTGATCTCAACAGTTGTCGGCTGGTTCTTCTTTACGGATTTTAATGTTACTGTCTGTACATCCTGCCCCTGATAAGAAGCATCAAATCTCAGTACTTCATCCGAAGATACGAATCCATCTGGTGCTTTCAGTTCTTTTACATAATAGCTTCCAAGTGGAAGATCCAGTGTACATGCTGCCTGACCTTTTTCATCAGAAGTCATTTCCTGTAAAAGAGTATCTGTTTTGACGATCACTTTTCCATCTTTCGTCTGAATGTCTTTTGCATTGTAAATACCGAACACTGCTCCGGCTACTGTATTGCCTGTCTCAGCATCCTGTTTTTCGACAGTAATCGACACTTTCTGTCGTTCATCTGTGACAGAGATTTCTTTCTCGATCACTGCAGTATCCTGATCCGCATAAGCAAATTCGACATTTTCCGGTACAGTATTTAACACATAAGTGTCCGGTGCATTCTTCTCTTTAACATAGTACCTGCCAAGTGGAAGATTCTTTACGGTTGCATAACCATCTGCATCCGTTGTGACGGTTGCTACCAGTGCATCCTTTGCAAAATACAGAGTTCTCTGTCCATCTGCATCTACCTGATGATCGGCAGTATAGATATCCTCTGCCGCATAGACTTCAAATTCAGCACCTGCAAGTCCAGCCATTTCATACTGGAAGTCCTTATCAAATCCCTTTAACACTTCACCCTGTTTATAGATCTTTAACTGACCTTTGACCGGGGCATTGGTATATTCCACATCAATGACTGCATCTCCTGTGACAGGATCGGTCAGATAAGCAGTATCTGTATCAACGGCAACTGTCACATAGTTTTTGGATATCGTGTACCCATCGGGTGCCGTCACTTCCTCAATCCGGTAGTTACCAGGTTTCAGATTCTTTGGCAGTACCAGGTATCCTTCCTCGTTTGTGAAATAAGATTTGTGTACTGTTGGCTTCGGATAGGATGTTGTCTGTTCCACATATTTCTGATTATCCAGGTCATATACCTTGAATTCAGTATTTGCCAGGAGTACAGATTTCTGTGTTTCTGCATCCTTTTTGATGATCTTTAATTTTGCTTTGAATTCTTTGTCCAGAAGCACTCGCCATGTCTGCGGTGTGTCTGGATGATTCTCTGTGATCTTCACTACAAAATCATCGACCGGTGCATAGTTGTGTTTGCTTGTGGTTTCTCTCACCACATAAGTTCCATATGGAAGCGGAATCGATCTTGCATATCCTTTTTCATCGGTAAACATTTCTGTCTGTCCATCTGCATTCAGTACAACCGGTCTGGCTGAATCAAAATCATAACTTCCATCTGCCTTTACTTTCAGATCACTGACAAGCCATGCTGAAAAACCAACTCCCTTAAGAAGATCTGCATCGGTCTTTCCGTTGTTTGCTGCCTTGATGATCTGAAATGGCTGTTTGATGACAGTTTCTTTACATACAGAAGTTCTTTCTACTGTCGGAACAGTAGCACCTTCGTAAGTACAGTCCACCTCATGTTCTGTCGGATCCAGTACGTATCCCACCGGAGCACTAAGCTCTTTCAGATAATACTTTCCAAGATAGAGATCCGATACAGAAGCTTCGCCATTCTTATCCGTTGTCAGGGATGTGATTAGGCTGTCTTTCTTATGGATTGTTCCGGTTCTTCCATCCGGATGAACAATGTCTTCTCTTGCATAAAGGCCATATACCGCACCTTCCAGTGTTGCATCTCCCTGGGCTTCATTGCCTGTCTCAGCATCCTGTTTTGCAATGTTGAGCTTTGCATTTACTCGTTTGTCCGTTACATTTTTAGTCGTTGTCTTTCCGATAGCAAGAGTCACATTATAAGACTTTGTATCGATCTGATACCCTGTTGGAACAGAGATTTCTTTCAGATAAACAACTTCCTGTGTCTTTTCCATTGTGAGCTGTGAAGCACCATTCTGATCAGTTGCAGGCATCTCTGCGATCAGCTTTGTACATGCAGCATCGGAATAGATCCCGTACACTGCACCAGCCAGTGCATTTCCTGTATCCTGGTCTTTCTTTACAATGGATACCTTGCATTCTTTTGTCCAGGTTACTTTAAAATCCACATATTTCTCATTTCCGACACCTTCACCGAAAACAAGAGCCAGGTCCTGTGTTCCAGATCCTGTTACAATCTTGTAAGCAGAGTATTCTTTATCAATGCTTCCCTTCATCCGAGAAGAAAATGTAGCACTGACGCTCTCTGCCTGATCAAGTGGTGCTGTCAGATAAAACTGTGTACCTCCACTGATTTCTACACTTGCTCCTGCAGCACTGGTTTTACCGGTTGTCACATTTACAAGCTTTACACCGCTTGGCAACTTAAATGTGATTGTCTGCAGTTTATCTGCTTTGAATGTGATCACGCTTGTTCGCTGGCTGTTTCCTTCCACATAAGCCTTTACATTAGATTCGGAAAAGCTCATATCTACAGACGGAATGTCCGGCATATTTACACAATAATTGTAAAGCTCCATTGCCAGGTTCTTTCCTGTTGCATTAGTTCCGGATGCCCAGTCACTGGATCCATTTGCATAAGCTGCTGCAAGATGGGTAATGATGAATCTCTTTCCTGCCGGAAAATCCGGATGTTTCTCATCGAAGAAACCATTCTCATCACTTGCTTTTGTTCCGTAATAGCAGACCTTTGCAAGTGTCTTTCCATCGGCAAGTTTCTGGATCGTATAAGTTCCATTTCCCGGTCCTTTTTTCGATGGTTCAACACAGTATGCTGTCGCATTGATGCTTCCCCATTTCACATAATATGGACAAGTCAGATAAGAACCTAATCCATAATCTGCGTAATAGTACCAGGAACCGGCTGTGACTGTGACTGATTTTGTTCCTGTCTCACCGGAAGCAAGCATCATTGGCATATCAAAAGTAATACTTTCGCCTGCTTCAAGATCTGCAAGAGCAACTTCCTGGTCAACAGCTTCCTGCATAACCTCTGAGAGTGTGATCCCTGTTTCCGGATCAACGGTCTCCTGATCCTCCGTTGCTTCGATCTCTGCATCAAATTCTTTTTCTGTCAGTTCTGTTTTGCTCTCCGTTTTAGCATCACCAGTTTCCTCTGTAGACGAGTCAGCCTCAGAATCCTCTGTTTCTGTCTCATCGGAAGAACCAGCATCCTGATCAGAAGAACTTTCTGACTGCGAATCTTTCTGCTGATCCGCTTCTTTTACTACGATCTTTCGATTGATCTGGTAGGTTGGGTGATCCGTTGTCTGTGGTTCTACATAATAGACTGCCTTATAGGAATTGGCATAATCGGTAGAAAAGTCATTCCCGTCCGTATCTTTTGCTTCCTGAAATGTAACTTTTACTTTGCTGTCATCCTGGATCGTAAGACCGGTATAATCACTCTTTACATCGAAATTGTCTCCAACCTTGATCTCATAATCCTTTGCAGTTACCACTTCATCTTCATCCAGCTGATCCTTGATCTCCTCATAATACGGAATCTTTTTTACAGATCCGGCATCATCAGAAGCATAGGCAACTGCGGGAGAGAGTACCGTCGATAGAACCGTTACTGCAGTCAGTAAACCGGACATCACCCTGCGTGCTTTCTTTTTCACGTTCATTCTCTTAAATCCTTCCTTTCTGATTTTTTGTGTATGATTATCTGTTCGTGTCTGCGTATTATCTTTTATACGAAGATGATCGCCTCCTTTCCTGAAATTTGCGCTATTTGGGACAGTCAGCACAAGCTGAGATAACAGCACAAATATATGGCGGTACCTGTTTGTCACAAATACCGCCACATGATTTCTACTGTCATCCTCTTTTCAGATTCAGACATTTTATTTTGATTTAAGATTTAAGCGTTTTCCTGTTTTCTTTCCCGGATCCGTTCCTATATCAGTTTCCATCTCTGATACGTTTTCTTCTGGCAGACACGCAGCTTTTCGCTCTATGCATGTTCAAACCGAATATCACTCCGGGCAGGCTATTCATTTTTCAAGGTACATGAAGGTGTTCTATGCAAACCCTTCATATAACGAAACGCTCAGAGCCTGTTTTACAGTGGTCTAATTCAATTTTTTTAAAATTCTTCGTTTTCCGCCTTTTTTTTCATCGTTTTTAATGCCCTGTTCAGGAGGTCATTTACACTCTGCTGTTTGATTCCCAGATAATCTGCAACATCCTGCTGACGCATTTCCTCGAAATAAACCAGATTGAGTACCGTCTTTTGTCTCTCTGTTAACTCTTTGATCAAAGCGTTTAGAATTTCTCTGTCGATAACATCGTCAACAAAATCTTTTGAAGATCCTCTCATAATCTCCGCATCATCTGTAACATCGCTGTTAGAAAACACACCATGATTGGTGCTGATTTTGCTCTGGCTGTATGCCATACGGTCTTCAGCCTCCATCAGCAGACGGATATACCAGTTTTCATTATCAAAGAACTCTTTATTGAATTCCTTGTTATCGCCAGTTACACTCACATATTCATAGTCATCACAACTATGAAGCGGAAATACGGTTGATTGATTTCCTGCTGTATAAAGTACATATCCGTGATCATAAACAGAGATTGTTGTATCTGCATTGATCATTTCCTTTACTACAACTTTGTGTTCCTTCAAGGATTTCACGCTTGGGATTCTCTTCTCCACATCAGCAACTTTCACGATTTTTTTCAGTTCTTTTAATGTCAACATAAAGACCACCTTTCTGCCTTTCGGCTCCGGGTGGTCCATTCCATCTTTTATGAAATTTCTGCACAGACATAAAGAACTGCAGTACAAGAGGTCACGAACTCACCCGTTTTTTTTGAACGGGAGTCCGCGACTCCTTTGTAACGCATGTATCTGCGTTTAGATTAAGTTTGCCAGATTGCCTGGCTTATTCAGTTGATATGTGCATCTTCTGATTCATTCTCTGTTTGCTCTTTGCGAAACATGGAATAATCGCCCATAGCATCGTAAGGACAATGCCTTACAAATTCCTGGTATTCGATTTCAGTCATCTTTGCTTCCTCCTTTGTGTCATATTATCAAAATCTCTCTCTGCAATTATTTTTGCAGAAGAGAATTCAACCTCTATATAACGAAACGCTGAGAGCCTGTTTTACAGTGGGGTACGACAAAAAATTTTAAATTTTTTCGAAATACGTCAAAAAAGCCCGACAAAACAAATACTTCAACAATCTCCAAAACCAGAAAATACTTCTGATCTTGCAGTGTATCCGTAAATGTTTTGCCGGGCTCTTAGTGATTCCAGTCAGGTTCAGCTCCTTGACAAACTCTTACTGCCTGGTGCGTTCTTGATGGTTCCTGCCAAATCCAACGCTTACTACAGACAGCTCATTCTATTCTGTTATGATCCCTGATTCATCATCTTTCGGGAATACGTCCGCATCCTGGACTTTAATTGTTCATCTCGGATGTGGATCGGACGAACCGACACCATATCATCCTTTACAAATATCTCCAATGTACTGCGACATTTTTTGCACTCCACTTCTGAATCGCTTTGTGCGCTCTTTTCAATAAATGCTCCACATACAGAGCAGTGTACATGCCATTTAATAGCACCTGATCCCATATAGGCTTCCTCCTTTAAGCAATAAGATATTCTCCATTTATTACTCAACGGACCAAAGGGAAATCAAATCCGCCTTATGAGCATCATGCCATCCATTCCGTAAGTGCCAAAGCTACACGAACAGCACGATTTCTATTCTGATCAGATCTGCTTTGTCGATCTGTGCATCCTTTTTTATCCTTTCACCAGCTACCACTCACTCTTTCCGGTATAAAAAATTCCGCTGTGATTAATTAACATGATATTTCAATAGTTTCAAATACATCACCAGTCAGATCACAGATGTCCTGGATCTGAATCTCGGTATCATCAATCCGTAAGTGGACTGATGGATCAAAAAATTCTACGGTTCCAGATAATGTATGGTACTGACCAATTAATGGATTCTTCCATGACTTTTGAAAATAAGTTGCCTGTATCTTCATTCCATATGCCAGGATCCTTAATTTCATATCCAGCTCATTTTTCTTTTCCTCAGATAAATCTCTTTTTGGTTCATAAATGATTTCCTGTTGCCGGATTGTTTCATCCAGTCCACGAAGTGCCGCAAATGGAGCAAACTGTTTTGCCCTGCGTCCTACATCCATGGGATGTCTCCTGGAAACCGGTCTTGATAAATATAAATACGGTTGATATGCACTTGCCAGCACTTTTTACACCTCCTCTAAGCACGGTGACCACCTATTTGTTCATTGCGTTCTCGATAAGTAGAACACTCTAGCAGGTTAGATCCACGCATGATCGCATTCTTTCCATAACGCTGCTTTACATTCAATACTGCTTCCTGTAAATGCCGTTCCTTATCGGTCTGTTTGGGATCATCAAACAGGCTGTACTGCACATAACTTTCAGGAACAACCCTGTTCGCACACACCTCGATTCTTCGGATTCCGGTATATCTGTCTGCAATCCTGAGATATAAATCTTCCACTGCATCCATGATTTTTTTTGAACTGTTACTTCCTCTTTCGAGTTTTACGGTTCCTTTGGATGCCTCATGCTCATACCTGTGGTCATAGGCGATCCATAAGGTGAGAGAGCTTGTTACCAGTCCTTTTTCAAACAGATCCAGGACCAGATTATCTGTCATTTCCCTTACGATCACAAGTGCTTCATCAAAAGAATAATTTCGCATCAGCACCTGACCATTTGAAAGGCTGTGTTCCTCCGAATGATAGTTCTTGATGTCACTCATCCGGCATGTTTCATAGCCCCATGCATGATCAATCAACAGCTCTGCATCAATCCCAAACATCTTATACAGCCAGTCTTCGGATCTTAAAGAAGCCATTGCAATATCGCCCATCGTATGGATCCCGTAACCAGCCAGTTTCTTTTCAGTCCGGGATCCAATCCTCCAGAAGTCACTTAATGGTTTATGATCCCATAGCTGCTCTCTGTAAGAGAATTCATTCAGGATTCCAATATGGTCATCCACATGCTTTGCTACGATATCCATTGCGATCTTAGCAAGATACAGATTGGTTCCCACACCTGCAGTTGCAGTGATGCCAGTTTCCTCCATGACTGCCTGCATAAGCTTTACCGCCATTTCTTTTGCAGTGAGATGATAAAGCTGCAGATAGTTTGTCACATCAATAAAACATTCATCGACACTGTACACATGGATATCTTCTTTTGAGACATACCGCAGATAGATTCCATAGATCTTTGCGGAATAATCCATGTACAGCTGCATCCTCGGCATGGCTGTAATGTACTTCACACAATCCGGTATCTCATGGATCCGGCACCGGTTCTTGATGCCAAGAGCCTTCATAGCCGGAGTGATTGCCAGGCAGATTGTTGACTTTGATCTGGTCGGATCTGCAACCACCAGGTTTGCTTTAAATGGATCCAGCCCACGTTCTACGCATTCCACAGAAGCATAAAAGGACTTTAGATCAATACAGATAATAGAAGTCTGATCCTGACTCACATTGCCACCTCCCATACGTCTTTCCTCTTTCTGTAACATGTATCCCATTTTAACTATCAATGACTGTCTATCTTTCCTGTTTTCTTCAAAATATAGGAAATTCATTTCACATATTCATTGACAAAAGAGGAAATATTGTGTATCTTATAGGAAAGATGTTTCCCTTATCTGTGATTCACATTATAGGAGAGATATTTCCCTTTGTCAAGATTAATTTTTATTTTTCAGGAGACACATTTCCCGTTTTGCCTTGAAGCGGCTAATGAAACTTATAAGACAAGGCTTAGAAAGAGGTATGTTTATGACATTCGGTGAAAAAGTAAGATCATTAAGAAAAGAAAAAAAGATGAGTCAGCAGGAACTGGCCAGTATGGTTGGTGTTTCATATAGGACTATTCGATCCTGGGAAGTAGAAGGACGTTTTCCAAAACAAAATGTTCTGTATCAGAAACTGGCAGATGCATTACAGTGTGATGTTTCTTATCTCATGAGTGAGAATGAAGCTTTTATCACAGAGGCATCCGAACAGTTTGGTAACCGCGGTGCCAAACAGGCTCAGCAGATTCTGGAACAGGCTGCAGCTATGTTTGCCGGTGGATCACTGACAGACGAAGATAAAATAGCTTTTATGGATGAGATCCAGAGCCTTTATCTGGATTCCAAAAGACGTGCAAAGAAATTTACACCGAAAAAATATCTGAAAAACCAAGAGGAAAAATAATAGAAGGCGGGATTATTGTACACCTAATCTGTTACCTTATAGTTACAAGGATATTTCTGCCCTTTTATTTTTTACTTTTGAGGTGATTTATTTGAGAAACACTTACATATATACAGAAACAAAGAAATTAATCAAGAAATATGGCACCAGGGATCCCTTTGAGATCATGGATCAGATGAACATTGTTGTCGGGGAAACTTCCAGATATAAGACACTGAAAGGATATTGTTTTATGAGCTGCAAGACGATCTATGTCATGATCAGCAGTTTCCTTTCAGAAGAAGAAAAGATGATCGTTGCCGCCCATGAATTAGGGCATATCATCCTGCATCGTTCCCAGCTGAAAATGGCTCCGATGCAAGATGATACACTCTACAATATGACGGATAATACAGAATACCAGGCCAATCTGTTTGCTGCCGATCTGCTGATTGAAGATGAGGAAATCGAAGATATGGTTCAGAACGAGGACCTGGATTATTTCGGACTCTGCAGTTCATTGAATGCGACTCCGGAACTAATGAGCTTTAAATTATACAGCCTGACAAAACGAGGCCAGGCTTATCATATGCCGATGGAGATTCAGAGTAATTTCCTAGCAAAATAATAAAGGATAAGCGCATTCTACAATAAGAAAACTATAGATTTATCTCACTGAAAGGAGGAACATTTATGTCAAGACATCATATAGAAAAAGTAACTTGTCCTTCCTGCCATCATGAGGAGGATTTTGAGCTCTGGGACAGTATTAATACTGCACTGGATCCTGAAATGAAAGAGAAGGTACTTAATCAATCTATTTTCCTTTATACCTGCCCGAGCTGTGGAGAGACCTTTCGTTTAAACTACTCCACACTCTATCACCAGATGGAAGATCTTGTCATGATTTATCTGGTTCCTGAATCAGAAGTAGAGAAAACATATGAAATATTTTATGAAAAAAATGCTTTGGCTGATTATCGTACCGAAAAGTACTTATACCGGATTGTGACATCAGCAAATCAGCTCGTTGAAAAGATCCAGATCTTTGATGCAGGTAAAGATGACAGGGTAATGGAACTTGTTAAATTACTTGCGACAGATTCTATTCTCAAAAATGATCCCGATATAGAATTTGATGAACTGCGCTTTGCTGTCGACGACGACGGAACAAATATTCTTATAATCATTAATAAGGGTG
>OHHP01000887.1_pt1 | contig 14088 bp, 10 predicted proteins | sample 1568121 | NCBI WGS metagenome assembly OHHP01 (sample SAMEA3879500, study PRJEB24766) | human gut metagenome | biome: human-associated habitat; feature: feces | place: USA | collected 1985/1987
GAATGAAAAATTCGCGGCGCATCTTGGCGCATTCTTATCTGGAAATAGTATAAAGTACATTTTCAAAGGAAGCGTCAAGCCCTGCGCAGCATCGCATCCACTTCCTCCGCCCTCGGAATCGACGGCGCTGCCCCCTGCCGTGTCACGCTGATGGCCGATGCCGCCGCAGCGCGCGCCATGCACGTTTCCAGCGGCAGCCCTTGCGTCAGCGCCGCGAGGAAGTAACCCGTGAACGTGTCGCCCGCCGCCGTCGTGTCCACCGCCTGAACGCGGAAAATCGGCTGATGAACCGTTTTCTCCGGCGTGCAGCAAATCGACCCGGCGCTCCCAAGTGTCAGCACAACGCACAGCGCGGGGTACTTTGCCCGCAAGGCAGACAGGATCGCGTCCGGCGCGGTTGCGCCCGTCATTTGATGTCCTTCGACCTCGTTGATGAAAATCCAGCGAATTTGGTTGTAATCCAGCGACCGCAGCGAATCGTCAAACGGCGACGGATTCAGCACGACATGCAAGCCGCGCTTTGCCCCCGCTTCCACCATCTCCGGCAGACAGGACACCTCGTTCTGCAGCACCAGATAATCGCCAGGGGCAAACGCGGCAATCGTCGCTTCCACCTGCGCCTTCGTGATGGCGTGGTTGGACTGCCCGAAGAGCAGGATGCAGTTTTCGCCCTTGGGGCTGACCTGAATCATCGTGCTGCCCTGCGTGCAGTCGCGGTGCAGCAGGTAGTCATCATGCACGCCGTTTTCTTTCAGCAGATTTGTCAGCAGCTCGCTGCCGTTGCCGACGACGCCCGCATGATACACCTCCGCGCCCGCCCGCGCCAGCGCCAGCGACTGATTCAGCCCCTTCCCGCCGGGATGCACCGCTTCGGACAGCGCTGCCATTGTCTCGCCCGCCTGCAGGAAGTGCGGCACTTGGTAAACGTTATCCAGATTCAGCGACCCGAAATTGAGAATCTTCATCGTTATCTCTCCCACACGACGACTTTGCTCGCGTCAATCGTCTTGCCCGCGCATTTTGCTGTCGCGACGCCCTTGTCGATGCTTACGTTGATGAGCTGCAAGCCCCCGTTCAGGTCGATATCCGTGCTCTCGCCGTCATCCTCGTACAGCGTGATGGCACAGCCGACCTCCAGCCAGCCGACCAGCGACAGCTTTGTCGTGTCCAGCGCATCGACGTATTCCGCGCTGCGGCACAGCGGAATCACATGCCCGCGGCGGATGAACAGCGGCACTTCGTTCATTGGCACATCCAGCCAGTGATGCCCCTTCTGCATCGTTTGCACGGTGTAATCGTCGCCGGAGCGGAAGCGCACCAGCAGCATGTCCTCCGGCAGATAAACATGGCGGCCGCGCGCGTTCTGCTCAACCACCGGGGCAATCATGCACTCGTCGCCCAGCATCAGCTGATCTTCCACGCGGATGGCGGTCTTGTCCTGCGGATAATCGAACGCCAGCGGGCGGAACATCATCTCGTCCCGGCAGGCGCACTTGACCAGCAGGCTGTACAGGTAGGGGAGCAGCGCATAGCGGACGGACACGACATTGCGCATATCCTCCCAGTTGCGGAAACGGAAAATCTCCTGATCGCGCGTGTGCTGCGCAGTGTGGTTGCGCATCAGCGGGGTGAAGACGCCCAGCGCCAGCCAGCGCAGGAGCAAATCTTCCGTCGTGTTGCAGGAGAAGCCGCCCAAGTCCGCGCCCGTGTACAGGAAGCCGCACATGTTCAGCGACGGCATCATTTTCAGGTTCAGCAGCAGATGTGACCACCAGCTGCTGTTGTCGCCCTGCCACACGCCGCCGTCGCGGTGCGCGCCGATGAAGGAGGAACGGCTGAAGAGCAGATAGCGCCGGTCGGGATTGTAGCTGCGGAAGCCTTCAGCGGCGGATTTTGTCATCATCGCGCCGTAAAGGTTGTGGACTTTGTCGTGGCGTACGGGCTGACCATCCACCGTGTGGTAGAAGCGGCGGTAATCCTCGGCGTTGTTGGCAATGTTGACGAACGCGGCTTTCAATTTGAACGCGCCGTCAATGCCCAGATTCTCGTGCCGCATCTTTTCCACCGTCTCGAACGCGTTTTCGAGACTGTCCGTGCTGTAAAACAGCGCCGGTTCGTTCATGTCGTTCCAGAAGCCCTCGATGCCCGTATCCATCAGCTTATGGTACTTCGCGCCGAACCATTGCCGCACGTCCTCGCGCAGGAAATCCGGGAAACACGCGCGCCCCGGCCAAACCGCGCCCACGAACAGGCTGCCATCCGCCTTCTTGACGAAGTAATCCTTCTGCACACCCTCGTCGTAAATCGGGTCGCCAGTGAGCTGCTTGATGCCCGCGTCAATAATCGGTACAAGGTGGATGTGCTCGTCCTTCATGCGCGCATTGGTGGCTTTCAAATCCGGGAAATGCACCGGATTCCAGGTGAAGTCCTTGAAATCCTCCATGTAGTCGATGTCCATGCACACGTTGTCCAGCGGGATGTGGCGCTTGCGGTGCTCGGATACGATGAAGTTCAAATCGTCTTCGCTTGCGTACCCCCAGCGGCTCTGGATGTAGCCCATCGCCCACTTCGGCGGAATGTAGCTGCGTCCGATGAGGTGGCGGAACTCGCGCACCAGCCCTGTTAGCGTGGTGCTTTCAATCAGATACACCGACAGATTGCCGTTTTCGGACGTAATGACCGCCTTGCCGCCGTCAGAATACCCCAAATCAAACGTGACCGCACCGGGATCGTCGAAATACGCGCCGAAAACACCTTGCTCGCCGCTGAACAGCAGCAGATTGTGGCTGGAATAAATGCCGCCCTTGTTCTCCGTGTGGCTGAAATCGTCCATGTTCCACGCGCGATAAAGATGCCCGCGCTTGTTGATGCCGCGGACATTCTCGCCCAGCCCGAAGATGAGGTCATCGTCACCCAGTATGGTAGTGAAAGAGACGCTGCCGTCCGCTTTGGTGACGGTGAAGTGGGGAATTTCGCCGCCCGACGGCGCAATTTCGCGGATGACCGCCATGGTGGGGAGGGGAGTACCGAAAATATAGCGTGAGATCATCGACATGACCTGCCTTTCCTGATGATAAAGAGATAATATAGAATTCGCGGGGGAAGGGGGAAAATCCTGCAAAGCGGAGAGGGAAAATAATGCGGAGGTTTGGCGGCTTCCACTTATTTGGATGCAAAAAAACCTTCCCAAAAGCAATTTTTCGGGAAGGCAGGAGATTCACTCGTTGATGGCGAACATCTTCGTGGACAGATACCGCTCGCCTGTGTCGGGCAGGATGACGACGATGTTCTTGCCCGCGAATTCCGGACGCGCCGCCACTTGCGATGCCGCCCAGACAGCCGCGCCGGACGTGATACCCGCCAGCACACCCTCGTGCGCCGCCAGCTCGCGCCCCGTGCGATAAGCGTCGTCCTCCTTGACGGTGATAATCTCGTCAATCAAATCGCGGCTCAGCACATCCGGCACGAAATTCGCGCCGATGCCCATCAAGCCGTGCGGGCCCGCAACGCCCTTGGATAGCAGGGGCGAGGAGAACGGCTCTACCGCGACGATGCGCACATCCGGGTTCTTTTCACGCAGGTAGCTGCCGATGCCGGTCAGCGTGCCGCCCGTGCCGATGCCCGCGACGAGCACATCCACCTGACCGTCCGTGTCCGCCCAGATTTCCGGGCCGGTCGTGGCGCGGTGGGTGGCGGGGTTCGCCGGGTTGAACTGCCCGACGACAATCGCGTTCGGGGTTTCGGCGGCGAGTTCATTCGCCTTGTCAACCGCGCCCTTCATGCCCAGCTTGCCGGGGGTGAGGACGAGCTTCGCGCCATACGCCAGCATCAGCTGACGGCGCTCGACGCTCATGCTGTCCGGCATGACGATGATGGCGGTATATCCGCGCGCGGCGGCGACCATCGCCAGCCCGATGCCGGTGTTGCCGCTGGTGGGCTCAATAATCGTGCCGCCGGGGAGCAGCTTGCCCGCCTTTTCCGCGGCCTCCACCATGCCCAGCGCAATGCGGTCTTTCACACTGCCGCCGGGGTTGAAGGATTCGACCTTCGCCAGCAGATGCGCGTTCAGACAGTGCGTCTGCTCAAAGTGAGTGAGTTCAAGCATCGGCGTGCGGCCGATCAGTTCAGCGACGGACTTGGCAATGCGCATAACCAGCGCCTCCTTTTCGTGTCTTTCCTCCCGATAAAGTCAGGAGGAAGAATGACGGCATTATACGCTATTCCTATAGGTTTCGTCAAGCACAAATTTGCCTTTTTTTCGGAAAAAATTTGCCTGAATCTTGCGAAATCCGATATGTGTATGCTATACTGGAAACAGATGCAAGAGAAACAACATCCGAAAGGCGGGATGCGGGTGGCTCAGGCGGATGACGAGCGGCAGTTCCTCGCGGCGTGCTATCAGCGCCACCGCATCAGCATGATTCGCTTGGCGAAGTGCTATGCCGCTGACAGCGCGGCGGTGGAGGACATTGTGTCGGACAGCCTCGTGGCGCTGATGGAGAAAATCGACCTGCTGCGCACGCTGACGGAAGAGCAGGAACGCGCGTATGTGCTGGCAGTTGTGCGAAACACCGCGATGGACGAACTGCGGCGCAAGCAGCGGCAGCGCGGGCGGTTCCTGCGCGACGGGGACGAGGCGCTCGCGCTTTATCCCGACCCGACGGCGCTGGAAGAGAAGGTGCTGATGCGGGAGACGATGGCGGCAGTACGCAGGGCAATCGCGGAATTGCCGGAGAAGGAGCAGCAGGTGCTGCGCCTGAAGGTACTGGAAAACCGCACGGACGCGGAAATCGCCGCCGAAACGGGCTTGTCGCCGGGCAGCATCCGGCAGTATCTCCACCGCGCGCGGGGCAGACTGCGCGAGAAACTGTTTTGAGAGGAGGAAGCAGCATGAACGAAAAGAATCAGCAGGTGTCGGATGAGCAGATTGACGCCCTCATCCGCAGTGGACTTTGGCAGGATGAACAGCCGCTGACGGCGGACGAAGAGAAGCTGGCGGACGCGGCGTTTGCGCGGGCAATGGCGAAAATCGACCGCAAGGAGAAGCAGCAGAAGCGCCGGACTGTCCTGCATATGCTTGACCGCGTGGTGCGCGTCGCGGCGTGTCTGATTGTGGCGGTCGGGATTGCGTTCCCGATTGCGCTGGCGAATTCTGAGGCGTTCCGCGAGCAAATCCTCCAATTGGTGCTGTCCATCAACCCCCAAACGGGCATGGCGCACGTCGGCATGGAACCCGCGAAGGAGGAGCAGACCGCGAACGTGCCGCGCATGGACATGCCGGACGGCTGGGAGGGGCTGTTCTTCCCGACGTTCCTGCCGGACAGCCTGCCGCTGGTGCGCTGCGAAACGACGCGCGGCGACCAGGTGCACAGCGAAGCATATTATGCCGACGAGACGCGCTCCCTGCGCTTTGAGGAGCAGGACAACCTCGACGGCTGGAACGTCCGCGCGGCGGATGCGCGGGTGCTGACGATTTATCTGCACAGCGTGCCGGGCTACCTGATTGACCGCCAGACCGAGGATACGCACGAGGTGAGCATCATCTGGTCGGAAGGGAAGCGGATGCTGCGCGTGACGAGCATCGGGCTGCCGGCGGACGAAGCGGTGCTGGTGGCGCAGAGCGTGAAAAAAATTTTTGCGGAATGATGTCCCGTTTTGCCCCTTTGCAGCGTCTTAATAGGTGAAAGCGCCCGAAAGATGGTTCGGATGCGCCCGACGAGACACGGAAGGAGCGAAACACGATGACGACTCGATGGAAACGGCTAACCGCCCTTCTGCTGATTCTGCTGACGCTGCTGAACGCCGGAAGCGCGCTCGCGGCGGAGGAGTTTTGGAAGTGGGGGGATGAGTTCCAGCAGTGGGAAGCATGGGAAGGACAAGTAGGGGTACTTTCCACGCAAGTTTACAAAGACGAATTGTACTTTGTCTATGGTCGCCTGCTGTTAAAATGTCATGATCCGGAATCAAAGCCGGAAGAGGTTATGCAATTAAAGAAGCTGCTTCCAGAGGAGGAACAGCCATATTATGCAGAGGATAACTATTATGGGCATATCGTTTTAACGGCGTACCTGTTCACGGACGGAGATGCACTGTATATCTTTGCGCAGGGGATGCACAAAGTCTTTCGGATTGACTTTGTGGATGGCGAAGCAACCCCAGTATTATGTGCGGAACTTGATTTTGATGATGTTGAAGGCGTAGACCGGGAGAGCACCGACGGAAGTGAGCGGGTTTTCAAACCTTATTATAGCTATGGCAGAATCGCGAAGATTGGCGAAAAAATTTACATGCGTGGTATATATGGAACTTCGCAAAATACGAAAGCAGGATTTTTCTGCTTTTCGTTAGAAAATGGGAAAGGAAAACTACTTGGAAACGTTCTTGCCACAACTCAAATTGTTTCGTGGCAAGAAAACCCCGAATGGGCATCTACACTCCTAATCATGCGAAATGATGGACATTGGGAATGGAAGGGAGATACCAGTTATTATCTGGATGAACGTGCAGTTTTGGTATATAATCCGGAAACATTTGAACCTGAACAAACGGTTTTTGCTTTTGCAAATCTGGGCTTAGAGAATCAAAAAGAATACGATTTGGATTTGGGAGTATATCACTATAATCCAAGCTGCACTGCGCTTGCAGTGGATGCTGAAAGCGGTCGATTCTTCTTCCTACATGATGACATTGCTTGGTATACAGATGGAACGACAACTGCGAGAGGTTTTGACCGACTGCCGGAAGAAGCATATCATGCAGCATACGGATTCTTCTGGAAAGGGAATTACTATTATATGACACATGGAGATACGCTGTATGTTTGCGACATGTCCCGCGTCCCTCAATCCGCACAATAACCGCTCAACCAAAGAAAGGAGCCTCCCCATGAAACACAACCTCCGAATGGCATTCCTGTCCCTCCTGCTGGTGCTGACGCTGGGCGTGATGCCCGTGTTCGCCGAATCTGCCGACCATGCCATGGACTGGACGCACGGCATCGGCAGCCGCTACCGCACGGACGTGACCAGCGCGCTGCCGTTTGAAGACGAACTCTTCTTCATCAGCGGCAGTCAGCTGCTGCGCGTCGATGACCCCGAATATGAGCCGGAAGTCGTCTGCAATCTGGAAGACATCATCTGGTCGGAAGCGCTGAAACAGAGCGGCTATTACGGGCAGGTGATGCTTCTGGACGGCGGCGCGGAGCTGGTGCTGTTCAGCGCGAATGAAGGGCGGCTGTACAGTTTTGTTCCCCCGACGGATGACACGATGGTGCGGATGCAGATGGTCGCGGAACTCGATTACAGCACCGTGCCGCAAATGGGGTGGAAGAAGTTTCCGATTGCAAAGGACTTGTACGACGTGACGGTCGAACAGGCAGTGTACGACGCGGAAAACGGGCTGTACGTCATCGCGAAGGACAAGACGGACGAATACCAGATTGTCCGGTTCGACGTGGATACGGGCAAGGGCGAAATGATGGGATTTGCGCTGGAGGACGACGAAAACAGCCACCTTCTGACGGATATGCCCGGCATTTTCCAATGGAGCGGCACAAGCTCGAAGTATGAGCGCACGCTGTACGACGGCAAGGTGCTGACGACGGTGGACTTGTCATCTGGCGAAGCGACGAAGGCCGTGCATAATTGGGTCAACACGCTGACCCTTCAGCCGATTCCTGATTATGACGTCACGCTGGGCGACTATGTGACGCACGATGCCTACTATGCCTATGCCCCCAACAAGGACAACACGGCGATGTACTTCGTGCATGACAATACGGTGTGGGTCATGGAGTACGACGAGGAAAACAGCCAGTTCAGCGAACCGCGCGGCATTGACAAGCTGCCTTTCTTCGCCGAGGACACCATGTGCGGCTTCTACTGGCGCGGCTTCTACCTCATCCAGACGCACGACGGGCTGTACCTCTGCCACACGGGCGACGAGACGGCGAGAGCGTACCTCTACGGCGGCGTTGAATAACATCCCTATATAAATTACGCGCCTGCTCCCTTTCATTCGGAAGCAGGCGCGCTTTCTATATCCTCAATTATTCCCCAATCGCGTTCCCGGTGTACAGCGTGTAGTACCGGCCCTTCTGCGCAATCAGCTGGTCATGCGTGCCGCGCTCGATGATGCGGCCCTGCTCCAAGACCATGATGCAGTCGCTGTTCTTGACCGTGGACAGGCGGTGCGCGATGACGAACGTCGTGCGCCCCTTCATCAGAGCGTCCATGCCGCGCTGCACCAGCGTTTCGGTGCGCGTGTCGATGGAGGAGGTCGCCTCGTCCAGAATCAGCGCGGGCGGGTCGGCAACCGCGGCGCGGGCGATGGACAGCAATTGCCGCTGCCCCTGCGAGAGGTTTGCGCCGTCGCCCGTCAGCATCGTATTGTAGCCGTCGGGCAGCTTGCGGATGAACTCGTCCGCATTGGCGAGCTTCGCGGCTTCCATGCACGCCGCGTCCGTTGCGTCCAAACGCCCGTAGCGGATGTTGTCCAGCACCGTGCCGGTGAACAGGTGCGTGTCCTGCAGCACCATGCCGAGGCTGCGGCGCAAATCCGCCTTGCGAATCTTGTTGATGTTGATGTCGTCGTAGCGGATTTTGCCGTCCTGAATGTCGTAGAAGCGGTTAATCAGGTTCGTGATGGTGGTTTTGCCCGCGCCCGTGCCGCCGACGAAGGCAATCTTCTGTCCCGGCATGGCGTACATGGTGATGTCGTGCAGCACCGTCTTTTCGGGCGTGTAGCCGAAATCAACGTGGTCAAACGTCACGCCGCCGGACAGCTTGCGATAGCTGACGCTGCCGTCCGCCGTGTGCGGATGCTTCCATGCCCACAGCCCGGTGCGCTCGGTCGTCTCGGTAATCGTGCCGTCGGGCGCTTCCTTCGCGTTCACCAGCTCCACATAGCCATTGTCGGCTTCCGGCGCTTCATCCAGCAGGTTGAACACGCGCTCAGCGCCCGCCAGCGCCATGATGATGGAGTTGAGCTGCTGGGTAATCTGCGAAATCGGCTGGGAGAAGTTGCGGTTCAGCGTCAGAAACGCCACCAGACGTCCCGTGGACATCAGCGTGCCGCCCGTTGCGATGGACAGCGCAGAACCCACCATCGCGCAGATAACGTAGGAGATGTGTCCCAAGTTGTTGTTGATAGGGCCAAGGGTGTTCGCCCAGCGGTTCGCTTCGTGAGCAGACGTGCGGAGCTGCTCGTTCAGGTCGCCAAACTGCTCAATCGCCTTTTCCTCGTGGCAGAACACCTTGACGACTTTCTGCCCGGTCATCATTTCCTCAATGAAGCCGTTGACGCGGCCCAAATTCGCCTGCTGTGCGACAAAGTGCTTGCCGGACAGTTTCGCGAGTTTGGCGGACGCCAGCATCTGGAACGTCAGCAGGATGAGCGAGAGAATCGTCATAATCCACGAATTGTTCAGCATGGCGAAGAACACCATGACGACGGAAATCGCGCTGTTGATGATTTCGGGGATGCTCTGGCTGATGAGCTGGCGCAGGGTGTCCACGTCGTTGGTGTAGATGGACATGATGTCGCCGTGCGAGTGCGTGTCAAAGTAGCGGATCGGCAGGGACTCCATGTGCGTGAACAAGTCCGTGCGGATTTTGAGCATCGTGCCCTGCCCGACGCTGACCATCAGGCGCTGGCGGATGTAGCTGGCGGCAACGCCCAGCGCGAGGACGCAGCCCAGCGGCATCATGGCATTCGCCAAATCGCTCATGGTCTTTGTGCCGCCCATAATCCCGACGATGTACACGTCCACCAGATCCCGCGTGAACGTGCTGGACTGAATGGTGGCATACGCCGTCACCACAATGCAGACGATGACGGCAATGAACTGCCACAGATAGTTTTCAAAAACGATTTTCATCAGGCGCTTGAGGATGTGTCCCTGCCCCTTGATGGACATGCGGGGCATCGGAGCGCCTCTGCGGCGAGGGCCTCCCATCATTGCGCGTCACCACCCTTCATCTGATCGGGGCTGTCGAAGTCGCCGCCGCCGGACGTCTGCGTCTCATAAATCTCGCGGTACAGGTCGGACTTCTTCAGCAGGTTTTCATGCGTGTCGAATGCTTCCACGCGGCCGTTGTCCATCACGATAATGCGGTCAGCGTCCTGCACGGAGGAAATGCGCTGCGCAATGATGATTTTCGTCGTGCCGGGGATGCGCTGGGCAAACGCGCGGCGGATTTTGGCGTCCGTCGCGGTGTCAACGGCGGAGGTGGAGTCGTCCAGAATCAGCACACGCGGCTTTTTGAGCAATGCGCGGGCGATGCAAAGGCGCTGCTTCTGTCCGCCGGAGACGTTCGTGCCGCCCTGCTCGATGTGCGTGTCGTAGCCGTCGGGCATCCGGTCGATGAACTCATCCGCGCAAGCCTGTGCGCAGACCTCTTTGCATTCCTCCAGCGTGGCGTTTTCATTGCCCCAGCGCAGGTTTTCCAGAATCGAGCCGGAGAACAGCACGTTCTTCTGCAGCACCACAGCAACCTGATTGCGCAGGGCTTCCATGTCGTACTTGCGCACGTCCACGCCGCCGACTTCCACCGAGCCCTCGGTTGCGTCGTATAGGCGGGAAATCAGGCTGACGAGCGTCGATTTGCCGCAGCCCGTGCCGCCGATGATGCCCACCGTCTCGCCGGACTTGATGTGCAAATCAACATCGTTCAGGATGGGGTCGCCATTGCCGTCAGCATGGTACTTGAACATGACGTGGTTGAAGTCGATAGAACCGTCCTTGACCGTTTCCAGCGGCTGTTCGGGGTTCGACAGCGACGGCTCCTCGTTCAGCACTTCCACGATACGCCGGGCAGACGCTGCGGACATGGTCAGCATGACGAAAATCATCGACAGCATCATCAGGTTCATCAGCATGTTCATGACGTAGGTGAACATGGCGGTCAGGTCGCCCACATCAAGCGAACCGCCCGTGACCAGCGACGCGCCCAGCCAGCTCAGCGCCATCACCGAGCCGTAGATGGTCAGCATCATGACGGGGCTGTTGAAAGCGATGATGCGTTCCGCCTTGACGAACAGGTTGTAGACGTTCGTCGCCGCTTTGCCGAACTTCTTGTCCTCGAAGTCCTCGCGCACAAACGCTTTGACGACGCGGATGCCGGAGACGTTCTCCTGCACGGAGGCGTTCAGGTCGTCGTACTTCTTGAACACCTGATCGAACAGGTGCGTCGCGCGCTTGATAATCAGCCCCAGCACAACGCCCAGCAGCACCAGCGGAATCAGGAACACGCCCGCCAGCCCCGGGTTGATGACGAATGCCGCGATCGTCGAGAAAATCAGCGTCAGCGGCGAACGAACCGCAATGCGCGTAATCATCTGGAAGGCATTTTGAACGTTGGTCACGTCGGTGGTCATGCGCGTGACCAGACCGGCGGTGGAGTATTTGTCGATGTTGGCGAACGAGAAGCGCTGGATGTTGCGGTACATGCCATCGCGCAGGTTCGCGGCAAAGCCGGTGGAGGCGTGGGAGGCCGTGTGCGCGCAGACGGAGCCGAAAACCAGCGACAGCATTGCCATCGCCATCATCAGGAAGCCATAGCGGTAAATCGCGCCGGTGTCGCCGCCCTCAATGCCATACTTCACCAAGCGCGCCATCGCCATGGGAATCAGCACTTCCATGACGACTTCCAGCGCGGCAAAAATCGGCGTGAGAATCGTTGATTTCTTGTACTGCTTAATTTGCGCAGCCAGTGTTTTCAGCATGAAATCATTCCTTTCCTTCATTATTATGGTAATTGTTGTGGCAATGCTCTGTTTCGTCCATGTCGTCCTTCAGATTTTCATAGACCTTTTGCAGACATTGCAGGAACAGCTGCTTTTCTTCCTCCGTCATTCCGGCGGACATTCGCTTTTCGGATTGCAGAATGTCCTTGTGGCACGTCTGCCGCATTTCCGCGCCGCTTTCTGTCAGGCGAACATGCTTGATGCGCCGGTCGCGCGGGTCGGTGAAGCCTTCCACCAGTCCTTTCTTCTCCAGCCGCGTCACCAGTCCCGCCAGTGTGGACTGCGCGCAGCCGAAAATGCTCTCTAACTCCTTGAGTGTCCGTGTGTGATTTTCCGCGTCGGACAGCACGAAAAGCAGATGACTCTGCTGCATCGTCAGGTTGTGGGATTGGACATTCCGACAGGCTTCGCGGGCGAGGGCGTTGTCAATGCGCTTGATGTACCAGCCGAATCCTGCCAATTCCTTGTCCATAGGACACCTCCTTGCTGATGTTTTCATTGGAAACAGGGGTGATTATAGCAAATCAATCGCATGATGTCAATAGCATACGATTGAATTTTTAGATTCCGTCACATAGGTTACACCATAGCGGTTACACGACCGCTTTCAGCCGTGAAAAATGGCGTCTTTTCGTCCGAAAAACACGGGGAAAAAAGACGTAAAAATTCCTGTCAAAACCCCTTGAAAACCGACGAAAAACGTGCTATAAATAGGCGTTCCCAATCGGGGACAATGAAACGTGATTTTCCCCCCATCCTGCATCAACGAAAGGACATCCACATGGCGCAGAAAAACGTGACCCGTGACATGACGCAGGGCTCGCCTCTGAAACTGATTCTGACATTCTCCCTGCCGCTGCTGGGCGGCTTCCTGTTCCAGCAGCTGTACAGCTTCATGGATACCATGGTTGTCGGCGGCGTGCTGGGCACGGAGGCGCTGGCGGCGGTGGGCGATACCGGATCGCTGAACTTTCTCATCAACGGCTTCTGCATGGGCATCTGCTCCGGCTTCGCGATTCCGATTGCGCAGGCGTTCGGCGCGAAGGACGAGACGGAAATGCGCCGCTATGTGATGCACTCCGTGTACCTGTGCGCGGTGATTTCTGTGCTGATGGGGCTGCTAACCGGCGTCTTCGCGCCGCAGCTCCTGCGGATGCTGAACACGCCGGAGGATATTCTGCCGCTGTCGGTCGCCTATATCCAGCCGGTTTTCTTCGCGATTCCGGTTACGGTGCTGTACAACATGTGCGGCGGCGTGATGCGCTCGCTGGGCGACAGCAAAACGCCTGTTATCGCCATCACGATTGCTGCGCTGCTCAACATCGTGCTGGACTACACGTTCATCCTTGCGTTCCACATGGGCGTGGAGGGTGCGGCGTGGGCGACCGTCATCAGCCAGCTCATCAGCGGCCTCTGGTGTCTGCTGGTCATCCGCAAGCGATTCACCATCCTCAAAATGCAGCCGGAGGATAAGCGCATCCGTGCGCCGTTTGTCCGCCGCCTGCTGGCAATGGGCATCCCGTTCGGTCTGCAGTATTCCATCACGGCGATTGGCTCTCTGACGGTGACTTATGCCGTTAATGGCATCGGCAAGATTGCAGTCGCGGCGGTCACGGCGGGCGGCAAGCTGAGCATGTTCTTCTGCTGCGTGTTTGATGCGCTCGCCTCGACGATGGCAACTTTCGCCGGGCAGAACGTCGGCGCGAAGAGACTCGACCGCATCAATCAGGGCTTGAAAGCATCCTCCATCATCGGCTGTATCTACTGCGTCCTTGCGTTTGTGGCGATTTACTTCTTCGGCAAGCCGCTGGTGGGCTTGTTCATCAGTCAGGACAGCGCCGACCGCCAGCTGGTCATCGACATGGCGCAGCAGTTCCTGATTATCAACAGTGCGCTGTATATTCCGCTTTTGTTTGTGAACATTGTGCGCTTTTCCATTCAAGGCTTGGGCTACACCATGATTGCAATGATTGCAGGCCTGATGGAGCTTGTCGGCCGCGCGGTGGTGGCGATGCTGCTCGTCCCGTCGCTGGGGTACGATGCCGCGTGCTTTGCGAACCCTGTTGCGTGGATACTGGCGGATTTGTTCCTGATCCCGTGCTATTTTACCTGCATCCGCAAGCTGCAGAAGCGGTTGTATCCAGAGAAGGCGGCAGCTTCCAGCAAGTGAAATGTGTCCCCCTGCGGTGTGTGCCGCGGGGGTTTTTCGTTTCTTTGCGGATGGATTTTGCTTGCTGCAGGGGGCTGCGCCCGCAGGCACGAAATCCCCGCGCAGCACGCGCATATATTATGGAAGAAAGCTCAACTCAATCGCGCGAAAGGGTCAAGGGAGGAACTCCCTTG